>JAABUZ0100002325.1_pt1 | contig 32053 bp, 30 predicted proteins | sample 5562091 | NCBI WGS metagenome assembly JAABUZ01 (sample SAMN12813069, study PRJNA571459) | rock metagenome | isolation source: Antarctica rocks | place: Antarctica: Victoria Land, Linnaeus Terrace sud | collected 2015-12-21
CCCCTCGTCCACCCGCCGGCGTCGCGCCGGCGGCGCTTCTCATCTGCCCCTGACGGTCAGGATGAAGCGCGGGCATCATGCCGATGGTGTGCTCTGTCTCTAGATAGTTTAAGTAATTCGTTTTCGTCAAGATAAGACTTTGATTGTTTTTAAAATCAAGAAAATCTGCAACAAGTGAAAGCTGTGCTACTATTGCAAATTGCAACATTCAAGCAAAATCATTAAAGAATGCTCAAATAAGAAGTTTTTTACTTTGCATATCATGAATGTCTATGACAGTGATGTCATCAGTATAAATGAAAAAGTCTCGCTGTCTGCAAGAAAAGTTTAGTTTTTAAGCTAAGTTATGCTCAGAGATCTGTATATATATCATCTTGTTTACTAGTCTCAATCTTTTTACTCTTACTTCAATCATATAGAAATTTTTTTGCTAAATCTGTCTTGAAACTCTTTAAATTCGATTTAACATTCAAAGATAATTACATGATAGTATTTTGTATTCTACGTCAAGCTCAATCTAGAGTTTTTACTTTCGCTCTGATTGATAGTAAAGTCTTTGCTTATGTCTTTATAAATAAATTCTTCACGCAACAACATCATCTTTTCTTGCATCAATTAACTCACTTTTGCAGACTTTGAGAATTTGATGATCAAGTCACTTTAATCAATGACATTACTTATGTCGTTAAAATCACAATGATTCTCAATGAACACATTGAAAAACTATTCTTTTATGTCATTGAATTAAGTCAGTATCTCATCATCATGAGTTTATCATGACTTCATCATCACGTCATTGATGTCAATTTTGAACACAATATTCTCATCTTGTTTTTCTTCTTTTGTCTTAATCATTATTGTCAATTTCTCGTCAAGATTTATGATTTTAATCAACAAGATGAAAATTTCTTGCTTGAAGTTAACAAAGTAGCTTTCTTTCAATCTCACTCTCAATTTGCTTACAAGAAGTAACTCAGTTCATGAATTACTCACAAGAAGCAATTCAGTCTACAGATTGCTCACAAGAAGTAATTCAGTTTACAAATTACTAATAAGAAGTAATTCAGCACTCAGTTTGCTTGCAAGAAGTAATATAGTTCTCAATTCACTTAAAAGAAGTAACACAGTTTTTAGTTTGCTCACAAGAAGCAATTCAGTTCTTAATTCGCTTGCAAAAAGCAATTCAGTTTCTCATCTGCTCACAAGAAGTTATATAATTTTTCGTTTGCTCATGAAAAGTCAACTAATACTCAGTTCATTCACAAGAAACAAAACTCGTTAAATCTTGTCTCTCGTCTGAAACAAGAAGCTTTTAGTTGTATTTTTCAAGTAATTCAAAAAGAATACTCATCAAAAATTAAGTGTCAAAATCTTTTTTTCTTTAGAACTTCTGTTGTTCTTCAAGCAGATCAATTCAATCAATCTTTTATACAACTTGACATAGTTAAGTTGAAAGCTTGAAACTTTAATCATGCTGCTCATGTCAAAGACATTGAAGTGTTTAGCGTCACTTTAAAGAAAATCAATGTTTTCTTGAATCTTGAATCAATCTTGTTTTCTAGTCTAGATTCTAACGAGTCAAAATCGCGTCACGCGACTTTGACTATCTGTTCAAAGAACAGTTCAACTCTTGCTCAGTTTTTATCTTGTTCTCAAGACAGTATATATGATTAAAATCATCATCTGAATCTTCATCAAATGAAAAAGAAATTTCATTTGACTGCATTCATGACACAAGAAGATCTTGAAGTCTATTGATAAAGTAAGAACGTCAATTCAGTCACAATTCTATCGTTTAAATATTTTAAGTTTTTAGACATCTTCTTTAAGAAGAACGTCAATATCTTGTCTTTGCATTAAGCTCATGATCATGTTATACATCTTAAAGAAGATGCTCAACTCTCAGTTTTTGCTTTGTATGACATGAGTTGTGACAAAATTCTAGAACTTCGTCATTATCTGAATGAGAATCTGAGCAAAGATTTCATTCAAGTCAATCACTTTCAGACGATCATTTCTTTCCTTTTCATCAAGAAACTTGAAGAAGAACTTTGCTTCTGTGTAAATTATCAAGATCTGAACACTATCACAGTCAAGAATCAATATTCTCTGTCTCTGATCTCAGAAATGCTGAATCATTTAAGTTAAGCTAAAATCTTTATCAAGCTGAATATCATTTCTGCGTTCAATCGACTTCAAATCAAAGAAGAAGATGAAACTTTCATCATCTTTTGCACTTGATTTGAATTATTCAAGTATCTAGTTATACTCTTTCATTTATGTAATGAGTTTGTCTCATTTCAGAAGTACATTAACAATACTTTTTGTAAGCATTTATATAAGTTTTATACAGCTTATCTGAATGATATTTTGATCTATTTCAACAATGAACTTAAGAACGAGATTCATGTCAAGCTCATTCTGCAAAAGCTGCAAGAAGCAGATCTTCAGATGAATATAATCAAATGCAAGTTTTATGTCACTCAAGTCTTGTATCTAGAATTGATAATCATCATCAAAGAGATCAAGATGAATTCTTCTAAAACAGACATCATTGTCAACTGACTCATCTTGATCAACGTTAAAGACGTTCAAAGTTTTCTAGATTTTGCGAACTTCTATAGAAGATTCATCTATGACTATAGTAGAATAACTATCTCGCTCACTCGTCTCATCAGAAAAGATGTACTCTTTGTCTGATTTCAGAAATGTCAGATTGCATTCAACATTCTTAAGAAAGTCTTCACTTTCAAGATTATTCTTCATCATTATAATTTAGATCACAAGATTGTGATAGAAATCAATGCTTCAAACTATATGTTCAAAAACATTCTTTCTTAATATGATGAGAACGAGATTCTTCATTCAGTCGCTTACTTTTCGAAGAAGTATAATTCAATCGAGTGTAACTACGAGATCTACGATAAAGAATTCATGATCATTGTTTGCGCTTTCAAGAAATGATGATCAAAGTTCAAAGACTTTATCTATTCTGTTGAGATGATCATGAATTATAAAACTCTTGAATATTTCATGTCAATTAAGCAGTTAAGTCATTATCAAGTTCATTGAAGTGAATTTCTGTCTAGATTATCACATCGCTTATTATTTTGACAAGATCAATGATAAGTTGAATGCTTTGACATGTCACTCAGAAAATCTTTCTAAAGAGAGAAATACATTTGATTCTCGACATCAATATCAACATTAAACAATTCTGAAAACTCAGATTTTAGATCTTAATATTATTAAGAATTTCACTTTTAACATCTTTAACATCAAAGTCATGAAGCTTCAGTCACAAATCATCATTCTAGATTCAGTTCAGTTACATCTGTTTTCAATTATTTTAGCACTTTTGCAAATTTTAGTTCTTATGAATCTAGAAATCAAAGAATTCAACGTTGAAAACATCAAGTCTCAGCTAAATCAAGATACTCTGAATCTTGATGAAGATTCTGCTGACACTCTCACTCAGACATTGTGAAAGCAAGTTGAAATCAATGACAAATTCGCAGCTCAAATAATTGAAGCACTTCGCAATAAAGCACGACATCACAACAAAATCTCTCTAGTTGAGTGTGAAGAACATGAGAATCATCTGTACTTTCAAGAAAGAAAGTACATGCTCAACTTAAATAAACTACGTCTTCATATCATTCAGCTCGCTTATGATAGTGTCATTAATGATCATTCAGAAAGAGCAAAAAGTTATGAACTGATCAGTTAAGTCTATTGATGATCAAACATTTATAAGTATGTTCAACACTTCATATGAAACTGTCACATATACACACATTTTAAGTTCTTTAAACAATAAACTCAAGAATGATTGTATTCTCTTTCAATCTTTGAACATCGTTGATGTAATATCTTTATGAAGTATGTAGATTCTTTATCGTTCAGTATCTTCATGAATATTACATATAAATATATTTTAGTTTTCATTAATCATCTTATTAAAATGAGTCATTTAGTTCTCATCACTTTTATGAAAGTTGAAGAAGTTATTAACTGCTTCTATGCTTATGTTTGAAAACATCATGATTTACTTAAGTTCTTCATGTTTGATCAAGATACACAATTCATCTTCAATGTCTGAAAGCATATGTGTAAAATGCTGAAGATAAATGCTAAGTTATCAATGATATATCACTTTGAAATTGATGATCAAATTGAAAGAATCAATGCTGTCATGAAGCATTATCTTTGAGTCTTCATCAACTACATGCAAAATGACTAAGTTAAATAACTTTCTGAAGTTGAATTCATTGTTAATAATGCATCATCATTAATCACTTTAACATCATTCTTCTTGATCAATTTGAGTCAAAACTTACGTTTAAACTTTAAGTCTTTTGAGTCTCTGTTCAAGAATCTTACATCTCAAGCTTAAAACAAGTTAATCAATGTTAAAAAGTTCATTAAGAAGATGAAGAAATTAACTGAACATCTACGTGATAAGATGTTTATAGCTCAGATCATTTATGAATTCAATGTCAATCTCTTTCATCGTTCTTGTTTTAAATACTTCATTGAAGATGAAGTCTGATTGAATGTTTACAATCTCAGTGTCATGATGTCAGATCATCATTTCAGTCTAGAGCATAAAGTATGCATTGATATCTTAGAAAGCTTTGATTCATTGAACTAAGTCAAGTTCATGGAATCAAGTCACTAATCTAGTCATCATCATCTTAGTTTAGTCACACCCAAGTCTGTTTCGTGTTCTTGCAATCTTAAAGAACTGTCGTTTGAAAGCGAGCAGTTCTGTCATTGTCTCGTTACTTGACTCAGATACGCAGTACATAGAAGTTGAGTTCTCGCTCTTTTCTTTCACTTCTTGTCTTTCGTCTTGTACATTACCTGATGTATTGTTCTGTATCTAGTTCATGTATTATAGTAATCAATCATCTATCTTGATAGAATCTTCGATTCAAGTCTAGTCTTTGACACTCAACATCACTCATCTTGCTATCAAGTTAAATGATTGTAACGTTGATCTTTTCAAGATCAATCATGTCTTCAAGAATAATTCTCTGATCATTGAGTTAAATCTTTCAGCATTCATAAAAATTGATTTAATCTTTTATGCTACTTTTTTGAATCATATTGCAAGTGATTCTCTTTTAAATCAACATCAGAAATCTTGAAAACTTATTGTTATTGAGAATGATAAAAAATTCTGATATGTAAACAGCATACTAAACTTCAAGCATGATAAACACTATAATTCATCTCTGCTGAAGTATTATGTTGATTGAAAAGATCACTTCATTACTTGAAAGTTCTTTAATCTTCTGAATAATTGTGAGCAAGCACTTGATGAATATTATCTCATCAATTCTGTCGTTGAAGAATCACATGTACTGTCATGTGTGATGTTTCAATGTCAATGTCAAGAACTTTAAGTTAAATCTTCATCATTTTAACTCAGCTCAGATCTGACTCAGATCTTGTTTAGATCTGACTCAAACATCTTGTTTAAATCTGACTCAAATGTGATTCAGATGTGTTTCAATTTTCTGTGCATTATCATGTTAAAATGCGTTTTATCTCGTCTCATTCTTCAGACATCTTGCTCAGATTTGACTCAAATGTGACTCAGATCTATTCTAGTTTCATCTGAGCTTCATCACATTAAAATACATTTACATTAATTTTCATCTTATTTCAATCTTCATCTTCAATTCTTTCTAGACTGATCGCGTCAAGTCGAGTACTCGACTTGAAAAGTGTCGAGTCGAGTTGAAATTTTTTTGAAAAAGTGTCGAGTCAAGTTGAGAAGTTGAACTCAAGCACTCGAGTTGAATTGAGAAGCTTGACTCAACAACTCGATTCAAAAATTCAATTTGATTCAACAAGATATTAAATAGATGTAAATAGCTTGATCAAACAGTTCACATGATTCTTCTTCATGACTTTCTATCATGTTTTTTCGTCATGACTTTCTATCAAAGTCAAATGATCTTCATGTTTTCTCATCATGTTTTTCGTCATGTTTTTCTTCATGTTTCTCTTTATGTTTCTCTTTATGTTTCTCTTTATGTTCTTCGTCATGATTTTCTATCAAATCTCTCTATCAAACAGTCTTCATGATTCTTCGTCATGACTTTCTATCATGACTTTCCTTCATGACTTTTCTTCATAGCTTTTCTTTATGACTTCTCTATCATGACTTTTCTATCATGACTTCTCTTCATGACTCTCTATCATATAGTCTTCATGTTTCTCGTCATGACTTCTATCAAAAAGATAATGCAAAAAGATAATGCAAAAGCAAAAAATCGGAAAAATTTCTATATTTAGCTCTCTTGACATCAAGCTTGAGTTCTTGACAAATCAAGTCGAGTTGACTCAATTTTCAGTTGAGTCGAATCGCGTTGAATTGAAAATATGAGCAACTTGACTTGAATCGAGTTGAAAATGTGAGCAATTCGACTCGATATCAATTCAAGTTCAAAATGTCAACTTAAAACTCAACTCAATGATCAGTCTACATAGTCTTTTCATGATTGAATCAAAGTTTCTTTGATTCATTCTTCAGATAAATCATGCAGTACAAAATCTTTTTCTTATTACTTTCAAAATGTCAAGAGATATTTTGAAATGAGATTTCAACATCACGAATTCACTCTCTATGTTTTCTTATGATTTTGTTATGATACTTCTTTAAAGACATTGAGAGTCTTCACTTCTGCAAGATGATTTCATAATGATTTCATTTTATCATCATCAACATTATAAAAATGATGCATAAATCATTCAAGTTCTTCGTGAGAGTTCAAGTGAAAGCTTGATGACTTTTCTTCATTGTTTCAATGATTTGCAAAGTCTCAATCTTTGATTGAATAGCTGTTAGCTTCTGTTTCTTTCACAGTTCATCACGTTGAAGCATTGCTCATGTCAGCTGTTCATCAATATCAAGAGAGAGTTCATTCTCTGCTTCTTCACTTTCTGATTCAGTTATGTGATGTTCATTTTCTGATATGATGTTTTACAAGATCAAGATATCATTGTTTCAATTCTGTTGCAACTACGTTGCTGTTATCATGCTTGAATATTAAATCATCATTTTTAAGAGAAGTTTGAAATAATTAAAACTATGATGATTGAGTTTATTAAATAAATAAACGAGATTTATAAGAATGATATGATAATGTGATATTCTAAGCAGACACAGAATGAGTATATATTATGATAAAGCTAATTATTAAGAAGCTTTTGATAACTTGAGAAGATCAATCGACTATAGAAAGTTTGTCAAGCATTGTCAAGTTGAGCATGACATAACTTATAACATATTAAGTCGAAGATATGACGTAGTCTAAATGATGTCTTGACAAAGTCATAGAGTTTCAGAGCTAACTCAGATTTAATCTTCAACTCAGTCTCTGATTCTAGTCTGTGATCTAATCTCTATGAGTCAATTTATCATGACAGACAATGAGTAATTGTTTTTTACTGTTATTTCATTGAAATCACGATAGTTCACGCATAAATAAAAACTTTCGTTCAACTTCTTTACAAACAACACAGATGCTTTTGCAAAATTACTTAATGAATGAATTCATTTCTTCTTTAATGCGTTGTTTAAATAGTTTCATATTGCAGCGAGCTCATCTTGTGTTATCTTATAAATAAACTCAACGCAAGACATTTTGCTCTTCATCAGATCAATGAGATGTTTTATCTCATCATGCATGTTCAAACTATCAGAAAGAATCTCAGAAAATACTTTCTTGAGATCTTAAATAGCAAAGAATATCTCTGATTCTTTTGCTTGAAGCGCATTGCATCTTGCAGTTTAATGATCTGCGTTCTGTAATAAGTTATTTGTAAATAGCAGCTGATAGAACAGAATTATATAAGTTTCTTCTTTTCTTTTAGCTGCAAGCATTGTCAGCTTGACAAATTTCAATGTTTTGCACAGACTAACTCATATTTGCTTTGCACGCTGAATGCTGTTTTCTCAATATGATCAACGATGCTAACGTCAGTGAATATTCAAATCAATCTTATTTAATCATGAATAATTAAGAATTATATCATATTCTTGCACAGACGTCAACGTAATCTCAGCACAAAGATCTCATCTATTCAACAAGATGATAAAGATGCGTGATGATCTTCAGAAGACTGAAAGCACTCTCACAACTTACATCAGAATTGAACGCATAGATCTTAACGTTTATCTGCACTCGAGAAACGTTTCGAGCATGAATAGCTCGCGATGCGACTGCGGACAAAGTCATCAGACAGTGAAGCATGTACTCATGCACTGCTCGAACTGAACGCATCTGCGATCAAGAATGCTACGTAACATTAACTTCTTGAACTATTGAATAATCGTCGCGATCACGAAAGATTTCAGAGCAGCAGTGAGAATGATAATGAAAATGAAGCTTCTGAAGCAATTTAGAGTGACTAGAACACTCATTCTCTAATGTGCGATCAACGTGAACAAATTTGATACATAGTCTTAATCTTGTCGTTTCGACTGCGTGAAGCAGTCGTATAGATAACGAGTGATTTTCTATCTCAGAGAGTTTTGTTCACTCGATACACATAGCATAGAGTCTCTCATGAGTTGATCTAATCGATGTCATAAGAATGTATGAGTTTATTATTATTATTATCATATTCTTGCATGTTCACAGCATGAAACTCAATATTTCAGCTTTTGCAAACTTTCTTATGATTAATCAACTCAATATTAATCTGATGTGTATCATAGCAAAGAATTCAATGATCATTAATCATCTGAATCTGTTTCAGAATTGCATGATTCTTTAATAACTTATGCTCTTTTATTCATGATTACAATATAAAGTTTCACTCGATTTCAGAGTCAATAAAACAGTGAGCTTCATGCATTCTTTCAGAAGCATTTGTCAGTATTGATATCATCAATGCACATGATAATCATCTTTTCGTAGTTATATTTAATGATTTGATAATGAACATCAGACTTTTTTTTTTTTCATCTTTTCATCATGATTGCAAGTCTCTTGTCTGAATGCATAGTTAAAATACATCAAATTATTAATCTTATGTTTCAGTTTTTTGCATGATCAGTATGTAAAATTGAATGAAGCAACATTTTGCTTAAATTCATTGAACTTGAGTGTTGCATTGCTTTTAGACTGCATGCTTAAAGCAAAGAACTTCAAATTCTCTGTTGCAGCAATAAACTTTGTCTTTTCATGCAATAATTGAAAACTCTTCTGAGATGTTACATTTATACTTTGCTGCAAATGTAACTTTAACAATGCATCAATGTTTTGCAGATGCAAGTCAATGTTTATAAAATGCTTTAGCAGATTGAGTGATTGACATAATTGATAAAGATGTATGAAATGCAAAAAGACTCATTCATGATGATTTTATTAATTTTTATTTGCAAGTACATCATGTAAATCTCATTAAATATATAATAGTTCAAATTTGCATATAAACTGATTGCGTCAAGTCAAGTACTCAAGTTCAAGTCAAGTACTCGACTCAAAAAGTGTTGAGTTGAATTGAAGTTTTTTTGAAAAAGTGTCGAGTCGAGTTGAGAAGTTGAACTCAAGCACTTGAGTTGAGTTGAGAAGCTTGACTCGATAATTCAACTCAAAAACTCAACTCGATTCAACAAGATATTAGATAAATGTAAATAGCTTAATTGAACAGTCTTTATGATTTTTCTCATGACTTTCTACCATGTTTTCCCGTCATGACTTTCTATCAAAGTCAAACAATCTTCATGTTTTTTCTTCATGTTTTTCTTCATGTTTGTCAGAGACTAGACTGAACTAGAGATTCTATCAATATAGAGAACTGATATTATTATTATTACTATTCAAGATGATCGTGATCAACTTGAATGACTTGATAGAATCTAAATACAAGACAATACATCAGATAATGTATAAGACGAAAGACAAGAAGCGAATAAAAGAGCGAGAACTCAACTTTTATATACATGAGTCAAGTAATGCAAGAACTGAGCAGAAGTTCTATAACTTAAGATTACAAAGACATGAAACAAATTTTGATGTGACTAGACTAAGATGACGATGACTAGATTAATGACTTAGTTCAATGAATCAAGACTTTCTAAGATATTGATGATATTAAATTGATTTGATGACATGCTTTATGCTTTAAACTGAGATAATGATCTGACATCATGACAGTAGCTTTTCTCTAAAAGACTGAGCTTTTGCAAGATGATGAAGAGAACAAGATGAAATGAGAAAAAATTGAAGACAATGACGAAGATTGAACTAAATGAGACTGAGTGTGAACGCATTTTATAGTGATGAAGCATTAATGAAACTAGAATAAATCTGAATCACATCTGAGTCAAATCTGAGCAAGATGTCTGAAAAGTGAAACGAGATGAGACGCATTTTAAAATGATGATGCACAAATGAAACTAGAATAAATTTGAATCATATTTGAATCAGATCTGAATAAGATTTGCAAGAGAGTAGCAAGATGAGATGAGATGAGACAGAACGCATTTTAATGTGATGATGCACAGCAAAACTAAAACTCATCTGAATCACATTTGAATCAGACTTGAACGAAGTCTAGATTGAATTGAAACGATGAAGATTGAACTTAGAGTTCTTGACATTGACATTGAGATATCACACACGATAGTACATGTGATTCTTCAGCGACAGAGTTGACGAGATGAAATTCATCAAGCGCTTGCTCACAATTATCTAGAAGATTGAAAGATTTTTAAGTAAAGAAGTGATCTTTTCAATCAATGTAATACTTAAGCATAGATAAGTTGTAGCATCTATCATGCTTGAAGTTTAGTATGCGATTTACATATCAGAATCTTTCGTCATTTTCAATGATAATAAGTTCTCAAGATTTCTGATGTTGATTTAAAAGAGAATCATTTGAGATGTGACTTAAAAGAATAGCATGAAAGATTGAGTAAACTTTCATGAATGCTGAAAGATTTAACTCGATGATCAGAGAATTTTGCTCAAAGACATGCTTAACTTTGAAGAATTCAACGTTATGATCATTCAACTTGACAGTGAGATGAGCGATGCTGAGATTGCATGCATTCAGTCAAACTTCATCTTCAATGAAGTATCTAGAACAAGAACGACAAGAGAGATTGACATTGAACTCATAGATGACTTGAGCAATGAGCATCTCATCATGCAGATGATCAGTTAGTTTCTTCATCTTATTGATGAAATCTTCGACATTGATTAATCTGTCTCAAGCTTGAGACGTAAAATTCTCAAGCAGAGATTTAAAGTGCTTAAAGTCTAGACATAAGTTCTGACTTGAATTGATCAAGAAGAATGATGCTAAAGTGATCAATGAAGATGCATTATTGATCGCGAATTCAACTTCAGAAAGTCACTTAGCTCAGTCATCTTGCATGTAGTTGACGTAGACTTGAAGATAATGCTTCATGACAGCATTGAATCTCTCGATTTGATCATCGATCTTGAAATGATATGCTGTGAATAAATTGATGTTTATCTTCAGCATCTTACATATGTGCTTTCAGACATCGAAGATGAATTGTGTGTCTCTATCAGATACAAAGAACTTGAGTAAATCATGATGTTTTCAAACATGAGCGTAGAAGCTGTTGATAACTTCTTCAACTTTCATAGAAATGATGAGAACTAAATGTCTCATTTTACTAAAATGATCAACAAAGACTAGCACATATCTATATGTGATATTCATGAAGATATTGAGCGATAAAGAATCTACATAGTTCATGAAAATATCACATCAGCGATGTTTGAGAACTGAAAGAAAACACAATCATTCTTGAGTTTATTGTCTAAAGAGCTTGAAATGTATACACACGTGACAGTTTCGTACGAAGCGCTGAACATACATATATATGTTGAGTCATCAATAAACTCAACTGATCAGTTCATAACTCTTGACTCTTTCTGAATGATCATTGATGACATTGTCGTGAGCGAGCTGAATAATATGAAGACGTAGTTTATTGAAGTTGAATATGTATCTTCTTTCTTGAAAGTACAGATGATTCTCGTGTTCTTCATACTCAACTAGAGAAATCTTGTTGTGATGACGTGCTTCACTGCAAAGCGCTTTAATTATCTGAGCTGCAAACATGTCATTGACTTCAACTTGTTTTCACAATGTCTGAGTGAAAGTATCAGCAGAATCTTCGTCAAGATTTGAAATGTCTTGATCTAGCTGAGATTCTAAATGAGATTCAATGTTTTTAACGTTGAATTCTTCAACTTCTAGATTCATGAAAGTTAAAGTCAGTGAGAGAATCAAGAAGATTGAAGACAAATGTAATTGAACTGAATCTAAGACGATGATTTGTGACTGAAGCATTATGACTTTGATGTCGAGAGCATTGAAGATGAGATTCTTAACAATCTTGAGATCTAAAACATGAATTTTCAAAATTGTCTGATGTTGATATTGATGTCAAGAATCAAATGTATTTTTCTTCTTAAAAAGATCTTCTGAATGACGTGTTAAAGCATTCAATTTATCATCGATCTTGTCTGAGTGATATGTGATGTAATAGTTAAATCTAGACAGAAACTCACTTCAACAAGCTTGATGACGACTCAACTGTTTAGTTGACATGAAATACTTAAGGTTTTTGTGATCTATGATCATCTCGACAGAACAGATAAAGTCTTCGAGCTTTGAGCGTCATTTCTCAAATGCGCAAACAATGATCATGAGTTCTTTATCGTAGATCTCGTAGTTGCACTCAGCTGAATTATGCTTCTTTGAAAAGTAAGCAACTGAATGAAGAACTTCATTTTCATCGTACTGAAAGAGAATTTCTTTGAACACATAGTTTGAAGCATTGATTTCTATCACAATCTTGTAATCTAAATTGTAGTGACGAAGAATAATCTTGAAAGTGAACACTTTCTTAAGAATGTTGAATGTCTTTTGACCTTTCTGAAATCAGACAAAGAATACATTCTTTCTGATGAGATGAGTGAGCGAGTTAGCTATTCTGCTATAGTCATAGATAAATCTTCTATAAAAGTTCGCGAAATCTAGAAAACTTTGAACGTCTTTAACGTTAATCAAGAAGAGTCAATTGACAATGATGTCTATTTTAAATGAATTCATCTTGACTTCTTTGATGATGATTATCAATTCTAGATATGAAACTTAAGTGACGTGAAACTTGCATTTAATAATATTCATCTGAAGATCTGCTTCTTGCAGCTTTCGCAGAATGAGTTTGACATGAATCTTGTGCTTGAGTTCATTGTTCAAATAGATCAAGATATCATTCAGATAAGTGATACAGAACTTATTTAAATGTTCACGAAGAGTATTGTTGATATACTTCTGAAATGAGACGAGCTCATTGCATAAATCAAAGAGCATGACTAGATACTTGAATAATTCAAATCGAGTGCAAAAGATGATGAGAGCTTCGTCAGATCTTCTTCTTTGATTCGAAGATGATTAAATGCGAAGATGATATCAAGCTTGATAAAGATTTTGACTTGACTTAGATGATTCAGCGTTTCTGAAATCAGAGACAAGAGATATCGATTCTTGACTGTGATAGCATTCAGATCTCGATAGTTCATGCAGAAGTGAAGTTCTTCTTCGAATTTCTTGACGAAGAGAACAGAAATAATTGTCTGAGAGCGACTGACTTGAATGAAATCTTTGCTCAGATTTTCATCTAAATAACGTTGAAGTTCTAGAATTTCATCATGACTCATGTTGTACAAAGCGAAGACTGAAAGTGGAGCATCTTTCTTAAGATGTATGACATAATCATGAGCTTGATGCGAAGACAAGATATCAACGTCTTTCTTGAAGAAGACATCTAGAAACTTGAAGTATCTGAACGATAAAATTGTGAATGAATCAACATTCTTGCTTTGTCAATAGATTTCAAGATCTTCTTGAATCATGAATGCAGTCAAATGAAATTTCTTTTTCATTTGATGAAGACTTCAATCATGATCTTTATCATAAATACTGTCTATGAAACGAGACGAAGACTGAACTGATAAAGTCACATGACGCAATTTTAACTCATCAGAATTTAGACTAGAGAACGAAACTGATTCAAGATTCAGAAAGTCATCGATTTTCTTTAGAATGATGCTAAACACTTAAATATCTTTGTCACGAGTAACTCAATCAAAGCATCAAGCTCTCAACTCGACTATGTCAAGTTGTATAAAAGATCGATTGCATTGATATGCTTGAAAGACAATAGAAGTTCTAGAGAGAAAAGAATTTTGACACTTGATTTTAGAAAAGTATTCTTTTTGAATGACTTAAAGAATACGACTAGAAGCTTCTTGTTTTAAATGAGAAATGAGATTGAACAGAGTTTGTTTCTTGTGAACAGACGAGAAACTGAGTTGCTTCTTCTGAGTGAATTGAGAGTTAGATTGCTTCTTACAAGCGAACTGAGTGCTAAATTGTTTTCTTTGAACAATTCGTGAACTGAATTGCTTCTTCTGAGCGAACTGAAAACTGAGTTGCTTCTTACGAGCGAACTGAGTTGAAGCTACTTCATTAGCTTTGAGCGAGACATTTTTTTCTTGTCAATTGAGATCATAGATCTTGATTGAAGATTAACAACAATGATTAAGACAGAAGAAGAAAGACAAGATGAGAATATTGTGTTCAAAATTGACATAAATGACGTGATGATGAAGTCATGACAGACTCATGATGATGAGATACTGATTTAATTCAGTGACATAGAAGAATAGTCTTTCAATATGTTCATCAAGAATCATCAATGTTTCAACGAAGAGCTTGAGTAGCTTGTAAGCTAGTGAGCAACGACATCTGAATCTTAATGCACTTGAGATGCATATGCTAGCTACTAGAACAGACACTTTTCATAATTCAGCAATTAGCTGATTTAGCAACATAAATCAATCATCAGTCAGTCGTTAGCTGATTAAATCAGTTACAAGCTGATTCAACAAAGTAGAACTTGTATCAAGCTATTGTGTGTTCATGATTCTGCGCGATGTTTATCTTAGTAAGCTTCAATTTTACTTCACTCATTTTTCTCATCACAGTTATTCAATTATCATACATCATGTTTGTCAATGATCGCGCAGAACTAATCTTTCTACAACATTTATAGTCTTATTTATCATCAGTTTCAATCACAGCAGTTGATCATGCTCACAGCAATTTCATGTACAATTATCAGTTTGCACAGTTTCAAAATAGATTGAAACAAATTGATTATGCATCTCTTCTTTTGCAATTGAAGATTTCAACTTTGATTGATCAGAATGCGAAGATCTTTGAGCAGAAGATTGACGAGACTGCAAAACAACTGATGATGAATATATATGATAATTCGATTCAAACATTCAATACTGAAAAGAAATGACAATTCATTGAAATCATCATCTACGCGAAACTTGTCATCAAATTTATTCTTCGCTTGAAAAATTGAATCGAAGCTTTCATTCACTCGAAACATTCTTCTTCAATGACAGAAAAGACATTGATAGAAGAAAAGAATGCTAGTGTACATAGAAAGAGAACACTATCTTGAGAATTTACAGCTCTCTTCAACAAGTCGTGAACTTCTACTGACAGACGTCATGTGTAATGTGTCAGATGCATTGAAGAATGCATAAAGTAAGTAGAAATTTTGTTCAACGAACAAGCAGACACTATGATTAATAAATAAATAAATTTTAGATTTTCTCATCATCTGAACTATGTAAGTTCTTGTATGTCGCTAGCTGTTACACAATCAATCTCATTGTTTACAAATCTTTACAGTGAAATCTCAGTCGCTTGTTCATTCTCAATACTCTGTCATCATAATCATGATTAAATGCTATTGATTGAAATGTTTTAATCATTCATATATGCTTCTTTTTTGATGATTATATGCTTTTCACTCATTTTCTTCAATTTATCTCAATCTACTTCAATTTATCTCAATTTATTCTAATTTATCTCAATTTACATAATGTCAAACTTTCTTCATTATTGAGTGAATTTCATCTTTTCTCGTTTGTCTAAGCTTGCAAGCTCATTCATCTTTCAAACTTTCTTTTTCAGAAAACTCTCTTCATATAAGATGTTGAATGTATTTCAGTCAATGTAATTATTCACGTAAAAGAACTTCTTGCTTTCAGTTGATATCAGATGTGCACTTCATAGTATAGTGCTCATATTGTAAAATCGTTAACATTCAAGATATCAAGACTTCTTGACAGTATTCTTCAATCACTGCTCGACTTCTATCATATCATGTAAAGCATTGAATACTTCATTGTTTTTGAGCTTTAACAATTCTATTAAAGCTCTTGAGTATTGCACAGATTTCTCATTATCATCTTGATGAAGCGAATCACGAACAATGATTATAATTTGCAACTGTCTCATCAGTCTATCATTCAGAGCTTCGACTATGTCAGAATTTTCTTGATCATTCTCAGCATACTCTTGAACATAGATGTAATCACGTTTTCAATTCAACATTTGTCTCTGTCATGCAAAAGCACATTGAATTCACTTTAATGTAAGCTTCTCAAAGTCTATTGAGTCTTTATCTTCGCGTCTTCAACATTCAATCGATGCATGAACAGAAACGAAGTAATCATTTATTCAGAAGAAGTCGATTTCTTTTCAATTCATTTAATACTTGTTTGACTCTATTTCTGATTTCTTGTGTCGAGATTCTCTTATAAAAATCGACAATTCATTCAAGAAACTCTCAATATATGTCATCTTCATTATTTCAGAAGTGATGCATCAGAATCAAGAATTACTAAATCAGTTTCATCGTTGATTTGAATTCATTTCTGACAAATCTCATTCAAGCTGCATTAAATCAAGACTTCTAGAAGACTTTGTAATCATGATTTTCATTCTCTTGTTAATCTTTGATCTGAATGTGATTAGATCATGAAGAATGATATCTTTCATTGTCAACATATTGACTCATCAAGTATTGTGATGCAGTATCTGCATTTGAAAGTTCTTTCGCTTGTTTATAAGATCATAATAATCTTTGATCAGAAATTTATGTGCAATCTTCATGTAAAATGTGTCAAAATCATCTGCATCTTCATATCTTTGAATAAAATTCATATAATGAAAGATCACATGAAACTTGAAATAGTTAAAGTTTTCATCATGTTGAAACTGCTTGAATACTTTTTTTAAGACGTTAATTCTGTATATTGCGTTGTTCATGTAACGCAGAGACTCATCATCATGCAATCAATATTAAGTCATCATTACGAAGTTCATAAGAGCTCGAGCACAGTACAGCGCATCTGATGCTTTTCTAATCAATAGTGAAGTAACAATCGTAATAAGCTAATGCACTATTGTCTTTTGTTCGACGTCGATTCATTGCTTCATGAATAGAAAGTCGTGAAAACGTCTTAACTCTGAATATGAAAAAACTACTTGAAATCTTTGATTCAATTGCACGTCATGTGTTGTGTCTGCAATTGTCTGTGAATCACGCTTTCTTTTAAGACTGATTGTCGATGTTATATTCTTGATGATCATCTCAAGTCATTAAATTAAATACATCACTGTGCTCTTCAATAACTGATGCAAGATGTTAATCATCATAATGACGTGAATATTGACAAGTTCATGTTTTCAGACAAAGTTTTGCACTGAGTGTATTCACTTAACATCACGCTTGATATCTGCTTTAGAGCGTGAATTCTTTTCTTGATGTTTGATTTGAATCAATGTACTTTCATGTGTTCAAGCTTTTCAGATTGTCTGCAAATTATCGCGTTGATTTAATGAAACATGACATATAGTGCATTGCTCTTCATTTTTGATTCTTGTAATAGTGATCTGCTTCTCATAGTCAATTATAAATTCGACGATGATAGAAAAACACTGTTGAGTATAATCATTCACATAGCGAACGTGAAATTCTCTTCTAGTTAATTTCTCAAGTGCTAAAGAATGAGAACGTTAGCAAGAAAAACTCTTCATTCAATTGAACAGTTTAAACTCACGTTTTAATATTATCTTCAGTGAGTGATGATATAACTCATGTTTCAGATCTTCATTTACATGTTTAGTTGAAGAAATAAACTTTAATAGTATAACATTAAATCTATTTTGCTTTCGTTGAGTTGTTTGATTCAGATTATCAACGATAATATATACAGATCATGCAAATTTATTCTTGTGATGTTGAGTTAACATAATTTTATCTGTAGTTAACAGTACTGAAACTATAATGTCATCTTCAGAAATCAGTGCTTGCATATCTCATCATCAGATATTGATGTGCATTTTCATGTACATTCAATTTTCACTGACGTTGTATACTTTGATTGATGCATATTTCAGATTACTTGCAAATGAATGATGTCTCAAGAGAAATTTCAAGACGTTTATCATGTTTCTGTACTGAATCTTGAATATATCTGTTTCAATCTCTGAGTTCATCGATGAGATCTTCAAAGATGTTTCGAATCAACTATCATCAGATACTTCGTGAGATATATTGTGTAGAATGCTTCTAAATTGATCTGCATTCTTGAAGATACAATTAGCATGATGAGTCTTCTGAAACGAGATCTTGAAGTATTGATTAATATCTTCGCTACTGACTTTCGCGTTCAGAAATCACTGTGCAAGAGAAAAATCTTTCTCATTCAAAAAGAAAAGTCACTCTGATTGAAGACTGTCATCTAAAAATGATCATGAATCTTGCTTAAGTTTACTGTAATTCAAAATGATTCTTATGAGTCTGATATATTGTTTTAGCAATTCATCAACGCTTTGTCTCTTTGTATCATTCGTCTCATCATAATTGTCTACTTTGATGAATGAGAAAGTACATGACAAATTGATAAATCTTTTGAGATCAAGTGATATTCATGCAATTGAATTTCGAAAATGCTTCTGATTATCTGAAGCTTCTACGTTTTCTTTTTTACTTTGCTCGAAGTCAGAAACGTCAATATCATTCATCGTGATCATTTCATGTCATAAATCAGTCTGAGAGTATTTGCATGTGTCTGTATACTCATTGACTGCTGAGTTCTCTTTTCTTAAATATTTCTTGAAGAACTGCATGTCATTTCGCAGCGTCAAACAGTGATTAAAGTGATATATCAGATCTTGTGTGATTCTCAATATCATTTCATACGCACGACAGTTTCGCTTCATGCTTGAAGCTGATTTCAATGAAGTAGATTGTAGTGAAAGAAACAATAAAAAATACTGATTGACACATTTGACAAATTGTATCGTGCTGTCGCTATTTCTAATCAGAATTTCTGTTGATACAAGTACATTGAACTACGAAATGTCAGAATAGCATGCAATACAAAGAATAGAATGATCAGAAATTAATGAGATCTGATATAGCAGTAAAAGCGATAACTCTTGTTTTACTTCTGATCAAGCAATTTGTTCTTTTTTACTTGAAGCTATCTGATAAAAGCAAATTTTCCTGAATTACAACGAGTTTAAGATAAATTATTGTAAATTTGAAATGCTTTGCACATCTCAATATTTACATTGAAATTTGTGAGTTGAAAGCAAATTTCTCTAGATTATCATCGATTTGAGGTAAATTATCGTAAATTTGAAATGCTTTCACAAAATGCTCAATCAGTTAGTATGTCATAGTCATAGTTTCTGCGCTTTGATAACTTTATAGAATATTAAAGATCATTTTATATAAAAAGAATCTAACATGCAGTACTCTTCAGATTGATGAGAAGATGAATACAGATAATTCGTTGTCAAAGTGTGTTGTGAGCAAATTTGCTTTCGCTTAACATAATTTGCAACATGAGAACGAAAGTTGATCTTTGCTTCATTTTTAACTTATTAATTCACAACTCTTTGTTCTTCTGATACTCATTGTCACGATAAGCATTCTCACTCTATCTGTTGCAAAGCTCAGTGCATACATCATCTGTCATTAGCATGTAGTGAAATCTGTAAGTGATTCAAAATAGAAGAAATGTCACATGTATTCTTATCTCACTTCTCAACATCATGACAGTAATCATCTCACATTCTATCATATGACTTCTAGAAATTCTCAGAATTGACAACAATATTTGCGTATCTGCTAGTCTTTCAATATGTCATGAAGATTCAAGTTGATTTCAAATATGCTTGCAGACTTCAACTATGATGAGATTTCGTTGAATTGAATTAAGATGATGATCACTCAAGATCTTGTCATCAATGACGACAAGTATAATGCATTGAAGATACATATTAAACAAATGCTGAGAAACATGAAATTACTCGAAACATCACTTGATAATAAAATCGAGAAAGAGACAGTTAGAAAGATTACAATCATCATAAATGATGAACTTTTGCACTCTCTGATAAAAGATTATCAAGTAACATGAAAAGATGCATGTCTTATAAAGTGAGTGAGATGAATAAACAGTAAGAAGAAAGATAGAGCAATGAGCATAAAGACAGAGAAATCTGCTCATCTGATTGAGCAAGCATAACTCAGCTCAGTCTCATCATTCATCTTATCGATGATGATTGACTTTGATTGCATGATCTTGACTTTGAACAATACAATGAATAATAAGATGATTCATCATTCACAGCTTTTTGTAGCGAATGAAAAGCAAAGCAATTTCACTCTGAAGAATGTCAATTTTGATAACTATCAAAGACAGTTTATTAACAAGATAATGTTTAACTTCGAAAAGAAGAAAATTATCTATGAAGTCGAGAACTTCAAAAAAGTTGAGATCAGAAATGCAGTCAACTTTCATGTCACATTGACAGATATGACAAAGAAGAGAATATTGTACTACATCTTTTGAGTTCAAGTTATAAAAAAACGTAAGAGAAGTGAACATGAGAATTTCGTGCAGTGTTTGAGCAACGCAGCTGAAAATACAGATAACTTCACTTCATTCAAGATCTCATCAGAAGATGAGAGTGAACAACTCATCATAAAGAAGTGAAAGCTTTACAGAGAAGTTCATCTCAATGTTTCGATAGTGACTCTTGAAGTTCTTAACATCATCAAGACTGTCAGTCTCAATGAATCATTCTCTTTGACAACAGATTCTTTGACAATTAATGATGATTTGAACATGAGAAAAGTTATGAAATACAATTGAGAGCACATCATACTGTCTTTTGTCATCAACTTCATTGATATCACTCAGACGTAAGTGCGAGTGCAAAGCAATCATGTAGTAAAACATGTTAACTTCATGATATAGATTCAAAGATCTGCAGAAACAACAAGCATGCATTCAAATGAATGAGAATATATTTCTTAAAGTTTCGCAGTTTTGAAAACGCAATCTAAGCTGTACAAACATTAATGATAAGAAAATCAACAAAGATACAGATGCAGATCGAAATGTGCAAGTAGAAAGTATGATATGAACTTTACTACTCATACAAGCGTTGAGAATATATTGACAACTTTATATTGAGAAAACGATTCAACATAAAGAATTTCAATGCAATCAGATGAGAATGAGAAAGATAAGTTTTCTTCGCTTTTCAAAGCTACAGACAGAATAACATACTTACTTTTCTTCATTCGCAGATCATTCAAGTCATAAAATTGATAGTGATAAAGCGTTGACTTCATCTTGCTCATGTGAAAGTCAGTCTCTTTCATGAGAAGCTTGATGATAAACATTTGCTCGTTGAATCTCAGAAATTTTCTCAGAATCTTGAGACGAAATGTTCATCAGATGAGTCATGATCAATGATTTGTCTCTGCATGAAGAGCAGTTTCACAGCGACGCTAAAGTCAAATCTTGAATTGATTCTGATTCTGTTGTCTTTGATCTTGATATCAAATTAACAGAGTGAATTCGCAAAGACATTGACATCTGTGTCACGTCTTGACATCAAACTGTATGTGAATCATTGCTTTGAAAAGAATAAGCTTCTCTTAGAAGATTGCTTGCTGTTTCAAGATTGAAAGAAGATAGAAACAGATGAGAATAAGATTGACGCAACAGTGACAACTCTCATAGAAGAACAGAAACAACTTGTAGTGCTGACTGAATCGAAGTCGTACGAGACATATGTGAAGTGTGTCATTGTCAATCAAAGAGATGTTTGAAATGAAATCAACAGAAGTAAAAGAAGAGTAATTCTGTATGATTTGCAAACATGCTGAAATCGAATACTAAGAGATGAATTTCACATGAAGAAGAGCAGAGATTCTAAAATCATAAGCATTTTACGAATATTCAAACATCACATGCACTTCGTACTGTGAGTCTATTCAAGCACATCTTTTGAGATCTCATCAGATGATTTAGATCACTATGTAAAGATTTTGAAGTGCTCTGATGAATGAAAGAATGAACACATTCTAAAGTCAAGTGATTCAGAGAAAGTGCTGTCATAAAACAAATCGATGTTCAATGCATTAAAATGTAAGCATGATGTACAGATGAACGATGAACTGCAGAAAACTGCAAGAAAATTTGATAAACTTCTCATTCTTTTTATGATTCGATGTCTATCATCAATGAATTGATTCAACATTCTCTGCATGAAGCTATCTTCTCATGAGATGCAAGATGTAAACTGTTCGATCATCAAGAAGTATAAAAAGATGCACGTAAGACTTGAGAGCAAGACTGCAAGAAGTGTAAAAGAAGAGCTGCAAATACATGTTGATGACTGAATATCAGATGACAAGAAGAGATCAATATCTATGTTCTTTTTCTTCAACTTTGTTCAGATCTCATGACAGATGAGACTGTGTATTACATTCTCATATCTTGTTGAATTGAAGACAAAGCACGATTTGATGTTTATTTGAACTGAACTTGTTCGAAATAAATGATTGACAGTTGTCGATAATTGTTTCTATGATGATAATATCAAGAAACTGTATGAATCAAGCAGCAAGTTACAGCGAGTCATGAAGATATTGAACAAATCTATAGTCATCGAAGATGATCAGAGAAAGAGAATTCTGATAATGTTCTTTTCTTTGATTGTAGCAAAGATCATCTGATTGATACGTCTACTTGAATTCTCTTGATCATAATTTCTATGTTTTGCATCATGCATGATGTTTTCAACTCATTGAATGTTGAGTATATCTGTTTCTTTACTAACAACGAGTTAGTATCTTATCAAGATTCATGAAATGAACGTCACATTCTTTCATAGCAATCTAAGTCTTAAAAATCGACAGAGCTTAATCAATAGTTTTCAAGATATGAAAGAGAATGATTTTGATTTCAATATTCTGATTGAAACTACTGAAGTTTTAGAAACAGATTACACTCTTCATCATACATTTTAAGTGATATTAATGAAGCTCAACTATATGATTTGAATGAAACAGCAGACTTTTTTTCAAATCAGTAGATATGATCAAATTGCAAAAAAGACGTAAGCATCTCAATTTTATACTTCAAAATTCAATGTTGAGAGACTTATTAAAGATCATCAGACGTGATGTCAGATCTTTCAAAATGATACATATGATGATAGTAAAGTGAAAGAAATGAGTGATGAGAAGATGAGAAAGAATAATCAGATAGTAAAGACTGTGTGAGAGATTTTAGTTTAATGCTTTTGCTTCATAGTCTGTTAACTGTTATCAGCGAGTCGTTGTTAGTTATTTCAGTCAAAAGAAGTAATTGTTGACAGCAGAAGCATAGATATGATGACATAAGTAATAAGATGCTGTGTTTTGAAAATATCAAAAATGCGAAGAAAATAACATCATGTGTATATTTTCACTGTCGTAGAAATATGATAATTTATCATTTTTTATTCTGATTATTTGAATGATTTATCTTATCAAATGATAATTTATCATTTCTTACGCTGTTTTTACATTAGCAATGTATTTTCTAGATATTCTAAAGATCATTAGAATCAAACTTACGCAAGACTTACGACGTGACTGTAACATAACTAAAGTTACGTCTTTTTGTATTCATCAGATTATTATCATCAAGTCTTTTAATTATCAACATAGCTTTCGTGATCACACTCTGTGATAATCATAGAATTCAAGTGTAATAAAAATCATTAATCTGTCTTGAAATTGAAATAACAGCATCTCATTTCTGCGCATTTTTCGTTGCATAAACAACATTGCATCTGTATCACATTTGTGTTTCTTCTAAGTCTTTGATGCTTTTCAAGACTCACTGCAATTCTATTGTATAAGAAAAATCAACATGTTCAGTATGAGATCTTTGATGATTTTCTACAATGAATTGCAGCAACATAATTGAATCAGAAAGATGATGCAGAAAGACTTAATGATCGATGATGACAAATGAAGTGAGATTGTAATGACAATGAAGAAGAAGATGATATCTTCAAAGATATATGACATAAAACTTGATAGTGAGCTGACAAAGAAAAAGCTTCAAACAATGACTGCAAAGATTATCATCATTTTTGACAAAGAGATTGAAAGCATATCACAGAATTGACTGCATAAAACATTGATGATCATGACTCAGCAACTGAACAACAACGAAAGATGAAGAGCATAACATTGAGAGTGAACACATTAAAACATTCAGTGTCAAAGAAAGTCGCAAGAAGAGATTAGAGATGACAATGCTGATCAACTATTGTTGATGTCGTGAAATGCTACAACGTTGCTGACGATGAAGAAATCAAATAATCAAACATCATTGATGAGTTCTATTCACTTAACTATGAATAAAAGATAAGAAGAGATCAATCTGCTGAACATGCAATTCAAAGAGTACAAAAGATTATTGATTGAGAAGAAAATTTACGACGTGATGAAGAATAGAATTCTTTATGACAGTGAAGATATGAGATGAATTGAGATTGAAAATGAGCGATGCTGACAGACTGCGCTGATAGAGATGACAGCAAAGAACTGCTGTTGCTTTCAGTTCATCATTGATCGACTTTCTTCAGATCAGTAACTAGAAAATTGTAAAGATTATATTAATTCGTTCACTGACTTTGAAAGTAGTAGAATCAATCTTCGCTACTTCAACATCTGAGAATACACTTGAGTCATTAATCAAACGTTACAAACTGCAATCATGAAAGATCTTGAAAAGAGATGCAATAGCTAAATTGAGAAAGATTACACGCATGCAGAACTTGAGAATGAAAATTCAAGAAGAGTAAAAGAATAACTGAAAGCACATGTTGATGCTTTGATTTCATTAACAGTAAAGATCATGTTTGTGCTATATAAGCTTGTGAAGAAGATTTCATGATCAATGAGCGAAAGTTCTATTACTTTTTGAACTAACAATATTCGTAACATTTCAGTTCTAAAGCAAAGTCTTTGATACATTATCAGCGAAAATTTGCTCTCTAGCAACAAAGATTTCGTGAAGAAGAAGTGATTGACACTCATGAAAGAGACACTCGATCATCAAGAAATCTTTCAATAGACATTACTCAATCTTTGTCAAGATCTTCAGTGATGAGATTGTTATCTGCGATGTCTGCTCTACAAACTCTTTGTTCAAGCATGATTACTTCTTTGAACGAAGATTGCAAACAATTTCGTTGATGAAATGAGATTTCTGTCAATGTTAAAGAGCTTAGATAAATTGATGCAGTTATGAGTAGATTGATTTTCAACGCTCTAAAACGCAAGCAGAGTGTTAAGATGAATGATGATTTACAGAAAATCATCAGAAGATTTGATAAACTTCTCACTATGCTCATGATTCAATGACTATTATTCATGAATTGATTCAACACACTGTGTACGAAGCTATTTTCTCATGAAGTGCAAGACATGAACTGTCTCATTATTGCAAAGTATAAAAAGATGCAAGCAGAATTCAAGAACAGAACTATAAGTGTGAGAATATACTTAATGATAAACTGAGAATCGAATTTGAATATTAACGATTATCTCAAGAATAAAAGTCTCTGTCACAAATGTCATGATTCTTCAGATGAATTCTGAGTAATCAGCTGTTTTCATGTTTACTGCAGAGAGTGTCTTAACGTTCTCGTCTATAAAGTCATCAAGCGTGACAAAAAGCAAACTGCATGTTTAGATTGCAACAGCATTTACATCAAGTTTCAATCATGCAATGAGTTAAAAGAATTGCAGATGAATGTTGAAGACAATGAGAGAACTTTCTCATGCACTTGCAAAGATCTTAAACAAGATCTCAAATGAATCAATTTCAACGACTCAATTCTTTCATCTTCAAAAATGATGATGATGCAAATGCAAATTGAGCTGTGATTGATGAAGAAGTTGAACAAGAAAATCATCATCTTCACTCAGTTTCACATGCTGTAAGCTCTCATCGTGTCATGAATTCTCTGACTTGAGAACAAGTTAATTGCAAAACAGCATGAAAGTGTTGAATCATCTCTTTCAACAACGTGACTGAGTCTTTGTCAATTATCACGACAAAATGAGTCAGAAAGCTTGCGATCACATTATCATCACGTTTCGCGACGACTCAATCACGAAGATCATGATTGTCTCTCTCAAATGTGATGATGTCAAGCTTAATCTCATCATGATCTTGCACGTCATCTGCGTCGATCTGTGATGAAACAGCAGCATGAAACAACAAGTCTTCTGCTGCATCTTTTGCATTGATCAGTTCTTCGAAATCTTCATCACTTATCATGTCATTTAAAACAACGTCAATGAGAAACTGATCTTGCATATCATCTGCGTTGATCTGTGATGAAACAGCAGCGTGAAACAACAAGTCTTCTGTCACATCTTTTGCATTGATCAATTCTTCAAAATCTTCATCACTCGTCTCATCATCAAGAACAGCGTCGACAAGAAACTGCAAATGCTGCAAAACAGCAAGCATAAAATCATTGATATCATCATTGACAACATCAAGATGCTGAATCAGCTGAGTTTGATGAAGCTGATGCAACTGTTTAAGTCAATGAGCATCAAAGAGAATAAAAAGTCATTTATTCTGATGAATGAGAGCGAGAAGAATGAAAATGCTAATGAAAGAGTGTCAGCGATGAGAGATTATGAGTTAAGAGTGAAAGAAATGTTGATTGTAATTTCATGAATCTAAATTCTTTTTTTCTTCTTTTTTTCTTCTTTTGACACATCGTTTCTTTTACATCGCTATCTTCTTTTCACTTTTCTTCTTTTCTTGCTCTTTAGTACTTCTCAATCAGCAATGAACACGTCGTTCATACACTGCACACATGCACGCACGCATGCACTCAGCTCAGCTGATTCAACTTCATTCACATAAACGACATTATTCATCTTATTCTGTATCTTACTTGAATTGATGAAATTCTTCTTGAACATCTCAACAGTTTCTGTACGTGAAACGCAAAGAAACTTGAAGAATGAGAAGAATTTTTCTATTTGATTCTAATCATTCAACAATGCTTTTTCATCAGATCTCTGCAAACTATAAAGTTCTGAAACAGATGATTCGTAAAGATCTGAGCTTCGTCAAGCATGATACAATGAAAATGAACTCGATGAAAAGTATCATGATTCTTCTCATACATCTTCGTTCATCATTCTCATTTATGAAGTCATCAAGCGTGACAAAGAGCAAACTGCATGTTTAGATTTAACTGCGACATCATGTACATTGAATCTCAATCATGTGATGAGTGAGACTCAGAGTTCTTCAGCAATAAAATGCACAGTTCGCGTTTTCAGTTCACACATGCGAAGACAAATTATCATAAATTTCTTGAAATTTATCTTAAGTAATCAGAGTTCTTCAGCAATAAAATGTGCAGTTCACATTCTCAGTTTGCACATGCAAAGATAAATTTATCGTAAATCACTCGAAATTTATCTCTGATAATCAGAGTTCTTCAGTAATAATATTTGCAGTTTTCATTCTCACTTTGCATAATGTGCGAAGATAATTTATCAAATTTTCTCTTAAATTTATCTTTGATAGTCAGCTTGAGCTCAAAGTTCTTCAACAATAAGATTCGCAGTTCACATTCTCAGTTTGCATGTGCAATGATAAATTATTGCAAATTTTCAAATCTATCTACATTTTTGAGTAAATCATGAAAACATTATCACAATTTTGATGCAACAAAGTTAGAACATGAATTTGACAAAATAAATGAGCACTAAAATGTTAATCTACTCATTCTCAGTCAATAATTGAACATAGTAATGTCAATAACAACAGAGTTACACGCTTTCAAAGATTGCATATCTTCAAGTACACATCATGTCTTTTTCTTCTTCACTCTTTTTTTCTTTTATCTCAGAACTCAATTGCATTCATCAGTTCATCATGTATCAATCATTATTTCGCGTCATCTTCTAAGTGAACTGTCATGACAAGTAATAAGAACAAGAAGAACTTGAACACTGCGATTGATAGTCAGATGTGTAGCATGTATTATGAATTATTGACACGTAGTTAACTGATTCAATAATCATGTTTAGTTCATTTATCAATGAAATGTCAAAAGAAGAGTTGAGAAAGCAAGTAACAATCTTGACATATCATTGAAAGAATTTGAACTCAGATCTAAAAGACAAGAACGCAAGTTTCTCGATATGTTGAACAGCTTAAATGATGATTTATCATTTTAAAAACAATGATCTGCAGAATGATTGCAGAAGAAGACAAAATCAATGTCAATATCATCATGTATATTCTCAGCTAATATGATTTTAACATAGTTCACTAAAGTCATTCGATTTTTCAAGAACATCTTGTCAAAGAAAAAGATGCATCAGCGTAAACAGCATTCTCACTTGTCGTTATCAATCTCATCATTTTTTCAGCTCAATGAGCGAATCTCAAAGTCTTAAAGATTAACAGAATTTTCATCAAGTTCTTTTGCATTGAGTTCACAATACAACGCAGCACAGATTGATGATTCAAATGATAACTCTAGAAAAATTCTTTAAGCAGAATTCAGATAATGATTGAGAATAGTCTTTGCTGCAGCTCATGTCAATGTGCTTAGATACATAGAACTCATTCTATTGACAATGATTATGACGTGTGAAGTAGAAAAGAGCATAACGTCATGATCAGAGCTGCAATTAGTTCTCTTGAGCAATCTCATGTGCAATCACTGAAACAGAGATCGCGCACATCAATTAAAACACAGATCACGAATGAATTACTTTGTTATAAAAAGATCAACAATAAATGAAGTTTGAAAGATAATGTGCAACTCAAATCTTGTCATATCATCAATAGATTGACAGACACAGTTATATGATTCTATTGAACAATATTGAGCACAAATCATGTTTCAGATTCAAGATGTAGTGAAGAATCATTATGTCTTTTATGAGAAAGTCAATACATCAAACTATGTCGTTAAATTGTTAGTTAATGATAACTTCATCAGCTCTGATATTGAAAAGATAAACATCTTCACAGACGTGATGCGTTAACTGACATGTACTTAGTCTGAAGAATGTCGTTTTCTAGTCTCGATAATCATGAAGATCACTGCTGTCTCATTTTTCAATCAAGAAGATTGTAATCTTGATCAACTATTAAACATGAGAATCATGTTTGCTGAGCTGAAAGATGAAATCATGATACTCATAGCAATCGCGATTCAACATGTCATCAGCAAATAAACAAGTAATCAGAAGAAGATTGAAAAATGAAAAGAGACTGCAGTAGAGAGTATAACATTTTAACTGTCAATGTTCTCTTGTGCTTTATCTTTAAAACGATTGAACAATGATTGATTAACATGCAACAGTAACACATAAGCGAATGATCAAGAGCTGACAAAAGCAAATTGAGACTCGAAGAAATTTGATATTGAGCATGCTGCATGAATGCGTCGTAAGTCATGTTGAATATCATGAAAACAACGTATTCAACAGCATCTCTGCAATGTATAATTTCAATTGCAATCAGATAGATGATTTACTGACTATTAATGCATCTTGAAAAATTATCAGAGAACATTCTTTCTCTTCTCTCACTGATTTGAAGTACTCATCAATGTATTCTGTGAATGAAATCTCTAGTTTCATAAGAAATCGAACATCGCAGCTCGAAAAGTCAAACAACACAAAAATCACGACAGAAAAGACAAAGAATACAACAAATCAATCAGAATCAATGAATAGCGATGAACATGAAACACTTCAAGAAATATTGAATGATGAACAGAATCAAGATCAAAAGAATGATTCAAATGTGAGTGTCCATTTTTCAGCTATAGAAATGAGTGATAACTAATGCAAGATAAATGTTTGAAGAACTTGAAAACACAATTGAAGTTGAATCTGATCAGATTTCGCTCGACGAAGTCAGAAATATATATTGACTATGAACATTGAAGATGAAAGATAGTCGAAAGATGAACTACGCTTAATCATTCAACAACTTTCGTAAGCAGCTGAAGATAAACACTAAGACTCTGTATTATCAGAGAGCAAATGAAAGTGAATGTGTATTGATGTTTGAAGATGAATATTAGATTTTTCTGAAGAGAGTAAAGAAGAAATTGAATGTCAATGTTGATGTTTAATGAGAAAGTAAGAGCAATTATATAGAACTTGAGTGATAGTAGTAGAATATTTTGTATATGAACAATGAACACAATCGTAAGTTGCTTTGATGCTTTTAGTTCTATTGATTGCGAGTAACTTATACAACGTGCTTGCAAGAATGAAAAATTGTACAAGACATTATGAAATACACAAGCTTGTCTTCAAGAAACTAAAACTTTTGAGCAGTACATGACATGATGTTTCAATGCAACAACGAGATAAATCTGAGTAAAATATCTTAATTTATCTATCATGAAATAATGATGGGATAAGTATTTGTCAAGAAATGTGCACAGATTACAAATTTCACATACTGATAATAATGAGCGCTGAATGTGAACATTGATCAAATGATACACATTACGCATTGTATTATTTGAGCATAAAAAGCAAATGACTATCATCAAGAGGTACAAGTGATTGTAGCTAGCTATTAGTTGTTGATGAGTGACTATTAAAGCTTGTGAGCTAGAAGCTCAACTAAACAAATATTTTTAACTGATGCTAGCTTGATGAGCTTGTAATCAGTTTTAGCTGATTTCATCAAATGATTGATGATCATTGTGAACTTGACAACATAAGTAATGTTATCAATTAAAGCAACTTGATCATTAAATTCTTGAAATCTGTGAGAATAAGTTAACAAATGCAGAGAAAAACGATGTTGTTGCGCGAATGATTTATTCATAAAGACATAAGCAAAGATATCACTATCAATCAAAGCAAGAGCAGAAACTTTAAATTGAGCTTGACGTAGAATATAGAATACTATCATGTGACTATCTTTGAATGTCGAATTGAATTCAAAGAGTTTCAAGACAGATTTGACAGAAAACTTTTTATATGATTGAAGTGAAGATGAAAATGTTGATGCTAGTAAATAAGATAATATGTATACAGATTTCTGAGCGCAACTTAGCTCAGAAATAAACTTTTTTCACAGACAGCGAGACTTCTTCATTTAGACTGATGATAACACAGTCATTGACATTCATGATGCATAGAGTGAAGAACTTCTTATTCAAGCATTCTTTAATGATTTTGCTTGAATGTTGCAATTTGCAGTAGTAACACAGCTTTCACTTGTTGCAGATTTTCTTGATCTCAGAGACAATTAAAGTCTTATCTTAAACGATGACAATAATGAAGTTTAAATTCATTGAATCATTGAAAGATGAGAAGAAAAGAGATGAGAATATTGTTAAAATGACAGTTACGAAAGTAATAATTCTAGAATTCAAAGAATTACTAGTTGATGCAAAGATGTTCTTGACTTTGATGAATTAAATGAAGAAGAAGATGAAATGAGATTGATGATGTTTAAGCTGTTGAAACTCTTCGTTGATTTCAAAGAATGCTTGAACTCATTAATAAAAGATGAATGATCAAATTTCATCAAGATTTCATCAGAAAAAGATGATGACTTGAGTGAAATAATTGACATTACGCTTTGTCAGGACCGTGCCTAGATGATACAACCAATGGAGGTCAGGGTTGATAGTGCTTGATCTTTAGAGGTAGCTATAACTGAATATTAAGAATACAGAAGAAGGTTGGTACAAAAGCTTCTATTTA
>JAABUZ0100002326.1_pt1 | contig 32048 bp, 19 predicted proteins | sample 5562091 | NCBI WGS metagenome assembly JAABUZ01 (sample SAMN12813069, study PRJNA571459) | rock metagenome | isolation source: Antarctica rocks | place: Antarctica: Victoria Land, Linnaeus Terrace sud | collected 2015-12-21
GGCGTATACGTTCACCGTGGCTGCGGTGAACCAGGCCGGCACCGGTCCGGCCTCGGCCGCATCATCGCCGGTCACCCCCAACAACTCGCCCAGCCTCAACTTCCCGGCACCGCCCTCCGGGGAGGTCGGGGTGGCGTACAGCAACCAACTGACCGTCACTGGCGGCACGTCGCCGTTCACCTGGTCGGTGAGCGCCGGCACCCTGCCCCCGGGCTGACCCTGAACGCCTCCACCGGCCTGCTGAGTGGAACACCGAATGCTTCCGGCAGTGCGTCCTTCACCGTGCAGGTGGTCGATGCCAGCGGCGAGACCGCGAGCAAGGCAATTACCCTCGTCATCGCGGCTGCCCCGGCGCTCAGCTTCACTCCCGCCGCTGGTGAGGTGAATGTCGCCTACAGCCAGCAACCGGTGCGCACCGGCGGCACCGCGCCGTTCGCCTGGGCAGTCACCGCAGGCAGTCTGCCGGCCGGTCTCTCGATCAACGCCTCGACCGGGTTGGTCAGCGGCAGCCCGACCGCAGCGGGTAGTTTCTCGGTCACCATCACGGTCACCGACTCCTTCAACCAGGTTGCCACCACCACGGCGACGATCGTCATCGCCGCGCTACCGACCCTGACGTTTCCGGCGCCGGCCGCCGGCCAGGTCGGGGTGGCCTACAGCACCTCGTTCACCGCGGCCGGCGGCACCGCGCCGCTGACCTGGTCCATTCCGGCCGGAGCGCTGCCGGCCGGGTTGACGCTGGCCGCCGGTACCGGCGTGTTGTCCGGCACTCCGACGACCGTGGGCACTTACTCCTTCACGGTGGCCGTCACCGACGGCAACAACAAGACGGCAACCAAGGCGGTGACCCTGGTGATCGCCGCCGGACCGCTGGTGATCGTCAAGACCGCGAACGTGAACTCCGCCGTGGTGGGCAGCACCGTGCAGTACACGGTCACCGTCACCAACACCGGGTCGTCCGCCTTCTCCGGTGTCGCCCTGAGCGATCCGTTGACCGGCGTCCTGGACGACGCGGTCTACAACTCGAACGCCACGGCGAGCACCGGGACGGTCTCCTATGCGTCGTCGACAGTGAGCTGGACCGGCAATCTCGCCGCCAACGGATCGGTCACCATCACCTACTCGGTCACCGTCAACAATCCGGACGTCGGGAACATGGTGCTGGCCAACACGGTGAGCTCGTCGACGCTGGGTACCAACTGCGCCGCCGGCAGTGTCGACGCCCGCTGTACCGCCACCGTGACCGTGGCCGGTCTGACGATCGTCAAGTCGGCGGACGTTTCGTCCACGACGCCCGGCAGCACCGTCCACTACAGCATCGCGGTGACCAACTCGGGGCAAACCGCTTATGCACCTGCATCTTTGACCGACAACCTCGCCGGGGTGCTCGACGACGCCACCTACAACTCCGACGCCACCTCGACATCGGGCAGCATTGCGGTCAGCAACGGATCACTGACCTGGACCGGCAATCTCGCCGTCGGTGCGAGTACGACGATCACCTACTCGGTCACCGTGGCCGATCCCGATACCGGCAATCGTTCGCTGACCGGGACCATCGTCTCGTCGACCGCCGGCAGTACCTGCCCCAGCAGCAATCCGGCGGCCTCCTGCAGCACCGCCGTTACGGTGCTGGTACCCGCTCTGGTCATCACGAACAGCAGCAATGTCAGCACCACCACCCCCGGCTCGACCGTCCCGTACACGGTGACCCTCTCGAACACCGGACAGACTGCCTACACCGCAACAACCGTCACCGTGGCGCTGGCGGCCGCTCTGGATGACGCCACCTACTCGGGCAACGCCACCGCCTCCGCGGGCAACGTCTCCTACAACGCGGGCACCAAGAGTCTGACCTGGACCGGCGACCTGGCCATCGGGGCGGTCGTGACGATCACCGCATCGGTCACGGTCAACAACCCCGACGCCGGCGACAAGACGATGACCACCGTTGCCAGCTCGTCGGCACCCGGCAGCACCTGTCCTGCCGGCAGTTCGAACTCCGCGTGCACTGCCACGGTGCAGGTATTGATTCCCGCGCTCACCATCACCAAGTCGGCCGACGTCAGCTCGACCACGCCGGGCTCGATCGTCCACTACACGGTTTCGGTCACCAACTCCGGGCAGACCGACTACACGGGTGCGGCTTTCAGTGATTCGTTGGCCGGGGTGCTGGACGACGCGACCTACCGGAACGACGCCGCTGCCACCAGCGGGACCGTTTCCTTCAGCGCATCCACCGTGGGCTGGACCGGCAATCTCCTGATCGGCGCGACCGCCACCATCACATATTCGGTGCTGGTGAACCAGCCGGACACCGGAAACAAGTCGTTGACCGGCACGGTCGTTTCCGCCACGCCGGGCAATACCTGTCCCAGTGGCGGCACCGACCCGCGCTGCACCAGCAGCGTCACCGTGCTGATTCCGGCGTTGACCGTCAGCAGTGCCGTCGATGTCGGCACCACCACGCCCGGCTCGGTCGTCAATTACACCTTCAGCCTGAGCAACACCGGGCAAACCGCCTACAGTGGCGCCACTGTCGTGGTCGACCTCACCGGTGTGCTCGACGATGCCACCTACAACAATGACGCATCGGCGACCACCGGTTCGCTGGTGATCAACGGCAACGGAACCGCGACCTGGACGATCAGCCTCGCCGCCGGCGCGTCCGCTTCCGTCACGCTGTCGGCGACGGTGAACTCGCCGCCGGCCGGCAACAAGACGCTCAGCACGACCGTGACCTCGGATGTACCCGGCAGCACCTGCCCGACCGGGTCGGCGAACACGGCCTGCAAGACCACGGTCACCGTCCTCATCCCTGGCTTGACCATCACCAAAACGGCGAATGCCTCCGCCGTCACCCCTGGAGATGCGGTCGGGTACACCATCACGGTGCTCAACAATGGTCAAAGTTCCTATTCCGCAGCGTCTTTCAGTGACTCACTGAGTATGGTGCTGCCCGACGCCACCTACGGCGGCGGCGCGACGGCGACGAGTGGAACAGTGTCGTACTCCGCCTCGACGCTGTCCTGGACCGGAGCGCTGGCCCCGGGAGCATCCGCGACCATCACCTACTCGGTGACCGTGCGCGACCCGGATCCGGGTAACAAGCGCATGGTCAACACCGTCGTCTCCTCGGCAGCGGGCAACAACTGCGCGAGTGGCAGCGCCGATGCCAGGTGCACCACGGCCGTGAACGTCCTGGTACCGCGGCTGACCATCACCAAGACTGCCAACGTCGCCACCACGACTCCCGGTGCCGTGATCGGATACACGATCACGGCGACGAACTCCGGCCAGACCGCCTACACCGGAGCGACATTCAGCGATTCGCTGACCGGCGTGCTCGACGACGCCACCTACAACTCCGACGTCGCGGCCGGCACCGGCACCGCGACCTACACCAACTCGACTCTGGGCTGGACCGGCGACCTGGCTGTCGGCGCCGCTGTGACGCTGACCTACTCGGTGACCGTGCACGCGGCCGACGGTGGGAACAATCAGCTGGCCAATACCGTCATCTCGACCACTCGGGGCAACAACTGCCCATCGGCCGGCAGCGACGCCCGGTGTACCGTCACGGTGCCGGTGGCCCGACTGGTCCTGTCGACCAGCTTCCAGGAGGCGACCGCCACCCCGGGCTCCATCCTCCACCTGAGTTCGACCTACACGAACACCGGGCAGGTGGCCTACCCGGGTATCTCGGTCACGAGTCCCCGCAGCGATGTCACGGATGACGCCGCCGACAACGGCGATCAGACGGTCAGTTCGGGGACACTGGCCTTCGGATCCACCACGGCCACCTGGACCGGTGACATACCCGTCGGCGCAGTGGTGACCATCACGCGGACGCTCACCGTGCAGAACCCGGACACGGGCAATCAACGGGTGACCGCCACCCTGAGCTCCACCGCCCCCGGCAACAACTGTCTGTCCGGCACCACCGATGCCCGCTGCACCTTCCTGGCAACGGTGCTGACCCCGGCGCTGACCATCTCCAGGACCGCCAACACGAGCGCCACGGTGCCCGGCGGGTCGGTGAGTTACACCACCACGATCCACAACACCGGCCAGACCGCCTACACCGCTGCGGTTGTCACCGACCACCTGGCCGGCGCGCTGGACGACGCGACCTACAACGCCAACGCGGTCGCCACCTCCGGCGCACTGTCGTTCAGCTCGCCGAGCCTGACCTGGACGGGAGACGTCGCCGTAGGCGCCACTGTCACGATCACCTATTCGATGACGGTGAAGAAACCGGACCCGGCAGACAAGACCATGGTCAGCTCGGTCAGCTCCACCAACGTGGGGAGCACCTGTCCGCCGGCGAGCGGTGACGCCGCCTGTCACAACACGGTCCTGGTCCTGACCCCGGCGCTGACCATCGCCAAGACCGCAAACGTGGCCAGTGCGACCCTGGGCTCTACCGTCACCTACACCGTGAAGGTCACCAACTCCGGGCAAACTGCATACGCGGCAGCAAGTTTCAGCGATCCCCTGGCCGGTGTGCTGGACGACGCCACCTACGACCAAGCCGCGACCACGGCGACCGTTGGCACGGTCGGTTACGCCAACGGAGTGCTCAGCTGGACCGGCGCACTCAACCCCGGCACCGCGGCCACCATCACCTACACCGTCACCATCAACAACCCGTCGACCGGCGACCGCAGCATGGTCAACACCGTCAGCTCCGCGAACGACGGCAACAACTGCGCCACCGGTAGTACCGACAACCGCTGCACCGCAACCGTTGCGGTCACCAACGCCGCCACACTGACGTTCACCAAGGTCGCCGATGTTCCCTCGACGGTGGCGGGCGGGGTGGTCAAGTACACGGTGACGGCCGTCAACTCCAGCGCCTCGACCGTCGCCTCGGTCGACTTCACCGACTCCCTCGGCGGCATCCTGGACGACGCCACCTACAACGCCGACGCCGCCGCGAGCAGCGGTACGGTCACTTTCACCGACCCGAAGCTGACCTGGACCGGGGACATCCCGGCCGGCGCCACGGTGACGGTCACCTACTCGGTCACCGTGCACAAACCGGTGACCGGTAACCAGATTCTCGCCGGCACCGTCACCTCGACGTCGTTCCCGGGCAGCGACAACTGCCTGGCCGGCACCACCGATCCCCGCTGTACCAGCACGGTGCCGGTGGCCGGACTGGTCATCGAACAGCACTACACCGAGACGAGCGCGACACCAGGTCAGCTGCTGCACCTGTCGGCGACGTTCACCAACACCGGAGCAATGCCGTACACCGGGATCCGCATCTCCAGCCCCAGCGCCGACACCGTCGACGACGGGATTCCCAGCGGTGACCAGACCGCGAGTTCCGGGGACCTGGTCCTGAGTTCGACGGCGATCACCTGGACCGGCAGCATCCCGGTCGGCGGGGTCGTCACCGTGGTGGGCACCCTGACCGTCAAGAACCCCGACCCGGGCAACAAGATCATCACCGGAACCCTGGCATCGACGGCACCGGGCAACAACTGTCCGGCCGCGGGCACCGACCCCGGGTGCACCGCGTTGATCAATGTGTTGGTGCCCGGGCTGACGATCAGCAAGTCGGCGAGCACCATGACCGCGGTCCCCGGCGCTTCGGTGGGATACACCGTTTCGATCCAGAACTCGGGCCAGACTGCCTACAGCGCAGCTTCTGTCACCGATTCACTGACCGGCGTGCTTGATGATGCGACCTACAACACCGACGCCGTGACAACGTCGGGGACGCTCTCCTACAACTCGCCGACCCTCACGTGGTCCGGCAGCCTCGCCGTTGGCACAACCGTGACCATCACCTACTCCGTCACGGTGAAAAACCCCGACCCCGGGGACCAGACCATGGCCAGCTCGATCAGTTCGGCGGCCGTCGGGAGCAGCTGTCCGCCCGGGGACGGCAACGGCGCCTGCGGCAATACCGTCACCATCCTCAACCAGGCGCTGACCCTCAGCTCGACGACCAATAGCTCGACCAGCATTCCAGGCGCCGTTGTCACCTACACCGTGACGGCGACGAACAGCGGCCAGACCGATTACAGCGCCGCCACTTTCAGCGCGCCGTTGGCCGGCGTGCTCGACGACGCCACCTACGGAAGTTCTTCGGCGGACATCGGATCGGTCACGCTGGCCGGCCAGACGCTGTCCTGGACGGGGGCCCTCGCCATGGGTGCCACCGCAACCATCACCTACACCGTCACGGTGAAAAATCCGGACACCGGGAACCACCGGCTCGATCAGACACTCACCTCGACCACCGAGGGCAGCAGTTGCCCCGCCGGCGGCAACGATGCCCGGTGCACCACGTCGGTGCTCATCGCGAGTCTGCACATCATGACGGCCGCTGACGTTGCAACAACGAAACCGACTTCGGTGGTGCATTACACCGATACCTTCACCAATACCGGGCAGGTGCCCTACGTCGACATCACCATCTTCGTCGACGTCAGCGGGGCCGGGGACGACGCCACCTACAACGGTGACGCAGCCGCCACGTCCGGCAGTGTCAGTGTCGTCCCTGGCTCGCCGATGGTCAGCTGGACCGGCGACCTGCCGGTGGGCGCCACGGTCACCTTCACCAGTTCGGTGACGGTGAACAACCCGGATCTCGGCGATCATTACCTGAACGGCCTGTTGACCACAACCGCAGCAGGCAGCAACTGCCCGAGCGGCAGCACCGACCCAGCCTGCGCGAACAGCGTCCGTGTGCTGATCCCGGCACTGAGCATCACCCAGGCCGTCAGCACCTCGAGCACCACGCCCGGTTCCGCGGTCGGTTACACGATCACCATTGCCAACACCGGGCAGACGCCCTACACCGCGGCAGTGGTCAGCGATTCCCTCCAGAACCTCAGCACCGATGCGACGTACCAGAACGACGCCACAGCCACCTCCGGAACCGTGAGCTTCGCCGACCCCACCCTGACCTGGACCGGCGACCTGAATGTCGGACAGAGCGTCGTCGTGACCTTCAGCGTTCGGGTCAACAACCCCGACCAGGGTGGCAAGAGTCTGACCAATCGGGTCGTCTCGAACGAGTTGGGCAGCACCTGCGCCACCGGTAGCACCAACGCTGCCTGCTCCACCACGGTCACCGTGCTCATTCCCGCACTCGACATCGCTACCACCACCGACACCAACACGACCACCCCCGGCTCCGCCGTCGCGTACACCCTGACGGTCCGCAACACCGGCCAGACGGAATACAACGGTGCCAGCGTCACCGCGTCCCTGACCGGTGTGCTCGACGACGCGACCTATGCCGGAGATGGAGCCTCCACCATTGGGGCGGTGACCTTCAGCAGCCCAACTCTGACCTGGACCGGCAATCTCGCTGTGGGTGCCAGTGTGACCGTCACGTACTCCGTCACGGTGAACAGTCCGGACGCGGGCAACAAGGTGCTCGCCACTTCGGTGAGCTCTCCCGCACCGGGCAGTACCTGCACGCAGTCCTCCCCGTGCGTCAACACCGTCACCGTGCTGATCCCCGGACTGTCGATCACGAACACCGCAGGCGTCGCAACGGCCACGCCGGGTGACCCGGTCACCTACACGATCACCCTGCGCAACACGGGACAGACCGATTACGTCGGCAACGTCCTGACCACATCGCTGTCCGCTGTGGTCGACGACGCCACTTTCGACGGCACCATCAACACCTCCGCCGGAATGGCGAGCTACTCGAACACCACGCTGTCGTGGACCGGCAATCTGCCGGTCGGAGCCGTTGCGACCATCACCTACACGGTGACGGTCAAGAATCCGGATCCGGGTGACAAGGTGCTGGCCACCACCGTGCAGGACTCTGCGGCCGGCAGTACTTGTCGAAGCGGCGGCACCGACCCGTCCTGCACCGCGTCGGTGTCCGTATTGGTGCCGGCGTTGACGATCAGCACCTCCACCGGGGCGCCGACCACCACTCCTGGAAGCGTCGTCGGATTCACCGTGCTCATCAGCAACACCGGACAAACCGCTTACACCGGCGCCGTCGTCGCCGATTCCCTGCAGGGTCTGTTTCCGGATTCGGTCTACAACGGGGACGCCGCAGTAACCGGCGGCGGGACGCTGAATTATGTCGACCCGACGCTGCGCTGGACCGGCGATCTGCCGGTCGGAGCGAGCGTCACCATCACCTTCTCGGTCACCGTGCACGACCCGGACACCGGCGACAAACGCATGATCAACGCGGTGAGCTCCACGGTGGCCGGGAGTAGTTGCCCGCCCAATGGATCCGCTGCCGCCTGTTCCGCTGCGGTACAGGTCCTGGTGCCGGCCTTGAGCATCACCAAGGTGGCCAACGTTTCAACGGTGACCGCCGGTGGCGATGTCACCTACACGATCAGCCTGGTGAACACCGGCGAGACCGCTTACGCGCCAGCCACCTTCACCGATTCACTGGCGGGGGTCCTGGACGACGCGGTCTACAACGGTGGCGCGGTGGCCAGCACCGGCAGCCTGCAGTACAGCAACAGCACGCTCGCCTGGAGCGGCGCCCTGGACGTCGGGGCCAGCGCCACCATCACTTACACGGTGACCTCGGTTTTCCCGGCCACCGGCGACCATTCGATGACGAACGCCGTGATCTCCTCGTCGCCGGGTCGACCTGTGCGACCGGCGCCCCCGCCCAGTGCCGCACTGCCGTCACCGTTCTGGTTCCGGCCCTGACGATCAGCAAGACCGTCGACTCGAGCGAGGTCGTCGCCGGCGGTCGCGTGCAGTACACGATCTCCGCCACCAACACCGGCCAGACCGACTATTCGGCAGCGTCGGTCACCGACTCACTGGCCGGTGTGCTGGACGATGCCGTCTACAACAACGACGCCTCCGCCAGCGTCGGCGCGCTCAGCTATTCCGGCGGCACTCTGGGCTGGACCGGCGACCTGCCCAGGGGAGCGAGTGTGCTGATCAGCTTCACGGTCACCGTCAACGTTTCCGGATCCGGCGACGCGATGCTGACCAACCGCGCCGTCTCCACGTCCGTCGGCAGTACCTGCCCTTCGGCGGGCGGCGGTTCCGGGTGCGCCACCTCGACCATCGTGGACGCCCGCACCATCACGCTGAGCGGACTGACCCCGTCCTTCACCCTCACCGGCCTGCCCAACAGCACCGTCAGCCAGAACGGCGCGGTCAGCATGACCGTCACCACGAACAGCACCAGCGGCTACTTCGTCACCGTCCGGGCCGAGACAGGGTTCCTGGTCGGTGCAAGTCCGCGCAACAACGTCAGCATCCCGATCGGTTCGCTGCGGGCGCGCGAAAGTGGGGCGTCCCTGTTCCAGGCGCTGTCGGCAACCTCCTCGCTGGTGGTCCACCAGCAGAGCGGTCCGTCCGGCCCGGGAGGCGACGCGGTCAGCAACGACTACCAGGTGCAGATACCGGACGTTCCATCCGATACCTATTCCGGAACACTCGACTACATCGTCGCTGCGCAATAGGGTCCGCGGAAAGGTGCCAAGCCACGACAGAACAGAAAGGAATTCCATGTCCAGGGTAAAAAGCTCGTCGACGGGCTCTCGGCTTCGTGCCGTCGGTTGCTACTTCGGCGTGGCGACCGCGGTGAGCATCCTGCTGGCGCCGACGTCATTCGCCACGGACGCAGCCGACCTCGGTCAGTCGTCGACGAGCGCTGCCACGACGACCGCTGCGTCGACTGCTCTCGCCAAGTCCACCGCCACTTCGACCGGCGCGGCGACCGCGCCACAACTGCGAATCTCGGTGGACAACGGGCGAACTTCAGCCACGGTGGGCGATTCTGTCAACTACGTCCTGACCATTCAAAATCTCGGGTCGGCCGACGCGCCCGGATTGCAGATTACCCAAAGCGTGCCCGTTGGCTTGAAATTCAAATCAGCCGACGCGGGCGGAATCGTCAGCGCCGGCAACGTGCGTTGGACTATGGATCTCACCGCGGCGAAGACGGCCGTCTTCCACACTGCGATGACCGTTTCGGCCACTCCGAAAGATTTGTTGCGGCTGGCCACCGTCGCGTGCGCAAGCCTGTCCGTCAAGGCGCCGCCTCTCGTCTGCGCCTCGCACTCGGACCAGCTCCCCGCCGGCGCGGCGGCCGCCGCGATTGCTCCGGCGAGTACCCCCACTACCCATACCTGGTGGTGGTACGTCGGGGGTGGGATCGTCCTGGTCCTACTTCTCGGGGTGGTGATGGCGCTGCTGGCTCGGCGTCGCTCCGCGTCCGCGACCATTGAGAGTCGGGCAATTCGGACACCGCAGTAAACTACGTTGGGTGATTGGCCGCGTACTATCGGCCATACCGCCTGCGATGCGCTGTCGAGGGTGGCTACCACGCCGTCGCCCGAGGACGTGGGTCAGCGCCGGAGCGGACGCGCCGGGAGGGGTCACGGTGAACACAGTGGGCACAGTGAGCACGGTGGACCACGGTCGGTGGGCCGCTCGATGACCGCCGCAGAAGTGGCATCGGTGGGAACCCGCGATGCCCTCCTGGCACACGCCGTCCAGGAATCAGCGGATGCCGTGTTCTGCCAGGACCCCGAAGGCACCGTGACGACCTGGAACCCGGCTGCCGAACGAATCTACGGTTTTCCGGCTGCGCAGATCCTGGGCCGACGGGCAGCGGAGTGTCTGCCGGACCGGACTCGGAACGAACTGCTCGAAGTCCATCGCACCGCGCTGGCGGGGCAGCGGGTGGAGCACTTCGACAGTTGGCACGAGCGCGGAGACGGTGCCCTGGTGCCGGTGAACGTCAGCGCCTCTCCGCTGCGGGACGAGTTCGGCCGGGTGGTCGCGGTCGCCACCACGGTCGCCGACATCTCCGAGCGGATTCGGCTGGACCTGGAGCTGAAGCGGGCAACCAGCAGGCTGGCGCGGCAGAATGTCGCGTTGACCAGATCGAACCGCGATCTCGAGCAGTTCGCCTATGTGGCCTCTCACGACCTGTCGGAACCGCTGCGGGTGATGACCGGTTTCGTGGCGCAGATCGAGCGCAGGTACGACGCCGTGTTGGACGAACGTGGCCGCCGCTACATGGGACACATCGTGGATGCCAGCGCCCGGATGCGGGCTTTGATCGATGACCTGCTGGACTACTCCCGCTACCTGCGGGTTCCGCAGACGATGTCGATGATCGACACCGGGGTGGTTCTCCAGCGGGTGCTCGAGACCCTGGCCGGTCCGGTGCTCGAGGCCGATGCAGTCGTCGAGGTGCTGCCGCTGCCGTCGGTCTGGTCCGATGCCGGCCATCTGGAGAGCCTGCTGACCAATCTGGTCAGCAATGCGATCAAGTTCCGTTCCCCCGACGGCCCGGTCCGGGTCCGGGTCGGCGGAATCGAGCAGGACGGCTGGGTGAGGCTGACCGTCGATGACAACGGCATCGGGGTCGAGGCGGAATACCGGGACCGGGTGTTCCGGATGTTCCAGCGCCTGCACGTCCGTGAGGCCTATGCCGGAACGGGCATCGGACTGGCAATCGCCCAGCAGATCGTCGAATTGCACAACGGCCGCATCTGGATCGAGGATTCGGATCTGGGGGGCGCCAGATTCTGCTGCACGCTGCCGGCGGCATCACAACATGCGGCCGACGATGGCTGACCCATCGCTGATCCAGATCCTGCTGGTGGAAGACAGTCTCGCAGACATCGAACTGACGCTGGAGGCACTGGAGGAGGCGAAGTTCGTCAACGAGGTCCATACGATGCGCGACGGTGCTGCCGCGATCGCTTACCTGCGCCGTGGCAACGGTTTTGAAGATGCCGTTCGTCCGGACCTGATCATTCTGGATTTGAATCTGCCGAAGCGAAGTGGTCATGACGTGCTGAAGATTCTCAAGGCGGACAGTGAGCTTCGACGAATTCCGGTGGCGGTATTGACGACATCCGGAGCGGAGGCCGACGTGCTCAGAAGTTACGATCTCGGGGCCAATTGCTACCTGACCAAACCGGTCGACGTCGGGCAGTTCATGAGCATCGTGCAGTCGATCGAGAACTTCTGGTTCGGCGTCGTCCGGCTGCCGCCCCGATGACGGGCAAGGGGGCCGGCGCGGGGCTGCCGGCCGTAGAAGTCGATCCCGCATGAGGGCGGCGTTGGAAGGGGAGTCAGGGCAGTTTCTTGCGGCCGACGGCCAGCGTCCGCTGCGGATCCTGCTCATCGAGGACTCGCGCGCGGATGCCGAACTGCTGCTCGACATTCTGACGGACGAACTCCCGGGAGCGATCGTCGAGGTCACGGCCACCCTCGCCGAAGCTGTTCCATTGTTGGCGCACCCGCTGGACATCGCAATCACCGACCTCTCGCTGCCCGATGCCCAGGGCCTGGACGCGTTGAGCGCCGTCCTGAGCGTTCGACCCGATATCGCGGTGGTGGTGATGACCGGGCGACATGATCGGGATCTCGCCCTCCGTGCCCTATCCGAAGGCGCCGAGGACTATCTGGTGAAAGGGGTGCAGGATGCCAGGGCAGTGGCCACCGCCGTGCTGTTCGCCGCGGAGCGGCGTGGAGCCGAGAATCGTGCGCACCGATACGAGCGACTGGCGCTGAGCTTACTCGACGCAATGGATTCGGCCACCTGCGCGGTCAACCGCGACGGCACCATCATCGCCGTGAACAGGGCCTGGCGCGAGTTCTGTGTTCACAACGGCGGTGACCCGAATCTGTTCGGACTCGGAAGGAACTACCTCGAAGTGTGCCGTGCGGCAGGTGGTTCCGACGCGCGGGTCGCCCAGGAAGTGGCGACGGACCTCCGCCGGCTGCTGGCCGGAGACATCGCCCGGTTCGAGGCCGATTATCCCTGTCACAGCCCGACCGAGGATCGCTGGTTCAGTGTGCGGGCCAACGCGCTGCCCGAGTCCGGCGCCGTTCTGAGCCATGTCGATCTCAGCACGATGAAAAAGGCCCAACAGGCGTTGGCGCACCTCACCCTGCACGACGCCCTGACCGATCTGCCGAACCGCCAATTGTTGAACGACCGGGTCGCCCAGGCCCTGGCGATGACCGAACGCAGCGACCAGAACGTAGCTGTCGCCTTCTTGGACATCGACCAGTTCAAGCGGATCAACGACAGCCTCGGGCACTCCGTCGGAGACGAACTGCTCCGCGGGGTCGCCGACCGTCTGCGCCAGCACGTCCGGTCCGGGGACACCGTCGCTCGTTTCGCCGGTGACGAATTCGTCGTGGTGTGGCCCAGTATCGGCGTTGCCGCTGAGGCCCAACTACTCGCGCAACGGGTCGTGGAGTCAATGGCGGCGCCATTTGTTCTCAAGGGTCGAACCGTGACCGTGACGGTCAGCATCGGCATCGCGGTCGGACGCGCACCACAACAGGTGGACGACCTGCTGCTGGACGCCGACGCGGCGATGTACTACGCGAAAAGCCATGGCCGCGGACTGACCCGGATGTTCACCGACGAACTCCGTGCGGACGCCGCCGCCCGGGTGCGCATCGAGGCGGAATTGTTGGAGGGCCTGGACCGAAACGAATTTGCGCTGCACTACCAGCCGGTGGTTGATCTGGCCGCCGGCACCGTCATCGGAGTGGAAGCACTGATCCGCTGGAACCACCCCAAGGGGACAAGGATGCCCGACTCCTTCATTCCGGCGGCGGGAGCGACCGGAATCATCATTCCGCTCGGTGCCTGGGTGCTCCAGGAAGCCTGCCGCCAGGGTGCGGAGTGGGCGGCGCAAGGCCTGGATCTGCAGATGGCCGTGAATCTCTCGGCGCGCCAGGTAGGTCACCCGGACATCATCGACACGATCGAACGGACAATCCTGGAATCGGGACTGCCGGCCGAACGGCTGTGGGTGGAAGTGACCGAGTCAGCAGTCCTGGAGGACGCCGAGCTGGCCAGGACCGTCTTCAACCGGATCAGAGCCCTGGGAGTGTCGGTAGCGATCGATGACTTCGGGACCGGATACAGCTCACTGCTCTACCTCAAGCGCTATCCGGCCGCGGCGTTGAAGGCCGACCGGCAATTCGTGGCCGGGCTCGGCCTGCACGAAGATGACGGTGCGATCGTCGCCAGCGTGATCGGACTGGCCCACGCGGTCGGCGCCATCTGCGTCGCCGAAGGCGTCGAAACCCTTTCGCAGTACGCCGCTCTGGCTGCGCTGCATTGCGACCATGCCCAGGGTTATCTGTTCAGCAGGCCGGTTCCGCCCGAGGCCATTCGGCGCGCCCTGCAGGAGTGCGACGACGTCCTGGCCGCGCACCCGTCACGGATGTCCGAGTCGGGCGACCGCAACTGATTGACCCGGCGTAGCGGTATGGCTACGCTCCCTCGTGCCAGTGAGCGTCACCACACTCGCCGTGGCGTTCCGGAACCGCACAGAGAGGTGCGTCGTCGATGCACAAGGACCATTCCCACCACTACCGGGCCAGCGGAAAAGTGCGCCGAAAGGTGGCGGCACTCAGTTCCGCTGCCCTCGTGCTTTCCCTCGTCTCGATCGCGACGGCGGAGCCTGCCGCGGCTGTTTCGGGGCCGTTGCCGCTGATCGAGAATTTCGAGGGTTCGGTGCCGATCGGCACCACCGGCCCGCGTCTGTTCGGCTTCGGTGCCGATGCCCTCAGTACGCCGAACCTGACCATCGCCGCCGCTCCCGATCTTCCGGGCACCGCCTCGGGCAACCATGCGTTGGATGTTCCGTACACCGTGGGCGGCTACGGCGGATTCAGCGACGACCTCGCAGCTGCGCAGGACTGGAGCGTGTACGGCGGCTTCAGCTTCTGGGTCAAGGGCACCGGTTCGGGGCAGAAAGTCGAGTACGAGGTCAAGGACGGCGGCAGCAACGCCGGCAGTTCCGAACTGTGGCAGGGATTCTTCACCGACACCGTTGCCGGCTGGCAGCAGGTCCAAGAACCATTCGCCGGCATGGTCAAGCGGACCGACTACCAGCCGTCCGGTGCTCCGTCGGATGGTGTACTCAACCTGACGTCCATGTGGGGCTTCGCCGTCAATCTGCCCGGAGGCGCCTCCGGCCATCTCGTGTTCGATGATTTCGCCCTGTACGGGCATTCGGCCGCGTCGTTCTCCGCAGTGAACAGCACCTATCTGGTGAACGCCGGGCAGAGTGCCTCGGTCGGGGTGAAACTGCGCCTGGCGCCTGGCGTCTCACTGAGCGCGCCGGTGACGGTGGGCTACCGGCTCGGCGGCGGTACGGCCGTCGCCGGAACCGACTTCACCGCCGCAACCGGGTCGGTCACATTTCCGGCCGGCAGTACGGCCGCCACAATCGAGACCATCGCGGTCCCGACGATCGCAGGCACCCCAGCGGGGGAGTCGAGGACCATTCCGGTCACCCTGACCTCCGCCGATGCCACCCTGGTCGGGCCGTCGCCGGTAGTGGTGATCAACGCGCACGGGCTGCCGTATCTGAACAAGAAGCTGCCGGTAGCGGCCCGGGTGGCCGACCTGGTGAAGCGCATGTCGTTGGCCGACAAGGTCGGTCAGATGACCCAGGCCGAGCGGGCTGCCGTGGGTGACGGCACAGACATCGCCAAGTACAAGCTGGGTTCGCTGCTCTCCGGCGGCGGCTCGGTGCCCACTCCCAACACCGCGGCTGCGTGGGCCGACATGGTCGACGGCTACCAGGCGCAGGCACTGAGCACCTCGCTGCAGATCCCGATGATCTACGGCATCGACTCGGTGCACGGCGACAACAACCTGGCCGGAGCGACGATCTTCCCGCACAACATCGGCATCGGCGCGACCCGCGACCCGGCGCTGGCCCAGCAGGAGGGCGTGATCACCGCCACCGAGACCAGGGCCACCGGTATTCCCTGGGCGTTCGCGCCGTGTGTCTGCGTCACCCGGGACGAACGCTGGGGCCGAAGCTACGAGTCGTTCGGCGAGGACCCGTCGCTGGTCAGCCAGATGGAAACGGTGATCGACGGGCTCCAGGGCAACGGGCAACTCGCCAAGAAAACCAGCGTGCTGGCCACGGCCAAACACTTCCTGGGCGATGGCGGTACCAAGTACGGCTCCTCCACCAGCAGCAACTACAAGATCGATCAGGGCGTCACCTACGCCACGCAGGCACAGCTGGATGCGCTGTACCTGGCGCCGTTCAAGACCGCGGTCGACAAGGGTGTCGGATCGGTCATGCCGTCGTATTCGAGTCTGCAGATCCTGGGCAAGGACACCGCCCCGATCAAGATGCACGCCCGCGGCGACCTGATCACCGATGTGCTGAAGAATCAGCTGGGCTTCAAGGGCTTCGTCATCAGCGACTACGCCGCGATCGACCAGATCAGCCCGGATTACAAGAACGATGTCAAGATCGGCATCAACGCCGGCCTGGACATGATCATGGTGCCGAACGACTATTCCAAATTCATCACCGATCTGACGGCTCTCAACGCCAGCGGCGACGTCTCGACGGCCAGGATCGATGACGCGGTCGCTCGTATCCTGACCCAGAAATTCGCCTTGGGGCTGTTCGACCACCCGTTCGCCGATCGATCCAACGCATCGACAATTGGTTCGCCGGCCCACCGGGCGGTGGCCCGCAAAGCCGCGGCCGAGTCGCAGGTCCTTCTCAAGAACAGCGGGAACCTGCTGCCACTGTCGAAGAACGCAAAGATCTATGTCGCCGGATCCGTTGCCGACAACGTCGGCAATCAAACCGGCGGCTGGACCCTCACCTGGCAGGGGCAGAGCGGCGATATCCCCGGTGGCACCTCGATTCTCGCCGGGATCAAACAGGTGGCTCCGCACGCAATCGTCACGTATTCGGCGACAGCGGCCGCCTCCACCGCTGGGTCGAATGTCGGGATCGTCGCAGTCGGCGACACTCCCTATGCCGAGGGCATGGGCGACGTCGGAGTGAACGGGCATACCCTGCAGCTCAGCGTGGCCGACCGGGATGCCGTCGACAAGGTCTGCGGCGCAATGAAATGCGTGGTGCTCGATGTCTCAGGGCGACCGCTGGACCTGACCGGCATCGTGCCGAATGCGGCCGCAGTGGTGGCCTCCTGGCTACCTGGAACCGAGGGCGCCGGAGTTGCCGATGTTCTCTTCGGAAATCGATCGTTCTCCGGCCGGTTGCCGGTGACGTGGGTGAAGGCCGAAAGTCAGCTGCCGATGAACGTGGGAGACAAGAACTATGACCCGCTGTTCCCGTACGGCTGGGGCCTGCGCACCGACCCGGACCGCAATCGACTCCAGGCGCTCCGCAACCAACTCGAATACAAGAGCGGGGCGTCCCGTGTGGTGCACGCGCTCGATGTGGTGATCTCGCAACGATATTGGGCCGCTAACGGCTCGGCGAGAAACCCCGATCAACTGCTGGGCCGGCTGAAGTCCATCGCCGGGGCCATGTCCGACGGTAAGAAGTTCAGCTTCGCCCAACAGGACGCGCTGGTCTCGGTGGCTCGGGACCTCGCACAGAGTGCGATCGTCGCCGGCGGTGCGGCCGCGATGAGTGCGACTGCGTCGTTGACCTCCGATGCCGAGCACAACATCGTCAGCGGTCGGCCGACGCAAGCCATCACCGAGCTCATCAAGGCCAGGATGATTGCCAAGATGCTCTCGCATTGATCCATCGCACTGGGCCCGGCCGGAGCACCTCGCCGGCCGGGCCCAGTGCGGCGTGGACGAACTCGAGGCGGCGCAGTTCACGGTGTCCGAGGGCGTCCCCCCGGGGCGTCGATTCGTTGGGCGACATGCAGCACTGCTCCCCAGTGTCGGCGCAGTCGCGGGTCCGGGCGGTCGGCGAGTCGGCGTCTGATCTCGGAATACAGCCGGTCCCGGTGAGCTGCGGCCATGGCGATGTGACTGGAAATGTGTCGAGCAGCCTGAGGTATTGCTCGGCCGTGTAGGTGACCTCCCAATCGAAGTGACGCACCATGACGTTCTCGAACAGCCCGGTGGTCACGATTTCTGCGACGGACTCGGGCAACTCACCGGGGCGCCGCTGTCGTTCGCCGACATCTATACCCTCTCCGAGGGCGTCGTAGACGTCTTGAATGTCGGTGAAGAACGGATCTCCGCCGATCGGAAACACATGCTGCGCGCTCCAGAAGGCCAGGTGGCCCCCGGAGCGGAGTTGATTCCAGGCGAGGTGGTACCGCGTCGCCGGGTCGAGCCAGTGCCACGCTGTGGCGGCGAGGACCAGATCAAACCGGCCGGGTCCCGAAGACCGCCAGCTCTCGAACGCGCTGTGCACGATCCGGACGTCGGGAAACGCGGCGAGGTTTCGCCGGGCGGCGGCAGCCAGTTCCGCTCCAATCTCGACCCCGGTGATGTGAAGGCCGCGGCGGGCCAGCGGCAGGGTGGCCTTGCCGGTTGCGCACCCGATCTCCAGTACTGCGCTATCGGCGTCGATGCCTGCCGTCTCGAGAAGGGTGTCGAACAATTCCGCCGGATACTCCGGTCGGGCCTGCTGATACTTGTCGGCCACCGAATCGAAGATCTCTGCGGGGTGCGGCTCGTTCGATCGCGTCACCTCCCGATCATCCCCGCTGACCTGATCAGGGTGCGATCACCGTGGGTAGGAGGTTCGTGGACGAAAGTCTGTGCGGGGACGGCGACCCGTTGAGGCCGTAGATCCCCGTGGTCGGTCAGCTGATGATGCATAGTCCTACCCAAGGGCGAAGGAGGGTGGCCGCTGTGGCTGTGGTGGAGATCCGTGGGGCGCACAAGACGTACCGGCGTTGGCGTAAACCTCCAGAGCATGCTGTTCGGGGTCTGGATCTGACGGTCGAGGCGGGTGGTGTGTTCGGCTTTCTGGGTCCCAACGGTTCCGGGAAGACCACCACCATCCGGTTGCTGCTCGGTTTGGTCAGGCCCGATTCGGGCAGGTTTTCGCTGCTGGGCAAGTCGGTTCCGGACGAGTTGCCGTTGGTGATCGGCCGGGTCGGGGCGTTGGTGGAAACACCGTTGTTCTTCCCCAATTTCTCCGGCCGACGGAATTTGGCATTGCTGGCCCACGCCTCGGACATCCCGGAATCGCGGGTGCAGGAGATGTTGGAGCTGGTGGATCTGGCCGGCCGGGCCGGTGATCGGGTGAAGGGCTATTCACTGGGAATGAAGCAGCGGCTGGGGATCGCGGCCGCGTTGTTGAAGAATCCGGAGTTGCTGATCCTGGACGAGCCGGGCAACGGTTTGGACGCTGCGGGGATCAGGGAGGTCCGAGAGCTGATCAAACGTCTGGGGACCAGTGGGGTGACGGTGCTGCTGTCGTCCCACCAGCTCGGCGAGGTACAGCAGGTCTGCGACCGGGTGGCGATCATGTCCCACGGGCAGGTCATCGCCTCCGGATCTGTCGCGCAGTTGTTGGCCGCCGGAACCACCGGTGATGTTCGGGTTCGGTTGGCTGATCCGATGGCGGGGCGGGAAGCGTTGCGGCGCTCCGGGTTCGCCGTCACGTCCTTGGACGGTGCGTTGCGCGTGGGCGGCGTCGCCGATCCGGCGGTGGTGACGAAGGTGCTGAGCGACGCGGGGCTGTACCTGACCGAACTGAGCCCGATCGCCGCGGATCTGGAAAGTGTGTTCCTCGACCTGACCTCCGACAGTCCGACGCCCGACCCGACGATGGAGCAGGTTTCTTCATGATGTCCACAGCTGTTGCTGCCCGCGACCGGACCGCGGCACCGAAGTTCGGGCGGCTGCTCACCGCCGAACTGCGCCGATTAGCGGCCCGACGGTTCACCCGGATCTTGTTGGCGGTGTGCGTGATCGGCTACCTGGTGGCGGTGGCGTTCATCTTCACGGCCCACGCACAGCCCACCGCTGCCGATCAGGCGCAGGCGACCGCGCAACGAGATCAGCAGGTCACCCAGATCGCAGCCCAGACCGACCAGTGCCTCAAGGCACCGGGCGGGTCCGAAGCACAGTGCGGCACCGTCCCGACCGCGGCGGATTTCCCGGTCGATCAGTTCCTGGCCAACAACCCGTTCCGTCCGGCCCAGGTGTCGGACTACACCCTGGCCGTGGGCGCGGCGGTCGCTCTGGCCGGGTTCGCGTTGGGCGCCACTTTCATCGGCGCCGAATGGTCGAGCCGCAACGTCGTCGCCTGGTTGTTCTACGAACCGCGCCGGTTGCGGCTGATGGCCGCGAAACTGCTTGCAGTGACGGGTGCGGTGCTGGCGCTATCCGTCCTGGCGCAGCTGATCTGGGCGTTCACGGCACGGTGGCTGATCAGCGTCCGGGGGCTGCCGGTGTCCAGTCTCGGCGCCGATGCGCCTCATTTCTGGTCGGATGTGTTGGGTCAGCAGGTCAGGGCCGCGTTGTTGGTATTGCCGACGGTCTGGCTCGGTTTCGGGTTGGCGAACCTGATTCGCAACACTGCAGCAGCCCTGGGGGTGGCGTTCGTCTACTTCGCGGTACTGGAAAGCGTGGTCCGCGCGATCAGTCCTCTGCTGCAGCCCTACCTTTTCGTGACCAGCGTCGGCGCCTGGGTCAGCAAGGGCGGCGTCACCGTCTACGGCAGGAACGTCTATGACCAGCGGTTGGGATTCGTGACTCCGCAGCCGATTCTCGTTTCAAACGCGCAGGGCGGCGTCGCACTGTTGGTGTACGCGGCCGTCGTCCTGATCGTCTCGCTCGCCTTGTTCCGCCGGCGAGACATCACCTGACACGCTCCGATCACCGTCCTCACGCACCGTCCTGGCGCACCGTCCCGATCACCGTCCTCGCGCACTGCGCAGCCGGTTTGATCACCGCGCAGGCGTTCGTTCGAGAACGACGGGGTGCGCCGTGACGACAGTGACTGCGCAGTGAGAGTTGCTGCGTCGCTGGGGTGAATGGCTCGGCAGCAGCCGTCGGCGCTCGGTGACGAGAGTCAACCGGGCTGAACCTCGAAACGCACGGGCATGATCAATGGGTAACTGTTCAACGGATTCTCCAGGTGCGCGCTGTAGTTGACGCCGGTGCCGCGCCGGCTCGGCCGCAGCAAACGCCAGAGGATTCGCACTGCGTGCAGGAATTGGCGCGCGAACACTCCGCTCACACCATCGGTGCGGCCGACTGCTTGGGCGAACTGCCACAGCTCGATCCAACTGATGAAGATGAAGTACACGAACACCATTGGATCGATCCCGACGCTCCCCCGGGAGATCAGATCGGCCAGTGCTGCACCGATACACAGCGGTATGAGGATGCGGAGCACTCCTGAGACCAATAAATATCCGGGGCCACGGACACGTGGAACACGGACCCAGACACCGACGATCAGGACCGGAAAGAAGAGGTCCTGGAAATGCGAGCCCAGGTAAGCGCCGAGCCCGGCAATGTCGGACCACATGCCGCCCGCCGTCGATTCCTGTCGGGCCACGACGAACACGACCGAGAGCAGTGCCGTAGCCAGGATGTAGAGCGGGATCCGACCGGGCCGGACCGATCGGACCGGACTGGGGCTGCGACGGGCCAGCCCCGGGCTGATCGGTCGGCCGATGGGCGGCATGATCGACAGGTCCGGATAGTGCGACACCATGGCGTCGACATCGTCGTGGAAGGTGACGTCCGGCAAATTCCGCACCAGCGTCTCGCGGAGTTCCGTCGGCAATGCACCGGGTGCCACCCACAGTGCCAGGACCCTGCCCGCCTGTGAGCGCCATCCTCTGGACCCGCTCAGGGTTTGGCCCTCCAATGCGACGACCGCGACCAATTGGTCGGCTTGTTCATACTGCGCGCGCAATATCGGCAGGCTGCGGAAGGTGTAGATGCCACACCGGCAGCCTTCGACCGGAGCCTGGTGGGTCGCTTTGCGACGGCAGGCAGCGATGCACACGCCCCCGCGCCAGGAGTCGTCGAGCGCGATGACCGGCATCAGATTGCCGTCGTCACTGACGCGGAACGTTCGCAATCCATGAACATCGACGAAAAGGTCACTCACCGGACGGGTGCGGGTTCCTTCTGCGGCGACGGTTCCTGACGGCGCGGGGCCGGCTCCGGCGTGGCCGGCAGTACCGGTCGAGCCGGAAGGATTTCGACCCGCTTCGGGTCCGCTCCGATGTCACCCACGGTTTTTCCTCTCCGCACGTCCGTTCGAGCTGTTGCAGGTCCTACCACTGAAGATTCTATGACTTTCTCGTCCGCACCTTCCTGGACATCGCTGAGACAGTGCTTCGACGGCGGTGTCGGTGTTGCGGAGAGCTGATTACTGATCGGAGGCGGGCTTGCGAGACAGCAGGTGACCGGGCCGGTCGGTCGGCCCGGCCGGACGGTCGGACGGTCGGTGGTCGGGCGGCCCCGACCAGCGGCTGCTGGATCGGACCAACTATTGGGATTCGGCACTGGATGTCCTTTTCGCCTTTCCGCCTTTCCGGCAGTCGAGCCGAGCGTGGCGCCGCTGATCGCTTCCTTTCGCGCAGCAGGTCCGCTCGATCGCCCTACGGCCGCAGCGCCTCATCGGCCGCGTTGCGGGCCTTGTCGATGGTTTCACCGAGATGCTCGAGGCGTGGACTGGTCGCCTCCAACTCCTGCGGGTCGCCTGCTTGCTCGCGATCCGCTGCTTGGTTCGGGTCTGCTGCCTGGTTCGGGTCGGCCGTTTGGTTCGGGTCCGCTGCCTGATTGGGGTCGGCCGTTTGGTTCGGGTCCGCTGCCTGGTTCGGGTCCGCTGCGCGCGCCGAGTCGTTTCCGTGCTCGCGAGCCACAGCGTCGGAGGTCCTCTCGATATCGACCGAGCTGGTCGCCTCGTCGGTTTGCGACGAGGGCCGGGGGCCGGGTCCGGCGCCGGCGCCGAACGAGCGGCCGTGGGCAGCCTCGCCGGCATCCGGAGCGTCGGCACCGGGGGCCGCTTCTGCGTCCGGTGTCTTGCTGGTGTCCAGGTCGTTGTCGGACGCGTTCGGAATCGTCATGGCCGTTCCCTTCGGTCGATGCATCGGTCGGTAACTTTGAGGATCAGATCTCGGAGCGAGCCGGTCCACCCACATGTCCGGCGCACATGCCACCGTAGGGGACCCGACCGGCCTACGCGCATCGACCTCGTCCCGGCACGCCCGACTCCCAGCGGCGAGGACGCCCCGGCGAGGCGCATCGACCGGTTCGACAGCTCCGTTCGGTTCGCCGGACCTGCTTGCGGGTACCCACTGCGGCGCGGGACATCCGGCTTCTGCGCCCGTATCGAACGAATCGGAAGAAGGGTATTCACATGGCACCCAGGTCAACTTGGAAGGCTCATACCGAGCATGGTTCTCAAACCGGAAAAGAGCGCGACAACCTGCCTGACGAGGTCTTCGCCTTTCCCGAACAGCGGAAGGAGCCGCTCACCGACGCCGCGCATGTCCGGGCCGCTCTGGCTCGCTTCGATCAGGTCGCCGACGTGACGGACAATCACCGCGAACTCGCTTTCGCGAATATTCTTGCTGCGGCGAAGCACTATGACGTGGACGTGGCCGAGACGGATTGGCGCCAGCTAGGCGCAAAACCGCACACGAAAAACTCCGCTCAGTGATCCAGGGCGAGCCAGTGATCGAGGCGGAGTCCAAGTGATCGAGGGGGAGCCCCAGTGATCGAGAGGGAGCCCCAGTGATCCAGCTCGACGGTAGCTATTACGGCGTGCCGACCTCCGTCTTGGAATTGGCCTCGTAGTTGATGTTGGTCAGATCCGAACGCAGGAAATCGTCGTCCAGCAGCTTCAGCAACGCCCATCTGCGCTGCGGTTGTGGGTTGAAGACCAGCGCGGGAACGTCACCGGACCGGTCGATGTCCACCTCGATGTGGGTATTGCGCTCCAGGAAATGCAGGACGCTCGACATGTCAAGTGCCTCCGGATAGCCAGGTTGTTGCATCTTGTGGGCGATGCTGGACAGTTTGCGCATCATGTTCAGATCCGACTCGCAAGCAGCCCGCAGGGCGTCCCCGCCGACGATGTTCAGCTTGCCCAGGGTGGCGGCGTAGGTGGTCGCAGCTCTTCTTCGAAGGTCCGGCAACGCACCGAACAGCGATTCGTAGGCGGCGTTGCTCTTCATCAAGACCGTGCCGCCGAGAGTGAACAGTCGCAGGTTGCGGTCGATCACCAGCGGTTGGGCATCCAGGGAAGCAAACCGCTCGCCGGTCCAGAAGGCGAAGATGCGTTTGCCGCGCTGCAGGGCCTTCTCGGGGGAGAAGCCCTGGTAGACCCGTGCCAGACCGCGACCGTCTGTACTACTCACTCGTAGAACGAGCAGATTGCGGCGCCCGAACTCGGTATTCCGGTCGTACTGGACAGGCGTCGGGGCAAGAACGAGCTTTTCCAGATCCGCCAGCGGTCCGACGCCGATGCGAGTGTGTATCCACTGTTGCGGCGCCGGGACGAACCCTGGATCCACCGGGCGTAGCTCACTCTCCGCCGCCGCGGCGGCGGTTTCCGTAACCTCTTTCAAGAACTCCTGAGCCAGATCAGCACTGATGGGCACGTCGAAGACAGTGGGCGCATCCGACAGGTGTTCGCTCACCACCATCAGCGCGACGGTCAAGCCGGCGGGATCGGCAAGGACGCGCAACAGGGCGCGCAATTGCGGCTCGGTGTGCGGTGTCGTCGTCTCGTCGGGCGTCACACCGGCTCCTGCTCTGGTTGAGGCCGGGGTTCCCGGCGTGGCTTTACCTGGACGTAGATGTAGCCGCCCAGCGGTACGAGGGAGACGGTCTGCCCGGGCGCGAGGTGCCAGGCCCGGCTGATGACCAGCAGGAACCCGGAATCGGACCGCCCTAGTTCGAAGATCCGATACCCGAGTAGCGCTAGCACGGGGTTGGCGAAGTACATGTCCCCCTGGACGTAGAGCACCGCAATCATGACCAGGTAGATGAGTAGCCCCCAGCGGGCCGGCGGTGCGGCGGTGCTCCCGGTGACCAAGAACGGCACGACGTAGGAAGCGAAGAATTTGAGTGCCTCGCCCTCCCTCGGCTTGGCGGTGTGGATCCGTTCGACCGACGCATTGCGGCGAGGTACCGCGACGACGAGGAACGCCGCCAGGCCGGCGATGCCGGCGGCGGCCAGCGCCGCGAAGGTCCACCGCAGCCAGGCGAGCTGGAACGAATTCAAGGTGGCGAGCAGCACCAACAACGGCGCATAGGCGGCAGCAAGCATGATCGCCCGGATGGACGACGATGGGCGGAACGCTGCGCTTCGCATGGCAGGAACGCTAGCGAACGTCACCGACACCCGGTAAATCGCAGCTTGCCCGGCCGGGAAATCTTTGTGACTTGCATCATGTTCCGTCGAACAAGATCAAAAGCACCTTCACCAGCGGAAATAGCGTAGAGATTGGCTCGTGATCTTGCCGTTATTCATTCGTGATGACCGATTCGGGGCTTCCATTCTCATGAATGTTTCCGTAGCTTGGCCTGCGGGGCAACTGAGCATCAATTGCCCGTAAAAAAACTTCGACGGCCACCGCGCCGAACGCTGTCCAAATCGGCCGTCGAAGCCATGACACACAGAAAGGCTTGGACAGCGACGGGGGACCCAAGTAGATCGGAAGTCGAAACACTTCCTTGGGGTCAAGTCGACCGAGATCAGTATGCCTCGGTCGCCGGGCACCTCCCTTCTGCCGCTTCGCTCACCACGCGACGGCAGCCGCCCGAACCCGACAGCTCACTCCGCAGGCGCAGCAAGGGGACACACTCACCATGAGCACTGGCTACATCGGTCGGCATCGCCGACTCTCCACCACCCGCACCCTGGCCTTCCGTACGGTCACCGCCGGTGTCCTGATGGGCGTGCCGATTCTCGGCCTGGCCACTCCTGCCTCGGCTGCTCCCGATTCGACCTGGGATGCCGTGGCACAGTGCGAGAGCACCGGCAACTGGGCGATCAACACCGGCAACGGGTACCACGGTGGGCTCCAGTTCACCGACTCCACCTGGGCCGCGAATGGCGGATCCGCGTACGCCTCGCAGGCCGAGGGTGCCACCCGCGACCAGCAGATCGCCGTCGCCGAGAACGTCCTGGCCAGCCAGGGCTGGGGCGCATGGCCGGTCTGCTCGAAGCAGGCCGGTGCTACCGACCAGGGCGTGACCCCCCGCGCGCAGGTTGCCAGCAGCAGCGACACCAGCAGCAGCAACTCGGGCAACAGCAACTCCAGCAACAGCGACGCGAGCAACAGCACCTCCAGCAACAGCAACTCCAGCAGCAGCACCGATTCGAGCAGCAACAGTGCCTCGACCAGCGGCAGCGATTCGAATTCAGCCAGTTCCACCTCCAGCGTGGACTCCTCGACGACAGTGTCGGACACCAGCAGCTCGAGCCAGTCGGCTGCGGACTCCTCGTCCAGTTCGACCCAGCCGGCTGCAGCCACCCAGAGCAGCACCCCCGCCAGCGCGTCGGACGGCACCTACACCGTTCAGTCCGGCGACACGCTGTTCAAGATCGCTGCCGCACAAGGTGTGGCCGGAGGCTGGCAGACGCTGGCCAAGGCCAACGCCGACGTCATCAGCAACCCGGACGTCATCTACCCGGGTCAGGTTCTTCGACTGGGCTGATCTGCGCAGATCCACCACCATCGCCCGTCGCCCGCCCCGTCGTCATTGTCGGGGTGGGCGTCGGTGTCTTCCGGGCATGCCACCATGGAGCCGTGATCGCTCGACCTGTTCCGACCGCACCGCGGACTGCGACCGATCGCTGTCCGGGTCTGCTCCGGGTGCACCTGGCTGTTGACGGCGCGCTGATCCGGCTGCGTCTACCTGGCGGCAGGGTCACCTCGGCGGCATTGGCCGCGCTGGCGCGCATCGCGGCCGAGTTCGGGAACGGCGAAGTGCAACTGACCTCCCGAGGCAACGTGCAACTACGGGGGGTCGCGGTTGGAACCGACGGCCAGGTGCCTGCCGAGCTCGTCACTCGAGTGGTGTCGGCGGGCCTGCTCCCCTCGGTGACTCACGAACTCGTTCGCAATATCACCTGTTCACCTTTGACCGGACGGGTCGGAGGTCTGGCCGATCTGCGGCCCTTGGTCACCGAATTGGACGAACTGATCTGCAGTACGCCCCGGCTTTCCGAACTTCCCGGACGCTTCTTGTTCGGCCTTGACGACGGCAGTCAGGACATCGCTGCGTTGGCCTGTGATCTCGGCGTGCAGGCCGTGTCTGCACACCACGTTGCGCTGCTGGCCGGGGGAGCCGTCGGCCCGGCGATACCGACGGCGCGAGCAGCAGCCTGCCTGATCGCCCTTGCCGAGGCGTTCCTGTGCCGACGGGGCGCCGGGCTGGGTGCAGCGTGGCACGTTCGGGAGCTGGCTGGTGGTGGAGTCGGCCTGCTCGGAGAGGTGTTCGCATCCGGATCCGAGTTCGCATCCGTATCCGTATCCACCACCACCCTGACCGTGGGCCCGAAGGACCGGGCGGATCCCGCCGGAGTCGGTCGCTACGGCCGCCTGCGGCAGCAGAACGGACGCAGCCTTGTCTCGTTCGTCGTTCCCTTGGGGCTTCTGACCGGCCCGCAACTCAATGCCTTGAGCGCCTTTTCGGCACGCTGCGCCGGCGAACTGATCGTGACGCCGTGGCGAGGAATCGTTGTTCCGGATGTTCCGACCGAAATGTCGAACGGTTCTACGCTAGAACACCAATTCGACTCTCTCGGCCTATCGCTCGATCCGGAGTCCGGATGGCGAAACCTTTCGGCGTGCACCGGCGCTCCCGGGTGCAGTGCGGCCTTGGGTTCCACCCGGCCGATTGCCGAGCGGCTCGCTGCGCAGATGACAAGTGGCGCGCGGCTGCCGGTGCACGTGATCGGCTGTGAGAGAAGATGTGGTGCACCGCAGAGCGACCATCTGGAGGCCCGCATCTCAACCACGTCTGGTGCGGAACCCTGCTTGGTGACCAGGTCCGTGAGTGCCTCAGGTTCCGGAGTCGATTCGCCGGGAATCTTCGACGGTGATCTTTCGCTGCTTCTGGCTGACGCAGTGGGGTATCCAGGGAAAGCGTCATGAGCGAACCACTCGTCGGGCCGACGCAGCCCGCTCGCCGCTACGACTACCTGACCGACGGCGCCGAGATCTATCGGCGTTCCTTTGCGACGATCCGCTCGGAGTCGGACCTGTCGGAAATTCCCGTCGGCGCCGAAAAGCTCGCCGTTCGAATGATTCACGCCACCGGCCAGGTTGATCTGACTCGCGATCTCAGAATTCATTCCAACCTGGTGACCGCGGCGAGATCGGCCCTGCAAAATGGCGCTCCGATCCTCACCGATGCCAATATGGCAGCTGCCGGCGTCACAGCCGCCCGGCTGCCCGCCGCCAATGAAGTAATTTGTACGCTGCGGGATTCCAGGGTCCCCGAATTGGCAAAGCGGTGGAACACCACCAGATCCGCAGCGGCCGTCTCGCTGTGGGGTGAGCGACTGTCCGGAGCTGTGGTCGCAATCGGCAATGCGCCCACCGCATTGTTTCACCTGTTGGAATGGATTTCCGCAGGTGGTCCACGGCCGGCTGCGATCATCGGTGTGCCGGTGGGATTCATCGGAGCAGCTGAGTCGAAAGAGGCGCTGCTGCAACATGAATTCGGAATTCCATATCTCGTGGTTCGAGGTCGCCGTGGCGGGTCCGCTCTTGCCGCCGCAGCGGTGAACGCACTTGCCCAGGAGCGTGAGGCATGACGGGTCGGCTGTACGGAGTCGGTCTCGGGCCGGGTGATCCGGAATTGGTCACCCTCAAGGCAGCTCGAATCATCGGCACCGCCGACGTGGTCGCCTATCACTCCGGCACGCATGGGCGCTCCATCGCCCGTTCGATCGCCGTCGAGCTGTTGCCGATCGGTGTGATCGAGGAGGCGCTGGTATATCCGGTCACCACGGTCCGGTCCGAGCATCCCGGAGGCTATCGGGCCGCCATGGTCGACTTCTACGACAAATCGGCCGCGCGGTTGGCCGTGCATCTGCGCGCCGGACGGACGGTCGTGGTGCTGTGTGAGGGAGATCCGCTGTTCTACGGGTCGTACATGTACCTGCACGATCGTCTGTCCGCCCTGTTCGAGACCGAGGTGGTCCCGGGTGTGACGTCGGTCTCGGCGGCCGCCGCCGCGGCGGGAAAGCCGTTGGTGCGCCACGAAGATGTGCTGACGATTCTGCCCGGCACGCTTCCCGGACCGGAATTGGCCCGGCGGCTCGCCGATACTCAAGCCGCGGCAATCCTGAAGCTGGGCCGGACGTTCCCGGCGGTGCGAGCAGCGCTGGCCGAAGCCGGCCGGCTCGACGACGCGTGGTATGTGGAACGGGCGTCAACCCCTGGTCAGACTCTGATCCCGGTCGCCGAAGTGGATGCTGCGGCTGTTCCGTATTTCTCGATCATTCTGCTCCCCGGGTCGGATCGACAAGTTGGTGAGATGTCCGGTGATGGTGGACGATCGGCCTTTCCCAGTGCGGCGAAGAAGGTGCCGGCGGAATTGCTCGTGCTGGGAATGGGCCCTGGGCCGGACAGATGGATCACACCGGAGGTCACAGCGGCGTTGCAGACAGTCGACCATGTTGTCGGCTACGGGCCCTATCTCGACCGGGTGCCGCAGCGCGCCGGCCTGCAGCGTCATGCCTCGGGCAATACCGTCGAGGTGGACCGGGCTCGCTTCGCACTGAACCTTGCGGTCGCGGGCGATCGGGTCGCCGTTGTGTCCGGCGGCGATGCCGGGGTGTTCGGAATGGCCTCCGCTGTGTTCGAAGCGGCTCAAGCGCCGGAATATGCAGAGGTTCCAATTACCGTGCTGCCCGCTGTCACCGCGGCGCAAGCAGTGGCGGCCGCAGCGGGCGCTCCATTGGGTGGCGATTACGCGGTGATCTCGTTGTCGGACCGGTTGAAACCGTGGGATGTGATCGCCGACCGGCTGCGTAAAGTCTCCGAATCCGACCTGGTGCTGGCGATCTACAATCCGGCTTCCCGGAGCCGGGCCACCCAAATGGAAATGGCAAAGCAGTTGCTGTTGCAACACCGGCCCGCCTCCACAGTGGTCGTGATCGGTCGGTCGGTGGGGCGGCCGGACGAGTCCGTGGTGACCACGACCCTAGGTGAGCTGGATCCGGCAACCGTAGATATGCGGTGCCTGCTCATCGTCGGCGCCACCGGCACGTCGGTTTCCGGAGATCGGGTCTGGACCCGGCGCTCCGTGCCCGATCCTGCGGTGCACCTGCTGTGAATGAGCCGCGCTCGGTAGGTGTTCTGTAGAGCCGGGTTGGCGGACACCTGACACGTCAGGGTGACTGATTGATGGTGCTGCCCGTCGAGCGTGCCGTCAGGTGCGAGATGGGATGTCCGATCCGCTCTCTGAGAACTGTCGGAATGTTGCAGCAGTCACGAAATGAAGCAATCGTTCGAGTCGGCGGCTGACCGTTTGCACTCGAACGAGGTCGCCCGGCTCTGAAGCAATTGTGCGTATCGATGACAGAATCGAGCCCATGGAGTCCAGGGGGGTCGGCAAAGGCGCCAACGTGTTGATCGAGGGTCGTCATCTCACGGTCATTGTCGCCAATGCGCGGAGCAGTGCGGTGGATGCGCTGGCCTTCCAACTCGGTGCGAGCGGCACCGTTCGTTCCGATGATGACCTGGTGTTCTACAACCAACTGGCATCTCCTGAGGGTGCTGTCCGGTTGACGGCACCGGACACCTTCACGGTCGACCTGGAGAAGGTGCCGATATCCGTTGCGACACCTGCGATCGGCGTCGCCTTCTCCGATGAGGGACCGGGCTCGGCCATCCCTGCCGGCATCGGCGTGACCGTCGAGTCCCGGAACGACCGATATTGGGCTCCGACCGAGGGCTTGACCACGGAGCGGGCCGCCATCCTGGTTGAGCTGTACCGCCGCAATAGCACCTGGAAACTGCGCAACGTCTCAGCCGGGTGGGAGCAGGGGCTGTCGGCGATGGTCACGCACCATGGCGTCGCCGTCGACGACGGGCCGCGAACAACTCCCGCAGCGACCGTCGACGCCGCTTGGGCGTCACTGTCCACATCCCCGGCGCCACAGTCGATGGTGCTGCCCGCCAACGAGTCTGATGAGTCGAGCGACCGGAGTGAGGTGACCCGCGCTCCATCCGCACAAACTAGGTCTCACAAGCGTATCGCCTGGCTGGTCGCGGTCGTCGCTACCCTCCTGCTGCTCGTCGCGATTTCTGGCCGGGCTCCGGACAGGAGCGCGCCGGTCGCAATGGTCAACGCCCGCATTGCACAGACCTCATCCAGCGCAACCTCATCGACCGCCAGGCCCGGCACTGCGCCGGTGGCCGCGATGAACTCGTCATCGCGGGAGGTGTCGCCGACGGCCGCTGGGAACTCCGATGCCGGAAAGGCCTTGGCGGCACCGGCGGTGCCGGTTGTGCTGGAACGGGAAGGAGCGCAATCGGCGGTCACCGCACTTGAAGCATTGCGGGTGGCCGGCCGTGCTCCCCGGACCGGCTACAGCCGTGCGCGTTTCGGCCGGTCTTGGACCGACGATGTGGACGTCGATGGGGGCCATAACGGGTGTGACACCCGCAACGATGTTCTTCGTCGTGACTTGGAAGACCTGACGCTCCGGCCCGGCTCGGGCGGCTGCGTGGTGACTGCCGGAACGTTCACCGATCCATACACCGGTCGGCCGCTGCAGTTCACCGCGGGCAAGCAGTCCGCGGTGCAGATCGACCACGTGGTTTCCCTGTCCAACGCCTGGCAGACCGGCGCGGCCTCGATCACCGCCGCGCAGCGTCAGAACCTGGCCAACGATCCACTCAACTTGCAGTCCACCGCGTCGGCAATCAACCAGGCCAAGGGCGATGGTGATGCCGCCACCTGGCTGCCGCCCAACAAGGCGTACCGCTGCACCTACGTGGCACGCCAGGTGGCCGTCAAGGCGAAGTACCGGTTGTGGGTGACTGTCGCCGAGCGACAGACAATCTCCACTGTTCTCACCACGTGCGGAGCGAAACCCGCTTCGCCGCCGATACTCTCGAAACCCTCGCCCTCGACGGTCGCGTCGACGCCGATGAGCCGCACCGTGGCTCCACCGGTGGTCACAGTGCTGGCAGCGCCATCCACGACAAGCACGGTGGCTCCGCAGGCGGTCACACTGCTGGCAGTGCCACCCGCCCCGCCGGCGACAACCGGCACCCCGCCACCCGCGGAAACAACCATTCCACCACCGGCTGAGACGACCACGCCACCGCCAGCGGAGACGACCACGCCACCGCCAGCGGAGACGACCACGCCACCG
>JAABUZ0100002327.1_pt1 | contig 32047 bp, 30 predicted proteins | sample 5562091 | NCBI WGS metagenome assembly JAABUZ01 (sample SAMN12813069, study PRJNA571459) | rock metagenome | isolation source: Antarctica rocks | place: Antarctica: Victoria Land, Linnaeus Terrace sud | collected 2015-12-21
AGGCGTTTCTGGCGAACGGGCCTGGATGAGTTCAGCAGGTCATTCAGCAAAGATCGCTTCGCTCGGTCGCTACAGCGCCTCGTACCGGAAGTGACACCGGACGACTTGATGCGTGGGGGCGCGGGCGTGCGGGCTCAGGCTGTGGCACGGAACGGAAAACTGGTGGACGACTTCGCCATCGCTCGGTCGCCGCGCGCCATCCACGTCCTCAACGCACCTTCGCCGGCGGCCACTGCGTCGCTAGCAATCGGGGAGTATATCGCCAAACTAACCAGCGAGGCATTCCCTGAGAGCCCCAGCGCCCCACGGTAGAGCAGGCTATCTGCGCTCGATTGGACGGGCGGGCACACCGACCACCGTCACTCCCGGCGACACAGCTTGCGTGACACAGGCTCCGGCGCCGATAATCGCGTCGTCGCCGATGACCAGAGGCAGCTTCGGTGAGCCATGGATAATGGACGCGCCGGTCCCAATATACACCCGGCGCCCGAGATGGACATTCCCAGACAGGTGAACGCCGGGAGCGATCAAGGCAAAATCGCCGATCACCACGTCGTGAGCGATCGTACAGCCAGGATTGATTTGTACGTGATTCCCGATCTTCACATTCGTTGTGACGGTGCTTCCCGGCAGAATCGCCGTACCCGCGCCGATCTCAACCCAGGGCGAGCGCTCGACGCGCGGGTGGACCGCAGTGGCAAAGCCGAAGCCGATGTCGAAGGCACGTTGCACGAGGCGTTCACGCGTTCGTGGATCACCCACAGCGCACAGCAACTCTGCGTCCGGATATTGATCCCGTGCCTCCTCCAGAGAGACCACCCGAACACCGTTTAGTGACTGTCTCCAATTCAAAGGATTGTCATCGATGAAACAGGGCACCGACCAACGCAGGTCCGGCGTGCTACATTCGTCGATCAACCACGCCGCCTCACGTGCAAAGCCGCCCGCGCCGTAAATTACAACCTGCCTACCGTGCGTCATCTATGCCGCGTTCAGTGTCCGCTCGTCCCACGCTCACGATATCTCGCCCCTGAACTCTTCGGCCGTGGTATGTCCTGGCTGATTGATGCCATGGCGCTGGACCACCAATTTCAACGTTTTCCACAGAACTTCGCAATCCAGTCTGAAGGATTGATGTTCGACGTACCACAGGTCGTACTGAAACTTTTGGGACCAGCTCACTGCGTTCCGTCCGTTGACCTGGGCCCAACCAGTAATCCCCGGCTTCACCTCATGCCTGCGCATCTGCTCTGGGCTGTAGCGCTGGAGGTAGGCCATGAGGAGTGGCCTGGGCCCGACCAGGCTCATGTCACCGCGCACCACGTTGAGGAGTTCCGGAAGTTCGTCCAGGCTGGTCACTCGAAGTATTCGTCCTAACGAGGTGAGGCGTTGGGCGTCCGGTAACGGCTTGCCATCCGAATCGCGAACGTCCAGCATGGTTCGAAATTTTAGCAGGGTGATAGGGCGACCGTGGAGACCTGGCCGCACCTGGCGGAAAAGGGCCGGTGAACCCATCCGCGCCCACACCAGCGGTGTAACCACAAGCATGACGGGAGAGAGAAGTACCAACCCAGGGATGGCCACGGTTAGATCGAACAGTCGTTTGCCGGTGGGAAGATACGTCAATGCCATCAAAGTAGGTCCACGTTCGCTCGGGTAATTCACGCCGTCTCGGTCATACCAAGACCTCCCCCACAGGGGCAACGATCCGAGGCGCCTGGATCCCCTTCTCGTGGAGCAGGCGCTCATACTCCGCCAAGACTCGCCTAAATACCGGACGCTCGTCGAAACGTTCCATCGCCAGGTCACGCCCCGCTGCTCCCAAGGCAACGGCCAACTCTGGATCCGTGAGAAGTTCCACAATTGCTGCAGCCAACGAATCCAGATTGTACAGTGGTACCAAAAGCCCGTTGCGGCGATGTTCCACTGCTTCCCGACAACCACGTATGTCGGTGACAACGCAGGGTACCCGCATAGAAGAAGCCTCCATCGGAGCGCGTGGAAAGCCTTCACGGTGCGACGGCAGGGCGAGCACATCCATCAGTGCATACATTTCGGGCATGTCCTGTCTGACGCCTGGGAAGTGACAGATGTCCGCGATGCCGTATTCCGCTGCCTTCTCCGGCCGCAACGCATCCGCCTTGTCGGTGTCGATCGGCCCTACGAACAGAAAATGTACGTTGGGCACTCGGGCGCGTATGTCGCAAGCCGCCTGAAACAGCTCGACAAGCCCTTTCTCGTATACCAGTCGCCCCACAAACCCAACTACTGGCGCATCCGCGGGAAGGCCCATCTCTGCGCGAAGGGTGTCGATACGGTCCGGATCAAGCCGGGATCGATCAAAACGCTCCACGTCGATGCCACTTCCGAGACATTTAATTTTCTCCGGCGAGCAGATTCCTTCGCGAATTGCGGTTTGAACATCTTCAGAGTTGACGCAGAGAATGACGTCTGAATGGCGCGCCGCGACCTTTTCCACTGTTATATAGAAGCGCCGCCAGGCAGGGTGCATATCATCGTGAAAGTAGAAGCCGTGCACCGTATTCACAATCACCGGCACTCCTGCCATGCGGGCCGCGAGCTGGCCCAGCAGACCGGGTTTGGGAGTGTGCGTGTGCACGATCGTGAATCGCTCGGCCCGCAGCACGCGATACAGTTTCCACAGCGAAACGATGTCGCGCAGCGGCGTGAGCCTACGACTGATGGGAACACCAATGTGTCGGATACCGGCTGCTTCAAGAGTCGAGCACGCCGAGCCGGGGGACGAGATACCCACCACCTGATAGCCGGCGGCCTGAGCACAGCGTAGCTGATTGAGTAGCAAGTAGCGCAGCGCCATGTCGATCGCGGTAATGTGAGCAATTTTCATAGGACTGTCGACTGCTGATGAAGAGAGGTGCGATACCGGAACAGAGGGGTGAGCGCGAGCCAGAGTTGGGTCTGGGGCGCATGCCGGCCATAGGTCCCCTTTCGCCATAACTGCTCGACGACAGTCATGTCAAAACAGTGACCGGCGGAAGATACCCTCATACTTCATCAATCATAATGTCTTGTGCAAAAGGGAATTGGACTGGACAACGCTTCATCGAGTGGCCACCGTCTGCCATGACCTGTCGCGAATTCTCTCGCGTCGAGGGACAATTACCGATCGTTACAGTCGGCATGCCTGTATACAACTGTGAAGCCACTCTGCCCGCCGCGCTGGAATCCATCCGATTGCAAACCTTTCGTGATTGGGAGCTCTTGGTAATCGACGACGGTTCGACGGACGCTACAGTGGCCGTGGCCATGGCCACGAGCAGCGGTGATAGCCGAATCCGGGTTATCGCAGACGGCCAGCGTCGAAGGTTGGCGGCGAGACTCAACGAATGCCTGGACCTGGGAAGTGGGCGTTTATTCGCGCACATGGACGGAGACGACGTGTCTTATCCGGAGCGGCTCGAACGCCAGGTTCGCTTCCTGGAGGAGCACCCCTCCATCGACTTAATAGGTACCAGCATGCTCGTCTTTTCCGGCGAAGGCCAGGTCGAAGGTGTCCGCCGGTTCCCAACGAATCACACCCAGCTATGTACACGACCCGGCCGCGGCTTCCTGATCGCTCATCCGACGTATATGGGTCGGATGACATGGTTCCGTCAGCACCGCTACGACAAGCGCATGCTTCGAGCTCAGGACGCTGATCTACTTCTCCGGTCGTTTGAACAGAGTACCTTCGGCAACCTCCCCGAGATCCTCCTGGGGTACCGGGAGGATAGCATCAGTCTCCGGAAGCTAGTGGTGGCGAAGCGCTGGTTTATCCAGAGCTTGGTCGGCTTCCATCTGCGTCAGGGCCGCATCGATCAAGCGTTTCGGGGCTGCATGATGCAACTGCTGAGTGTCGGCATCACCATCATTGGCGTAAAAACTGGGCTTGGTTACCGCCTACTACGCCACCGCTCCGCACCGCTTAGCGAGGCTGAAAAGGCAAGATGGACGGCGGTGTGGCAAGCAGTGCAGCCAGTTGCGGCCGGGGAAACTTGAATGCTCACAGTGCCTCGCCCACGATTGCCATGCCCTGTGCAGCCAGCCGACGTACGTGCACCAGGCCAGCCATCTCCAGGGCTTGGATTACGTCGCTTTCACGCTGGGGCTGGTCGTACACCGGGCCGTACCAATCGTACGTATCCATCACCGAGTAGTCATACTGACGGCGCAGGCTGCCCCGACCTCGCTCGTGTCGGGCCGCGTACGGGAGAAACGCTGATAAACGAAGACCCGTACGACCGCCCCAGGACAAGCCCCATCCGAAAACAAAAAAGAGCAAGGTAAGAGTGCGCGCAAGCCGTAATTTGGCGGGGGGCTCCAAACGTGTGGCTACCATAGTTCGCACCCAGGTCCGCGGCTGAAACCGGCTTACGAAGGAGGTGCGCCGCTCGTAGATCCAGGTTGCAAGGCGTCCTCCCGGCGCGACGTATCGGGCAATTGTTTGGACTGCTTGAAGCGGGTCGGGCGTGTGCTGGAGCACTCCCAGCGCATAAACGCCGTCGAAGGCTTGAAGTTGAAGAGGTAGGTCAAACAAGTCCGCCCGCAGCACCAGATAGTCCGTCTCGTGGAAGCGCGCGACCGTACGGCGGCAGGCCCAGGCGGCTGCAGACATGTCGACTGCCACGACCCGGGCTCCGCAGTTCAAAGCAATTTCGGCGAAACGTCCCGCGCCACAACCGACATCGAGCAACAGCTTGCCTCGCAGATCCCTTTCGTTCCAGCCAGTCTCCGCGAAGAAGCGGTCGCGCGATTCCGTCGAGCCGGACATCGAGTCGATTTGCACCGCGCGATAGCGATTCCACTGGTCACCAAAGGTTGCCGAGTAGGTGCTGCCGTCTCCCAGGTAATCCAACACCCCGTCAGCCCGATCAATTGGCTCTCGAGTAAGCAAGCTCGATAAATCAATGGATGCGCCGATGGTCAAAGCTCCTCCGTGGGAAGCCGAATTCCCAGACTTTTGCGTTTCGAAACCGGAATTCGCCTGACCGATACAGCCAGATCCGTCAGTAAACGGCAAAGAAATTCGAAACCGAAGCGATGCGCCGCGAACCTATCGTCACCGCTACCTTCCTTTTCCACTGCATGAAGTTGCGGGCGCCTTGCCTTTCGACGCCTCGATGAGCAAGTAAAGGCCCAGTCTGGCCGCAGTACGACGTAAGAGCCACCGTGGCCACGCCCACTTCGCAACCTTCAGTAAACCACCGCGATGGCGCTGGCCAACCTCTCCCTCCAACAGATCACCAAAAGATAGTTGACTGCGAACAGACACGTCGGAGAAATCGCAGAACAATGATCTGCACTCCTCGATCGTATACGCTTTGGTGCCGGGACTTTCTAGGTGATCGGCATAGATGCTGGCCAGGGAACGTTTAGGTTTCCCAGCGAGCACGCCAAAACGCAAGAACAGCATAAGTCCTACGATCGAGTACTTATGATAGACCATGATGCGCGCGGTTCCCTGGGGGCGAAGCACCCTATATACTTCTTGAACGGCTTTGGCCGTGTTCGGAGAATGATGGAGAACTCCCCAGGAATACACGAGATCAAAACTTTCATCTATGAACGGGAGTTGTTCTGCATCGGCAATCATCACTGTCGACGGCAAATCATAGGCGGCAAGGCGTTGCCGCGTGTAGGACACTGCCGCTTCGGTGAGATCGATTCCCGTAAGACTGCGAGGGTCAGCTTTGGCCCATTCAACGTGATCTGCACCAAGTCCCACGCCTACTTCAAGTACATCCCGGCCTCTACCGCCGGCAAAACCTGCAAATGATCGAATGTAAGGTTCGAGGCCGAACCGAGCTTGCGCATGCGCTTCAAACTGCCGTGAAGGCGAAACTCCTGATGCATAAATCTCGCCACATGGGGCCTGCTGCCAGAACTTACGAACGTCGTCTATGGTGGCGATGTGACCATTCTCCATCCTCAGCAGTATCCAGGGCGCAAGCCTCAAAAACACTTCCAGCATATCAGGCTTTCCCTAGGCACAGTACGGTTCAGTTAAGCACGTGGATGGTGTCGCGGAACAGTTTGGTAGGCCGAGTCCAGTCAGCTCGGACAAGATAGTGCGCGATCAGCAACGCGTAGAGTTCCTGCACACCGCCCCGGGACGTTTGCTGCGCAACGGCAACACCGGACGCTGGTGGCTCACGAATTCGTCGGCCGTGAGTTCGATCTCCCAGTTGCCGTCGTACGCGACGATGACCTCCTCGGCCGGCACGTGCAGCGGATCGAGTAGGGAGGTAACCAGACGGCGCTCCTGCCGATCGCCGGGGCGGGTTGGGTCATCGAGCGTGTAGCGGATGAGCAGCGTCGCCATATCCTCCCCTCGTCGCCGTCGTTTTCAATCACCCGGCCGTAGGTGAACCAAGTGGGTGCCGTCAGGTAGCACGGCGATGGTTGTCGGCTTGACGTGAGCGGGAACCCGGTTGAGGATGAGCGCGCCTCGCGCCAGCGTCGCAGCTATGGGATCGTAGCTGTGCTGGCCCCGATCAGAGAGCACCACCATATACGGAATAACGGAGCGGAGCAGGAGGTGCACCCCTGCCTCCTCATCGTGGTTGTACGGCCAGAGTCCCGCATCACAGACGGCATTGATACCACTCTCGCACAAGGCAACCAGCTGCGCTTGTGGCCAGGCGCTCACTCCTCGGGAGGTGGGAGGACGACCAAAGGCAGTCACGTTTGCGGCGGTGTCGGCCAGATCGACCACAGTACCCTCGAACGCTATGAGACGCAACCCAACCAGAAAGGCACCGGGTGTCCCGTACATTTTTACACGCTTGAGCATTGCACACTCAGAGGATCCGAAGAGACGAGCGGAATCACCAATGAACGAAGCCGGCGTCTCCGCGAGTGCCGGCGATAGCTCCAGGAGGCGCCTCAACGCGCCCGAATCCGGACGCAACGAGGTCGTGTGGGCAGTCTTACACCTGCTGGGCGTCACTCCCGCTGGAAGTCGTCTGGGCCTCAGTCGCCTTCGAAACCAGTTCCAACTTCGATGTGTTGGCCGAGTCATTGGATGTCAGAAGTGGCCGTTCGCGATGACGAACCGTCAGCCAGAGGGACAAGCACAGTAGGCAAAGCGCGAGAGCTGCACAAACATGTAAGAACCGATTGCCGTATTCCCACACGAAGGCCAGCCCTGCGCCGCAGATCGGCAGCACGATGTACAGCGCCGAGGTAGTCGCGTGGCTCCAACCAGAGTCGACCAGCCGGTGAAAAAGAAAGGTTCGATGGCCGGCGAAGATAGATTGGTGGTTGCGAATCCGCCGAAGTACGGTAAATCCAGTGTCAAAAACCGCCGGCCAGACCAGTAATATTCCACACAGAGCGAGGCGAATATCGTATCGAGACCCAACCACCGCCAGCGCGCCGAAGCTGTACCCCAGGAACGTTGCACCTGAGTCGCCCAAGAAGATGCTGGCCGGCTGCCAATTATGAGCCAGGAATCCCAGGCTGCTCGCACCCAGCATGATCCCCGTGACGGCAATTACCGGTTGCTGGGTGAGCGCACCCAGCAACGCCCACCCCAAACCGGCCACGACAGCCTGACCCGCGGCAAGGCCGTCGATCCCGTCGATAAAGTTAAACGCATTGGTAAGCCCAACAACCCACAGCACCGTCAACGGTGCGCCCAACGAGCCAAGATTTACTTCCCCCAGGACCGGCAGGACGATACTGTTCCAGGGGCCCCACCCAACGACAAAGGTCCCCGCTGCTACCACATGCAGAGCCAGGCGGACAGGAAAGGGAACGCTCCTCACGTCGTCAAGAAAACTCACGCCTGCGATCAAAAGCCCGCCGGCAACAAACGACAGGACCTGGCCCCAGCGCAAGCCGGGGTGTAATTCGACAAAAACAAGCCACCCAACAATATTGATGACCACAAGTACCAGCCCTCCACCGTACGGAATGGGAGCCAGGTGTGAACTTCGCTCATTGGGCATGGCCACGTGTTTGAACCGGAGTGCGACCGGCCCGGCTTTGCCGACAGCCACGTACGACAGCGTCATGACACCAAAAAAGATCACCAGCAGCCAGGTGGTGAGGACGGTGCTCATGAGTTTAGGGTACCTGCTTTGAGTTGGGTAGCGCACCAGGGCACGGCCCACAGCATGATCTTCTGTCGCCGGCTGCGCTAATTGGGCACCTCGACCCCTGAAATACTCGGCTGCTCCCATTGTGCCCCATTGCTTAATGGAGGGTTTGCCTGGCATACGTCGGGCACCTGGAAGCGAAGCAACCGTCTACCTAGAATACCTTGATTCAGCCTATCTCGCTGCTCGACTGCGTGCGGCGGCTCATGGAACCCTGGCCAAGCTGTGGACCTGCGGCGGGAGCTTTTCACCAATGGGACTGTTACTTCTGCCCAACGATGTACAGGTGTGGCAGCCGCAAGGAAACGTGCTGCACAGCAACGCTGCAGTGAGGTGTTCGACCCAACGCCACAGACGGTATGCCGTCTGGCCTGAGCTTTTCCCCTGCTGGTGCGGGCGAGTCGCGGTACCATGTATGGTGACCGACGCAGGTGATTCGAGTCCATTTGTAGGCGACACCGGAATCGTGGCGCTGCCGAGAGAGCGAAGTACCGTTGCGGAGGTTCACCACCGAATCATGGGTGCTTCAGATGTGTGGAGATCAATGAGTATAGGCGCGCGGGAGCGGATCATCAAGCATTTGAGTATGGAAACGTTCGTTCAGATGTACTGCGATCTCGACAATTCTCTCGGCAACGGCATCTGCTAGTGTGTGGAATCGCAGGTTTTTGGGGCGCGATAGTACGAGAGGAAGAACTCGTCCACAGCATCCACACCATGATAGGTACTCTGTCGCATCGAGGTCCCGACGACGATGGCATTTGGACCAATGAAGCCGGCGGTTTGGCACTGGGATTTCGACGATTGGCTATTGTCGATCTGTCGTCAGCCGGTCACCAGCCAATGGCATCAAAAAGTGGGCGCTATGTCATAACCTTTAACGGAGAAGTTTACAACTTCGTTGAACTACGACACGAGCTTGAGACTCACGGACATACATTTTGCGGGCATTCCGACACGGAGGTCGTGCTTGCTGCGGTCGAGCAGTGGGGGCTGGAGACCGCGGTCGGTCGCTTCGTCGGCATGTTCGCTTTTGCGCTCTGGGATGCTGGGGAGCGGTGCCTATCGCTGGTTCGCGACCGCCTCGGCATAAAGCCTCTGTATTACGGTTGGATGGGCCAGACACTTCTCTGGGGTTCTGAACTCAAGGCGCTGCGCCCTCATCCAGACTTTCGAGCTGAGATCGACCGTGGCGCTCTCGCTCTATACATGCGTCACAACTACGTCCCCGGCCCACACACCATATACCGTGGCGTACACCAATTAACGCCCGGGTCCATAGTTACCCTGACGTCGCCCGCCGACCGGCAGCCTGCGATTCCATTCTGGTCCGCACGCGAGGTCGCCGAGCGCGGTGTCAGGGAGCGGTTCACCGGGTCCGGTCAGGAAGCAGTTCGGGAATTGGACAGGGTGCTGCGGCAAGCCGTCGGCCTCCGGATGATCGCCGATGTGCCATTGGGAGCGTTTCTATCCGGGGGCATCGACTCGTCGACGGTAGTCGCTCTTATGCAGGCACAGAGTTCGCGCCCCATCAAGACCTTCAGTATTGGGTTCCACGAGGGCGGGTTCAACGAAGCGCATCACGCACGTGAGGTGGCTCGCCAACTGGGTACCGATCATACCGAACTCTACGTGACACCCGCAGAGGCGCGTGATGTGATCCCGTCCCTTCCCGACATATATGACGAGCCGTTTGCCGATGCCTCGCAGATCCCCACTGTCTTGGTATCCCGTTTAACTCGCCGATCGGTAACGGTTGCCCTTTCCGGAGATGGCGGCGACGAAGTGTTCGCCGGGTATGGAAGATACTTCATTGCCGCCGATCTCTGGAAGCGGGTCGGGTTCTTGCCTATCCCGGTTCGGGGCGTGCTGGCGCAAGGCATTACGGCGACCAGCCCTGCTGCCTACGATCGCTTACTCAGTCATGTGCCGTTCCAGGCCTCGACCACAAGACGCATATCAGGTGACCGGCTGCACAGGCTCGCCGGCGTATTGAGCGCGCCGAACAGACACCTTATGTATCGCTCGCTCGTGTCTCAAGAGCAGAAACCATCTTCCGTGGTAATGGACGCGCATGAGCCGTATAGCCGTCTGTCCGATTCTGCTTCCGCGCCAGCACTCTCGGATTTCATTGAGAACATGCAGTATCTGGATACCGTGACATACCTTCCGGACGATATTTTGACCAAAGTTGACCGGGCGAGCATGTCGGTGGGCTTGGAGGCGCGTGTCCCGTTGCTTGATCACCGAGTGGTTGAGTTTGCCTGGCGCCTTCCGCCCGACATGAAAGTGCGCGACGGACAAAGTAAGTGGCCTCTGCGCCAGGTGTTGTACCAATACGTCCCTCAGAGCCTCGTGGAGCGCCCCAAGATGGGCTTCGGTGTCCCCATCGCTTCCTGGCTCCGCGGACCACTACGGGACTGGGCCGAGAACTTACTCGATGAAAAGAGTTTAGAGGAGCAAGGGCTCTTTCAGTCGGCGACCGTACGACGGAAATGGCAGCAGCACCTGTCCGGTTCTCACAACTGGGAGACCACCTTGTGGAGCCTTTTAATGTGCCAGGCCTGGGTGGCGCGGTGGGGCAATGTCGACGTGTAGGGTGCGTCGACTCATGGACCTACAGGCTGCCACAAACTCTCATCGAGCACAGCGCTTTGAGTCCAGCAAGCACTGGCATTGCCTTGTTAAAGTTGTCGGCTCGAATCGTATTGCTGAGGCTGAACGGTCGCCGCGCGACATTCTGCGAATTCACAACCCGCCAGGCACCCCTAGCTTTGGACAATGGTCACGATGTGCGCCGGTGCTACTTATAAGGTGCGCTGGCGTTGGCAGAGCGTAGTATTTTGATTATGAGGCCGAGAGTGTTGCTTGCACGACTGAATGAAGAGAGATACTGTCGGGGCACCGGGATTTGGTCGGTCGAATGGCGTAAAATCCCCGATCAGGCATACCTGGCGGGGCTAGCGAGGCCTTCAAGGTCAGTCGGTCGTGGCCGTTGGGTGATTCAGGCTAGTGACCGGGCACATGTACAGATTCCGCCTCAGCTCAAGATGTATGAATAAGTGACAGTAAGTCGAGACGAAGAAACCGGCGATCAATGTCCTCTTGACAACTCGATTATTTCGACGACCGGCCGCCGCCTGAAGCCGAATTTGTTTTGGACTGTGATCGGCACGGGAACATATCAGGGGTCGCAGTTTCTAATGATTTCGATGCTCGCCAAGCTGACCAATCCCGGCATGGTAGGAGAGTATGCTCTGGCCTTTGCAATCTGCGCGCCCGTGTTTATACTGGCCAATCTGAATCTCAAGGGTGTGCAAGCGACTGACGCCAGGAGGGACTATTCGTCGGCTGACTATCTGGCCTTGCGCCTCGTCATGTCCTTCTTCGCGCTGACGGTTGTGCTCCTGGCAGGTGGGGCTCTTTCGCCCGACCGCCCAACATTTCTGGTAGTGATGAGCGTAGGGATCGCCAAGACCTTCGAGTCGCTCAGCGATGTCACCTACGGGCTCCTGCAGCGGCATGAGCGCATGGATCTTATCGCGCGTTCGCTAATTTTGAAAGCAGTGATCTCTTTGGCTCTGTTCGGCGGCGCCGTGTATCTAACGCGAGAGGTAATTTGGGGCACTTTCGCCCTGGCGGTAACGTGGGGACTGGTCTTCGCGTTCAACGACGTTGCCGTCGGAGAGAGGGTTCTCCTGCGGGACCTCGGGCACGGAATTGGCCGGCATTCCTCTCGAAGACTTCTGCCCGCCGTACTGAGTCCCCGTTGGGACCTTACCACCGGCCGTCGTCTTTTCTGGTTAGCGCTTCCCCTGGGTGTGGGCACTGCCATCCTCTCGTTAGAAGTGAACATTCCGCGCTACTTCGTAGAACACTATCTTGGTCACGCCGATCTCGGCGTCTATGCAGCACTTGTGTACCTCACGACTACGATAACCCTACTGATCGACGCAATGGGACAATCCATCGGCCCCCGTATGTCGAGACTGTACGCCGCAGGTAACATGGAGGCTTTTCACAAGATCACCGTCAAATTTCTACTGGGGAATGCCGTCGTGAGCACGGCTTGGATCGTGATCGCAATCTTTGCCGGGCGCCTGATCCTCAATCTTGTGTACGGACCGGAATATGCACAGGTCGGCGTCTTTGCAGTACTCATGGTGGCTTGGGCGCAGTACGGGTATGGTTCCGTTGCGGGGTTCGCGCTGACCGCGGCACGCAAATTTAGAGAGCAAGTGCCGCCTTTGATCATCTCAACGGTAGGCATACTTGTGGCCAGCATCGTCTTAATCCCGCACGGTCTCATGGGCGCGGCGGTCGCCACTCTGATTGCCATGGTGTTACGCTCGGTGGGACAGTTCTACGTTCTCATAAAGCTGGGTCTCTTCAGTGCACGTTGGGGCCGATCGGCGGCTCGACAGGTATCGAACCGCTCCGTGACGTGATGAGTCCTGTGGGTCGTCGCACGAGGGCGATGTCGTGTTCGCGCCCGATTAAAAGAGGGATCGTCTTGCACTCGGACTTTCAGGCACGGTGGCAGTCGGTATTTTTGGCTGGGGCATCCGCGCGTCTTCCCCAATTTACGCAACTTTTGAGGAAGCTGGTCGTCGGCACGGAGCGGGCGGACGACAAATCGAGGGATCCGTCGGTGGTATTTGTTATCAACGGCCTTTCAATAGGAGGGGCGCAGCGTCATATTGTCCGTCTCGCTTCGGGGCTCCAGCGGCGAGGCGGCTGGAATGTCTCGGTGTATTGTCTGACTCGAACCGGCGGCTTTCTACACGAGATGGAGGAGAATGGCGTGCCGGTGGCTGGTCGATCGCAGGCGTGGTCCAAGCGCCGCATTCCGATAGTAGCGTGGGATCTTTTTTGCTATCTTCGGCGTGAGCGGCCGGCGATCGTCCACTCATATTTACCGGCCGCCGACGTCCTCGGTGCCCTGATCGCGCGGGCGACCGGAGTTGGTACAGTGGTGACAACCCGAAGGGCTGTCATTGTGCCGCGCAGCTGGCACGGTGTTCCAGGTCAACTGGTTTTGCGCCTGGTGCGTTTGGCCAGCACCGTTACTATCGCAGTCTGCGAAGCGGCGCGCCAGAGCGTCCTGGCGGAGGGGGCGTCGCCCGATTCAGTGGTAACGGTGCCTAACGCCGTCTCTATCCCAGAGAAGGTCCCTCCGCGACACGGGACCTTTGAGGGCTTTCCCGTCGTCGGCTCGACCAGCCGCCTCGAAGACTATAAGGGACATACCTATCTTATCGATGCCTTCCGGCTGCTGATCGATGAGTTTCCCAACGCCCGTCTGGTCATTGTCGGGGACGGCCCTGAGCGGCAGGCGCTGGAGCGGAAAGTCGGGTTGCTCCACATCAGAGACCAGATTCAGTTTCTGGGAGAAGTTGGAGATGCGATATCCTTACTTCCCGAGTTTGACATCTTCGTCCTTCCCTCCCTCAGCGAGGGCATGCCAAACGGCTTGCTGGAAGCAATGGCGGCGGGGGTACCGGCGGTCGCGAGCGATGCGGACGGCGTATCCGAGGTAATTGTCCACGAGAAGAGCGGACTTCTGGTACAACCAGCATCGCCGGAGCCACTAGCTCAGGCCATCATCCGACTGGCTCGGAGCGAGACTGAGCGCCAATCTCTCGGCATGGCGGCGCGAACAGCTGTCCGCGCTCGATTTTCGCCGGAGTTAGAACTCGCAGGAACGATTGCTGTGTATCTCCGGTCCCTTGAACGCCATGCCGAGGGGAAATAAATAGGAGTGGCTCTCTCCGATGGAGAGGCAGCAACAGCCGCGACCGTTTCACCGATACGTGTGGGAAGATGATCGCGCTATTCTTTAAGCAGACGGACACATGGCATGGGGCGAACCAACGCAGTGAATTCGAAGCTTCAAACGACACTCTTTGGTAAGCGGGAGGCGCCGACGCGCTCCAGAGACCGTGGCGCCATCCGCGTCGCTCTATCGGTCCATGCGGTGCTCTGCGCGGCAGTAGTCGTCTTCTGGCAACTTCTACCTTCCTCAGATTTTGATCAGCAGGCTTTCGTCTATCCCTTATCTCTGGCCATGCTCTTCCTGTTCGTCTGGACCTGCTGGTCATGGTGGTACGCAAATGGCACGCTGCTCGACCCATACGGGTTTTTCCTGATCGGCTTGTGGTTGTTTAATGCGGGGCAGGCATTTCTGGAAGTGTTCCGTCAAAACCCCGGAGGAATACTGGCCGGTCTGTTCTCGGACTCCACCTTGGTATCCATCATGTTGTTTGTAGCCGTCATCTTGATGGCTACTCACCTGGGAGCGCTCGCATCCCTGAGATTTACCCCGCCGAATCGCACCGTTCCCCCCAGTGTGGATAGCGAGAGCTCCGCGGCGTGGTACGGTAGTACGGTTACCACGACTGGATGGATCCTGTTTGCTGTGTCTTTGCCTTTCTTCATACAGCAGACGGTGTTAGGATATCGCCTGGTGTCTGCGTCCGGCTACCTTGGACTATATGCAGACCAACTGATCCATCCCCACAGCGGTGCCGGGAGCGCCTCGACCATATTGTCGAACTTTTTTCTGCCTGCGGCTTATTTTCTCCTGGCAAATAAGGGTGCTGCTCGGTGGACTCAGGTCGTTGGCTTTATCAGCGTGCTGGGGTACGCCGGCGCCGAGATCTTGCTCGGCGTGCGATACCCGGCATTCATGTCCCTTATTATTCTACTTTGGCTGCTGCGTATAACTGGCCAGCGAGTACCGCGCAGTGCAATAGTCGGCGCAGCCTTTGCAATTCTTTTGCTAAGTCCCGCGATTGGCGTTTTCCGAGGTGCCGCCGGGTCGCAGCGTCTCGACCCGCAGACCTGGCTTGGAGCCGTTAACGGTGTGGGGAATCCAATCGTGAGCACGGTGAGCGAGATGGGTTCGAGCATGAAAATTACCGGATACACCTTCTTGCTGGTTCCATCACATCATGGATACGACTGGGGAACGGGATATCTAGGCTCCCTCTCCGCAGCATTTCCTAACTTATTCTGGCAGGTTCACCCAGGTCAGATATATGTCTACGGTGACTGGCTAACCCAGAGCGTTATCCCCTTAGCTTACCGGCAGGGAATCGGCCTCGGCTTTTCGTATGTGGCTGAAACGTACATCAATTTGGGCTTGTGGCTTGCACCCCTGGTAGCCGTCCTCATCGGCTTCCTCTACGCCCGTCTGTCCGTGTGGGGAAGTCGATCATCCGACTCCGCGAGATGGGCCGCCACCGCATGCCTGTGCTTCGGATGTAGTGAATGGGGACGCGCTGAGGCATTCAACGTGTATCGATCCTTCTTTTGGTACGCTCTGGGTCCGTACTTGCTGGTTCTCCTCGTGCGCTACCTCTACCGTCGGACGCTTCCGGCGACACAGTTGGCTGGAGATACCGGGCAGGCTTCTACACCCGCGCGCCGTTCGCACAGTGACGCTGTTCGTCGAAAATTTCGTGCATCCGACAGTGGTTACATGCACTGGCTGCTGCCTAAGGGACATGCCGGGTCCGGCGATGGCTAGAGCTTTTCGGATCGGCGGCCGGCTATGAATTGCTCGTCCGGGCTTGCCGGCACAAACCTGGAACCTTATGTGTTTCGAGTGTGGTCGGAGCGCTCGAGATCTGTCACCATGGACGGGGGCCCTCGCGGGATGGATCGGGGCATCGGGTGAGGGCGCAACAGTACGAGTCAGGTCGGCAGTCAGTGCGCCACCCCTGTGTAAGCGCAATGCGGTCGGTGATCGACGCACCATGGTTGGGCGTGAATGGCGTCCGCCGCTTACTTTCAGTGCCGTATATCCGGACCGGATTCGCTGTTCGCGGTGTCGCCTGGGGCAAGCGCTGGCACGTTTTCGGAATGCCGATAATCCAGCGTTATCGCGGTAGCAAAATCGAGTTGGGAGATGGGCTGACGCTCCGTTCCTGGCCCACCGCCAACCCCCTGGCGCCAAACCATCGCGTCGTGCTGGCGACTCGGTCGGCGCAGGCCGTGATCAGCGTAGGCGACAACTGCGGCTTCACCGGATCAGTGCTGGTAGCGGCCGAGAGAATCGAGGTGGGTGACCGTGTCGTGGTGGGCGCAAACGTGACGATCGCTGACACAGACTTTCACCCGCTTTCGGCTTTAGACCGAGCGCGAGACTTCAACGATGGGCAACACGCGCCCATTCATATTGAGGATGATGTGTTTATCGGCATGAACAGTATCGTTCTAAAAGGAGTGACCATTGGTCGCGGCAGTGTGGTGGGAGCGGGAAGCGTGGTAGTGAAAAATGTGCCCCCCGAGACAATTGTGGCTGGAAATCCGGCGCGAGTACTGCGTGAACAATTCTCGCCGAGTGAGTGAGTGCAAATGGTCAGTGTGCCAACGCGACACGCAAAGGGTTAGCGGTGAGGGCGTGGGGCGCTCGATGCTTCACGCATGATGATGCGCCCCTTGCGCATTGCGCATCTCACCCCAGGGATGGGAATGTACACTGGAGGGCCGGCCAAGTCGGTTTCGGGTCTGGCCCAGGCGCAACAGCAAGCGGGACATACGGTAGCAATTTTTGCTATGGAAGATCGGCTGGGTCGACCGGCCGTGCAGCCGGCGGGTCTGGACGTCCGCTTGACCGCATCTTCCTGCCTCATGCGACTCCACTATTCGCCCGGCCTCATCTCCCGGGTGGTGGACTATCGCCCGGACATCATCCACAGCCACGGAATCTGGACCTATTTCTCGTGGGCGTCTCATGTCGTGGCGCGTCGATTGGGGGCACCGCATGTCTGTGCCCCTCGGGGCATGCTGGATGAGTGGGCGGTACAGTCGGGTTGGGTGCAGAAGCGAATAGCCGGCGCGCTGTATCAGAATCGCGTACTGCGCAGAGCAGCGTGCCTGCACGCCCTGGTGCCGGAAGAGACCTCGTCTTTGCTGAACTGCCGTCTTTGCCGCCCCATCGCGACAGTTCCGAATGGGATACACGAACGACTGTTAACTCTGGACCGAGATCGCACATGGTTTGATTTTCGTTTCCCTGATCTCATGGGGAAACGGATTGTCCTTTTCCTGGCCCGACTGGATGCGAAGAAAGGATTACTAAATCTCGTCGAGGCCTGGGGGACGCTGGGTACGGCTCGGCAAGGGTGGCATCTAGCCATTGCAGGACCCCACGAAGGCGAACATGTAAATGAGGTGCGAGCTACGATCGCCACGCGAGGACTGAGCCATAGTGCCTCCCTGCTTGGACCGCAGCTTGGTGATGAGGTATACGAGTGTTTTATGGCGGCCGACGTCTTTGTACTTCCCTCCTTTAGCGAGGGTTTCAGCATGTCGGTACTTGAAGCCATGGCCTGCGGCACGCCGGTTTGCATCACACCCGCCTGTCATTTTGCAGAGGTGGAGGCGTTACAAGCGGGCTTGATATGCTCTCCTACATCCGCATCCATCGCTCAGACCCTGGGGAGCCTGATGGCTCGCACTCCGAGCGAGCGCGCAGCTATGGGCGAGCGCGGCCGGGAACTGGTGCGAGACGGATACACCTGGGAGCCGGTTCGCCGACGAATGGACGAGGTGTATGGATGGCTGCTCGAACCAAGCCTTGAGGTGCCTGATTGTGTAACATTGCTGTGACTGCGCAGTAAGCGCGTTGCACCCACTACTTCCCCGGAGGCTGCGAGATCGAGATCGGCGGCCACACCTCGCCTATTGGACGCAGTCTTAATCTTACGGTCCGTATTGATCCGCGGAGGAGCAGCTAAGAGGACGGGATTCTACGAATTCGTGACCTTAATTGCAGCTACCATGCGGAATACGCGCAGATGCCTACGCTCACCAGAACCCAGAAAAAAGGACGACTTATGCTGCGTGCAGCCATCGTTGGAACGGGCCTGATCGCCACTCAGAAACATCTGCCCGCATGGCGGCGAATGACCCCTGCTGCCCGAATGATTGCGCTTTGTGATGTTGATCTCCGGCGCGGTCGGCAGGTAGCCGCCCAGTTTGACATCCCACGCGTCTACACCGACATGCGAGAGCTACTGGCAACGGAGCAGCCGGATGTCGTCGATATCTGCACCCCACCGAAGACCCACGCCGACATCGCGATTCAAGTACTAGAGTCCGGCGCGCATGTCCTGGTGGAAAAGCCGATGGCCATAAGCGTTGACGAGTGTGACGCCATGATTGACACTGCAGAAACCGCGAATCGCCAGATTTGCGTTGCGCACTCGGACCTGTTTTATCCGTCCTTTGTCAAAATGCGGGAGATCGTGCGCTCGGGCGCCGTTGGCGAGTTCCGAGGTATGCATATCTCACTTTCAACACCGGTGCATTACATCACCTCGAGGCCAGACCACTGGGCGAACAAGTTGCCGGGCGGCGTGTTCGGCGAAACGGGGCCGCATGTCGTCTACATGACTTTGGCGTTTATCAACCCCATCCTTCAGGTCCAAGCACACGGCGCTAAACTGCTCTCGGAATTCTCGTGGTCACCATTTGAGGACTACCGCGTGATTCTTGTGGGGAAGCATGCGGTGAGCAGTGTGGCCCTAACCTATGCGACTGACCAGTGGGCGGCCGAGGTGAGTGTGTGGGGAAGCAGCGGCCGCGTGGTGGCAGACCTAGAGAGCCAGGGAGTAATTCACACGAAACGGTCAGCTCTTACTCCGCAGTCAGTCGGCATGTCAACCGTCACGGCCGCCGCTCAGATGACCACTCACATGTTGGCTTCCGGCTTAAAGCGTGCAAGTGGACGGATGGAGACAACGCATGGTGTATTAATCCGTGAATTCTGTCGAAGCATCCTGGAAGGCACTTCCCCGCCGGTAACAGCGCAGGAGGGCCGCGAATCTATTCGGGTTATGGATTCTATCGTTCAACAATTGACATAGCGCGAGGTAGTTAAACCAGCCTTTATGTGTGGTATCTGTGGCGTCAGCAGCCGCCAAGAAATTACAAAGCTAGACCATGTGATCGAACGCATGAACGCGTCGATTACGCACCGTGGTCCTGATGGCGCTGCTACGCGGACGTTTGGCCTCCCAGGCATTCCTCAAATATCAGCTTTAGGTTTCAGCCGCTTGGCGATCATCGACCTTTCCGACGCCGGCATGCAGCCTATGGGAAACGAAGACGGCACTATCTGGGTCGTCTTTAACGGTGAAATATATAACTTTCCGGAACTTCGAGCAGAACTTGTGTCCGCCGGTCATGATTTCCGGTCGCGGACGGATACGGAAGTGTTGGTCCATCTCTACGAGGAGCTGGGACCAAAGTGCGTAGAGCGCTTAAATGGCATGTTCGCCATGGCGTTTCTCGATGTCGGTCAAGGGAGATTGGTGCTGGCGCGCGATCACGTCGGCATCAAGCCGCTGTACTACCTCGACAGCCCTGATCACTTTCTCTTCGGCTCTGAAATTAAAGCCATACTGGCGTCCGGGCTTTACCAAACCCAGGTCGATATGCAGTCGATCTATGACTACTTCACGTATCTTTACGTTCCCGGTCCTGAAACTGCGTTCCTAGGTATCAAGCAGTTGCCGCCTGCCCACGTCCTGGAATACGATCTGCGAAAGGGTAGCGCCGACTTATATAGCTACTGGTCTCCCCGTCGGGATCCGGACATCGAGCAGGCGTCGCTAGAAGAGCTTATCCCGCAGGCGCGCCAATTGATGGACGACAGCGTGCAACGACAACTGGTCAGCGACGTGCCGCTCGGAGTGTTTCTGAGCGGCGGGGTAGATTCGACTATTCTCACCGCCTTAGCTAGTCAGCACGATAGTGCACTGGCGACCTTTACCGTCACGTTTGAGGGCAATGAACTCGCTGCCTACAACGAGCAGGCAGCTGCTCGCGTAGCAAGCAAGGCGTTCGGCACGTGCCACCACGAGCTAACGGTCGCTGCCACTGATCTGAAGGCGATGCTCAGTCTCGTCACCTTCTTCGACCAGCCGTTCGGAAACCCGACGTTCTACCTGCAGCACCTGATGTCCGAAGCTGCTCGAAAGCATGTGACCGTGGCACTATCCGGAGCGGGTGGTGATGAATTATATGCTGGTTATCCGCGCTACCGAGCACTGCAACTCGTGCGCAAATATCGCTGGATGCCACGACAGTTACTTCGGCTGGGCCGCGTGCCGCTCGGCCCATTGCGCGACTCCTATCGAACCATGAGGCTGCGGCGAGCGCGCGAGTTCCTGGCTGGTTTGGACAAGGACCCGGTGCTGCAGTTTGCAAACTGGACATACTTTCTGAACGCCCCTGAAAAGGAACGACTATTGGGCGAGACGAGTGCGGGCTATCGTTCTGAGCGGTGTCTTCGTCAGGCACTCGAACGCAGCCACATGCTCGAAGAGGACAATCGTTGGTTGGATATGGATCTGCGGACCTTCCTGGTGGACAACCTGCTCGAATACACCGATAAGATGAGTATGGCTGCATCACTCGAAACGCGCGTCCCGTATCTCGACTATCGCTTTGTCGAGTTCAGCCTCAATGTCCCCTTTCGCTATAAGTTGCACCGCGGCCACGACAAGATCCTACTCCGCGAGGCGTTCAATGATCTGCTGCCCCCGACGCTACAAGCCGCGCCAAAGCGGGGCTTCAATGCGCCTCTCGCCCACTGGATGGTCCACAATCTGGGCAGCTATTTTGATCCCGATGGCTCCGACGGGTGGCGGGATGACATAGAAGGACAAAGGGGCATTACTTGGCGTGAGGGGATTGTGGATTACCGCTACATTCAGCAATTGCGGAGGCAACTGATGAAGGGGCAACGCGACACGTCGTACCCGCTCTTTGCCATTATCATGTTCGACGTTTGGTGGCGACGGTATATATCCAACTCCGTGCCTTTCGGTCTGGCGTGAGACCTTCGACGGCGAGCGACTTCTAGCCGCGACCAAGTGAGCCGGCTATCGAGGTCGAGATCGGCTGGCGATGCCAGCCCGGGGATCGCGCGATCCAATATACTATGAAGATCATAAATAGTGGAGGTGGCCCACTCGGAACTGCGTCCCATCGGACATCACCGCCGCTTCGTTGCACGGTCGTCGAGGCCGTCGGCAGATACCGATGAGGGTCAGCGCATAGCTGGCATGTGATGCGCCGTCGCGTTACACGGCTATCATTCCGGGTAGCAACAATGTCGTTCGGTCGGTTAGGTTGATCAAGTATTGACATGTATGGAGAAAGTGTGAGCACCAAAGGGATTCTCGTGGCTGGAGGAGGGGGTTTTATCGGTGGTCACCTTGTTGGGGAATTGCGACAACAGGGAGCGGACGTTCGCGCAGTCGATATCAAGCCGTTCCATGAGTGGCACCAGCGCTTTGATGACGTGGAGAGTATCGAACTCGATTTGAGCCAGCGCGATGAGTGCTATCGCGCCGTCCGTGGTACACATGACGTCTACAACTTGGCCGCCGACATGGGCGGTATGGGCTTTATTGAGAACAATAGAGCGCTGTGCATGCTGTCCGTCCTGATCAATACGCACCTGATCATGGCAGCTCGAGATCTCTCTACCGAGCGATACTTTTTTGCATCGTCGGCTTGCGTCTATGCGGCCGACAAGCAGACATCGCCGGACGTTACCGCGTTGGCTGAAGATGCTGCCTATCCGGCCATGGCGGAGGACGGCTATGGGTGGGAAAAGTTGTTCAGCGAGCGGATGTGCCGGCACTTCCGGGAAGACTTCGGGCTGCACACTCGAGTAGCCCGCTATCACAATGTGTATGGTCCCGGCGGCACGTATTGGGGCGGGCGCGAGAAGGCGCCGGCGGCGATCTGTCGGAAGGTAGCCGAGGCGCACCTCTCCGGGCGACACGAGATCGAGATCTGGGGAGATGGGAATCAGACCCGCAGTTTCACGTACATCGATGACTGCACATACGGTACTCTGGCCATCATGTCCAGCGACATTATTGATCCGATCAACCTAGGCAGTAGTGAGATGGTGAGCATCAACGAGCTGGTCGATATCGTCGAGGACGTCGCTGGGATCAAGCTCGAGCGCAAGTACAACCTTTCGGCGCCCCAGGGTGTGCGAGGACGAAATAGCGACAACACGAGGATTCTCCGCCATCTTGGTTGGGAACCGGGCATCTCTTTGCGCCACGGTCTAGAGCGCACATATGCCTGGATCTACGAGCAGGAAGCCACTCGACAGCGAAGCTATGCCCTACCGTAACACCACTTCCGAGTCGGCAGACTCAGTCGTGCGAATGGAAGTACTGGCACCGACCCGACACGTGGTCTTCGTGTGCCTGGTCTTTCACCCGGATACTGCTGCATCGAGCATGCTGTTCACTGACCTCTTTCGAAGCCTGTCACGGAACTCGCTACAAGTGACCGTTCTGTGCGGATTCCCTTCCAAAGACAGTCGGGAAGATGTGAGGCATTCGGCGCGACGTGAGTTCCTCGACGGGGTCGAGATCGTGCGTTGTGGGCTGCGGCTTCAAGGCAAGCGCCACCTGGTAGCACGGGCCGCTGCCTATGGATCATTTCTCGCACACGCTGGCTGGAAGTTGCTGATGTTGAAAGACGAACCTACGATTTTAGGAGGTACCGACCCGCCGTTCACGGTCGCCGCACTCTGGCTTCTTTCTCGGCTTCGCCCCGTGGCGTATGAATGTATTGTACTGGACCTCTATCCTGACGGGCTGGTAGCGCTGGGCAGTCTGAGTGACCGCTCACTTCTGACTCGACTCTGGCGCTGGTTTAACCGCAAAGGTTATGCTGGCGCTCGGCGCATCTTTGTGATTGCACGAGACAGCATCACCCTCATGCAGGATCGCTATGGAGTAGACCCCTCTAAGGTGATCTATGTACCGCATTGGGGCACCGCAGAGATCGAAGAAGTGTCACCGGGTGAACGCGGTCCGCTCATTATCCAGCTCGGCTTGCAGGATAAGTTTGTGGTCCAATACTCTGGCAACATGGGGCTGTGGCACGACATCGAAACCTTTGTGGACGCCGCGAATTTGCTTCGAGACGACGAGCGCGTGCATTTTGTGTTCATTGGTAAGGGGATGCGGCGCAGTGGGGCTGAGAGCCTGGCCTGCAAGCTACGCCTCAGCAACATTACATGGATGGAGTTTCTGCCGCGGGAACAGTTGCCGCAGAGTCTTGTGAGCTGTGATGCCGCACTGGTCTCGCTGCGCGCCGGTCTCGAGGGCATTGCCGTGCCTAGCAAGCTCTATGGCATCCTTGCCGCGGGAAGGGCGATCATCGCACAGGTTCCTCGTGATTCCGAGGTCGCCTACACAGTAGAGGAGTCACAGTGCGGGATCGTGGTACCGCCGGGCGACGCCCAGGCCCTGGCTGAGGCGATCGCTCGGTTAGCAAACGACTCTGATTTGGTTCAGGACATGGGCAAACGTGCTCGCCATGCCTATGTTTCGCAGTACACAATCGGCCAGGCAGTGAAGAAATACCTTGATGTTTGGGGGCGTCCGCAGCGTGATGAGCGTGCCGCGTGGTCAAGCTGACACGGCAGAAACGACATCTTTGAACCGATCCTCACTATCTCTCACGGAAGTTGAAGGTGCGCAGGTACGACATTAGCTTGATCGACCTGCCACGCGGAATTAATTCGGCTGCGGGGTCCATAAAGCGGAGCGCCGGGTTGGTGGGCGTTGCATTTAAAAGAGATGTCAGTGATACCCGCGAATCACCGGCGCTCGGAGTGATTCTCCTGCTCCGGCAGAAGGACGCAGATGTTCGCTACCACGACCCGCATGTCCCGGCGGTTCAGCATGAGGGTCGGACGATGAGCAGCGCAGCCGATCTGGTGGCAGCGCTGGAAGGGAGCGACTGCACCGTCATCGTGACCGACCACGCGCAGTACGACTGGGCGCTGGTGCGCCGCCATGCTCGCGCGGTGGTCGACACCCGCCATGCCCTGGCACAGTCGAATGACGATGCGGGCAGACACACCGACCTTCCGCCTCCCCGACCGGGCGCCATGGGTGCGCCGCAGTGAGAGCGACCATCCTGGTGACTGGCGCCGCCGGGTTCATCGGCAGTCATACTGCCCAGGCGCTGCTGGCCCGCGGTGACACGGTGGTGGGGCTGGACAACCTGAACGAATACTACGACCCGGCGCGCAAGCAGGCCAACCTGCAAGAGCTGGCAGGCTCTCCCGGCGCGGAGCGCTTTTCCTTTGTCCGGGGAGACATTCGCGACCGGGAGTTGGTGGGCCGGCTCTTTGGGCAGCAGCCCTTTACCGCCGTGATCCACCTTGCGGCCATGGCCGGGGTGCGCGCCTCGATCGAGCACCCGTCCCTCTATTACGACGTCAACCTGAATGGGACGCTCACTCTGCTGGAGGCGGCACGAGAGGCGCAGACTCCCACCTTTGTGCTGGCGTCGACCTCCTCGGCCTATGGCAACACCACGGTAGTTCCCTTTGTGGAAACCGACGCGGCGGATCGTCCCCTGGCGCCCTATTCGGCCAGTAAACGGGCCGCTGAGATGCTGGGCTTCACCTATCATCATCTTTACGGGCAGCAGGTCACCGTGCTGCGGTTTTTTACCGTTTATGGCCCGCGAGGACGGCCGGACATGATGGCCTACAAGGTGCTCGACCATCTGTTCCACGGGACCGAGGTGCCGCTGTATAACAATGGCCAGATGTACCGCGACTGGACCTATATCGACGATATCGTAGCGGGAATTATCGCCGCTGCTGATCGGATGCTGGGCTACGAGATTATCAACCTGGGCCGTGGGGAACCGGTCTTGCTGGCTGAGTTTGTCCAGCAGTTGGCACGGGTTGTGGGCCGGGAGGTGACTCTGTCGGCGGCGCCGATGCCGGCAGCTGACATCGCCTACACCTATGCCGACATCAGTAAGGCTCGCGCCCTGCTCGGCTTTGCTCCCCACGTCTCGGTGGACGAGGGTGTCGAGCGGTTCTGGCGATGGTATCAGGTCGCGGTGTTGGGGCAGGCGTGAGAGGGTGGCAGCGAGGACCATCGCTGCTGCAGACGGTTTGTCACTCCAACCGGCGAGTGAAGGAGTTGAGACGCGATGTCCGTGGAGCTGGAGAACGTTCAAGAAGACGAGCGATCATGGTCGGGGGACATGACGTATAACGCCAGCACCTTCCATGTGGAGATCTACGCCGTGAACCACCAGGGGGTCGCCTGCTGGGAGACCAACATCTGGGAGCCTGAGCACCGACCGATTGTGTGGCCCGAGGCCGTCCACGAATCGAGGCATTTCCCCACGCTCGAGATCGCGATCACCATGGTGGCCTGGAAGATTGCCGAAGCGGTAGAAGCCGAACGGAATCGAGAGTAAGCGGAACCACGTCACCGTCCCTCACGACCCTTGATATGACTGCTCTATTTTGTGCCACGCCCGATTCAGGTCCCTCCTGTCAAGGGTTACGCCGATCGCGGGCATCTTCCTCATCTATTCTGAGTAACCGCAGACGCTCGTCCGGCAACAACGTCTCGATACAGCCGTTCGTATTGACGCCCCACGGCGTCCCAACTGTGTTTCTCCATAATCCGCCTTTGCCCCGCGTGACCAAGTGAGTGACGAAACTGCTGATCACCCAACAGCAGGTGCAATTTTTCAACCATCTCGTCGAGGTCGCTCACGATCAAGCCTCCAGTATGCTCCCGTGCGCAACCTGCTCCGAACGAAAGCCATGGAATCCCGGCGGCCATAGCTTCCAGAATGACGATCGGTGAACCTTCTCGTGCCCGAGGAGAGGTTAGAACCAGGACGTCTGCCTCCTTGATGGCAGACACCACGTCTACTCGGGCAACGTTCGACCGAAGGTCGACATGTGCGTCCTGCCTAGCCTGCAGTTGACATTGATACCAGCAGCCGCCCTTTACACCCAGCCGGCCCACCCGCCATTTATGAGCGCGATGGCTGTTTCCGACAATCGTTCCGCGCACCGTAGGAATCGCCCGGCTCACCCGATCAATTACGGAGAAGTAGTTGGCGTGCGCCTTCACCGGAGTATGATTCGATACGTTCAAGATCCAGGGAAATCGACCGATGTTCCACTGACGCCTGATGCCGAGTGGCGGAGTGGCCCACTCGGACGTATCCACTCCGTTGGGAATAACCCGCGGACGGGGCAGATTGTACCTGGCGCAGAACTGTGTCTCCTGCAATAACGGCGACAGCGTCGTGCTGACATCGACGCGCTGTAGGGAAGCGGCAAACCAGGACCAATACGCGGCATGTAACGGTTCATCCAGCGTGAGCAGGCCATGCCCTACAAAAACGACGGCCGACCGCAGCTCGCTCATGTGCGGCAGCAGCAGGTCGGTTCCCCACGCCTGGGCGCAGTGCATGACAACCACATCCCACGGACGAGATCGGACAAAGCCCAGATACCCGCGGATGTCGCCCCGAGGCTTCACCATACCCCCGCCTTCGATTTTGAAGCGATGGACATGAACGCCGGCCAGCATTTCCTCAGCTCGAGATCCAGCGGGCCTCCCGGTGGCTACATGAACCTCATGCCCCCATTCAGCCAGGCGCCGCGATATTTGGCCCACCACCTCCGGAACTCCTGCCACAGTAGGGTAGTAGTCCTCAGCGACGTGTAAAACTAACATCTTGCCGTGCGGCGGGACGCGGGGGTCACAACGAGTCGTGCCCGTCGCTTTTTTTACAGAGATGTAAGAGAACAGGCGCAGAGCGCCCGCGATCTATCCAGCGCAGCTCAACGCCCTGCCCGCTCACGTTTTCGCCGGGTACGGCTGCTCTCTCGCTCGGGAGTAGGCCGGACAGAATTGACACTGTCGTCGGCAACGGAGCCATAGTTGTAGTTGTAATTCCCGTAGTAGTAGTACATGCCGCCGCGTGGGTGCAGCCGGTTGACGACCAGACCGAGAATCTTTCCGCCCACCGCTTCAATTGCTTCGCGAGCGTGGCGCAGATCACGTCGCTTGGTCTTGTTCGGGTCGCACACCAGGATCACGCCGTCCACCATGGTGGACAATATGGCCGCGTCCGCCACCGCGAGGATAGGTGGCGTGTCGACTATCACCAGATCTGACTGTTCCCGAAAGTGACGGATCAGTGACTGCATTCGATGGGAGCCCAACAGGTCTGCCGGATTGGGAGGAATCGGTCCGGAAGGGATCATATGTAGATTCGGCTGTGCTGTGACCGCCGGCGCGCTCCCATTCATCTGGTTGCCCACCAACAGTGAAGTCAGACCGTTCCGCCGGCCGTCTATGCCGAAGATCTTGTGCAGACTGGGGCGCCGCATGTCTGCGTCGATAAGGGTTACGGACAGCCCCGATTGGGCAAATACCTCCGCAAGGTTGCCCGCGGTTGTGCTCTTCCCTTCCGCCGGGAGGGCGCTGGTTACCACCACCGTGCGTGGAGGGTTATCGATGTTGGTGAACTGAATGTTGGTCCGAATGAGTCGATATGACTCTGCCATGGGCGATCGTGGACGGGTAGCCGTCACCAGTTGGGAACTACCCCGGCCGGAGTTAAAGCGTTGCACCGTGCCAAGGATGGGCGCACCGACCACGTCCTCGATTTCATTCGGCGTGCGAGGCAAGTCGTTGAAAGCCTCAAAAGCAAAGAGCGCTCCCGATAGTAAAAGCAGCGCGACAAATCCGTATAGAGCCGCGCTTCGGCTCGGGTGCGGTCCCACCAGGCCGGCAGTCTCGGCAGGCGCAAATGGCGTCACGCTGTGTAGATCTTCGTCCGCCTGTATCCGGAAGGTGTCATACGAGGCGCGAAGTGTTTGCTGGCTTATCTGGTAGCTGTCGAGACTAGAACGGAGGGTGGCGAGTCCCGACGGGTCACCCGAATACCGGAGAATACGCTGGTTAAGAGCAGTGATATTGTTGGTAACGCTCGTGAGTTGTTGGTTCAGCGTTTTGAGATCAGCAGCATACTTGGCTTTCTCTATTGCCTGAACCGTTTCGATGAACGCAGTGACTACCGCATTCGCAGCGTCAACAGCCCGCTGCGGCTGCGTGTCCGTAACGCTAACAGTGACTAGCTGAGTGGTTGCTTGCTGGGTAACAGCTTGCAGCGCCTGCCCTTGTTGCTGGCTGGATACGCCTCCAACGTGATATCCAGGGTATTTGTTGGCCAGCAACCGGCTAGCACGGCGTGCGATCACCCCGTAGCTAACCATCTGACTGTAGGAGCCGGCTAGCAGGCCGCTACCGTACACATCGACAGCGCCACCGCCGCCTTGCCCGGAGCTCGTGGACTTTTGCACGTACATGACTGCCGTCGCCTGGTACGACTTGGACTGGCTGGCTGTCCTAGCATAACCAAGCAGGGCCACTAGCACAGCGGGCAGGACGGCTACCAACGCCCAGCGCCGGGCGTAATGTCGAAGCACGCCGGCATTAATGAAACTCACAGCGATGAGCCCGCACGCGGGTCGCTGCCGTCCTGGACTAACGCTCTTGCAGCGAGCTGCAGGTCAAGCGTACAAGAGGACATACTGCTGACGATACCTTCTTATCAGAACATCGAACTTTCGCACTTGCGAGCAATCCGCAGGGGTAGTCATCACGCTGCGCACCCGGCACGCATGACCGCTGAAGTATATCGACTTTGGCGTGACAACGCCAATGCTGACGACACCATCCGGCGATTCCTCGGACGTCGCCGGAGATTGCTCAACTCCCGCCAGAAATCATAGGACGCGATGGCGCGCACAGCCTGTGGAGAGCATGTCGCCTCCACAGGCAAAGCTTTCGGGACATGCGGGTTCCAAACCCGCCACATGGTACCATTCAAGACAGTTTTCAAAGGAGTCGCATCATGTTCGTTGTGCGAAGTATGAAGCGCATCCCCGCGCTCGTTCTCTGCCTCGCCTCGTTATCTATGAGCAGCGCCCTTGCCGCGTCACCCTCCGCCAACATCGTGCCGGCCGGCACACCTCAATGGCTCATTATCCCCAAGCTCGGTGTACGCGCGTCGGTCGAGCACATCACCATGCTCAACCCACAGGACGTGCATGCTCCGTACAAGTGGGAGGACGTCGCCTGGTCATCTTTTGGCCCGCGACCTGGTCAGCATGGTAATGCCACAATTTTCGGCCATGTTGATTCGACGTGCTGTCCTGCCGTCTTCTACCGCCTGCACACCCTCGTCGCGGGTGATCGCTTCGATGTGCTGTACCCTGGTAACCGTCTCCTACCCTTTCGCGTGATGTGGGCAACGACGTACGCAAACAAGGAACTGCCGGTGAAGTGGCTCTACGGCCGCAGCCGGAATCGCGGCTTGACGCTGATTACCTGCACCGGCGACTTCCATCGAAATGGAAGCGGGTACGACCACAAATACCTGGTCTATTCCCGCCTTATCTTGCCGAACGGAACTCTGGGCTAAGCGCAGGCCGCGCGTAATCGCGCCGCGGCGCTCTTCACGAGACATATCGCCGCACGAAGAAATCCTCCCGTTCGCGGCAACGCCGCGGCGTCTGTTGCCGTGACGATTTCAGTCCCCCGGATCGAAAGTATCCCGGTAAGCGATGGACGCGGAATCACTGTCCCGTCCCGCCTCGACGTTTACGGACAGGTAATGCCTGCTACACATGGCGCGGCTGCACTGGTTGGTGCTGCTACCGGTGGCGCCGGCGGAGCAACCGGATGAACTTGAGGCGCTGGTAGGGACGCCGCTGTCGCCTGTGCTACCGGTCGGGAAGGCGGCGACACAGGACGTGTCACGGGCTGCTGGACTGGACGCTGCACCAACGGCTGTGTCTGCGCTGGAGGCCGAACCACCGGTTGCTGCGGCGCCGGCGCCGGAACCACTGGTTGTTGCTGGACCGGAACCACTGGTTGTTGCCGGGCCGGAACCACTGGTTGCTGCTGGGCCGGAACCACTGGTTGTTGCCGGGCCGGAACCACTGGTTGTTGCCGGACCGGAACCACTGGTTGGACGGGTTGCTGCGATATTACGGGATTCTGCGCAACAGGAATCTGTGGCACCGCGGTCGGGCTCTCATGTTTTCGGATCGGTGTCAGGTGTGTGAGGGCTGGGGCGGGAATATACAGATGACGGGACACCGAGAAGGCTCCTCGCCTGCTTCCTTGCCGCGCGGCTACTGTCCAACGGTATGTCCCATAGTGCAGTGGCAAGGAGAGACAGGTGCCTGGCGCCCCAATGGGGCTGCCGCCGGCAAATCGGAAGTAATACGACTGCGCGCCCTTCACCGCCCCCCAGCAGAATTTGATCGCGCCTGGCTTCAGAACAGCCCCTGGAGGCGGCAACTGAAGCAAAGGTGTGGCAAGTGGTGGGATGCGCACTGAGAAGCTCTCGCGGGCTGAATACGGCCACCATACACCTTGCACGGCTGCCTGAACTTTCCAGCCATAGTCCGCCGGACCACGCACGCGAAAGTGATACGCATTGGTCAGTGGCAACACCTCGACAGACTGCGCAGCGCTCGTCTGACCGCCATCACGAGTTACCGCGACACGCGTAACCAGCAAGCGATAGTTAGAAGCTCCGGCAATCTTTGACCACCGCATTGTGATACTCCGGCCAGACACGAACGTTCCACCGTCGCGCGCCCCTGCCACCCTGAGTTGACCGGGCGCCACGGGATTCAGTACCTGCTTGGTTGGGCTGCCGAGCATCGTGCGAAACACGAAGAGACCCACCATCGCGAGCATCAAGAGCACCAATACCGGAGCGGCAACACGGGCGACCGGCCCAAACCGCCGAAATCTGACCACATCTTCCTGGTCATAATCCGAATGCTCAAGCGGCACTGCCCGCCGAAGTGGATGGACCTCTTCTGTCGACAGGGCGCCGGTCACGCTCGCGAGAGCAAGTCCATTCAGTGCGTCACCTCGGACCGACTCCGGCAGCGCCGGCAGTTTTCCGTTGGACGGCCCCGGCGAGCGAGGGATATACAGCGGCTCGCCGCGCGCCGCTCGCACGTCCTGCGAAGGAGGCGCTTTCTCTCTTGCAGCGGGAACAACAGGCGAGGCCGCCGGGGGTTCGACGGTGTACCATGCGGGTTTGGACTCCGATTTCGGTCCGCGGTCGGGTTTGGCGAGCGCCACTTCGGGGACAGGCAGCGCTGCTAAGTCATGTTCCAGCTCCGTCAAAGTTTGATAACGGCGAGCCGGATCGATCGCAATCGCCTTCAAAATCACGAGATCCCAATCAGACGGAACCTGGGCCGTGACGTCACTCGGCGGCACCTCGTCCTCGAGGAAACTCCGAAACGCGATACCAACTGCATCGTTGCCCGCGGACGCACTCGCCACGATCCCGGTCGCGCCCTGATACAAAATGACACCCAACGAGTACACATCGGAGCGAGCATCTGCCGGGCTCCCATCAGCGACCTCGGGTGCAGCGTACAACCGTTCCGCCGAAGCCGGCCGGCCAGCGGCCGGGAGCGACCACCTGACCTTTACTCCATTGTCCGCGGTAACCCACAGCACGCTGGGCTTGAGGTGCCCATGCACAGCCCCCTGAGCATGGGCGGAGCCAACCACGTGGGCAGCGTCGCAAATAACGCTGCGCAGTTGCAGTAATGAGATTGGCCCTTCGGCGAGCATCTCGGAAAGGGGGCGCCCCTCAATGGCCTCGGTGATCACGAGCACCTGGTCCTCATCGACAACGACGTCGTGAACCCGCACGATATTCGGATCATCCAAGCCGGCTGGAGCACATCCCCCATACTGGCGAAGTTCATCCGCGGCCTGGTTCGTCAGCCGGTGCAGCACCTCCACGTCGACCGTGCGACCGGTCTGAGAATCTATTGCCTGGTACGAGCTCGCGGACCCGGGCGGTTGCGCGTCGTGCGCCGCCTTATACCGACCCCCGACCAATCTCTCCACCTACGCCCTCACTGGGAGGTCGAATCGGACGGCCCATTTCATGGTGACAAGACCGTCTCGGGCAGGAATCGCGAGAAACCAGAAGTTATGTGAGATCGTAATTAAAACCTGCTCGACTCTTCAGCG
>JAABUZ0100002328.1_pt1 | contig 32036 bp, 32 predicted proteins | sample 5562091 | NCBI WGS metagenome assembly JAABUZ01 (sample SAMN12813069, study PRJNA571459) | rock metagenome | isolation source: Antarctica rocks | place: Antarctica: Victoria Land, Linnaeus Terrace sud | collected 2015-12-21
GGACGGGCAAGATGCCCGCGCTCCCAGGACTTTTGGGCGCCAACGAAAAGTCGCCGCGACGATGGGAGGCGCTCCCAGGCCAACACTGCACAGGCTCTCGCCATGCCCGGCCGTTACTCCGACCCGGCGGCGGTCGGGATGGGCGCGAAGGTCGGGATGACGACCGGGTTGAGCGGCGGGGTCGCCGTTGGCGTGGCGGTGGGACGTGGTGTGGCGGTTGCGGTCGGTCGCGGGGTAGCTGTCGGCGAGGGCGTGGCCGTAGCGGTCGCGGTCTGTGTCGGGGTTGCGGTGGCCGTATAGGTCGGAGTCGGGGTCGGGGTGCGGGTGGGTGTCGCCGTCCTAGTCGGGGTCGCGGTGGCGGTATGGGTGGGCGTCGCCGTGCGGGTGGGCGTTGCCGTTGGGATCGAAGTGGCCGTGCGAGTGAGTGTTGCCGTGGGCAGGGGCGCTGGGGAGTGGGCGCGCATGACCACGATGGCCTGATCGCCCAGCACATCCCAGCCGGCCTGGAACTGCGCTGTTGTATAGTGCCACAGCCATTGGCCGCGCGAGTAGCGCTGGTAGTCGGGGTTGTCGAGGTAGAAGCCGGTCGCGTCGTAACCGACCAGCACCTGCGCGTGCTCCTCTTCGTTCCAGGGGACCACGTGGCCGGCCCAGGTGGTCCAGGTGCGACGGCGCAAGGCGGGGGTGACGGTATAGAGCGAGAGCTTGGGCGCCCACACGATGACCGGATGGCCCGCGCTGATGGCCTGGCGCAGTCCCGCCACGGTCATAGACGAGCCGCCGTACGACCTGTCCATGCCGTGGCGGCGCAGCAGGGCGAGGATAGGCGGCGCGTAGACCCCGTAGCCGTGCAACGGCCAGTCGTCGCCGCGCCAGATGTCGCCGACGAAGGCCCGGTACGGGTCGCCCCAGCGGACCACCGCGCCGCCCGCGCCATACACGGCCGGCCGGCGGTCCATGGGCAACTCATCGACCAGGGTTTGTTCGGGGACGTCGGTCCCCAGCATCTCCAGCGCGATGTGGGTCGACGCCGCCTCGCAACTGGCGACGTACATTTGCTGGTAGCGCACGGGGTTATCCAGCATCGCGCGAACCGGCAGTTGCGCGCGCGCGCCGCGGCTCGGCGCGGGTACGCGGGACGCGGCATAGGTCGCGGATAGGGCAGACCAGGAGGAGAGCGCGACGGCGATGGTCAGGGTAACGGTGGCCAGGGTCATGCGGCGTCGGGCGCGTGGGCTGTGCGTGTCCCGCGGAGCGTCGTCCATGCTCGATCCTTGCTCTCTACTACAGTGGCAGCGGCCAGCGCCTGACGGCGCGTGCCATGCGTGCCGCCTATGTCTTGGAAGGGGTACCCATGTCCGCGTTGTGAGCGCCGTCGTCGCCATGGTCGAGCGCCTCGATCTCGCGGTCTATGCGCCCGAGCTCGAGGTATTCCTCGCGGTGCAGGGCGTAGGCGCGCTCCAGCAGCAACTGGCAGAGGCGACGGCCGTGCTCGGCGGGCTCCTGGGCCGCGGTGAGCAGGCGATTGCCGCGATACTTCGCCGGCAGCGTCTCGATCAAAGCCCGCATCTCGCGCGAGGCCTCGGCCACGCCGCGCGTATCACCCCGCTCCGTGGAGTCGCGCAGCGTCCCGGTGAGCTTGGTCAGCTCGGCCAGGCGCTGTCCCTCGCCCATCGCGCTGTACACGGCGGCGGCCGCGTCCAACTCGGGAGTCGCCGCGGAGGACTCGATGGTCAGGAGGTCGGCGGTATAGGCCTGATAGCCCGTGGCATAGGTCTCGGCGGCGTAGCCGGTCTCCAGCAGTAGCCGTTGCGGCTCGTCGTCGAGCACGGTCCCGCCGTAGATCAGGTCGTCGCCGCGCACCTCGGCCAGGCGTTGCAGATAGGCGCGGCCCGGCGCTTCCTCGGGCACGGGCGGGAGCGGGACGGGGCGGTTGCCTTCGAGCCCGCCCATGGGCAGGTTGGCCGCGAACATGGGCGGCATGTAGCGAGCCAGGTTCATGCTGATCGGCGGCACGATCAGATACGTGGCGAGGACACGTTCGGGCGAGCCGGTCGTGAAGTAGAGCAGGGCATGGCCGACCGGCCGGGCGGCGTCGCCGCGCTCATAGGTGAGGTTCATGGCGTTAGTATAGGGCGCCGCGCGCCTGCTGAATAGCGGATTATCGCGCTACCCTCCGTAGCGGCGCAGGTCGCGCGCGGGCGGGGCGGGGAACAGGTCGGGATGAAGGGCATGGGCCAGGATCTCCAGGCCGTCGACCATGCGCGGACCGGGCCGCGCGAAGTAGGCCGAGCCGTCGGCGACCCAGACATTATCGTGGGTCACGGCCGGCAGTCCGCGCCACTGCGGCCTGTCCTGTACCGCGTCCAACTCCCGCGCGGCCCGCTCCGTGTCGAAGCCGCAGGGCATGGCGACCACGACGTCCGGAGCCGCCGCCGCGACCTCCTCCCAGGTGGCGCGCGTGGAGGGCACGCCTTCCCGGCCCAGCGCCTCCTCGCCGCCGGCCAATCGTGCCAGCTCGGGTATCCAGTGGCCGGCGCGGAACGGCGGATCGATCCACTCCAGGCAGAAGACGCGCGGGCGTGCGGGAGCCGCGGCCGCGCGCTCCCGCACGCGCTCGATGCGCGCCCGCAGGCCCGCCACCAGTGCGGCGGCGCGCTCCTCGTGGCCGGCGCGCGCGCCCACCAGGGTGATGGTGGCGAGGATGTCGCCCAGCGTCATGGGCTCCAGCGAGATGACCGTGGTGTCGCCGGGCAGGATACGCGCGGCGCGTTGCACCTCGGAGTAGGCGACGGCGCACACGGCGCACAACTCCTGGGTCAGGATGAGGTCGGGCCGCAAGTCTGCCAGCAGGCGCTCGTCCAGCGTGTAGATGGCGCGATGGTCGTGGATGCTGCCCGCGACGAGGCGGTCGATGGTGGCGCTGTCGGCGTGCCCGTCGAGCGCGGACGCGGTCACGGCTGGTTTGGCGCGCGCCTCGGGCGGATAGTCGCACTCGTGCGTGATCCCGACCAACTGATCGGCCAGCCCCAGCGCGCAGACGATCTCCGTGGCGCTGGGCAGGAGAGAGACGATACGCATGCGTTATCTCAGCCTGCCATGGCGCCGGGGGATTGCGCGTCTCACGAGGCGATGTGCTTGCGGCGGAACGGCGAGGGGTGCGGCGTGGCGGAGGCCGTCTCGGGCGTGCCCGGGGCGCCTTCGGTCTCGCGCCAGACGTGGACGATGCGCTGCACGACGGTGTACCACGTGCTGACGGCCAGCAGCAGCAGCACCCACGGGATCACCACCGGCCCCAGCATCAGGCCGACCGAGAGGATGATCACGCGCTCGGGGCGCGCCATCAACCCGACCTTGCATTCCAGGTTGAGGCCCTCGGCGCGGGCGCGCGCGTAGCTGATCATCAGTGAGCCCACGATGACCAGGTAGAGCAGCGTCGCGCCGGCCATGTCGTGGTGGGACGCATAGTACCACAGCAGGCCCAGGCCGATGCCGGCCTCGGCGATGCGGTCCAACGTGGAGTCGAAGAAGGCCCCAAACACCGATGCCCGGCCCGTGACGCGGGCCAACGCGCCGTCGAACATGTCGAAGATGCCCGCGAAGAGCAACAGCGCGCCGCCGATGCTGACGTGGCCCGTGGCGATCACAAGGCCCACGAACAGGCTGAGCAGCAGTCCCACCACCGTCAGCATGTTGGGGGTCAGCCCCGACGAGGCCAGCGGGGTCACGATCGCGTTTGCCACGCGCCGGCCCCACGCCTGCAGGTCTTTGTTGATCACGACTCCCTCCCTTACTACGTCAATTCACGTTCATAGAGCCATCCAACGAGACCGTCGGCTGGCGGCGAGTGGCAGCTAGTCGGGCCCGACGGCTGAGGGGTGATTGCCCACGGCCAGGAGACTCTCCAGATTGAGATCGGACGAGGGCAAAGCGTCGATGACCTGGCGATAGTAGCTCAGGACGCGGGTGGCGACGTGCTCCCAGTCGTACTGCGCGGCGGCGCGGCGGCCGTTGGCGCCCAGGCGCGCGCGCTCGTCGGGATGCTCGAGCAACTGGCACAACGCGTCGCCGAGGGCGGCTTCGTCGCGCGGTGGGACCAGCAGGCCCTGCACGCCATGCGTCACGACCTGGCGGTAGCCCTCCATGTCGGTGGTCACGACCGGTTTCCCGCTGGCCATGGCCTCGGCCAGCACGATGCCGAAGCTCTCGCCGCTGGTGGAGGGCGCGCAGAAGACGTCGCAGGTGCGATAGTAGCGCGGCAGGTCCTCGTCCGAGACGCGGCCGATGAACTCGATGTTGCGCAGCCCGTGGTGCTCGGCGTAATTGCGGTAGACGCGCCCGTGGCGGCCTTCCGGTCCCACCACCAGCAGCCGCGCGTCGGGGAAGCTGCGCTGCACCCGCTCGTAGGCCCGGATCAGGTAGGACAGCCCCTTGCGCTTCTCCCAACGGCCCACGAAGAGGATGTTGGGGCGCCCGTCCTGGTAGCGCTGAATGGGAGCCACATCGGCGCGGTAGCGGCGCAGGTCGACCCCGTTGGGGATGATGGCGTAGCTGCCGGGGAAGTATTGGCTGACGTAGCTCAGGGCGACGCGCGACACGGCGATGCGCCCGTGCAGCTTGTTGATAATCAGGCGCAAGAGCGGCCGCCCGTAGTAGTAGCCGTAGTACGAGTTGCGGTAGGCATGGAAGGTGGCGACGTTCACCGTCTGCGAGTAGCTCAGCACCGCCGGGGGCAGCGCGGGCATCAGCGGCTCATGCACGTGGACCACGTCGAAGCGCTCGGCCGCCAGCATGCGGCGCACGCGCGCCAGCATGCGCACCGAGATGGTGATGCGGGCGACGGAGCCGTTGGCCGGCACCGGCATCACCCGGCCGATGCGGTAGATGCCGTCCTCTTCCTCGGCTTCGATGTCGCTCGTCCCCGGCACGATGATCGACACCTGGTGGCCCACGGCGCGGAACTGCTTCGTCAGCGCCGCCACGTGGCGGCCCACGCCGCCGGGATAGGCGTAGTCGTACGGTGAGACGAGGGCTATCTTCATGCCGCGCCATCCTTACTACTCTCTCTGGCGACATCCGGGGCGGGAGCGCGCTGGCCCGTGTCCGCGTCCGGCCAGATCGGCGCGAAGACGATCCACTGGTCGGGCGCGTCGGCTATTCCGTCCTCGAGCGCCCGCGCCAGCACCCGCAATCCCTCGCGCAGGTCGGCGCGCAGGTCACGCGTACGCTGGAGGTGGATCGGATGCTTCACCGTAACGTAGAGGCGGTTGTCGCGCAGGCGGCGTCCGAACGCCGGAACCAGCGGCGCGCCGGTGCGCAGCGCCAGCAAGACGGGTCCGACTGGCAGCCGCGCCTCCCGCCCGAAGAAAGGCGCCGGCTCTCCCGTGCCCCCGATATCCCGGTCGCACAACAGGGCCACCAGCTTACCCTCGCGCAGCAGTCGCGTCAGCTTTGGTAGAGCCTGCGGACCGATCGGGTCAATGTACAGGCCGGCGCCCTCGCGCTGACTCACCACCAACCGATTCAACCGTTCCGGCTCCAATCGCTCCATGAGCGAGTGTACGGGGATACCGTGCAGGCCCAGCCACTGCACCACATAATCCATGTTGCCCAGGTGCGCCGAGACGATGATCGCGCCCTTGCCCGCGGCAAGGCTGTCGAACAGCGGGCTGAGGTCGCCCCGTACCACCGTGGCGGCGCACTCCTGATCTGACACACGGCCGATGCGCACCATATCGACGTAGTTGAGCGCCTGGTAGCGCATCGCCCGCGCCGCCGCGTGACGCACCGCGACGCTCTCAGGCGCCTGGCCCAGCACCCGCGCAATGTTGGCGCGCGCCGCGGCGCGGGCGGCCGTCGGCAACAAAGCGACGAACCGCGCCGCCAGACCCGCGAGCGCGTAGAGCACGGCCAGCGGGACCACGCGGCTGACCGCGGACCCGGCGCGCAGCAGGTAGTAGGTCGTCATACCCGCACCTCAGACGCCCTCACCACCCCTCCCACTCCGTGGGACCCCACCCCTTCTCCCTGTGCGCGAGAGAGGAGGGATGGAGCCCTCACCCCCGGTCCCTCTCCCTGTGCGCGAGAGAGGGGGGATGGAACGACGTGTGACGTGTCTCGACCGTTCCACTCCCTCTCGCCCCTTGGGAGAGAGGGAGTCGGGGGGGTGAGGGTTGCGCTCCAGAAATCGCGGAACATGTACCAATCTTCTGGGCGCTCCCGGATGATGCCCTCCAGGATGTCGAACAGCCGCTGGGTGATACGCCGCACGTCGGCGGCGCGGTCCCGCGTTCTTGGCGTCTCGACGGGCGGGTAAATCCTGGACTCGTAGCCGCCCCTGATACCGCGCCGGAAAGAGCAGGGAATCAGCGCCGCCCCGGTCAGCGAGGCCAGCCGCGCCGCGCCGCCCGGCACCATGGCCGGACGACCGAAGAAGGTGACGGGCACGCCGTCATCCTCGACGGGCCGGTCGATCAGCACGGCCACGATGCCGTTGCCGCGCAAGGCGCGCACGATACCGCGGATGTCGGTCATCCCAATGATAGAGGACCCCTGGGCCACGCGCTGGCCCTGGATCAATCCCTCGACCCTGAGCGACGTGAACGGCTCGACCAACAGGTACATCTGGCCGGGGTAGCGCCGGGCGACCACGCCGGGCGCGTAGTCCCACAGCCCGACGTGCCCGCCCACGACGATCGCGCCCTTGCCCCGCGCCATGGCCGCGTCGAGGTGCTCCCAGCCCTCGACGCGCGCCTGCGCCTCCACCACCGCCGGGGGTACGTGGGGCAGGTTCAGGAAATCCGTAACGTAGCGGCCGTAGTTGCGCCACGAGGCGCGCGCGGCTCCCCTGGCGCGCCAGGGCTTGCCCAGCGCGTGGAACACCACGTCCATGTTGCGGATTGTGTTGCGCCGTTTGGACGGCCAGCACCGGAACACCGCCTCGGACCCACGCATGCCCAGCCGGTACCGCCAGCGCAGCGGGATGCGGCCGGAGAGCGCGAAGGCCAGACGGAGTGCCCAGTACAGCGCCATGGCCTATTGCCCTACCTCGCCGACGGCCTCGGCAACGGCCTCGGCCTCCGCTTGCGCCGCCTGCCCCCGCGCGACCCTCTCCGCCTCGACGGCAACGGTGGGCGGGACCACGGCGGGGGAGGGGCTCAGCCTGTTGGCGGCGATGAACTCCTCGGTCATCTGGCGAGCCAGCTCGTCGCTGTGCTGCACGGGCGGCGACTTCATGAAGTAGGCCGAAGGGCCTTCCAGCGTCCCCCCGATGCCCCGGTCGAGCGCCAGCTTGGCGCAGCGCACGGCGTCGATGACCACGCCGGCCGAGTTGGGCGAGTCCCACACCTCGAGCTTGAGCTCGGCGTTGAGCGGCACATCGCCGAAGGTCTTGCCCTCCATGCGGATGTAGGCCCACTTGCGGTCGGTCAGCCAGGCCACGTGATCGCTGGGGCCGATATGCACGTTGTCGGGGTCCAGCTCGTAGTCGAGTTGGCTGGTCACGGCGTTTGTCTTGGAGATCTTCTTGGACTCCAGGCGCTCGCGCTCCAGCATGTTGAGGAAGTCGGTGTTGCCGCCCACGTTGAGCTGGCTGGTGCGCTCGACGATCACGCCGCGCTCGCGGAAGAGGCGGGTCAGCATGCGATGCACGATGGTGGCGCCGACCTGACTCTTGATGTCGTCGCCGACGATGGGCAGGCCCTTCTCGCGGAAGCGGCGGTCCCAATACTCCTCGCGCCCGATGAAGACGGGGATGCAATTGACCATGCCGCAGCCGGCCTCCAGGATCTGCTCCACGTACCACTTGGTAGCCATCTCGCTGCCCACCGGCAGGTAGTTGACCACCACGTCGGTCCCCGTCTCCTTGAGGATACGCGCGATGTTGGCCGTGGGGCCGGGCGCCTTGGTGATGATCTGCGAGAGGTACTTGCCCAGGCCGTCGTGGGTCATGCCGCGATGCACGGGCACATTCAGGCGCGGCACGTCGGAGAAGCGGATGGTGTTGTTGGGCCGTTCGAAGACCGCCTCGGAGAGGTCCTTGCCCACCTTGTTGACGTCGACGTCGAACGCCGCCGAGAACTCGATGTCCCCGATGTGATAGCCGCCCAGGTTGACGTGCATCAAGCCGGGGACGAGGTCGCTCTCCTCCGTGTTGCGGTAGTACTCCACGCCCTGCACCAGCGACGAGGCGCAGTTGCCCACGCCGATGACGGCCACTCGTAGTTTGCCCATCTGTTGTCGTTCTCCCGTTTAATGTCGTTGCTTGGTGTCTCCGGGGCTTTGTCTGTCACGTCGTGACGTCTGTAGGTCCGCGCGTCCCGCGTCGATGCGCTTCCCTCCACCCTCGCCGCCGGATAATTACCCTTGATTGCCGGGTCATCCGGCTAGCTCTCGGCGGTCAGTGGCGCGACGGGGGCGCGGCTGGGCAGTGGGATATTGACCGGCGGAGGGTCGGCGAGCGGGGCCAGGGTGCGGGCCTGTCCCTGCGTCAGGAGGGTGAATCGCTCCTGGCACGCGGCGATGCTCTTGTGGTCGAGCGAGCAGAAGACCTGCCGGCCGTGGCGGCGGGTGACCACGATGCCCGCGGCGCGCAACACGCGCACGTGCCAGGACATTAAGGGCTGGGTCACGCCCAGCCTGAGGCACAGGCTACTGACCGAGCACTCACCGGTCTGCCCCAACTCTTCGACGATATCGAACCGCGTCTTGTCGCCGAGCGCCTTGAAATAGCGGCGCAGCCTGTCGTCACGCATCGTTCGCCCCGTTCCGTTCGCCCCGCGTCCTTGCGCAATGCATAAAGCCTGCTTTCATAAAGGCTGCTTTATATATACGCCGATAGATACGTATTTGTCAATAGGGGCGAGGGTGGGCCGGGTTTGCGGGCGATTATTATTCTATGAGTACTAGCTATGAGTACTACTCTATCTTTGCACTTTTTGTTTGGCCGCTACATGTAGGGGTTATGCGAGCCGCTGAACCACAACATGTAGCGCGTAAAGCGGCATCTACTTGACGATAATCGAAAAGTGCAAAGGTAGTGAGTACTAGATGGTTACAACGAAAGCATGCCGTATGCGGCCCGTCCCCGTCATCTCCGCGCCTGTCCCACGGGTTACTGGGGAGGATTGCTATGCGTCAGGCAGACGCCTGTAGTCGTCCCACGTGTCCACGTCGGCGGCGACATCCGGTGGGACGGGGACGGTGGCCACCTCGCCGGGGTGGGCCTTGAGCAGGGTGCGGGTGCCCTGATCGCCCTTGATGGCGCGCGCCAGCGGCCATACCGCGCGCGCCAGCAGCAGCGGCGTCCCACGGTGGTCGCCGTAATCGGCCGCGACCAGGGGCGCGCCGCTGGAGCGGTAGGCGGCGATCAGGGCGTCGACGACCTCCGGTCCCAGCAGCGGCTGGTCCCCCACGGTCACGACCGCGGCCTCGATCCGGTCATCGCCTTGGAGGGCGTCGAGGCCCGCGCGCAGCGAGGCGCTAAGCCCCTCGGCATAGTGATCGTTGAGCACCACCCGCGCCGCGCCAAGCCGGACCTCCCGCCGCACGCGCTCGGCGTCGTGTCCCAGCACCACCAACGTGGTATCGACGACGCTCGCCGCCATCGCGGCCACCGCCCAGCCGAGCAAAGGGCGCCCGCGATAGGGCAACAATTGCTTGGGCTGGCCCAGCCGCGTTGAGCGCCCCGCCGCCAGCACGATCCCCGCGATCATCGTCTCTGCTACCTGCCATCAATCATGCCGCGCGTCGCTCAATAGGATCCCGTCGTGTGTATTCTCATCATACATTAGTTGCAGGCCCTACTGAATCAACGCGAGAGACCCGCAACAGGACGGGGCCAGAATTGACGAGCCACGGGAAATGTTGTAGCCTGTCGATGCATAGACAATCTTTGCATGCTGCCCCTGGCGCCTTTCTCGACGCTGTTCGATGCCAGCGCGACCGGCGCCGGCGCCCCGTCCATCCTCCTGGCGCTCGCGGTCGAGGCCGTCTACAGCGGGGCGCTTGCCCTGCTCGCGGGTGCCCTGCTGGAGCAGCGCGAACTATTGTTGCACTGACTGAACCGCGCTTTTGTAGCTGGGACCAACGGTGTAGCCAACGTCGGCGCGCTCAGAAGTTCCCTCCTTTCCTCTACCGGACCCGCGCGTCGTGTCCGCCGTGCGTCGCCGATCCTCCTGCGCGACGATGAACACGTCGACGAGCATCAGGCGACCGCGGCGGTTCCCGCGCCGTGCGCCGTGGTCACTCCTCGATCACTCCTCGGTCTCAGTCTCCCGTGGGCGGCGCCCGCCACCCGCGATCGCGTGCGTTTCGTCTCGCGGCCTGCGCGATGCGGATGCGCTGCCCGATGAGCGCCCACGCCGCGGCTTCGTAGGGCGAGTAAAACAGGACCGGGCGCAGACCGGGGTAGCGCGCCTGCAGGCGCCCGACCACCGAGTCGCGTTCGCCGACCGCGGGGAAGTCACTCCCGTCGACGTCGAGCGAGAGGATGCGGGCAAACCGCGCCCGCACGGCGCCGGGATCGGCGTCGCCGACAGCCTCGCCGATCACGCCGCCGCCCTGGGCGCGGATGCAGACCCCGGCCGCCGCCGCGCCGTCATCGCCGACGAAGGCCATGTGGAGATGGCCGGGGATCGTGCCCTCGTACGCGGCGGGCGCGAAGCCCTCCAGGAAGTGGACGCTGGCCGCGAGCGCGTAGGGCCCGCGTGGGCGCAGCTCGAAGCGCTCTATCCGCTCACCGCCCGCCGCTGTGCGCCGTGAGCGGATAGCCGTCGGGGTCGACGAACGCGAAGGTGCGGCCAAAGGGGCCGTCGAACGGCTCCTGCGTGATCGCCACGCCGGTCGTTCGCAATGCGGCGCACAGTGCGTCGGCGTCATCGCAGTTGAGCCAGAGCGCCACGCCCCAGCCCAGGCGATTGGCCGCGGCGAGGTCGACCGCCGGCTCGCGGATGGCGAACGGGATGGGCGCGGTCCGGAAGACGACGGCGCCGGGCGGGCTCTGTGGCGCGGGTTCCAGGCCAAGTCGCTCCGTGTAGAAGCGGCGGGACGCCTCCAGGTCGCGCACCTGCAGCGCGACGAAATCGGGGCCGATGATCTTCGCCATTGTCCTATGCTCTCCTTATATGCGATCAGCGCCCTCATGCTAGAATTAATCAGGGTCCTGACAACCATATATTATCAGGTTCCTGATGGATTTGCAAGGAGGAGTGAGGTGGCGCGACAGATGCGGGTGGAAGAGCGGGTGGGCTACGTGCTCAAGCGGGTGCAACAAGCGCTGCGGGCGGCGATGGACGAGGCGCTGCGGCGACGCGGATTGACGACCGCGCAGTACGCGGCCCTGAGCGTCCTGGAAGCGGGGGCGGGGCTGTCGGGTGCGGAGCTGGCGCGGCACTGCTTCGTGACACCGCAGACGATGAACGAGATCGTGGCCCACCTGGAAGCGGCCGGCCTGATCGAGCGGCGGCGCGGCGACGACGCGCGCGTGCGGCGGGCCTACCTGACGGCGGCCGGCCAGGACGTGGTGGGCGCGTGCCACCAGGTCGTCGGGGTGATCGAGGAGCGCATGGTCAGCGGGCTGAGCCCGCGCGAGCGGCAACAACTCCTCGACAGCCTGCACCGCTGCGTCAACGCATTGGAAGAGGAGCCCGCGCCGACGATGCAACTTGTGCCATGATGTGACTGAATGTCCCGATGCTGCACCCTATGGTAGCCTGCATGATGTACGATGGAGACCTCCCAGGACGGACGGTCGCCGTCCACGCACTCGTGATGGATCATCCAGGCTGGCGAGGCTCCGCCTCAGACCGACGAGACGCGCCGCGGACAGGCGACTCAATCGCCCATAGGTAGGAGTTCATAGTTCGCCCATATGAGGAGTCCAGGCGTCCAGTGGCATGATGAGTGAACAGGAGACGAGAGATGATCGATGGGCCGCGGGACGCGCGGGACGGGATAGCCCCGTTTTTCCTGGCGCAGGGGGAGCAGACCGGCGCGGACGTGGCGCGGCGCCTGGCGTCCTTCATCGACGGGGCGCGGCGCACGCTGGACATCGCCACCTACGATTTCCGGCTCTCCGACGGCCTCAAGGCTATCGTGGCCGCCGCGCTGGCGGAGCGGGCCGCGGCCGGGGTGGCTATCCGCATCGTCTACGACGCCGATAAGCCATCCCCTCCAAGCCTACACGCGGGCATGGACCCGGCGCCGGGCGGGACGGGCTCCTTCGTGCAGTCGCTGGGCCTTCCCTGGCGGCGCATCGGCGGCCTCAAGCTGATGCACGACAAGTACCTGATCCGCGACGCCGCGACCCCCGAGGCCCGCGTCTGGACAGGCTCGACCAACCTGACCGACGACGCCTGGACGCTGCAGGAGAATAACGTACTGGAATTGGCGTCGCCGGAACTGGCCGCCGCCTACACCCACGACTTCATGGAGATGTGGCGGAGCGGCACGTTCGAGGGGACCGGCGCGTTCGATCCGGGACCGGTCACGCTCTCCTACGGCGGCGTGTCGGCCACCGTGCGGCTGTTGTTCTCGCCCGGCCGTGGCCCTGCCATCAACCGTGAGGTGGCGGAGCGAGTCCGGGCGGCGCGGCGGCGAGTGTGGCTCTGCAGCATGTTGCTCAACTCGGGCGCGTTGCTCTCAGCCCTGCTCGACCTGCTGCAAGACGGTCGCGTCAGGGTCGACGGCATCTACGACCGCACCCAGATGGAGGGCGTGCTCGTGCAGTGGCGGCAGGTCCCGCGCAACGAGTGGAAGATCGGGGCCGTGCGCGACATCGTCGACCTGGCGCACCTGGCCGGCAAGGACTCGACGCCGTACAGCCCCACCTCTAAACACGACTTCATGCACAACAAGGCGCTGGTGGTCGACGACACCGTGGTCACGGGCTCCTTCAACTTCTCACACAGCGCCGAGCAGAACGCCGAGAACATCTTGCTGATCGAGAGCGCGCCCCTGGCCGACGCCTACAGCGCCTACATCGACCACTTGGTGACCACGTATAAGGAGGCATAACATGGCCTCTGACGTGGCGCAACGGGTGGCCGAGGCGCTGCTGGCGCGAGGGGAGACGCTGGCCGTGGCCGAGTCCTCGACCGGTGGCTTGATCCTCTCGCTGCTGACCGACATCCCCGGCGCCAGCGGCTGGTTGGGCGGCGGGGTGGTGGCCTATACCAACGCGTCCAAGCAACAGATTCTGGGCGTGGCGACGACGACGCTGGCCATCCACGGCGCGGTCAGCGGCGAGACGGCCATGGAGATGGCGCGCGGCGCCCGCGGCCTGTTTGGGACGGCATGGGCGCTGGGCGAGACGGGTATCGCGGGACCGCAAACCGGCCGACGCTCGGCCAAGCCCCCTGGCCTGACCTATATCGCCGTCCATGGCGTGTCTCATTCCGCGGCGGATGGGCAAGCGATAGAGCGCGTGGCGGATGGGCAAGCGATAGAGCGCGTGGTGGAGTATCATCTGCCCGATCCGGGCGACCGCGTGGCCATAAAAGAGGCATTAGCCCAGAAGGCTCTGGCAGTTCTACTGGACATGTTGCTACGCTAAGCCAATATGGGCGCGGTACAATGATGGTGTGTGGAACAAAACGGTCCCCGGCTATCAGGAGGACGGACAACATGTACAACGGATCGTACTCGGGGTATCCCAACTCCGGGTTCAACGCGGCGGCGCTGGGCGCCGTGCGCAATACGGTGATGGGCCGGGTGCTGGGGTTGCTGGGGGTCAGCTTCCTCTTCACCGCCGTCGGCGCCTGGGTGGGCACGAGACTGGGTCCCGGCGCCTTCTTCCCGGCGCTGATCGTGAGCTTTGGGGCGCTCATCGCGCTCTATGTCGTGCGCGACCGCGCGCCGCTCAACCTGGGCCTGCTCTATCTCTTCGCCACCGGCGAGGGCGTCACGCTGGGCCTGCTGCTGCAGAGCTACGTGGCGCACGGGCTGGGCGGCATCGTGATCGACGCCGCCGCCACCACGGCCTCGATCACGCTTGCGGCCGGGGTCTACGGCGCGACGACGCGGCGCGATCTGACCGGGTTGGGCAGCATGCTGTTCATCGGCCTGATCGGTATCCTGGTAGCCTCGGTGCTGGGCATCTTCATCCACCTGCCGTTCCTGCACCTGGCCATCTCGCTGATCGCGGCGGTCATCTTCACGGGCTACCTGGTCTACGACTTCAACCGCGTGGCCAACGCCCGCGCCGTCTCGCCCGGCGACGTCATCCTGCTGACGGTGTCGATCTACCTCGACATCTTCAACCTGTTCCTCAACCTGCTGGTCATCCTGCAGCAACTCTCGGGCAACAGCCGCGACTGAGCAACTGCAACAAGGAGACAACGAGTGAACGTTTTCATGCCCGCCTTCGATCATGGCGCGGCCGTCTCCCGGGTCGCACCCGTCAATCACTCGACCCTGGCCAGCACCAGGCACGCGTTGACGCCGCCGAAGCCGAAAGAGTTCTTGAGCACGTGGGAGACGCGCTGCTCCATGGGCTGGTCGCGCACGTAAGAGAGGTCGCACGCGGGGTCGGGCTCGAACAGATTGACCGTGGCCGGCAGGACGCTGTGGCGCAGGGCCAGGGCGGTGATGATCAACTCTATCGCGCCGCTGGCGCCGAAGGAGTGCCCGTGCATGCCCTTGGTGCCGCTGACGGGGATGCGATAGGCGTGCTCGCCCAGCGCCTCCTTGATGGCCAGCGTCTCAATGGTGTCGTTGAGCGTGGTGGCGCTGGCGTGGGCCGCCACGTAGTCGATGCCCTCGGGCGGCAGGCCGGCCTCGGCGAGGGCTAGCCGGATGGCCCGCGCGGCCTGCCGCCCGTCGGGACGCGGCGCGGTCATGTGGTAGGCGTCGCTGGTGAGGCCGTAGCCCTTGACCTCGGCGTAGACCGGGGCGTCGCGCCGCACGGCGTGGCCGAGGTCCTCCAGCACCAGCGCGCCGGCGCCCTCGCCCATCACGAAGCCGTCGCGGTCGCGGTCGAACGGGCGCGAGGCCGCGGCGGGCTCGTCGTTGCGCGTGGACATCACTTTGATCACGGCGAAGGCGCCGAAGGTCAGCGGCGCCAGCGGGGCCTCGACGCCCCCGGCCACGGCGACGTCGATGGCGCCCCCCTTGATGGCGCGGAAGGCGTCGCCGACGGCGATGGCGCCGGCGGCGCAACTGTTGGCGTTGCCGAGGTTGGGACCGTAGGCGCCGAGGTCCATGGACACGTTGGCCGCGCTGGCGCCGCCGAACACGCCCAGGGCCAGCATGGGGCTGACGCGCCTGATGCCGGCCTCGATGAAGGCGGTGTGTTGCTCCTCGGCGTAGTCGATGCCGCCGAGCGCGGAGCCGATATAGACGCCGACGCGCTCACGATCCTCGCGCTCCATGTCCAGCCTGGCGTCGGCCGCGGCCATACGCGAGGCGGCCAGGCCAAACTGCGAGAAGCGGTCCAGGCGGCGCGCGCGCTTGGCGTCAAAGTAGTCCAGCGGGTCGAAATCGGCGACCTCGGCGGCGACGCGCGACGAAAAGGCGGACGGGTCGAAGCGCGTGATGCTGCGCCCGCCGCGCCGCCCCTCCAGCACGCCCTGCCACACGGCGTCCGTGCCGTTGCCGATCGGGGTCACGGCGCCGAGGCCCGTGACCACGACGCGCCGCGCCTCCGTTACCATGCTGCCCTGTCCCCCATGGTCGTATCGTCCTTGCTTCCCGCTCGTCGCGCTCTCCCCGTGGTCATCACCAAAACAGCATAACAGGCAGGCTCCATGGCCGCGACCTGGCGCGTGCCAGGGAGCCTGCCTGCCGCGCTTTCACCTGTTCTACAATCCTTTCGGGATGGAGTATGCGGTCATCCGCTCTTTTTTGTCCTCTTCTCCGAGAACTAGATAGCCCTGTTGCCAGACAAAAGCACCATAGCGATAGATGCTTTTGTCTGCTATGATGACGCTAGCTAGGCAGCGGGGCGCTATCTAAATCCACCCAACCATATATAAGCTGAAACGACGTAACCAACTCTTAACCCGCGCGTGATAGACTGGTGGGCGTGGTCGGATAGGCGATCCCCACGTATGTATAGGGATAGGCTGGGCCGCGGAAGGCACAAGCGACCGGACGAGAAGGTGGTAGAGAGACTGATGGTAGCTGTGAGCCCCCAAGACAACCAGAGCTACGAGTACACCGACGCATCCTCCACCACGAACGCCGTAGGGCATCGTCCCGCGACATGGTCGGTCGTGGGCTCCGATGTCCAGCCAGTGGACGTCGTGCCGCGGCGCGCGCTGTCGCTCCGGCTGCAATTCGGCGTCAAGCGCGTCGTCGACATCGTGGGCGCGGTGGCGTTGCTAATCCTGTTCGCACCCCTGCTGATCCTCGCCGCCATCGCCATCCGGCTCGACTCGCCCGGCCCGGTCTGCTTCAACCGCCCTCGCAGTGGCAAGCACGGCGCGCCCTTCACCATGTACAAGCTGCGCACCATGTACACCGACGCCGAGGCGCGTCTGGCCGAGCTACAGCACCTCAACGCGGGCGGGGCCTACATGATCAAGATAGTAGACGACCCGCGCATTACGCGCGCCGGCCAGTTCCTGCGCGCCTCCAGCATCGACGAGCTGCCGCAGTTGCTCAACGTGCTTATGGGGCAGATGAGCCTGATCGGGCCGCGGCCACAGGCCCCCCACGAGGTCGCGCTCTACACGGACGAGCAGAGACGACGCCTCGTCGTGCGGCCTGGCATCACCGGCCTGTGGCAGGTGCGGGACCGCCACAACCCCTCCTTCGAGCGGTGGATGCTCTGGGACTTCACCTACATCGATAACTGGAGCCTGTGGCTCGACCTGACCATCGCCCTGCGCACGCTGGCCATGATCGTGGTCGACATCGGCCGCATCGCCCTGCGTCCCCTGCGCCGGCGGTGAGGGTCGCCCTCGTCCACGACTACCTGTTCGAGCAGGGCGGCGCCGAGAACGTCTTCGAGGTGATGGCCGGCATGTTCCCCGACGCGCCCATCTATACCGCTATCTACAACCCCGACACCGTCTCGCCCGTCTTCCGCGAGCGCGAGGTCCACACCTCGTTCCTGCAGCGCATCACGACGGACAAGCGCAAGGCCAAGGCCTTGTTGCCGCTCTACCCCACCGCGTTCGAGCGCATGCGACTGCGCGGCTACGACCTCGTGCTCACCTCCTCCTCCTCGTTCGCCAAGGGCATCGACGTCGGCGGCGCGCGCCACGTCTGCTACTGCTACACGCCGCCGCACTTCCTGTGGCAGACCGACCGTTACATCGAGCAGGTACGCCGGCCCACGGCCCGCGCCGCGATCCACCTCGCGACCGGCGTGTTGCGGGAGCGGGATCGTCGCGATGCCGACAACGTCACCGACTTCATCGCCATCTCGGGGCTGGTGCAGCGGCGCATCAGGCGTATCTACAAGCGCGACGCGGCCGTGATCTATCCGCCGATCGACGTGGCGGAGTTCCACCTATCGGAGACCGTCGAGCCCTACTACCTCGTCGTCTCGCGCCTGCTGCCCTATAAGCGCGTCGATATCGTCATAGAAGCCTGCAATAGGCTCGGGCTGCCCCTGGTCGTGGTCGGGGATGGCCCCGACCGCGCGCGCCTCGAAGCCATAGCCGGCTCGACCGTGACCATGCGCGGGCGGCTGCCGCGTCGCGAGGTCGTCGCGCTGATGGCACGCTGCCGGGCGCTGGTCTTCCCCGGCGAGGAGGATTTCGGCCTGACGCCGCTCGAAGCGATGGCCTCCGGCCGGCCCGTGATCGCCTACCGCGCGGGCGGCGCACTGGAGACCGTGCTCGAGGGCATCACTGGAGTTTTCTTTGACGCTCAGACCGCGGCCTCCGTGGCTACAGCCCTGGCTGGCTTCGACGCCGATCGCTACCAGCCCGCGACCGCGCGCGCCCATGCCCAGACCTTCGACCGCCCACATTTCAAGGCGCGGCTGCAGTCGGCGCTGGCCCCGCCGCTGGGCGCCGACATAGCGGCGTCGATCAGGGCTTGACCTGGTCTGATCCCAGATAGTCCCTGCCCTCGACGGCGACGCCCGCGAGGTTCGCGTTTTGATCTCCCACCGATGCCTTCGCTTGGTCGCCGGCGTCTCGCAGCAAGAGGCGCAAACGTTCCAGTTCGTGTCGTGCCCGCGACGCGTCTGGGAGCGTCTCCAGATAGTAGCGCGCGAGATCGATGTCTTGCGACCGCTCCGGGTGCGCGTCCAGGTGCTCACGCAAGATGCCGACGACGCGGTGGATACCAAGCCGCGGGACAACGCTTGTCAGGCAGAGCGACATCCAGCGCCAATGCTGGCGCTCAAGGCAACGGTCGAGGATGTCCTCGAAGTATTCTTTCTTGCGTAGCGCCCTGTTCGCAAGGTGGAGCGCCGCGCCCATCCTGGAGGGATCATCAAGGAGGCGAGAAATGACGTGAAACCGCTCCTCTTCCGGCGCCAGCCGCAATTCGCGTGCGACCATGTGTAGCACTCTGTCGTCGGCTAACTTATCGACGTACTCCTCGACATGAAACATGGTGAGGTCCTTTCGATAATCGGGACCTGATTCGGAGGATCCTGGGGACGTAGGTTGACGAAGCTAGCCACGGTTCATCAGCGCATTGACCTCCTATCACGTATTCTATCGCGTTGGAGCAATGACGTTTCACGCAGGATGCGCCCCACGATTGTGAGACGCGGCCTGCGATTGACATCGCATGGCACACCACGGACACTGAAGTGTCTCCGGATCGGCCAGCCGCGCGACTTTAGTCGCCGTCGTTTGCCATGCGACTTTAGTCGCAGGCCCTCGCGCTACCACGATCACAATCTTGGGGCGCACCCTTTCACGCACGGCTCCCATCAGGGCTGGCCGTACCGTCGTCTACGGCGTTCCAGATCGACGTTAGCCTCGTTGTGTAGCGCGGCAGACTGAATCGCTCCCTGACCGTCACGCGGCCGTTGGCGTCCAGTCTCGCGCGCAGGGCCGAGTCGGTCAGCAGGCGCTTCATTGCCTCGACCATCGCGTTACGATCGCGGGGCGGAACGAGCCAGCCGTCCACGCCGTGCGTGATGATTTCCGGGACGCCTCCGGCAGCCGTCGCCAGCACGGGGGTGCTGGCGGCCATACCCTCGATCACCACGCGCCCGAACGGCTCGGCCCACGACGGTACCACCAGCAGGTCGGCCGCCGAGTAGACGGCCACGACATCGGCGACATCGCCGGGGAAGTGAACGTGCCCACGCAGGTCGGACTCCTGGGCACGGGCCAGCAGCGCGTCGCGGTAGGCGACCGTGTCGTAGCGGCGGTGCTTGCCGGTGAACTTGGCCGACCCGGCAACCACCAGGTGCGCCTCGGGCATGGAGCGTCGCAGCAGGGCAAAGGCCTCGAGCGCGTCCTGCTGGCCCTTCCATGGCGTCAGTTGGCCAACCACGGCGAGCAACGGCGCGTCCGGGGCCACGCCGAGGCTGGCGCGGAAGGCCCGTCCCTTGCCCGCGTCGAAGCGGTAGCGGTTCGGGTCGATGGCGTTGTGCAGTACATGCAGCTTGTCCGCCCCCGCGTCCCGCGCGAAGCCCTGCGCCACGTAGGCTGAGATGGCCACCACGGCGTCGGACCAGCGGCCGATGACGCGCGCGGTCAGCCGGTCAAGGGGACCATCCCCCAGGGCGTCGCGCGCATGCACCACCAGGCGCGGCCGTGGCCGCGCCAGCCGCAGCGCCATCGCCGCCACCAGCCCGGAGCGGATCGAGTTGGCGTAGACGAGATCGGGACGAGTGCGGCGCACCGCGCGTGCTAGGTCGAGCACGGGCGCCGCGGCCCGCGCCAGGGAGCGCGCCAGCACCAGAGGGTTGCGGGCGTACCCCAGCGCCAGCAGCGCGACGGGCAGCGTCCGAAGGCCCTGCACGGCCGCCTCGTCGCTCAGGGCGCCCGGTGGGGCGCACAGCAGCAAGCGGTAGCCGGAGGACCGCGCGTGCATCATGATGGACAGCAGGCTGCGCTCGGCGCCGCTGACCTCGGCCGCGTGGTTGTAGCAGAGCACGCGCGGGGTCACGACGACATCGCTTGCAGCAAGAGCGCCTCGACCCGGGCGGCCACCTGCTCCCAGGTGTACGTGGCGCGCACGCGTTCGCGGCCCGCCTCACCCATGCGCCGCGCCAGGTCACCGTCGTCGAGCAGGCGTACGCAGGCGTCGGCCACCGCCCCGACGTCGGTCGGGTCGACCAGCAGGCCCGTCTCCTCGTCGACGATGGCGTCGAGCACCCCGCCCGAGCGGCCCCCCACGGACGGCTTGCCGCGCGCCGCCGCCTCCAGGAACACGATGCCGAAGCCCTCCACGCCCCCGTCGACCGCCACGCGACTGATCAGCGCGAAGAGGTCGCAGCGGTCGTAGAGGGCCAGCCGCTCGTCGTCTCCGATCCGTCCGGTGAAGACGACTCTGCCCCCGATGCCCAGGGACGCGGCCAGTTCCTCGTAATACGCGCGGTAGCGCCCGTCGCCCGCGACGACGTAGGTGACGCCCGGCAGGCGCGCCGCGATCAGGGGTAGCGCGTGGAGCATCGTGTCGTGCCCCTTATAGCGCTCGTCCAGGCGCGCGACGGTCAGGATGACGGGACCTGTGGGATGCGGCAGAGAGGGGACGTCGTCGACCGAGGCGCGCGGGGCCGACAGCAACTCGCGCGGCACGCCCACGCCGACGAGCCCGATGCGGTCCGCCGTGGCCCCTTTCTCCTCCGCCAGCCTAGCCGTGTGACGGCTGATGGTGATGACGCGCGCGCTGCCTGCCAAGGTGTCGTGCAGATAGGGCTGGATGCGCCGCGCCTGCAACTCCATGCCATAGGTCGCCACGACGTAGGGGAGGCCGAAGCGGCGGCACAGCCCGCGGCCGGCAACAGCGGCGAAGACGTGGCAGAAGAGCACCACGTCCGGCCGCTGGCGCGTGAGTTCGCGCATCATGGCAAGGGTCAGCGCACCCAGCGAGAGCGGCTGCGGTCCGGGGTTGGGGACGCGCACGACCCGGCACGGCGCGGTCGCGTCGTAGGCGTGGCCGCCCTCCTGCGCCGGGGCGATCACCGTCACCTCGTGCCGGGCGGCGAGTTGGCGCGCGACCTGCGACGTCCATTGCTGGATGCCGCCTATGGACGGTGGGAAGTCGGTGGTGACGATCAGGACACGCCGTCGGGCCGTGTCGTTCATGTGGCGGCCCCGGCAAGGAGGGTGGGGGCGCCGGCTGGCTGCTGTACGAAATCGGTGCGCTCCGGCCGCAGGAAGACCTCGTCGTACCAGGTCTCGAAGCAGAACAGCGTCCACAGCACGACGGCGTGGTTCTGTCCGCCCGCCTGGTGCTCCTCCCATAGCCGCCGCACGGCCGCGCGGTCGAACAGCCCGTGCTCATGCGCGGGATCGAGCAGCCGGCCGGCCGCCACCTCGCGCAGGCCGGCGCGCCGCATCCACTCGGCGATGGGGACGCTGAAGGCGCGCTTGCGCATGCCCAGCGCCGACGCCGGCAGCAGCGGGCGCATGGCGCGGCGCAGCAGCGGCTTGGTCTCGGGAAAAGGCAACTTGAGAGCGTCCGGCAGCGCCGTGGCGAACTCGACGATGTGGTGGTCGAGGAACGGCACGCGCAACTCAAGCGAGGTGGCCATGCTCATCTTGTCCGCTTTCATCAGGATCTCGTCGACCAGCCAGGCCTGCAAGTCGGCGCGCATCAGGTCGTGGATGCTGGCGCCCGCGCCCAGCAGCGCCTGGTAGGCCAGTGGCTCGGTCGCGGGGACGCGCAGCAGGGCCTCCCGCTGGCCGGCCACGGCCCCCCTGGTCCAGGCCACGTGTCGCGCGGCGGGGTCCATCGGCTCCAGCAGCAGCCGCGCCTGTTGCCGCCGCGCGGGCGAGCGGACGACGGCCGCCTGGGCGGCGACGAGGCCGCGCGCCAGCGACGCCGGCAGCAGGCGTTGCAGCCGCTGCGCGCACATGGACCAGTAGTAGCGCGGGTAGCCGCCGAGCAACTCGTCGGCGCCCTCGCCGGAGAGAGCCACGGTGACGGACTGGCGGGCGAACTGGGAGATCTGGAAGGTGGGCAGCGCGGCGGGGTCGGCGACGGGCTCGTCGAAGTGCCACATCAGCCGCGGCAAGAGCGCGGCGGCGCTGGACCCGCTGACGCGGACCTCCTGATGGTCGGCGCCGAAGTGCGCGGCGATGGCGCGCGCCGCGGCCGTTTCATCGTAGTCGACGCGGTCGCGGGCGCGCGTGTCGTGAAAGCCGACCGTGAACGTCTGGACGGGGCGCGTGCTATGCCGGCTCATCAGGCCCAGCAACGCGGCCGAGTCGACGCCGCTGCTGAGCAGCAAGCCCAGAGGGACATCCGCGATCAGGTGCAGCCGGACCGCCTCGTCCAGCAGGCGGTACAGCTCGTGTGCGGCCTCGTCGCGGGTCAATTCGACGTAGGCGTTGCCGAGGGTGGGCGCCCAGTAGCGCGCGACGCTTAGCTCGCCATCGCGCAGGCTGAGGGTGTGGCCCGCCTGCAGCTTGACGATGTCCCGGTACATGGTGCGCGGCCCCGGCACGTAGCGATAGGCCAGGTACCCGTCGAGGGCGGCGGGGTCGAGCGCGCGGCCGAGGCCGGGGACCACGCGCAGAGCCTTGATCTCGGAGGCAAAGGCCAGGCGCCGCCCGTCCCAATGGTAGTAGAGCGGCTTGATGCCCAGGCGATCGCGCGCCAGGAAGAGCGACTGGTCCCGCGTATTCCAGATGGCGAAGGCGAACATGCCGCGCAGCAGGTGGACGCAGGCTGGCCCGTACTCCTCGTAGAGGTGGACGATCATCTCCGTGTCGCCCTGGGTGCGGAAAGAGTGGCCCTTGGCGGCGAGCGACCGCTGCAACTCCTGGTAGTTGTAGATCTCGCCATTGAAGACGATGACCAGCGAGCGGTCCTCGTTGAAGATCGGCTGCTGGCTGCCGGCCACGTCGATGATGGAGAGGCGACGCATGCCGAGGCAGACGGGGCCATCCGCGTAGACGCCGTCGTCGTCGGGGCCGCGATGGACAATTTGAGCGAGGGCGTCACGGACGAGCGGACGCTCGAAGCCGTGAAACCCCAGGATGCCGCACATACAATATCTCCTCGAGGGACGATCAGGGAGACTAGCAACCAGAGGGCTAACGGAGCAAACGGAACACAGGCGCTAGAGAGGGATAAACCCACTGCAAGTATAACCACTACGGCGGACGTTGTCGTTGCTACGTCACCGGCATAAAGGCCAGTGACCCGCCGCGGATGGCGTACACCTGCCGGCCCCTGGCAAACTCCTTGAGCCAGCGAGAGACGCCGTTGACTCCAACCCGACCGAAATCGTGCCAGGCGATGACGCTGCCCGGGTGGCAGCACTGCAGAGCATTGAGCGTATCGGAGCGCACGTACTCGTAGGAATGCGCCCCATCGATAAAGAACAGATCGACCGCGCCTTTGTACGGCGAGAAGTCGAAGGCGGCGCTGTCTCCGTAGAGACACGTGATCCTCGGCGCAACCTCACTCTGATCGAACGCGTAGTTGCCGATCTCCTCATGCACTTTGACGAGGCCAACGTCCATCGTCGTGATCGGCAGCGCCGGCGCTGGCTCGTGGTCTCGCGGTAGGTCCAACGTGTAGATGCGTGCGTCGTCCGCCGTGTTCAGCGCAAAATGCAGGGCGGTATAGCCGACGTAGGTGCCGATCTCGAAAACGACCTTTGGCTTCAGGATGCGACACAACAGGCAGAGATTGATGATATCGGCGGTAAACGAGGCGTGCCAGAACCAGTTGCCGCCCCGATTGAGGTGCCCCAGGGCAATGTCCTCCACGCCGTTTGCATCGAACACCTCGGACACGTTCCGCTGCGTCAGGCCCGTCTTTTCGTTGAGCTTCTTGTACAGGAACAGCGTTTCGGAGGCGTAGTACACCAGTTGCCTGGGATTGCCCAGCAGGCTAAGCGACGCCACGTTGCCGCCCAGCAGAACGTTGCGCCCGGCTACAGCCGCAAGGCGGGCAGCATCTCTCGCTTTCACACACTATCCTTTCGGCACGTCGCTACATGTACTTTTAGACTACAGCAATCGTGTCCCAAGACGCCCAGCACAAGACGAAGCATCACTAGGGTGTTGCCCCGGTTATCTGCTGTAGAACGGTCTCCAGGCGATCGGCCAGGGCACTATAGGTGTAGTGCGTGCGAACGTGGTCGTATCCCCGCCGCGCCATCTGGGTCAACAACCCCAGTTGGCTCATAGCTGTGGTGATGCAGGTGGCAAGCGCGCCCACGTCCCCTTGCGGGAAGACGAGCCCACCGCTTGTTTCCTTGACAAGGTGAGGTAATTCACCGTTATCCGACGTGATCACCGGGACTTGACAGGCCAGCGCCTCGATCACCACGCGGCCAAACTGCTCTTTATAGCCCTCATACGCTATGGTTGGGACGACCAGCGTGTCGAGAGACCGTATAGCCGTGGGCGCCTGATCATGAGCCACCGCTCCATGCCACTGCACCATGCCCGCAGGAAGCGCAAGGTCGTGCTCGGCACGGTGCAGGGCGGCGAGATACGTTTCTGTACCGGTACCATAGATGTGCACCGCGAACCGCCGGTGGTCATTGCGCGCGACGAGCGTTGCAGCAGCCTGCAGCAGCATCTCCAGGCCCTTTTCCGGGGCAATGCGTCCGACAAAGCCAAGACGGAATATCGCGGGATCGCGGACCTGACTATTGTTGGGATGAAACAAATTAGTATCGACCGCGTAGGGTAAGAGTGAGGAGCCGCCGGTATAATTGTGTTCCTTGAGCACATCCAGACCATAGACATTAACGGGTGAGATCCAGGCCGCGTGGCGTAACACCATGGCGTATATAGATGAGAAAGGCCAGGGATAGGTGCGCAGCCGGTTCTCGTTAGTGCGTACAATAAACGGGCTGCGCGTCAGTCTGGCGAAGGTGGCCCACTGTAGTGTGGCTAGAGACCATGGCTCCTCATCGATAAAAACGACATCAGGCCGCCAGCGCAACAGATTAGCGTAGGCAGCGGATAGATAGAATTGAAACGCCGTACGCCCATACATGATGACCTGGCACGTCTGCACACTCAAACGGCCGGCGCCGTTATCGCCTAGGGGCTCGGGCTGGAGAGGTCGTGATCCAAAGTCGTTCTTCCAGCGCAATGGCGCCACTAGCATCACGCGGTGCCCGCGTCGTCCCAACTCGGCAAACAGTTCCCGATTGACCTCTAAAATTGCCGAGTGACTGACGGCCAGAATACGCACCGCTAGCTCTCCCAGCGCGAAGGTGCGATTCGCATTGCCAGGCGACGGGCAACAATATCCTGATACAGAGCTTGAATACTCGCGCATAGGCGCCCTGGGGTTGCCATCATATGCTTTTCTCTACGTTACGTCCGCTTCGCCGTTGTACATGCCGGGCCTGAGCCTGCCGATAGACTTCTTCGTACCGCTGCGCGACGAGGTTCCAATCAAAATCGGAGGCGCGCGCCAGCCCGACCTCGCTCAGCGTGCTCCGTCGCTCGGCATCGGACAGCAGAGCGAGGAGGGCTGCTCCCAGATCGTCATCGCCGGCCAGCACACCGTCGCGGCCGTCGCGCAAGACCTCCCGAGCCCCCGGATTGGGACTGGCCACGACAGGAGTCGCACAGGCCAGCGCCTCGACATAGGGGACGCCGAAACCCTCGTAGCTACTGGGCAAGCAAAACGTCCAGCACTGCTGGTACAGCTCGACCAGCCGCTCCGTGCTGACCTTCCCGCACCAGTACACGCCGTCGCGCGGCTCGCCCGGCTCGCAGACCATCCACAGTTCGGCGGACGGCAGGGCGGGGCGCACATGCCGCTCGAAGGCGTCGAGCAAGAGGCCGCCGCGCTTGCGGCCCCCCACTGTGCCCACGAACAAGATCGACGGCACGGACGAGCGCGGCCGGGCGGGCGGGCGGAACACCCGCAGGTCCACGCCGCAGGGGATGACCTCATCGATGCCGGTGATGCACGACGCGGTATCGCGCGAGATGCCCACGCTCAGATCGGCCAGGCGCGCCGAGAGATGTTCGAGGGGGATCAACGCGGACTGGGACAGCCGCCGACGCAGCCGCACGGCGCTTTGCAACTCTCGCTTGGCCGAGCCATAAAAGGTGCGCACCCAGGGCAACGGTCGCCTGACGACGAAGTGGTCGTCGCCGTGGGCGTGCATCACGTCGAAGCCACCCAGGTCCAGACTGCTCAGGACCAATCCCGCCAGCGCCACGCGGGCGGAGAACGAATCGCCTAGCAAGTGGAGCGGAAGGCGTCTCGGCACGTACGCGGCGTCGGGCGGGGCCGCGTCGAACGAGAAGAACGTGAGGTCATGCCCCTGGTTCACCAGCGCGTTGGCCAACCGGTGCGCCACATAACTCACGCCTCCCTCCTTACCGGGCCGCCCCTCGGGGAGGGTGCAGTGGTAGAAGGCGATCCTCACTGCGCACGTCCGTACCCAAAGGGTCGGGCGCCGTTTGCGTCCGGTTGGCCCGCAAGCGATCTCTTCCGCCCGCGTGCCAGTAGCGCGATGGGATCAGTCGGGTCGGTCGGCGTTTCCCCGTCGCCAGCGGCGGCCCGAGCCGCCTCAATACGCGGCAGGGCGAAGCACAGGCCGGCCAGCGCCCAGTAGTAGATGCTGGCGGGCGCCTGGAACAACGTCGGACCAGCAATCCACGTCGCGATCGACGCCACGGTCGCGGCCAGGCAGCCGAGGGCAATGGCCCGCAAGGTGCGGTCCGTCAGCCGTCGATACACCCGCCATTGCCCGACCACAAAGGCGACGGCGATAGACACCAGGAGCACACCGCCCACAACCCCCAACTCGGACATGATGGCCAGCAGCATATTATCGTATCCGATCGTCGAGATGGACGACCCGCTGGCAGCGATCACGGAGCCGGCGCCCGGTCCCACGCGTCCCATCCCCTGACCCAGCGGATGATCGACGGCCAGGGGCACAATCTGCTGGAGCAGCGAGGTGCGGCCGCTCGACTGCAGCGCCTGCCCTGGGTTGAGCAGTGTCGCGAAGCGGACGAGTCCGGCGCCGTGGGTAAGGTTTGCCACGATGTCGAGCACTACACCGCCGAAGAGTAGCCCGACGACCACGGGTACGATGGCCCGACGACGCCCCGCCAGCGCCACGACGAGGACGCCGACGGCCGCCCCAGCGATGGTGATGCGGATGCCGGAGGTGATCAGTGCGGTGGCCATCACTAAGCCTGCTGGGATGATGACGAGCAGGCCGGTGCCACGGGTCCAGCGGCGATCGCCGACGGTGATCAGGGCAACCAGCAGGACCAGCGCAAGCATATAGCCGGTCACGTCGCCCACCACCTGGATGGGCAGCCAGCCGCTATTCTGCCCCCGCGCATCGAAGTACACGTTGCCCGGATCGAGTGCGGCGCGGGCGAAGGCCGGTCCCAGCCTTGCTACCCAATACCGACCGAGGGCCACAAACAGGAGAGAGAGAGCGGAGCCGAGCACCGATGTGACGATCGTGAGCGCGAGGAATATCTGCACATGTCGCACGGTGCGCAGTTCGTAGAAGACCAGTGGGAAGAACGCGATGGGCAGCACGTAGCTGATGATCCCGCCTAGCGCCACCACGGGCGAGGTGAGCGGACTAAACATCATCAACAAGGCCAGGGCCACGAACGCCTTGACCAGCAGCGACGCAGGGATTCGGGCCACCACGCGATTGCCTTGAGCGAAGACGCCGTAGCGATCACCGATCCAGCGTAATAGGATGGGCGCCAGGATCAGGCTGGGTGCGAGGTGGATGATGGAGTTATACGACGAGACATATTTCAGCAGGGGCGAAAAGGCGGAGTAGACGAAGTACAGCATGATGGCAAGCCATGTCGGCGCAAGGAAGAGCAGCAGCGCCGCGACCGGCACGATGACGACGAGCAAGCCGACCGTATTGCCGGTGGCGAGCAGATAGGCCAGGCCGACCGAGGCCAGGCAGCCGGCCAGGATAATGGCACTTGCAGCAGTCCGGGAGAGGGACGTCGAGTGAGAATAGGTGGACAACATAAAGATAGCCTTTTCGCCGAACTATACGGGCGCACCCGCGCCGCGACTACCGGAACCATTGGCACGTGCTCTGCTGCCAAGCACATCGTCGTAGAAGCGAGCAAACCCGGCGGCCATGGCCTCGACGGTAAAGCGATCCTGTACCGTCCGTTGTGCCGCCGCACCAAGGCGCGCGCGCCTTGGCGGATCGTCGAGCAGGGAGACGAGCGCCGCCGACAGCGCGGCGGGGTCGTCAGGAGGCACAAGGACACCATCCACGCCATTGGTGATGATCTCCAGCGGACCGCCAGCCGCGGTTGCGACGACCGCCTTGCCCTGGGCCATGCCTTCCACGATGACCTGTCCGAACGGCTCCGGAGTGATCGACGCGTGGACCAACACGTCCGTCGCGGCCAGGAGACGGGCGACATCGTCGCGCTGCCCGGTGAAGGTCACCCGATCCGTTATGCCCGTGCGCTCGGCCAAATCCTTCAACTCTCGTTCATAGTCGGGTTCGAGACCGAACATCGTCCCCCCGACGACCAGGAAGTGGACATCGTGACGATCTTTGAGCACTCTCGCGGCGGCCACCAGGAAGACGTGCTGACCCTTCCATCGCTGTAACCGGCCCACCATCGTGACCACGGCCGTCCCGATGGAGACTCCGAACTCGTCGCGCACCGACGAGACGACGGCGGCATCGGGCCCATGCGCCACCGTGTCAGAAGTATACTGGACGCCGGGGTAAACGACCGCTGTGCGCGCCGGTAGACGCCGTAATCGTGCATACGCCGCGAGGCTTGCTCGGGAGAGAGCGACGATGCCGGCTGACGGCATCAGACCAGCGAGACGGGTCCAGGGCTCACGTGGAGTCGGCAAGTCTTGCAAACGCCACACGGCCGGCACGCCGGTTAGCCACGCGGCGAGGCCGCCGTAGAGGTGCCCCTTGGCGCCAGCGCTCTCGATCAGCGCGATGTTGCGCCTCTGTGCGAGCCTCGCGAGATGCCCGAGCGTGCGGAGCAAATGCCACGGCTGCCGAAACCGCCCCGCGGGGAGAACATACGTCCTGACGCCAGAGGCGCGCAACTCAGCGGCGAGAGGACCCTGTGCCAGAAGAACAACCTCTGCCCGGAAGTCGTGCTTCGGGAGGAAGCGAAGGACGTTGAGCAAGATGACCTCGCCGCCGCCCCGTTCGGCCGCGGGATTTACATACAGCACGCGTCGCCTCGGTCCGCTCATGGCTTGCGCGCCACCAGCATATAGCCTACCGTGATCGTCCGGCGGTCACCGGTGGCCAGCCACAGTCGATCCAGGACGACGCCGCCTACGTTGATCACGGCCACCAGTACGTTGGCGATCGCGTGCAGCGGGGCAATCTTATACGCCTTCGGTAGTTCGCGGGCGGCGAGGAGCGCGAAGGTCTGGGCAGCGCCACCGAACGGCTGCAGGGCGATGACCTGGAGACCGTGTGTTTCGGCGAGATATTGGAGACCATACCGTGTATAGCGGAAATAGTCGTGGGGCTGCTCGTGCATCTCCTCGGTTTGAGGGGTGGTGAGAATAAGATTCCCGCCCGGACGAAGGACGCGCGCGCACTCCGCGAACAGGCGTCCCGGCTCGGGGACGTGCTCGGCGACCTGCGTGCAGAGGATGGTATCGAAGCTCTCGTTCGCGAACGGCATATCCAGCGCGCTGCCGAAAACGTCGGCTCGTGTCTGACCCGCGGCACTATCCGCATAGTCGAGACCGGTCCAACCCGTCGTGCGCGCGCCTAATAGCGCCTGGTAGGGCTTCATTCCGCAGCCGACATCGAGCAGATCGCCGCGTACGTACGGCGCGGCGGTGCCGAGCAGGCGGGCAATAGTGTCGCGCGCGAGCTTGTGAGCATCGCTCCAGGGAGACCGCAACGGGCGTGATGTCACAGCCGTCATCTGCCCGACCCTCGCGAGCCGATATCGATGCCGCGCGATAGGTTGCCAAGCTGCGTCACGATCGCAGGCCACGTGAAGGTGCGCTCATAGAGGCCATAGCCGCGCTCCGCCAGGGCACGGCGACCGTCAGGGTCGCGCGCTAGATCGGCAACGCGACGCACAAAGGCGTCCTCATCTCCGCAAGGCGCCATCGCGACGGCATCGGCGAACAACTCATCCTCGGTCAACCGACCTCTGGTCGTGACCACGGGCAACTTATGCTGAAGGGCTGCGATGACCGTCGTCCGGCGTGTCGATACGCCATCGGTGAATGGCGCCAGGAATAGGTCGCCGCACTGTAGAGAGCATGAGACATCCTCCCGCGAGCTATATCCGGTACAAACCACCGTTCCGGGAAGCAGTCTTGCCTCGGCGACAACGCTAGAGAGGACATCCGCCTCTTGCCCGACGATAAGTAGCACCGCTGGCACCCCAACAGACTGTAAATGGGCGACGGAACGGACGATCAAGCCGAGCAATTTTGTCCCGTGCAGCGACCCGAAGAAGGTCAGCACCACGTCATCCTGGGCAAACCCTAAGCGCGCCCGCGAGGCGAACCGCTCGTCCGTGCTGATGGATGACAAGGGGATATTGGAACCGACCGGGATACGGATGATGCGACGGCCGCGCCAGAGCAGCCATCTGCGCAACTCACGCTCCCAGAACCGCGTCGTGACGGCGACGCGGGCGCTGGTCAGCATCAGCGTCACCAGCATCACGCGCTGGACGAGGCCGCGCACGAGAGATTTGGCGTCGAGCCAGAGCGGCACATACGGCTCATGCACGATGGTCACCACAGCGAGGCCACGTCGCCGCAGCAACCAGGCCAGAGCCGGGGCGGCGAAGCCAATACCACCACGGCCGTACAGAAAAGGCACATACTGAATCAGCACGATAGCGGGACGGTCACGTACGATATGCGCCGCCACCTGCCCCATCGAGGTAATCGACCAGTGCGGAACTATCGGATGGACGCGCACCCCAGCGGGTAGCGCCGTGCGTTCAGTACCATGCGCTGTATAGACATTCACCGGCATGCCTGCCGCCACCAGCGCGTCCGCAAGCATCCCCGTATGATCTCCAACACCGCAATGATCGGGAGGATATGTCGGTGAAACGATGGAGACTCTGGCTATGCTACCATCAAGCGGGTGCGAACGAACGGCTGATGAGGTGTAGCCCTTTGTGTCCATGCTCATCATCTCTGTCTGATTCCGATATGCCGCTGCCACGCCGTATTTCATTAGAGCAGGTGAGACTTTGATGCGGCTCATAGTTCTCGTCCAGACAAATCCGCTTGGTCACTCAACATGCCCATGATCCCCTAATCGCTAGTGAAAGCGGCGCTTGTAGCGCAGTATATAGGTCTGCGGCCCTTGGCGTTCGCGGATCTGGCGCGCGGGGTTGCCTGCCACGATCGAATCGGGAGCAACATCACGGGTAACAACGGCGCCAGCTCCCACGATCGAACCGTGCCCCACGTGTACCCCTGGCAAGATCGTTGCCCGCGTGGCGATCCATGCGTAGTCCTCTATCACAACCGGCTGTACAATCTCCCCAAAACCAGGATCATCGGGGTCATGACTAGCGGTAAGCACCATGACCTCAGGGGCCAGATTGACATTAGAACCTATCGATATGTGACCACGTCCATCTAACACGCAGTCCCTGTCGATAATAGTATGATCACCGACAGTAATCTGTCCTCGCGTGTAAAGCCGTAGCCTCAGATGAATAGAACTGCCCTGGCCGACCTCAACGTTCATAATTCTGACGTAGAACAGCGTGCGCAGTGTATGGCTTGGAATATGTGCGATGATAGAATTACACACGTAAAGCAGCGCGTCGGAACGCAAGGACCGGACGATCTGCCTGTACAGCTTGAGGGAAGACAACACACGGAAGCGACCTATATACATTGCTCGACTGTTGTGATTTGGGGGACGGCGGTGGTTCGTCATGGGGAGACGGCCGCTGGACCCGGATGCTTGGCAAACAAGGTGGTCACGAGGTCCTCGATGGTGACGCCGCCCAGGAGACGGTCAT
>JAABUZ0100002329.1_pt1 | contig 32025 bp, 33 predicted proteins | sample 5562091 | NCBI WGS metagenome assembly JAABUZ01 (sample SAMN12813069, study PRJNA571459) | rock metagenome | isolation source: Antarctica rocks | place: Antarctica: Victoria Land, Linnaeus Terrace sud | collected 2015-12-21
GAGTTCGGAAACTCGTGGAGTGCGGGGACGGGAGTGGCTGTCGCCCGGCGTCCGAGCGCCAGCCTGAGGAGCCAGGACCTGCCGCTCGGGCTAGCGTCGACGCAAACCCCGGCCGAGCGCCTCGATGGCAACGGCGACCTCCCGGACACGGGGGTGGGGTGCTGGGCCAGGCACGAGCTGCCCGGCACCAGGTCTGCCGCCTCGCCGCAGGTGGCGCACTGCTTCGAAGCCTTCCAGGAAGCGCTGCCCCGTCTGCGTGCGCTTCAGTCCACGGCTGTTCCGGAGCCGATCCCGAGTGGGCACATGACTGCGCTCGATTCGCCTTGGTCGTCTCACCGCGCGCTCGGTGCAGCGCCGTGCGGACGTGCTGAGCACCAGGACAGCTGGTCGCCACGGCCTGTAGATACGGCTGGCGATGGTCGGTGATGATCTCCTGCGGGATGACCTGAGTCCGTTCGATGGCCTGGCGGAAGAACGCTTCGGCACTGGCTGTGTCGCGACGCTCGCGCAGCAGCACGTCGACGACCTGACCGTCCTCATCAATCGCCCGGTACAAGTACCGCTTCTCGCTCTTGCGAAACAGGAACAGCTCATCGGCAAACCAGCGCCTGCCAACCTGACGATGGCGTCGAACCTCGGCCGCCAGCAGTGGGCCGAACACCTGCGCCCACATCAGGATGGTCCGGTGGGAGACATCGACGCCGCGTTCGGCCAACAGCTCCCGGACCTGGCGACTGGACAGCGGGTACGAGAGGTACCAGCGCACCGCCGTCAGGATGACGTCCGCTGGCCAGCGATAGCCGCTGAAGGCTGACGTCGTGTTCTCGGTGAAGGTGCGTCGACACGAGCGACAAGAGTACTTCTGGCGACCGCGGCGATCTCGGCCATTGCGCTTGGCGGCTGGTCGCTGACAGGCTGGGCAAGGCGGCATGAGCCGCCCACTCTACCAGCACTCCACGAGTTGCCAAACTCGTTGAACGGCCCAGAGGCCGTCTGGGCCGATCCGCTCGGCAACGTCTACATCGCCGACACGGGGACGAACCGGGTGAGGCTCGCCGTGTCCGCCGGCCGCATGAGGACCGTGGCCGGCACGGGCGCCGCCGGCTACAGCGGCGACGGCGGGGCGGCAGCCGCCGCGAACTTCTCCAGACCGGCCGGGATCGTCGGCGACATCTACGGCAACCTGTACGTCGCCGACACGGGCAACAGTCGGGTCCGCCGGATCGACCCCGCGGGCCAGGTCACCACCGTGTTTGGCACCGGCGCGGCCGGCTACAACGGCACGTTCGCCCAGGACCCGCTCACCTTCGCCTGGACCTACCCGAAGAGTGGCACGGCGGCCCAGCTCAATCATCCGCGCGGGCTGGCGGCCGACGTCGCCAACGGCCTCTACGTGGCCGACACAGGCAACGGCATCGTCCGCCGCCTCAACACGACCAGCGGAGCCATCGGTCCGCTCGCCGGCAAGACGCACGAAGCCGGCAACAGCAGCACCATCGACACGTCCTTCAACGGCGACACCCTCCCGACCAACCAGACGGGCTTCAACGGGCCGAAGGGCGTTGCCGTCACGCTCGACGGCACCTACGGGGTCACGGACACCGGCCACCTGCGCGTCCGCAGCTTCGGCCCGTCCACCGCGACCGGGAGCTAGCCCGCAAGATCCCCGCTCACCCTGAGCCTGTGGTTCGACAGGCTCACCATGAGCGGTTCCCCCATACCGCTCACCCTGAGCCTGTAGAAGGGTCGGCGGCCAGCACGTCGGCCACGCGCGGCGCGCGTCCCGACTCGCGGCGCGCGTGGATCAGGCGGCCGTTCAGGAAGAGGCTCAGCTCGTCGTCCGCCACCGGTATCAGCGCCAGCGAGTCGATACTCTCGTCGAAATGCGCGAATAGGCGACGCGCGAGAGCCAGCGCGTCGTCCTCGAACCCGGCCGCCACGCCATAGTGGATGACGAGGTGCATCACCGCGGCGCCTCCACGTGCGCCTACGTGCACGTGCACCTACGTGATGGTGACCGCGACCTCGCCGTTGCGGATCTCCACCGGGTAGGTCACCACCCGCACCTTGGGATCGAAAACCGACTGCCCGGTGGTGATGTCATACTCCCAGGAGTGCCACGGGCAGCGCAGGATGCGGCCTTCCGCGCCGTAGCGGAACTCGTAGACGTCTGACGGCAGCGTCGTGCCAACAACCTGCCCGAGGCAGACGCGGGCCGCCTGGTGCGGGCACGAATTCTTGAGCGCGTAGAACGTGCCGTCAAGGTTGAAGATGCCCACCTCGCGCCCCTCGAGGCGGACGATCTTGCGCCCGCCGGGCGGGATGTCGTCGGCACGCGCCACGACGTGTTGGGCCATGGTCGTTCACTTCGCCCCGCGGTTCGGCGCCATGAGTCGATCGCCGTACACCGCCAGCGCGTTGTCCGCCATCACCCGCTGGCGCAGCGCGTCGGGGACGTCTCGGATCATCTCGAACGGGTCGCCCAGAGCCCACTCCGGGTAATTGCTGGAGAACAGGAGAGTGCGCTCCGCTTCGATCATAGCCAGCACCTGGTGCAGGTACTTCGGCTCGGGGGCCGCTTCGAGCGGATACGTCGTCGAGTAGAAGTGGTCGAGAATGTAGCGGCTCGGGGCCTGCTTGACCCACGGCGTTTCCGATCTTTGCGCCTTCCAGTTCTTGTCGAAGCGCCACATGACGTGCGGCAGCCAGAACACCCCCCCGTTGTAGAGGACGACTTTCAGCGTCGGGAAACGCTCGAATACACCTTCGGTCACCATGCTCATGATGTGGCCCATGTAGCTCTGCGGCAGCGAGCCGTACCACTCGAAGTATGTCGTCGGGTGGCCGACCGCTGTCGCTGGCGACGAGGTGCCGGCGCCTTCACCACCGACCTGCAGGGCCAGCGGCAGATTGTGTCGGACGCAGGCGGCGTAGATCGGGTGGTACGCCCGTCGCCCGAAAGGAGCCTCGCTGGCGCTGCCCATCAGCACCTGCACCATGCCGGGATCGTCGCCCAGTCGGTCGATCTCGGCCACTGCCTGATCCGGGTCTTGCGGGGCAATCAGAATCGAGCCCTTGTAGCACGCGAACGGTCGAATCCAGCAGTCGAGAGTCCAGTCGTTGACGCCTCTGGCGATGGCAGCCGCCAGGTCTGGGTTCGGCTGCACGCCCAGGCTCTGGAGACTGCCAGTCAGGATGGCGAGATCCACCCCACGCCGGTCGAGATACTGCTCCTTGACCCAGGTTGGATCAGCGGCGGGATGTGGGCGTGCCCCGTCCGCGGGCGGCGGCATAGGCGCGTCTCCATAGGTGGCGCCTATCTTCTTGAATCCGTGCCGGGCCAGGGGTGGCCCGTTTTTGCGGCCGACGCGCCAGCGCAGCCCCGCGGGGACGTAGGGCACAATAGCGCCCCAGTCGGCGATCTGGTGGTGCAGGTCGACGTCGACCGCTCGGGGGCGGACTGACATGGGTAGCTGGCTTACCGGTGTGGCTCCAGGACGCGCGGGCCGAAGAACTCCACCACGTTGTCGACGAAGATGCGCCGTTTCAGGGTGGCCGGCAGGAATGACAGAACGGTGAGAGGATTGTCGAAGTCCCAGTGCGGGTAGTCGCTGGCGAAGATCACCGTTCTCTCGGCATGCAGCATCTCGAACATCTGGAGTAGATGCTGCCGGTTGTCCGGCTCCTCAATCGGCTGCGTGCTGAAGTAGCAGTTGCCGAGGATGTACTCGCTGGGCAGCTTCTTCAACCGCGGGACCTCGGCCCTGAGGGCTGGATACATCCGATCCAGGCGCCACATCACGTACGGGGCCCAACAGATGCCACCCTCGATGAAGCCGAAGCGCAGGCTCGGGAACTCCTCGAACAGCCCCTCGCTCACCACGCTCACGCAGTGCGCCATCATGGTCTGCGAATGGTCAGTGTGAAACTCGAGATAGGTGGACGGGTAGCCGACGCCAGTGGGCGGGTTGGCGATGCCCGTCCCCTCCGAGCCGACGTGGATTGCCACCGGCAGGTTGTGCTCGACGGCGGCGCGGTAGATCGGCCAGTAGTACGTCTGGCCGTACGGTATCCGCGCCGCGCTGGCCATCAGCACCTGGACCATGCCCGGGTCGTCACCCAGGCGATGAATCTCGCGCGCGGCGGCCTCCGGATCCTGCGGGGCCACATTGATCGAGCCCTTGAAACAGGGAAATGGCCGCACCCACTTGTCCAGCAGCCAGTCGTTGTACGCGCTGACCAGCGCGCTGGAGAAGCGCGGGTCGGGCTGGATGCTGGCGCCGGTCATGGTGCCGGTCATGACCCCGATGTCGATCCGGTACTTTTTCAGCAGCTGCTGAACGACCCACTCTGGGTCGCCAGCAGGGAGGCCGTCCTCCTCACGGACGGCGTCGTCCATCACGCCCGAGCCGGTATTGGCGTACGCCCGCGCCGCGAAGCTGGGCCCGCCGTTTTCCAGCCACGGATGCCACGCGCGTGGCAAGTACGGCCTGAGCTCCTGGTAGCTGGGCAGGTCGTTGTGCACGTCGGTGTCGATGGCACGCAAAGCGGCGAGTCTTTCCGCTGACGAAACGGCCGCGGCTTCGGCTCGCGGTTTGGTCTCGATGGTCATCGACGGTACCTCCCTGAACTGCCTCGGCGCCAGCTCCTCAGCCAAGAATAGACGAGTCGCCGAAGGCGGCGCCAAGCGCCTCGTCCCCGGCCCCGTGCGTGGTACACATATCAGGCGAAGGGGATCGACGAGCAATGACGTACGCAGACGTCCGGGCTGCCCGCGCGCGTGTCCTGTTCAAGGCGCCGGGACAGCAGGTCAACGGGCTCGAGGCGGTACCGGAGGGTCTCTGGCTCTGCGATCAGCGCGACAATCACAGCTACCTGGTCGACTACGAGGGGCGGCTGGTCACCAGCTTTCCCAGCCCGGCGCGCAACGCGAGCGGGCTGACCTTCGGAGCAGGATCGGTCTGGGTGGCCTCGAACACCCGCCCGCCGCTGATCTTCCGGCATGACCCCCGGACCGGCCACTGCCTCGCCTACCTCATCCTTGCTGGCGAAGGCGGCGTTCACGGCCTCCAGTGGCGACCCTACGGGCCGGGCGAACAGCCCCCGGCCGCCGCGGAGCCGAAGCCCGAGCTCCACGCCACGGCGCCAGCCGGTCGGTTGAACGGAGGACCTGGAATGAGTGGAACCCTCTGGGTGAGCCGCCCCGGCGCACGCCGCATCGACCACCTGGACGCCGAGACGGGCGACGTGCTGGGCGCCATCCCGTTCCCGCCTCCGCGCTCGCACGGGATGTTCTGGGACGAGCGGGATGGCAGCCTGAGTGTGGCGGAGACGAATGGCGGGCACATCCTTCGTCTCGACCCGCGGAACGGTGAGCTTCTCGAGGAGTGGCGCATCGAGGGGCCCGAAGTCCACGGTCTGAGCCGCGGCGCCGACGGCCGCGTATGGGTGGGCGACGCGTCGACCAACGACATCCTGGTGGTGGAACGCTGATCACCGTGCGTCGGGCAGGCTGTCCAGAATCTCGTCCTTGAACGCGAACAGGGCGGGCAAGCCGCCGGTGTGGATGAAGACCACCGTGCTCGCCGCCCCGAGCAGCCCGCGCCTGGCGTGGTCCACGACCCCGGCCATCGCCTTGGCGGTGTAGACGGGGTCCAGCATGAGGCCCTCGGTTCGAGCCGCCAGGCGCATCGCCTCCAGGCCGCGCGGGCTGGGCGCGCCGTAGGCGGTCTCGACGTAGTCGTCGTAGCTCTCGACATCCCCTTCGTCCAGATCCATCTGCCAGCCGAGCATCGCCAGCGCGGCGCGCGCGCCGTCGAGCGCGCCCGAGACGCGATCGTCCCCGTAGTGCTGGCTGATGGCCACCGTGCGGAAGGCGCGGCCGAGCAGCTTCCGACCCATGATCAGGCCGGCGTGGCCCTTGTTGCCCGAGGCCATGTACAGATGCGTCGGCTCCGCCCCGAGCGCCGCCATCTGTTCGACGATCTCCAGGGTGCAGAGCAGGTACGCCAGCGCCGACCCCGCCGCGAATGCGCTGGCGTGGTTCATGACGAACGGCCGTTTGCCGGCCCGCCGGACCTCGGCTGCCGTCTCGCGCAGCAGCCGATCCATGGCAGCGCTGGCGGTGGCTCGTTCGCTCGTCTCGACCCAGCGGATCTCGGCACCCAGCAGCCGATCGACCAGCAGATTGCCCTGCCAGCCCCATTCGCGATCCGCCCGCAGAACGAGAATGGTCTGCATACCCAGCAGGTTGGCGGCCGCCGTGGACTGGCGGGCCGAGTTGGATTGGGCCTCCAGCCCGGCGATGAAGACGTCGGCGCGCTGCCGAACAGCTTCGGCCATGCGGAACTCCAGGTTGCGGGCCTTGTTGCCGCCGAAGGCCAGGCCGGTCAGGTCGTCCCGCTTGACGAAGAGTCGGCCGATGCCCAGCGCGCGAGCCAGGCGCGGCGCTTCGTGGAGCGGCGTGGGCAGCAGCGCCAGCGGTACCCGCGGAACGTCGGCCTCGGCGTAGCGGGCACGAACCTGCTCGACGCTGAGCGGACGGACGACCGGTTCCAACGGCTCGGGCCGCGTCTCGAGCACGGGGCGATTGTAATTCGTCTACCCTTGGCCGGCACGGAGGTGCCGCGTGGCCCCGGTCGTCGACTCCCACGTCCACATCTTCCCACCCCTTGGCGAGCGGTCGGGCTTCGCCTCCGAGGCGGAGCATCGCCAGTTTCTCCAGCTGTACATGGCCACGCACGGCGAGCCGGTCCGCCGCCTGCGCGACCACGTCGAGATTCACCAGCAGACGCTGCACGACGGTCGCCTCGACGGGCCCGCCAGCCTTCGGCCGGTCGACTTCCGCGTCGGCCGCTTCGGCCGTTTCGAATGGACCGCTCAGGGCGAGGACCTGTACTTGCAGTTCTTCCCGCCCAGTCTACAGACGATGGCGAGCCCGCCCGAGCTCATGCTCCAGCAGATGGCGCGGGCCGGGGTCGACCGTGCCGTGCTCCAGAACGCGCGCCTGTACGGACGACTCGACGACTACTTCGCCGACGCCGTGCGGGCCTACCCCAATCGGTTCATCGGCCTGGCGGACGTCGACGAAGCTGTTGCCCATACCGACGCGCAGATCGCCAAGCTGCGCCGGGCGGTGCGCGAGCTCGGGCTGCGCGGCCTCTACTACGCCAACCGCGCCCTCTTCACCGCCGGCTACGCCCACCCGTTCGACGACCCGCTGTTCGACCCGTTCTGGGAGGAGGTGCGCGGTCTCCACATCCCGGTCTTCTGGGAGATCGTCGGCGTCCCCAACCCGGCCGACGGCGATCAGCTCCTGCGCGAGGTGGCTCGTCTGAACCGTTGGGCCGAGCGCTGGCCCGACGTCCCTGGCGTGTGGACCCACGGTTTCGCGCCCGAGCTTCTCGCGCGGATGCCCGAGCCGCTCGCGGCGCTGCTGGGCCGCGACCAGCTGATGGTGGAGATCCTGTACCCGATCCACTGGGCGCGCACCCACGAGTACCCGTTTACGGAGCTGCGCCCGGCGCTTGAGACGCTGCACCGGCGGGTGGGCGGCGGCCGCCTGGTCTGGGGCTCGGACATGCCGAACGTCGAGCGCAACTGCACCTATCGCCAGTCGCTCGAGTACCTCCGCCAGCTGACCCAGGGCTGGCTCCCGAGCGCCGACCTCGACCGTGTCCTGGGACTGAACATCCTCGACCTGCTCGGCGCTGGCCGCGCTTGGTAGTGTGGTAGTTCGTTAGTTGACAGGGTTGGAGCTCGCTTCTTAGGATGGCACAACTGGGGCGCGTGGCCAGATGCAGCGCTCGCGGCGGCAGCTCGGCGCCCACGCGTTGATACGGGGGTAAGGCGAATGGATACGGGCATGACGCGGCGACTCTCGCGCCGGCACCTGTTGCGGGGCACCGCGCTCGCGCTCGGCACCATTCCGGGCGCGGCGATCGTGGCCGCCTGCGGCGGGGGCGCGCCGCCCCAGCCAGCGGCGACGAGCCAGCCCGCGGCGGCCGCCCCGGCGGCGGGCGCGACCTCGGCGCCCCAGGCGGCGACCACGCCGGCGGCCGGGGCACGCGTCGTCATTCGCGACCACGACTGGCTCCAGGGCAACCCCGGCCAGCAGGGCGACTGGTACGACGCCTTCATCGCCAAGTTCGAGGACGAGCACCCCGACATCAAGGTCGAGCGCGAGTGGTTTCCACGCGCCGAGATGCACGCCAAGCAGCTCGCCCTCGCCGCCACCGGCCAGATCGGCGACACCGTCCGGATCAACCTGGCGCCCATGGTCTCGGAGATGCACCTCAAGGGCGTCGTGCGCGACCTGAACTCGCTCTATCAGGGCGACCAGCAGTGGGTCAACAACGACCTCAAGCAGTTCTGGCCAGGCAACATCAAGACCTACACGCGTCAGGACAAGCTGTGGGGCCTGCCGGTGGTGGGCCACCCCGGCGCCATCCAGTACTACGTCAACCGCACGATGGTCGAGAAGGCCGGGCTCAAGATGCCGCCGGCTGATGGCAGCTGGACGTACGACGACATGCTCGCGCTGGCGAAGGGCCTGACCAAGAGCGAGGGTGGCCGGACGACAGTCTACGGCGTCCTGCCGCCGGTCAGCGACACCACGTGCAACGAGGGTATGGTCGGCTTGCTGCGCGCGTTCGGCGGCGACCTGTTCGACGCCGACGGCAAGCAGTGCCTGCTCAATACCGCCGAGTCCAAAGCCGGCCTGCGGGTGCTGACCGAGCTGTACAAGTCCGGCGCCGCCTACCCCTGGCAGCCCGATGTCGACGAGCAGCGGCAGGAGCTTTTCCAGAGCCAGAAGGTCGGCATGGTCATCCAGACAAGCTTCGCCGCGTCGGCGTGGCCCGGGCAGATCGCCAAACGGTCGGACCCCTTCGAGATGGACGTTTTCCCCAACCCGCTCGGCCCGACGGGCAAGCACGCCACCCAGGTGTCCTCGGACGGCAAGAGCGTCTCCATGGCCAGCAAGAACCCCGACAAGGCCTGGATCGTCCTGTCGCGGCTGTACACGGGCCAGCGCCACGGGATCGAGCGCTTCACCAATGGGCTGGGCAGCCCGGGCAGCCGGTTCGACGTCTGGGGCAGCGACGAGTTCCGCCAGGCGGCCCCCAAGCTGCAGAACATCGCCAGGGTGCTCGTGCTGCCGCCAGCGCCCGACTTGCTGCCCTGGTACTACCCGAGCAACGGCCGCTTCGCCGAGGTCGAGCCGGTGCTCCTGAACGAATTCCTGAAGGTCACCCTGAGCCAGCTCGACGCCGACCAGTTCGCCGACAACACCGCCAAACAGATCCAGGCGATCATGGACAAGCAGGGCGTCTGAGCCAGCCACCGGCTCGACTCTCGGCACCGCCGCCCCATCCGGAACGACGCAGTGGCGACACACGCGGCAACAACGACGGCTGTCAGACCGATCAGGGCGGGCGGCACGCTGCGCCGCGAGGAGATCTTGTGGGCGTACGTGTTCCTGCTGCCGTGGCTCATCGGGCTGGTGGCTTTCATCCTCGGGCCGATCCTGTTTTCGCTCGGCCTGAGCTTCTTCAACTACACCCTCGGCCGAGACGCCACCTTCGTCGGCTTCGACAACTGGATCAAGGCCTTCACCCAGGACGAGCTGTTCTGGCCGTCGCTCGGCCGGACCCTGCTCTGGACGGTCTGCGTCGTGCCGCTCAGCGTCTTCGGCGCCCTGTTGACGGCGACGCTGCTCAACGCGCGGCTGCGGGCGACGACGTTCTACCGGACAGTCTTCTTCCTGCCCCATCTGACGCCCATCGTCGCCGCTATCTACATCTGGCTGTGGCTGCTGAATCCGCAGTACGGGCTGCTGAACGAGATCATCTGGCAGGTCGGACTGCACCTGACGGGCGCCGGCTTCAAGGGGCCGGGCTGGTTCGGCGACACCAGCTGGGCCATGCCGGCCCTGATGGCCGTGGCGCTCTGGGGGGCGATCGGGGGCAACATGATGGTGATCTTCCTCGCGGGCCTCCAGGGCATCCCGCAGGAGCTGTACGAAGCCGCGGCGATCGACGGCGCCAACGCGCGGGCGCGCTTCTGGCACGTCACGATCCCGATGATCTCGCCGACGCTGTTCTTCAACTCCGTGCTGGCCTGCATCGCCGCCTTCCAGGTGTTCGAGCTGCCGTTCATCGCCACCAAGGGCGGCCCCGCCTACGCCACCTGGGTGTACGGCCTCCACATCTACCGCACCTCGTTCGAGTTCTTCGATATGGGCTACGGCTCCACGCTGGCGTGGGTTCTGTTCATCGTGTTGAGCGTCTTCACCTACGTGCAGTTCCGCTCCTCCAGGGGCTGGGTGTTCTACGGCGGTGAGGGACGCTGATGGTTGGACGAGCGGCGCCCGTACGCGCGAGCACGGGGGTCCGCCCGGCGTCGCGTGCCGCCAGCCTCCCGGCCCTGCGCCTGCGCCGCGTCGGCCTGCACGCGATCGCCATCGCGCTCGGCGTCATCCTGATGCTGCCCTTCTATTGGGCTCTGGTGGGATCGTTGAAGCAGGTGCAGGAGCTCCGCCAGATCCCGCTCGTGTGGTGGCCCGCCATCCCCCAATGGCGCAACTACGCCGACGTGTGGAGCGTGCGCTTCTTTGGCAACTGGGCCTGGAACACGGTCGTCCTGACGACGATCGCCACGACCGGCACCGTCGTGTCGTCGTCGCTGGCGGGCTACTCGTTTGCGCGGCTCCGCTTCCCGGGCCGGAATCTCCTGTTCACCCTGACGCTGGCGACACTCATGCTGCCGAGCTACGTGCTGCTCATTCCGAACTACATGCTGTTCTGGCAATTGGGGTGGCTGAACACCTATCTGCCCTTGACGGTGCCGTACTGGTTCGGCAGCGCCTTCTTCATCTTCCTCTTCCGACAGTTCTTCATGACCATCCCCACCGAGCTGGATGAAGCGGCGCGCATCGATGGCGCGAGCTATCCGCGCATCCTCTGGAGCATCATGCTGCCTTTGAGCGGCCCAGTGTTCGCCACCGCGGCCATCATCGAGGGTATCAACCAGTGGAACTCTTTTCTGCGACCGCTCCTCATCCTGAACCGCCCGGAGACGTACCCGCTGAGTGTGGGGCTGCGCTACTTCGTGGTCAATCCGGGCGACAACCTGCCAAAGGACCACCTGCTGATGGCCGCCGCGGTCATGATGACCCTGCCCGTCATCATCCTGTTCTTCATCGGCCAGCGCTCGTTCGTCCGCGGCGTCGTCATGTCCGGCATCAAGGGCTAGGCGCTCCGCCCCAGATAACCGCGAGGAGACTGTGAAGTTCACCCTGAACACGCTGGGGGCCCCGGGCTGGGACCCCTGGAGCACACCGCCAGAAATGCCCGCGACTACGGCTACGCTGGCGTGGACCTGAGGCTGCTCGACGGCGAGCTCATCAGCCTGGAGTCGGTCCGGGCCAACCGTGACCGTCTGCGGGTCCTGTTTCCGGCCGACGAGCTGCCGATCGCGTCGCTGGCCACCTCCGTCCGTCTGGCAGCGGCGGACGCCGCCGCGCGCCAGCGCGCCAGCGACGAAGCCCGGGCCTGGCTCGACCTGGCCGCCGAGCTCAGCGTGCCGGTCATCCGCGTGTTCGCCGCCCGACAACCACCCGAGCTGGACCTCGAGCGCAGCGTCGACGTCGTCGGCGACATGCTGGCGCAGCTCGCGGGCCACGCCGCGACCGCCGGCGTGAAGATCGGCGTCGAGACGCACGACGAGTTCGCCAGCGCCGCCACCGTCGCCCGCGCTCTAGCGCTGGTGCCGGGCCCGTGGGTCGGCGCGGTCTGGGGACATGTACCACACCGCGCGGATGGGCGAAACGCCTGCCCAGGCCCTGGCCGAGCTCGGCGACCGCGTGCTGAACGTCCACGTGAAGGACGCCCGGCGCACCGCCGACGGGTGGCAGCTGCTGCTGCTCGGCGAGGGCGAGATCCCGGTGAAGGAGGCGCTGCGCCTGCTCATGGAACGCGGCTACGACGACTTCGTCTCGGTGGAGTGGGAGAAGAAATGGCACCCCGAGCTCCCCGAGCCGGAGGTCGCATTTCCCCAGTACCTGACGCTGCTGCGGGACTACGTGCGCGAGCTGGGCTAGCGCGCCCGCCGGCGGTGCGCCCGGAACGCGGCGTACGCTAACGGTCGGAGTCCACAGGTGAGGGGGAGCCAGGTCGGGGTGGGGCAGGGCGCGGGTGCGTGGCGCATGCTCGCGCTGCTGGTCTCAAGTCTTGCTCCATTCTGATCGTCTGAGCTCCACCTGCTCAGGCTCTTCCTTTTGTTCGCGCTACGCGCTTAGCGCCAGGTCACATTGGGCATAATCGCCCATGTGGGGGCACCCGCATTGGGCAGAGTGCCCCTCCACAGGCGCCTGCCCGCCGCGTACCGTTCCGGTTAGAGAAAGTGAGCGCAATGGATCAGCAACCAACCCCGCACCGGCGTGACTCCGACAAGACCACCAGCTCCGGGCTCAGCCGGCGACGGCTGCTCAGCCTGGGCGGCTTTCTCATCGCTGGCACGGCCGCCAGTGGACTCGTGGCGGCCTGTAGCTCTCCCGCGGCCCCGCCCGCCCCGACGACCGCGGCCGCCGCGCCCACAACCGCCGGCGCACCGACGGCAGCGACCAGCGCCACCCCAGCCGCGGCGCTGAGCGCGTCGCCGGCCGTGGCTTCAGGCGGCAAAACTGTCAAGGCTGCGTTCGTCTACACGGGCCCGATCAACGACCACGGCTGGACCAACGCCCACGACGATGGCCGCAAGGCTCTGGAGCAAGCCCTGGGCTCGTCCGTCGAGACGGCGTACACCGAGAACGTGCCCGAGACGGCCGACTCGCAGCGCGTCTTCGAGGACTACGCGCGCAAGGGCTTCGACGTCGTCTACGGCACCAGCTTCGGCTTCATGGACTACATGCTCGAAGCGGCCAAGGCGTTCCCGAACGTCAAGTTCGACCACTGCGCTGGTTTCAAGACGGCGCCCAATATGGCCACCTACTTTGCTGCCCAGGAGGAGGCGCGCTACGTCTCCGGGTTGATCTCTGGCAAGATGACGAAGTCGAACACGCTCGGTTTCGTCGGCTCGTTCCCCATCCCCGAGGTCGTGCGCTTCTTGAACGCGTGGGCCGCCGGTGTCCAGGCGGTCAATCCCGACGCGAAGATCAACCTGGTGTGGATCAACACCTGGTTCGACCCGCCCAAGGAGAAGTCCGCCGCCGAGTCGCTGCTCGACCTGAACGCCGACGTGCTCACCGGTACCGCCGATTCTCCGGCGCTGGCCCAGGCAGCGGAGGCGCGCGGCAGGTACGCTATTGGCATCGACTCCGATCAGTCCTCGTATGCGCCGAAGGGCATCCTGCAATCGGACAAGTTCAACTGGGGCCCGCACTACATCAACAGCGTGAAGGCGGTGCAGTCGGGCAGCTGGAAGCCCGTTCAGGTCTACTACCACATCAAGGACGGCATGGTGGAGGCGACTCAGCCCAGCAGCATCGTGCCAGCCGACGTGGCCAAGGCGGCGATGGACACCTACGCCCAGATCAAAGCCGGCGCTTTCAGCATCTGGAAGGGTCCACTGGTCGACAACAAGGGCAACGTGAAGGCGGCTGAAGGCAAGACGCTGGGCGATTCCTACCAGGGCCCTCCGCCTGAGCCCGGCCAATCGAAGGACGACGCCTACGTCCAGTCCAACCAGATGAACTGGGCGCTCAAGAACATCGTTGGCGATATCCCCCAGTCGTCGTGAGGGAGGCCCCGCGGTAGCCTCTCCCATTAGGGCACGATGAGCGCCCAGCGCCAGCAGCGCGGCGAGCTTGCCGTGGCGATGGTCGGGATCGACAAGTCCTTCCCCGGCGTGGTGGCCAACACCCGCGTCGACTTCTCGGCGCGCTGGGGCGAGGTGCACGCGCTGCTCGGCGAGAACGGCGCGGGCAAGACCACGCTGATGAGCATCCTGGCCGGGCTGTACCGGCCGGATGCTGGCCGGATCCTGCTCGACGGCGAACCCGTCGCGTTCCACGCCCCGCGCGATGCCATCCGCCACGGCGTTGGCATGGTGTACCAGCACTACCGCCTGGTCGCCAGCCAGACCGTGGCGGAGAACCTGCTGCTCGGCTTGCCCGGCGTGCCGTGGCGGCTCACTGCCGGCACCTTCATCTGCCAGGCGCGCGAGCTGAGCCAGCGGTACGGGCTCCGCATCGATCCGGCCCGCTCGGTGTGGCAGCTGTCGGTCGGCGAGCAGCAGCGGGTGGAGATCCTGAAGACGCTGCAGCGGGGCGCCCGGATCCTCATCCTGGACGAGCCAACGGCAGTGCTGACGCCTCAGGAGGCCGAGGACCTGATGGGCACGCTGCGCCAGATCGCCGCCGAGGGGCGCACTGTCATCCTGATCAGCCACAAGCTCGAGGAGATCCGCAGCGTCGCCGACCGGGTGAGCGTGCTGCGCGCCGGCGGGCTGGTCGCCGGCGGCCTGGCGATGGGGGCGATGTCGGCGCGCGACCTGGCGCGCCTGATGGTCGGGGCGGACGTCCCGGCAACCCACCACGCCGAGCAGGCGACCTTGGGTGATGGTGGCGGCGGTGAGCGGCGCCTGGCGCTGGAGGGCGTCTCCACCCTGGACGACCGCGGGCTCCCCGCGCTGAGCCGGGTGAGCCTGGAGATCCGGGCCGGGGAGACGCTGGGTATCGCGGGTGTGGCCGGCAACGGGCAGCGCGAGCTGGCGCAGGTGGTCGCCGGCCTGCGCCAGCCGACGCACGGCCACATTCGGCTCGACGGCACCGATGTGACGCGGGCCGGAGCCCGGTCGATGACCCGCCTGGGGGTGGCCCACATCCCGGAGGATCGCATGGGCGAGGGCCTGGTCGGCAATCTGCCGCTCGCCGACAACGCCGTGCTGAAGTCGTACGACCGATCACCACTCGGCTGGGGCCCCTTCTTGCGCGTGCGGCGCGTGGTGCAGTTCACCCTCTCGCTGATCGAGCGCTTCAGCATCCGCGGCGCCGGCCCCGGCTCCATCACCCGCCTGCTGAGCGGCGGGCAGCTCCAGCGCTTCCTGCTGGCCCGCGAGATGGCGCTGAATCCGCGGGTCATCGTCGCGGTTCACCCGACACGTGGCCTGGACGTGGCGGCCACCCAGCAGGTACAGGAGTGGCTGACGGCTTCGGCCAGGCACGAGAACGCGGCGGTCCTGTTGATATCGGAGGACCTGGACGAGGTGCTGCAGTTGAGCGACCGCGTCGCGGTCATCTACGAGGGCCAGATCGTCGGCTGCGTGGCGGCGCGCGGCGCCGACCGCGAGCAGATTGGGCTGATGATGGCCGGCGCGCTGCACGCCGGCGTAGAGGCGGCCTGAGTGGCGCTGTCGGTGCGCTTCGAGCGCCGCGCTACCCTGCCGCTGCCGCAGCGGGTCGTGGTCCTGACACTGGCCGTCGTGCTGGGCGCCTGCGCCGGCGGCCTGCTGGTCCAGGCCACCGGCTACGACGCGGTCAAAGCCTTCAGCGCCATCATCGAGGGGTCGTTCGGCGGCTCCTACCCGATCTCGCAAACGCTGGCGGCGGCGATCCCGCTGGCGACCATCGCCCTCGGTACGTCGGTCGCTTTCCGGGTGCAGCTCTGGAACATCGGTGGCGAGGGCCAGTTCTACATGGGCGCGTTCGGTGCGACGGCCGTCGAGCTTGTCGGCGGCCCAGCTGGCTGGCCAGCGCTGGTCCTGCTCCCCGCGATGCTGGTGGCGGCTTTCGTGGCCGGCGCGGCGTGGGCGCTGGTGCCCGCCTGGCTGCGGGCGTGGCATGGCGTCAACGAGATCATCACCACGCTCATGCTGAACTACGTCGCCGTCCTGTGGGTCAACTACCTGGTGTACGGACCCTGGAAGGATCCGGCCGGCCACAACTACCCTTTCACGCCGCGCTTCCCGGACAACGCGACGTTTGCCCGACTGGGTGACGGGCAGCTCCACGCCGGGCTGTTGGTGCCGCTCGTCGCGGCGGCGCTGCTGGTGTTCGTCCTGGCGCGCACACGCTGGGGGTACGAGCTGCGCGTGGTGGGCGAGAACGCGGTGGCGGCGCGCTACGCGGGCATCAACGTGCGCTCGACCATGCTGACGGCGATGCTCGTCAGCGGTGGCCTGGCTGGCGTGGCGGGCATGGTCCAGATCGCGGGCATCATCCACCTGCTGAATGGCCAGCTGTCGTCGAACTACGGCTACACCGCGATCATCGTGGCGTGGCTGGCGCGGCTGCACCCGCTGGCCGTGCTGCTGGTGAGCGTGCTGTTCGGCGCCCTGGTGAACGGCGGCTACGCGGTGTCGCAAGTTGGCATTCCGCAGGCGCTCGGCGCGGTGCTGCAGGGCATGATCCTGTTCTTCGTGCTCGGCATCGGCGACCTGTTCACGCGGTACCGACTGCGCATCATCACCACGCCGGTGGTGGCCGCTCCGGCCAGAGCCGCCGAGGGCAACCTGAGGTGATGAGGTGATGAGGTGACGGGCGACCTCCTGGTTGCCATCTGCCTGGCGGCGATCGCCTCCGGCACGTCGATCCTGCTGCCGGCGCTGGGCGAGGCCCTGACCGAGCGCTCCGGGGTCCAGAACCTCGGTGTCGAGGGCATGATGCTGATGGGCGCGCTGTTCGGCTACGTCGTCGACATCCAGACGGCGAGCCTGCCGCTGGCGTTCCTGGCGGCCATGGTCGCGGCCGTGGCGCTGGCGCTGGTCCACGCGTTCCTGTCCATCACGCTGCGGGCGAATCAGATCGTGAGCGGCCTGGCGGTGACCCTGTTCGGCTCAGGCCTGACGGCGTTCCTCGGCAAGCCGTTTGTCGGGGCGCAGGCGCCGGTGGTCCTGAGCCGCGTGCCGATCCCGGGCCTGTCGCAGATCCCCGTGCTCGGCCAGATCCTGTTCACCCAGGACGCGATCGTGTACGCCTCGTTCGTCCTGGTCCCACTCGTGTGGTACTTCATCTACCGCACGCGGCCGGGGCTCAATCTGCGCGCTATCGGCGAGAGTCCAGCCACGGCCGACGCGATGGGCGTCGGCGTCGCCTCGAGGCGCTACCTGTACACGCTGGTCGGTGGCGCGCTGGCCGGATTGGGCGGCGCGTACCTGTCGCTCGGCTATACGCCGACCTGGGTGGAGGGCATGACGGCCGGGCGGGGCTGGATCGCCGTCGGCCTGGTGGTCTTCGGCATGTGGGACCCGCTGCGGGTGATGGCGGGGGCCTACCTGTTCGGCTTCGTCGACGGCTTTCAGCTGCGCGCGCAGGGACTGGGCAGCACGATACCCTCGTTCTTTCTGAACATGCTGCCGTACCTGTTCACAGTGGTCGTGGTGTCGCTGTCGAGCGGCGAGCGTCTTCAGCGGCGGCTCGGCATCCCGCGCGCCCTGGGCCTGCCGTACTGGCGCGAGGAGCGCACGTGACGGCCGACGTCACCGACAACGACGTCAGATGGTTGCCCAAGGCAGAGATCCACGTTCACCTGGAGGGCTGCTTCGAGCCGGCCGACGGCGCCCGCCTGGCGCGGGAGGCTGGGGAGCCGCTGCCGCGGCCAGTGGAGCGCCTGTTCGACATGCGCGGGCTGGACCTGAGCGCCTTCCTGGAGCTGCTGGACTGGTCGTGCGGCCTGGTGCGGACGTCGGACCAGCTGGCGCGGGCGGCGTACGCGTTTGCCGAGCGCGAGGCGCGTGCCGGCGTCGGCTACGCCGACCTGATCGTCAACCCGACCCATTGGGCCGCCTGGCGCGATCGCCTCGACGCGTTCGTCGAGGCGCTGGACGCCGGGTTGGCCAGCGCCGAGGCGGACCGGCTGCCGCGCGTGGGCCTGTGTATCAGTCTGTTGCGCCAGCAGAGCGCCGGCGCGGCTCTCGAGCTGGTCGACTGGGTGCTCGAGCGGCGTCATCCGCGCGTGGTGGCGCTCTCGATCGACGGCAACGAGGCGGCCGCCGGACGCACCGGACCCCGATTCGCCGAGGCGTTCTCGCGAGCCGCCCAGGCGGGGCTGCATCGCACGGTCCACGCCGGCGAGTCGAGCGGCCCCGAGGGCGTCTGGGACGCGCTGGAGTATCTCCAAGCCGAGCGAATCGACCACGGCGTTCGGGCGGTCGAAGACCCGGCGCTCATGGCGGCGCTGGCGGCGCGCCGTGTCACCCTGAACGTCTGCCCGGGCTCCAACGTGAAGCTCGGGCTCTACTCGGAGCTGAGCGTTCACCCCCTGGAGACACTGCGCCAGGCCGGCGTACCCGTGTCAATCAACACCGACGACCCGGCGCTGATGGCGACCGATCTCGTGTCGGAGTACCTGGCCGCTGCCCGAGCGTTTGGCTGGGACCGGGCGGTCGTGCGCCAGGTGGCCCGCACGTCGATCGCGGCGAGCTTCTGCGACGCGGACACACGAGGACGTCTGCTGGCTGCTGCCGACGACCCGTTATGAGCCTGCTCGGGGCTCGCGTCCGGCGCGGCGGTGACCCTCGACTGCTGACCGGCCACGGCGCCTACGTCGACGACCTGACTCTCGCCGGCATGCTCCACATGGCCGTGTGGCGCAGCCCGCTGGCGCACGCGCGCGTCCAGCGCGTCGCTCTCGACCGGGCGCTGGCGCAGCCGGGCGTGGTCGACGCCTTCGACCTGGGCGCGTTCGGCTCGTCCCCACCCGTGTTCCCCACTGTCGTGTCGCACCCGTCGCTGAAGGACTGCCCTCAGCACCCGCTCGCTGGCGACCATGTGCGCTACGCCGGCGAGGCGGTGACGGTGGTCGTGGCCGAGTCCCGCGCCATCGCGGAAGACGCGCTCGGCCTGGTCGAGGTGGACCTGGAGCCGCTCGCGCCCGTGGCCTCGACCGACGCAGCGCTGGCGCATAGCGCGCCACAGCTGCACGCCGACGCGCCGGGCAACCGCTGCGCCGCGTGGAGCGTGCGTGTCGGCGACGCGGACGCCGCCTTTCTCGGGGCTGACCTGGTGGTGCGCGAACGGCTCGCCATCCAGCGCTACACCGCCGTCCCGATCGAGACGCGCGGCGTCGTGGCGCAGCACGACCCGGTCGCCGGCGAGCTGGTGATCTGGGTCTCCGGCCAGTGGCCGCACACCACGCGCACGCTGGCGGCGCGCATGCTCGGGCTGGACGAGGAGCGCATCCGCGTCGTCGTGCCGGACGTCGGCGGCGGCTTCGGCGTCAAAGAGGAGTTCTATCCAGAAGACCTGCTCGTCCCGTTCGCGGCGCGCCGCATCGGTCGCGCCGTCAAGTGGATCGAGGATCGCCGGGAGCACTTCCTGAGCGTAGTCCACGCCCGCGAGCAGGTTCACGACATCGAGCTGGCGCTGCGGCGCGACGGCACCATCCTCGGCCTGCGCGACCGCATCGTCACCGATATGGGCGCCTACGTGCGCGCGCTCGGCTTCGTCAATCCGTCCCTGGCGGCCGCGTCCGTCCCCGGACCGTACCGCATCCCGGACATCCAGATCGATTCCGTGGCCGTCGTGACCAACAAGAGCCCTGTCTCGCCCTACCGCGGGGCCGGCCAGCCGGAAGCGACGTTCGCGCGCGAGCGGCTGCTCGACATTGCCGCGCACCAGCTGGGCATCGATCCCGCCGAGATCCGCCGCCGCAACCTCCTGCCGCCTGAGGCGCTGCCATTCGACGCCCGGATCAGCTCAGCCGACGGCCCCGTGCGCTTCGACAGCGGCGATTTCCCCCGAGCCCTCGAGACGGCGTTGGAGATGCTGGACTACGCGGGCCTGCGGGCAGCCCAGGCGGCGGCGCGCCGCTCCGGCCGACTGCAGGGCATTGGCATCGCCGTCTACGCCCAGATCACCGGCACCGGCCCCTTCGAGGGTGCCGACGTGCGCGTGGGCAGCGACGGCTCGATCACTGTCGCCACCGGCGCGGTCGAGATCGGCCAGGGGCTGACCACGGCCCTGGCGCAGGTGGTCGGCGCCGAGCTGGGCGTGCCGCTCGATCGGGTGCGGGTCGTCGCCGGCGACACCGCGCGCATCCCGCACGGCATCGGCACCTACGCCAGTCGCTCGATGGTGATGGCCGGCAACGCGGTGGCGGCGGCGGCCGGCCAGGTGCGCGCCAAAGCGGTACAGGCCGCGGCCCATCTGCTGGAGGTGTCCGAGCAGGACGTCGAATGGCGCGACGGGGCTGCCTGGGTGCGCGGCGTCGGCAGCCGCTCCCTGTCGCTAGCACAGCTGGCAGCCGCCTTGCGGCCGGGTGGCGGGCAGCGGCGGCCCGGGATGGCGCCCACCCTGGAGTCCCGCTACTACTACGAGAACGACCAGCCGCCCTTCGCCTACGGCGTCCATGTCGTACTGGTGGAGGTCGACGCCGACACGGGAGCGCCGCGCCTGGAGCGGTACCTGGTGGTGCACGACGCCGGCCGCTTGATCAACCCGACGATCGCCGAGGGGCAGATCGTCGGCGGGATCGCCCAGGGCCTGGGCGGCGCGCTGCTCGAAGAGCTGGTGTACGACGGGCAGGGGCAGCTGTTGGCGTCCAGCCTGCTCGACTACGCCGTGCCTGGAGCGCGCGACGTGCCGACCGTGGACATGGCGCACATGGAGATCCCAAGTCCGCTGAATCCGCTCGGCGTCAAGGGCCTCGGCGAAGGCGGCGCCGTGGGCGCGCACGCCGCCGTGGCGAACGCCGTGGCCGACGCGCTGCTGCCGCTTGGTGTCACTGTCCGGCAGACGCCGCTCACGCCAGCGGCCATCAGCCGACTCATACTCATGAGCCGCGCACGCCAGACATGACAGCACATCATCACCTACACTCGCGCGGATGGCGGCGGGCGCTCGCCCCTGGCTCGTGGTGGGCGGCCTGCTGCTCCTGGCGGCGGTCGTGCTTCTGGCCGCGGCCGGTGGCTACCTGGGGCCGCTGGTGGTGTGCGGGGCCGATGGCCGGGCCGTCTGCGTCGCCTGGCCGGCCGCCGCGTCCGCGTTCACGTGGCTCGCTTTCCTGGCGTTCATCGCCGCGCTGGTCGCCTGGCAGGTACGCGACTGGCGCCGCTGACGGCGGGGCGGCGGCGCGTCCTGGTATACTGGCGCGACATTCTTCTCGCCTCTAGCGCGCGGCCCAACCGGCGCGCGCCGGGGGCTGCTGATACGGCCAGGCGCCCGCCCGGGCCTGCTCTGGCCTCTCACCAAGGGACCTCTTGTGCCGAAACGTACCTACCAGCCGAAGCGCATCCCGCGCAAGCGCGAACATGGCTTCCTCAAACGCATGTTCTCCGCTGCTGGCCGCGTCGTGCTCAAGCGCCGCCGGCTCCGCGGCCGCAAGCGCCTCACCGTCGTCTAACGTTTGGCTATTCAGGCTGGCCACCGGTGAGTGCCTAATGGGTCGCACGGGCAGGCGAGCCGTGGCGTCGGCCTTCTCGGCGACCAGCCGTGAGACGCGACCAGCGCCTGCGCGCCCGCGCCGACTTCGCTCGGGCGCGGGCCCTCGCGACGCGCGTCGTCAAGCACCCGCTGCTGGTGCTCTACGTCGCACCAAATCAGCTTCCGCGGACGCGCCTGGGCATCACCGTGAGCCGCCGCGTCGGCAAGGCAGTCGCCCGCAACCTGGTGCGCCGCCGCATCCGCGAGGCTGTCCGCTGCCGCCTACGCGAGATCGCATCCGGGCGTGACCTCCTGTTCGTGGCCAGGCCGCCGAGCGCCGACGCGGGTTGGACCGCCATCCGCGATGCCGTCGAGCACACCATCGGGCGGGCCGGGCTCCGGCTCCCCGCCAACGGCGACGGCGCAACAACGGCCACCCCAGCACACGTCCCATCTCCTGAAGGGCCACCTGATCCTGAAGGGCCACCTGAACGGGCATGAGCGTCGACGTCCCGGGGAAACCAACCCCGCTGTCCCTGCCCTCCCTGCCGCGCCGGGCCCTGCTGCTCGGCATCCGCGCCTACCAGGCGACGCTCGGACCAGCTCTGCCACCCGTGTGCCGCTACCAACCAACCTGTTCGCGGTACGCGTACGGCGCCATCCAGCGGTACGGCGCTCTGGCCGGGAGCTGGCTGGCCTTGCGACGGCTTCTCCGCTGCCGCCCCTTTGGCGGCAGCGGATACGACCCGGTACCGTGACGTCGATGCGGCATACTCCTGGGCAGGTAGGCGGATGCTTCTCGTGCTTCCGCGTTCGGGCATGAGCACCCGTAGGCCTGACGAGTAGAGTCCGCGGAGTAGCGATTGAATCTCGATTTCCTCCTCCCGATCTGGAACCCGTTCATCGTCCACCCGCTAGAGGCGGGCTTGCGGGCGTTCGCCACGCCCTTGCAATCGTTCACCAGCCCGGGCATGGCCGGCGGGCTGGCCATCATCCTGTTCACCGTGGCGATCCGGCTGCTGCTCGTCCCGCTGTCCCTGGTGCAGATCCGCTCCCAGCGGGCCCAGATGGCCATCCAGCCGGAGATGAAGCAGCTCCAGAAGAAGTTCAAGGGCGACCGCGAGGGCATGGCCAGGGCGCAAATGGCGCTGTACAAGGAGCGCGGCGTCAACCCGGCGGCCGGCTGCCTGCCGCTGCTCCTCCAGCTGCCCATCCTCTTCGGGATGTACTCGGCGATGTCCCAGCTAGCGACCCAGGGGCTGACGCTGGACCAGGTCGCGACGCGCCAGGTGGACCCGGGCCGCGTCACCTACGTTGCCCAGCGCACCACCGAGCCGCTGCCGTTCAACCAGTTCGTCCTCGCCCAGATCGAGGTGACGCCCAAAGGCAGCGGCCCCATCGCCCTGGACGTGCCCCAGGATCAGGCCGAGGTCTCCCACGGTGGCGCCGCCCTGCTGCACGGCACCCAGGGCCTGACGCTGACTCCAGGCCAGGCGACCGGCAACACCAACCCGCCGAACCCGCCGAACAACTCGGCGTCCGTCTTCCTACGCCCCGGCGGGCAGATGAACGCCGACGGCACGCTCAACCGCGGCGTGCCCGTCCAGGTCGGCGAGCCGTACCTGGTGGAGGTGGTGGTCAACGCCGCCTCGACGGTCGCGGACGCCGCCAAGGTCGTCGTCACCTATGACCCGGCGCTTCTCGACGTGACCAACGTCGTGACACCGCCGCTCGAGGACCTGCCCTTCAAGAGCAGCTTCCTGTGGCTGCCGAGCCTTGGCGAGCCGGACCTGATCCACGTCTTCGGCGCGGGCATCCCGGGCTTGCTTCTGATCGTCATGACGATCAGCTCGTTCCTGTCGCAGCGCATGACGACGATGCCCACGCAGGACCCCCAGCAGCAGGCCATGATGAAGTCCATGGCGTTCATGCCGCTGATGTACCTGTTCTTCTTCCTGGGCACGCCGGCCGGCCTGGTCCTGTACTGGCTCACCAGCAACATCTTCAGCATGTTCCAGCAGTACTTCACCATCGGGCTCGGCCTGCTCGGCGGGGACGTGCAGCGCCTGACCGGTCGCAACCTGCAGCCAGCCTGGGCCACCGCCCAGTCGGCGGGCGCGCCAGCCGCGCTGGGCAACGGCCGCGTCAACGGCGAGGCCGGCAACCACTCTAACGCTGACCCGGACTCAAACTCTAACTTCGACGCCGATATCACTACACCCGCCACGGGCCAGCGCGTTGCCCCCACCTCGCGGCGCACGCGCATCAGTCCGGGCAAGGGGAGGAGACGTGGCAAGCGTTGAAGCCACCGCACCTACCGTAGACGACGCCATCGACGCGGCGCTCGACCAGCTCGGGCTGGACGAGGACCAGGTGGAGCTCGAAGTCCTGTCCGAGGGCGGCGACGGCACCCCCGCCCGCGTCCGCGCCACCGCCCGCGCCGACATCGCCGTCAACGGCGACACCGACCCGGACGAAGGCGACGATGAGCTCGCCGCCGCCATCCAGCTGGACGAGGAGCCAGCGGAGTGGGACGAGAACCTCGCGACCGCCGGCCGCGAGATCGTCGAAGACCTCCTGGACTACATGGGCTTCCCGGGCGACGTGGACGTGCTCCGCGCCGGCAAGGAGAACGGAACGCCAACCCTCGTCATGGCCGTCGTCGACGGCGAGTCGATGGGGGCGCTCATCGGTCGCCGCGGCGAGACGTTGCAGGCCTTCCAGTTCATCGCCCAGCTGCTGGTCAACCGGCGCGTCGGCCACTGGACCCGCGTCCTATTGGACGTCGAGGGGTACCGGTCGCGCCGCGAGCGCTACCTCAAGGACACGGCCCTGCGCGCGGCCGAGAAGGCGATGCGCTACCGCGAGGCGATCGAGCTGGACCCGATGATCCCGAGCGAGCGCCGTATCGTGCACCTAGCCCTGGCCACGCACGAGTACGTCAACACCCACTCGGAGGGCGAGGGCGACAATCGGCGGATCATCGTCGAGCCAAAGCCGGACTTCCTGAAGCAGCAAGGTCGCCCAGCGGCCGCCGTGCCCGAGCGGCCGCGGCCGCCGAGTGGCCGCGGTGGCTTCAGCCGCGGCCCCCGCCCGGGTGGCCGCGGCCGGTCCAGCACCGGCGGAGGCTTCAGCCGTCGCTAGCACCGGGCACGGCGAAAAAGCGCACCGCGTGACCGCCAGGACCGACGGCGCCGCCGAGCGTGCCCCCATCGACTACCTGCTGCTCGGCCACGTCACCGCCGACCGCCTGGACGACAAGCACGTGGTGATGGGTGGCACGGCAACCTACGCCGGGCTGACGGTGCGCAACATGGGCGGGCGCGTCGGCGTCCATACGAGCGCGTCCTACGAGCCGGGCCTCATCGACGTCCTGCGCGGCACCATGGTGGCCCGCATCCCCGCCGAGTACACCACCTGCTTCGTCAACGTGTACCAGGACGGTACGCGGCGCCAGCGGATCGAGTCGGTCGCCGAGAAGCTGACCTACGACCAGATCTTGCCCGAGTGGCGGAATGCCCCCGTCGTCCACCTGGGGCCGCTGTGCCAGGAGATCGAGACGTCTATCGTCAGCCGCTTTCCCAAGTCCCTCATCGGCGTGACACCCCAGGGTTGGATGCGGGCCTGGGGCGGCGACGATGGGGCGGTCCACGCCGTGGAGTGGGACGACGCTGATCGGGTGCTGGGGCAGACGGACGCCGTCGTCATCTCCGAGAACGACGTGCCCCACCCCTCGGTCATCGACGCTTGGGCGCGCAAGGCGCGCCTGCTCGTGGTCACGCTCGGTGCGCGCGGCTGCGCGGTGTACAAGGCGGGCGTCGCGGAGCCGTACCGGTCGGCCGCGTTCAAGCCCGTGGCCGAGGTCGATCCAACTGGGGCCGGCGACGTCTTCGCCGCGGCCTACTTCTGGCACCTGCGCCAGAGCGGTGGCGACTGGCGCCAGGCAGCCGACTGGGCGAACTGTGTTGCGTCGTTCGCCGTCGAGAAGCGCGGCGTCGCCGGCGTTCCCAGCCTGACCGACGTGGAGCGGCGCTGGCAAAGCGGGAAGCGCGTCGGCGGCTCGCCGTAGCGCCCAGTGGCAAAGTGGCAGAAGTGGGAAAAATGGGAAAAGTCGTCGCGGTCGCCAATCAGAAGGGCGGCGTAGGCAAGACCACAACCAGCGTCAACCTGAGCGCGTACCTCGCTCTAGCCATCCGCGTGCTGCTGGTGGACCTCGATCCACAGGGCAACGCGACCTCGTCCCTGGGCATCGACCCGCGCACCGCTCACCCGTCGACGTACGAAGCGCTCATCGGCGCCGCGCCGCTTCCGGATGCGATCATCTCTTCCGGTCGGCCCAACTTCGACCTTGTTCCCGCAAGCCGCAATCTGGCCGGCGCCCAGGTGGAGCTGCTGGAGCTCGCCGACCGGAACCAGCGCCTGAAGCTCGCGCTGGAGGACGTGCGGGGCCTGTACGACGTCACGCTCATCGACTGCCCGCCATCGCTGGGCATCCTCACGCTCAACGGCCTCGTCGCCGCCGACGCCGTGCTGGCGCCGGTGCAGTGCGAGTACCTCCCCCTCGAGGGCCTGGGCCAGCTGGTCGAGACGTTGACCCTCGTGCGCGCTACCCTGAACCCGCGGCTGGAGGTCATTGGCCTGCTCATGACGATGTACGACGCGCGCACGAATCTGTCGGCCCAGGTGGTCGACGAAGTGCGGGCCCATTTCCCGGCCGAGACGCTGGAGACAGTGATCCCACGCAGCGTGCGGCTCAGCGAGGCGCCCAGCCATGCCAAGCCCGTCCTCGAGTACGACCCCGCGTCGCGCGGGGCAACCGCCTACGCGGAGCTGGCGCAGGAGCTCATGATCCGCCGCGGTCTGCTCACGTGAGACGGACGGCCTGAGCGCGTAGCGCGATGCCGGCCACCCCCTCGCCTTCGCCCGAGCGCCGCCTGGGCCGCGGTCTCGGAGCGCTGCTGCCGCCGGCGGCCGGACTGCGTGACGTCCCCGTCGACGCGCTGCGCCCGAACCCCTGGCAGCCCCGCGCCCCGCTCGACGACGCCGCGCTCGACGACCTCGTCGCGTCCATCCGCCAGCACGGGGTGCTGCAGCCGATCGTGGTCAGCCAACAGCCCGATGGCAGCTACCAGCTCATCGCCGGCGAGCGCCGCTGGCGTTCGGCTCAGCGCGCCGGCCTGCGCGTGGTGCCGGCGATCGTCAAGGAGGCCACGCCGCGGTCGAGCCTGGAGCTAGCCCTGGTCGAAAACATCCAGCGGCAGGACCTGAACGCGATCGAGGAAGCGGCCGCGTTCCGGCAGCTCCTGGACGAGCACGGCCTGACGCAGGAGCAGCTGGCCCAGCGCATTGGCAAGAGCCGGGTGGCCGTGACGAACACCCTCAGGCTCCTCCAGCTGCCGGCGGCGGCGCGGCAGGCTCTTGTCGAGGGCACCATCACCGAGGGCCACGGACGGGCGCTGCTGATCGCCGAGGGCGAGGCGGACCGCCTGGCGCTGCTCGAGCAGGTGGTCGCCTACGAGCTGAGCGTCCGGCAAACGGAGGAGCGGGCGCGCCGGTTGGCAGCCGGTGGCGCACCGAAGCAGGGCCAGGGCGCCCGGACACCGCGTGCGGACCCTGACGAGGCGCGGCTGATCGACGCGTTCCGCGCCGCTCTGGGCGCGAAGGTGGAGCTGAAACGGACCCGCCACGGCGGCCGCCTGGTCATCCACTTCCACTCCCCGGACGAGCTCCAGGGCATCTACGACAGGCTGGCGCCACCGGGGTAGGGGTAGCGCGAACAACAGGCAAGAGCCTGAGCCTGAGCCTGAGCCTGAGGCCGCGTCAGTCTTGCGGAGGCCCCTGCATACTCTTCAGGAGCGCGGTGGTCGAGCGGTCGGTGACGAGGGGCAAGAAGGCGACCCGGGCGCCAACCGCGCGCGCCGTGGCCATCTCCGGCAGCGTGGCTTCGGAGTAGTCGCCCCCCTTCGCGTAGACAGCAGGCCGGAGGGAGGCGATCAGGCGGTCGGCGGTTCGGTCGGCAAAGACGACCGCGTAGCCCACCGGGTCGAGCGCCGCGACCAGCTCGGCGCGCTCGGCCTCCGGCACCAGAGGCCGGCCAGGCTTCAGGGCGCTGGCTGACGCGTCGCTATTGACGCCGACCACCAGGACGTCGCCCAGGGCCCGCGCCTGCCGCAAGTACCTGAGGTGTCCAACGTGCAGCAGGTTGAAGACGCCATTGGTCAAGACGATGCGCTCGCCGCCAGCGCGCCGCCTGGCCAGCTCGGCGGCGACCTCGCGCTCCTCCAGGACAACGCCCATGGGCTCGCTCCGCCCGCGATGGTAGCAGCACGCTTCCGATTAGAATTGGTCAATGCTCCAAGAGAGGCGGCCCGAGGTAGGCATCTCCGTGGTGCTGCCCGCCTATAACGAGGAAGCGATTATCGAGCGGACCATCCGTCACGTCGCCGCCGTGCTGGACGGGATGGTCGGCTCCTTCGAGATAGTGGTCGTGAACGACGGCTCCCGTGATCGCACCAGCGCGGTCCTGGCGGCGCTCGAACGGGAGGAGCCGGGCCTGCACCTGCGCGTCGTGACACACGGCGAGAACCGCGGGTATGGCGCCGCTCTGGCCAGCGGGTTCGACGCGGCGCGCCAGGACCTGGTGTTCCTGACCGACGGCGACAAGCAGTTCGACGTAGGCGAGCTCGACGGCTTCCTGGCCGAGATGGACGACGGGACCGACCTGGCCATTGGGTGGCGCCGCAACCGCGCCGACCCGCCGCTGCGCCTGCTGAATGCCTGGGGCTGGAAGCTGCTGGTGAACGGGCTGTTTGGCTACACCGCGCGCGACATCGACTGCGCCTTCAAGCTGTTCCGGCGGCAGGTGTGGCAGAGCCTCACGGTGCACGCGCGTGGCGCCACGTTCAGCGCGGAGTTCATCGTCAAAGCGCGTCGCCTGGGGTTCCGCGTCAAGCAGCTGCCCGTGAGCCACTTCCCGCGAACGGCCGGCAGCCCGACTGGCGCCCGCCCGGACGTGATCGTCAGAGCGTTCAAGGAGCTGTTCCAGCTGTGGCGGAACCTCGACCGCGAGCTTGCCGAGGATCCTCGAGCCCAGGCGCTGCGTCGGTCGGAGGTCGTCTCCGGCTGACGGCAGCGGCGCGCCTGGTGCTTCCGCCAAACGACCCGTCGACAGGCTACCGCTCGGAGCTGCCGCCAGTCCGGGGACCGCGCGAACCGGTCGGCTACCGGCGGAGCTTCGAGTGGGGCGCGCGCTTCCAGGGGCTGCTGCTGCTCGTGCTCGGGCTGGCCGGGATGATGGGCGTGTACCTGGTGTTTCAGCTGGGCGGCGTGCCCGGGCTGCCGGCTCCGCCGCCACCGCCGCCGGGGCTCGGTGGGCTGAGTGTCCCGTCACTGATCAACGTGGCGAGCTGCCTCGGCCTGCTGATCACCGTCGGCTCGCTCGGCCTGATCCTGGTGGGCCTGCGGCGGATGTTCGACCCCTACTGAGGAATCTCGGCATCGGCGCTACGGCCGAGATAGTCCAGAGCCGGCCGCCAGCGTGGGAACTCGTCGTCCATCATGGCGCGCAGATCGGCGCGCAGACGGGGCCGCACGTCGACCGGGCGCACCGTGACGCTGACAGTATCGCCAACAGCCACTCCCGCCGCCTCGAGCTCTTCTCGGGGGATGGTGACAACGACGCTATTGCCGTTTTTCCGCAGGGTCGCGAGCATGGTATCTCCTAGTGTCGGCATATTGTCACGCTAGCGTGACAATGTACCATGCGTTCGCCTCGTCATACAAGGCGTATCTGTAGTATAGTTCGAGCATGCAGGACCGCGTCACCCTGACGGTCGACGACGTGCTGGCCCTTCACGACGACGTCATGACCCGGCAGGGCCAGGTGCCATCGCCCCTCCGCGGCGGCGGGCTCGTTCTTCTGGAGGCCGCACTCGCTCGGCCACAGCAGGCGGCGTTCTACGCGGGCGCCGACGTGTTCCAGCAAGCGGCGCTGCTCGCCATCGGCATTGCCCAGGCACACGGCTTTGTCGATGGCAACAAACGCACGGCAACTGTCGTGATGATCGTCTTCCTGAGGCAGGACGGCCTCGCCGTGCGTGCAGGCGCCGAGATGGAGTTCGCGCACCGTCTCGAAACGGCACTTGAAGCCTCAAGAGCTGACCGCGAGAGAGCAGTTGACGCCCTAGCTGTCTGGCTGCGCGCCTTCTGCCAGGTGATTCGCCCATAAGTCCATAGGCGACGGCCACATCCTCGTCCGTGCGCTTGTGAACATGCGGCTACTCCTCGTTGAAGTAATCGGAGTCCATACGCTTGATCTGGTAGGCCGACGCCACGGTGACGCCGACATTGTGCTCGATGAGCAACCGCGCCAGGCTCGGCCCATCGATCAGGACGATCCGCTTGTCGATCCGCTCGACGTAGCCCTGCGCTTCCTTGCTGAAGGCGGCGGTCGTGATAAATACACCCTTGCGCGCGCGAAAACCATCGAGGCTACCGGCGAAGCCTTGGACTTCAGGGCGCCCCACTGTGCTATCCCACTTCTTGGCCTGAACGTAGATCATGTCCAAGCCGAGCTTGTCCTCCTTGATCACGCCATCAATCCCGCCATCGCCACTCTGCCCGACAACCTGAGCGGCATCCTGCAAACTTCCTCCATACCCCATCGCAACCAGCAGTTCGAGCACCAGTTTTTCGAAGAAGCGGGATGACTGCGCCTTGATCCTGTTCAGCAGCTCATCAGCGAGCGCTGCCTGCAACTGGCGGTGGGCTTGCTCGATCAAGTCTTCGGGTGTTGCCGAGACGAGGCCTGGCCCCTCTGTTTGTGGCACTCCTGCTGGCGCTTCCCCGGCTGCCGACCGCTCACGGAAAGCCACGAACCCGGGGTAGCGGCTGAGTAGCCGCATGTCGATGCGCGGCGGGTGCTCCGCGAGGAGTGCCCGGCCGCGGTCCGTGATGCGCATGCTCCCGCGCTCAACCCCCTCCAGTAGGCCCGCCTTGGCCATGTACGTTCGTGCCCAGGCAACCCGGTTGAGCAGACGCCGCTGGCCAGAAGGCAGCAGCTCGCTCCGCTCGCTCTCGGTGAGTTGGAACTGATCGGCGAGGCGCTCCGTAAGATCGGAAAGACGCTGGGTGTCACCGTTCCGCAAGAGCTGCAAGAGTGGAAGTGTGATGCTCTGGAAATCAGGAACCGGCACTGGGTCCTCTTCTCAGGACATCAGGCGTTCGCGAGTGCCGACAAACTTACGGCCGCCAGCGTGGGAACTCGTCGTCCATCATGGCGCGCAGGTCCGCGCGCAGGGGCTCCCCGACCGACCGAACGCGCCCAAGCCGCTCGCGGGACTCCACGTCAGCGCTTCTCGCAACCGAGAGGCGCTGGGTACGGTAACTCGCCCTCCTCATCAAAAGTCGGCTGGCCAGAGGCGGGCGCCGTGGATCACGGCCAGCACCTGCACCACATCGTGGCGCGCATCGAACGTGTAGGCAACGATGTACGGGGTGCTCGGAACGACCAGCTCGCGCGTTCCGGGCACACGACCGGGGCGCCCGAGGGCTGGGTGCGCTGCCAGAAGCTCCACCTGCCGCATGATGGTGTCGCGTAGGCGCCAGGCCGCCTGCGGCTGGAATTGGAACACGTGGCGGAAAATCTCGCCAAGATCATCCTGGGCCTGGCTACGCCACGCGATCTGCGGCATCGTTGTCCGGCTGCTCGCGGTCGGGACGCGATCCCACAGCTTGCTCGATCATGGCGTCCAGGTGGGCCACGACGTGCTCGTGGGGGATGAGCGTGGCGGTCCCGGCGCGAACGTCGTCAAGGGCCTCGCGAATCTTGGCGACCTGCCACTCCTGATCGTCTAGGTACGCAGCGATGGCACGCCCGATGACCCAGCTGCGCGGGCGTTCCAGGGCGGCGGCGAGTTTGTCAACGCGTTCCGACAAGTCATCGGGGAGCCGAATGGAACGAGGTGTGCGCACGGATCGTGGGCCCTTGAGAGAGATTGGGGTAGGCGAACGTAGTCTACTGTAATCTCTCCCGCCTGGTGTACAGGCAGGGAACAGTGGCTGCTCGCCTCTTGCCAGGTGGTTCGCCTATGAGAGACGGCCGTGTGCCGGCGATGGCGGCCATGGCTCGTCGCGCCCGAATGGGAACCTCGTGGTGCCGCGGGCTGTATAGCTGTATATAGGAGGATGCCCTGCATCAGCATCAGCACACGGCACAGCTCATCAACGCCAGAGACGTGGGTCTCGGGAGCGCACCCCAGTGGTGAGCCAGAATAGGCAGACGACTAGCAGCGGTAGTCCCAGCCAGGGACGCTCCCCGTTTCGGGTGCTCGTGGTGGTGAGCCAGCCCGTCCTGACTCAGGTCGTCCACCTGGCGCTGGGCCACGGCCGGTTCGTGCCGCGCACCGCTTCGACCGGGGCGGACGGCAGAGCCGCCCTCGAGCACTGGAAGCCACACCTGACCATCATCGACATGGACGTCGGCAACGGCGAGATCATGGCCTGGCTCGACACCGCCGCGGCGCGCGGTGAGCGCATGCCGGTCATTGCGCTGACGCGGCGGGGCGACCTCAGGACGAAGCTGGACGCCTTCAGCCGCGGCGTCGACGACATCCTGACAGTGCCGTTCTCGCCCGAGGAGCTGGTGGCTCGCCTGCTGGCCATCATGCGGCGCACCTACCGCGAGGACGTCGCCTTCACACCAGTGATCCGGCTCGGCGAGCTGGAGA
>JAABUZ0100002330.1_pt1 | contig 32021 bp, 24 predicted proteins | sample 5562091 | NCBI WGS metagenome assembly JAABUZ01 (sample SAMN12813069, study PRJNA571459) | rock metagenome | isolation source: Antarctica rocks | place: Antarctica: Victoria Land, Linnaeus Terrace sud | collected 2015-12-21
CGCCCAGGGCGCACCGCCGGACGTATGCAATACGCCCCTACCCCCGGTCCGACTGTCCTGCCCTGAGAACTACATGGCGGCTTGCGCAGCCGTCTGCTTGTCCGACCCTATGCCAATGGTGTAAGCTCACCATTGGTACTCCCGGTGCTCCCCCATCCGTCTCGGTCCGACGGGCGGATGAGGGTCAGAGACGTGGTTCGAGAGGGGGGTGGGCGCGGGTCGCCTCGCTACGCTGTGCGTCCCATGGTTCGACGGTCCGAGAACAGCCCGATTGCCTCTATTGCCTATCGCTAGAGCTACACCGACCCAGATATAGACACGGAGTTCAGGAGAGTCTCATGCGACGACAAAGTACCTGGCGCATCCTGCTTACGTCCGGCGTTATTCTTGCCCTCATCACGCAGGCGACGTCCATGCGCGCGGCTTCCGCCTCGGGCCACCTTGGAGCCGCCCAAAGGCAAGCCGTGGCCATGGCCCAACCGCACGACTATACGCCCCCTCCCCAACGGCCATGGGCGACGAACCTACCGGCCACCCTGGTCCACTCCGGAGTGGCGTTGGTTGCGTTCCGCACCCCCGTGTATCTCGCCGCCGGCGGCACGCGCGTCGCCCTGAGCGACGCCGCCGCCGCGTCGCGCATCCACGTCGACAGCGTCTCGGCCGACGCCTTCAACGGCATATTGGACGGCCTGGGCACGACAAACGTCGAGCATCTGTTCGCAGGGCTCGACGCCACGCGGCTCGCCTCGGCTCGCGCGAGGGCCGAGGCAGCCACCGGCGCCTACGTGACCGACTTCACGCAGGTCTATCTCGTCCACTTCGACCCGGCCATCAACCCCGGCGACGCCGCCAACCGCCTGGCGCGCTCGCCGCTCGTCTCGTCGGCCATGCCGAACTTCAAGTATCACGTGCCGCAACGAGCGCGGGCGGTCTCGCCTGCGGCGCGCCCCATCTTGTCCCGCTTGTCCCGCGTGCCCCACGCGCGCGTCGGACGGCGGGTGAACGGCCTGCCTCCGCAATTGCCGGACAACTACGGCTATGTCAGCGACGGGCAATCGTACCACGACGCCGCCAGCAACGACGTGACGGGCGCCTTCGCCATGATCCGCGACCGCTTCGGGGATCAACCCGGCCAGGGCCAGATCGTCACCAACATCTCGCTTGGCAACATCAACGACCGCTCCACCGTCCTCGAGCGCGGGCAGCGCTACCTGGAGTACCGCGGCTTCCCCCGCATCCCCGTCTACCTGGCGAGCGGCGGGACGGACCCCGTCCTGAACCCCACCGCCACGACGCAGGACGACCAGGGTGATTTCGGCGAAGTCCTGCTCGACTTCAGCGTGATGGCCCCGCCCCCCACGGGCGACCTGCGCGTGCCTAATCAGCAGGCCTCTGGCCAGCTCGGTAACATCCTGGGCGCGGCCTACGGCGCGCAATACCGCCTGATCAACCCGCTGGTCAACGGCACGTCCGATTTTCTGGCTGCCTTCTTGGGCGGCGGCCAGCAGACCCCAGCGCCCACCATCATGACCGCCTCCATCGGCGATGGTATCCCGCAGCTCGGCTTCAGCGACTACTTCTTCGAGCAAGAGACCCTCATCCACGACGCGGTGGTGCTCGAGGAGCAGGGCAACGACATCTTCGTCACCATCTCCGCCGGCGACGGCCAGACCAACACCGACTCGGCGATGAATCCCAACGGCGTGACCGGTCCCACCGAGGTGACGACCGACACGTCCAGGATTACGGACATCAACGAGTTTAACTGGGCCGACCCCAACTACAGCTACTTCCTGACCTTCGAGCCGCAGTACGTGATCGACAGCGGCGCGAACGACGCCGGCGCCGACACGCTCAACGACATCTTCAACAACAGCCCCTCCAACACGGCCATCGACGCGCGGACGCGCCATGGCCAGCACACCACGGAGACGCGCTGGACCGGCCAGCAAAACTTCCACTCGGGCAACGGCTCGCGGGTCAACCTCTCCGCGCCGGGAGACGACGTGCTCTACCTGGCGCAGAGCGAGACGATTACGCCGGGAGTGCCCAACAATCCCGTCGACGATCAACCCGAACTGATCGGTGGTACCTCCGCTTCCAGCCCGGAGATCGCCGCGGCGGCAGCGGTCGTCCGCGGGGTTGCCACGCACCTTGGCCATCCCCTCAGTGCGGTGCAGGCGCGTCAGGAGTTGATCGACACGGCGCGGATCAATCCCATCCCCGCCTTCGACCTGGATCGGGCCAACGTCGGGCCGGAGCTCGACCTGACCCGCGCCGTGGCCGACCTGTTCAGCAAGTACGGACAGTCCGGTACGCCGGCGCTGGTGCGCATGACCGTGTCGCAGCGCAAGGCCATCCCCTACGGCAACGGCTACGGGCGCGGCTTCTACAGTGACACGCCGCAGGACCCCTCGGCCAGGACGGCCACGATTGACTTGAGCGGGGGCCTGATCGTCAAGAACGGCGCCGGCTTCAACCTGGAGGAGCCCGCGGCCACGGGCGATAACATCAACGCCCCGCTCACGTTCGCCGTCGACGGGATGTACCTGCCGGCGAGCACGACTTATCGCTGGAGCTTTGCCCTGGGCAGCGGCGCCTCCGTTGCTCTCCCGGCGGCGCAGTACACCGATACGCTGCCGTACGTCCGCTTGCTGCCCTCCGAGATCTTCGGCCTCCTCGGGCAGCCCCTGACCGCGCTCGGCGACCGCGTGGTCAATGTCACGGTGACGACGAACAACGGGCTGTCGACGACGCTGGCCGTCACCTTCAAGGGCCAGACCAGTGCGACGTACACCCACGCCGTGTCGCCGTCGTTCAATCCTGTCTTCCGCCCGAGCTCGTCCGCGGACGGTATCACCGTCACCTATAACCTGAGGAACCTGCGCAGCGGCGCGGCCTCCACGGGCGGAGCGTATCCGACGGTCGACGGCGGGGTGTTGCTGATCAGCGACATCGACCGCGCGCTGCCGCGGGCCTTTTCCGACCGCAACGTCGATGCCCACGGTTGTAAGGTACCGCTGGCGGGCCTAACGGGGACGGTCACGCTCACGCCGACCAACCCGCTCGTCGTGGCCTGCCTTGGCCGCGGCGTGGGTACCTATGGGCTGGCCTTGCGTGGCGTCTCCGGCGGCAAAGAGATCGTCGGAAGCACAAGTTCGTGGATACCCCTGCGCTACGCACCTGCGCTCGAGGCGCATCCGGCGACGCCGAAGGTCCAGGCTGCCGTCTCGGCTCAGGGTGGTACGGCGCCCCTGTTCTACGACATCGCCAATACCCAGGCGGGCGGTGGCTCGGCGCAATTCACCGTCACCTACGACACCGCCGCCGTGCCCGGAGCGACGGGGGCCATCGTCGAGTTCTCCGCGCCCACCCCCGACCTGGCGCAAGGGCTGTTCATTACCGGCAACCTCCCGGACGCGAATAAGTTCACCAATCCGTACGGCGACCGCCTCGACGGCGGTAACAACCTGGGTCAGCCCGGCGAGTCGTACCATACGACGGTCAACAACACGGCCGGGGCGCTCACGCTCGACGGCGGCGCGATCGGCCTGTACAATCCTGCCGCGATCCCCGCGGGGTCGTGCGACCTGGCCTATCAGGTGCGCCTCTTTGCCACCAATGCCCAGGGGCGGATCGTTGGCGTCGCCGGCAACCCGTCGATCATCGACTTCGGCGACTTTAGCACGACCGCCTGCGGCGCGAAGCCTACCGCGACGGCGACGCCCGCCGTATCGGGGACGGCAACCGTGTCGGGGACGCCGCCGCCCGTCACCGGAACCCCAACCGTCAGCAGCACGGCGACAGTCAGCGCCTCGGCGACGGTGAGCGCCACGGGTACCGTCAACAGCACAGCGACGGCAAGTGCCACGGGTACCGTCAGCGGTACGGCAACGGTAAGCGCTACGGCTACCGTTAGCGGTACGGCAACGGTGAGCGCGACCGGCACCAGCGCCGCTGTCACGGGTACCAGCACCAGTACGAAGGCCTCCGCGACGAGCACGCCTACGGCTGCCCCCGCGACCGCGACAGGCACGCCTGTGCCCGCCACGAGCACCAGCACCAGTACGGAGGCCTCCGCGACGAGCACGAGCACACCTGTGCCCGCCACCAGCACAGCAACGGGTGTGCCGGCGACGAGCACGAGCACATCCACGCCGGTCCCTCCGACGAGCACCGGCACATCCACGCCGGCGCCCGCGACGAGTACGAGCACCGGTACAGCCGTCCCGGCAACGAGCACGGGTACGGCTATTCCCGCGACGAGTACGGGCACGGCTGTGCCCGCGACGGGAACGCCGACAGAGACGGCTGGGTCGCCCACCGCGTCTCCGAGCCCGGTCTGCCAGCTCTTCGTGTCGCCCGTCTTCGACACGGTCCCGCGCGGCGGTGAGCAGTCCCTTGTCTTCGAGACGTCGCCCGGCGCGCCCCTCACGGTGACGATCCGGGCGCGGTATCCGACCCAGGCGACGCTGTTCGCCTTCGGTGATCCCAACGGTGGAGGGGCCAGTCTGACGGGCACGCATGTGCCTCGCGGCTACCGCTACACCTTCCGGGCTGGTTCGGCCGGCCTGACGGTGCTGCTGTTCGCGATCCCGCGCAATGCGCGCCAGGGGACGGTCGCCGTGGATGTCGCGGCGAAGGAGTCGTGTGGGCTGTTCAAGACGGTCGTGACGTTCGAGGTGCGCGGCGCGGCGCAGGGGTCAGGCGCCTCGACGCCCCTCGATGGGCGCGCCGTGACGCTGGCGGTCGTGCTGCCGCGCGGGAACGTGCTGCCCACGAGCGCGAGTGCGCTGCTGCGGCGCGGCGTCATCCGCGTGGTGACGCGCCGGCACGGCGCGACGGTACAGCGCGTGCTCCTGGTCACCTACCACCCCCGCTCGAGGTCCGCGCCCCAGGCTAAAGGGGGAATCGCTCACAGGGGATAAGCCTCTAGCGCTAGGTCCGCTATCGCTGGCCATCCTGTCCGCCCGTCATCGTGGGTAAGTGACAAAGGATCGTGTTGTCTTCCCACGACGGTCGTCCACGGCAAGAGGGGGAGGAGCCTATCAGGCTCCTCCCCCTCGTCTCTATATCGGCCTGTGATCCATGAACGCTCGGACAACGTATTGTATCTATAGCGAGGTCATGGTTTATAGAATAGAACGGCTACGCGAAAGGTTCTTGTTTTGCGACGATCTGCTGTTGGACACACGCTCTCATTACTCTGCTTGGCTTTGCCGGTGGCGACATACACGACGACACGGGCGGCAACATACGCTTCCACTCGCTCCGCATCGCCCATCGGCGCGCAACGTGTCGCCATGCCGGCCGCGACGAGCACGACCATAGGGGGCCTCCCGCTGCCGTCGGTCACGTTGACGGTCCCGATAATGCTGACGCCGGCGACGGGCACGCCGTCCACCACCGCGATCGCGACGACGGCGAGCACGCCGGTAGGCACGGCGGTCGCGACGTCGACAAGCCGCCCCGGCGGATCCCCGACGGTTCAGGCGACGGCGTCCGCCACGATGCCCGCCGGTAAGGGTACCACGGCGCCAACCTCCACGGCCACGACCGCTCCGGTAGGAACCGGTACGGCTACGGCCACGACCGCTCCGGTAGGAACCGGTACGGCCATGGCCATGGCCACGGCAACGCCTTCGCCGACCACACCGTCGGCGGTTCCCGCGACCACTGCGCCGCCGACTGCAACTCCGTCCGGGTCGACGACGCCCGTGCCATCGGCGACCACAACCTCGCAATCCACGCCCGTGGCGACAGCAACGAAGACGGCCCCGTCGCCCCGCCCTGTTCCCGTGGCAGGACCCTGCCTGGTGCGGACGCTCTCGCTCTACGGCTCGCGCTTCAGCTTCGGAGGCTTCACCTTCGACACGCTGCCCAACGTGAGCGTGCGCAACTTGCGGAGCACGGGTGGCCGTCATCCCCGCGTGACCTCCCCGGCGCCGCTCTACGTCGCGGATGACCACGCCACGTTCTACTCCAACACGCGCTATAGCGCGCTGACCTGCGGATCGTACATCGTGGTCGATGTGGCGGGCAGCATCTTCGAGGGCTACCTATCGACCCACAATCACGTGATTAATCTCGCCGGGCGCACCTTCGGGGTGCGCGTGCGCCTCGGCCGCAACGGGACCTACATCGTGGTCCTGCATATCACCGGCGTCAGGTACGATCGCACGTACAGCGGCGTGCATGGAACCATCAACCGCCAGCGCTGATCGCGTCGATACCCTACCGGGTGTCGCGAGGGTACGCGGTACAGGCCACCGCGCCTGATAGCCGCGACGCGCAGGAGAGAGGGAGGCGTCCGACACCGTCGGGCGCCTCCCTCTCGCATAGGCGGGTCGATTGCCGCTCGTGAAGGGACTCCACGAGCGGCGGGACCTGCTGACCCACAGCGCGGGCGGCATACCGCATGTGTCGCGCGCATGCGATGGAGGCCCCACACCCGCCTCTCCGATATGGTACCATCACTCCATCGCGGTCGATGGCGTTGCCCGTCGCCGCGCGCCGCGCGCCGCGCGTGCGCCGGAATGGGTGGCTGTCCCCTCCACCAACCCATCCCGCGCCGACGTCGGATCATTGGCGCCCTCGGCGTGTTATCAGGTACGTGTGTAGGTAGAAAGAAGGAACTGACTTTGAAACGGTCATTCGGGAGGTCCACGTTCGCCTCGCTGACTATCGCGCTGACCATGGTTCTGCAGCCCTCGCTGTCGGGGACGACCGCGACGGTGACCGCGCACCGCAGCGGACAGGCCCCACGGGCCGTGGCCGTACAGTCGTCGGGCGGCCTGTCCGCGGACGACGTGCAGCGGCTGGCCGCCGACGCCACCCGGCACGTCATCGTGCTGCTGCGCGACCAACACGGAGACCTGCCTGCTCGCGGCGCCACGCGCGTCCGGCGCGTCGCCGCCGTCGCCGGCGACCAGCATCCCATCCTGGACGAGTTGGCGCAACTCAACGCCCCGCGCGTCCGCTCCTTCCACGTCGTCAACGCCATCGCCGCCACTGTCTCCGCCGCGGAGGAGGCGCGCCTGGCTCAGAACCCCGCCGTGCGGGCCGTGGTCCCCGACCTCACCCTGCACAAGCCGCGTGCGGCCACGCTGGCCTCGCAACTCTCCGCCCTCGGCATGGGTGCGCCGGCCGGCCAGGGTAGCCCCGCTGGCGTCTCTCCGCAAGCCGCGACGTGCCCGCAGTCCGGGACCACATCGCTGGAGCCCGAGGCGCTGCAGCTAACCAACACGGCCTTCACCTCCAGCGTGCCGCAGGCGCAGAACATCGTCACCGGTACCGGCGTGACCGTGGCCTTCATCGCCGACGGCGTCAACCCCAGCAATCCTGACTTCATCCGTCCCAACGGCCAGCCCGTCTTCAGCGACTACCAGGACTTCACCGGCGACGGTCCCGCTCCCGGCGCGGCGGGCCCCGACGAGGCCGCCCTCGACGCCAGTTCGATCGCCGCGCAGGGCAACGAGTTCTACAACCTCAACGACTACGTCGCCTCCGCTCACCGCCAGCCCCAATGCTTCTATTTCAAGGTGCTGGGCATGGCGCCGGGCGCCTCGTTGATGGGCCTCAAGGCCTTCGGCACGACCAACGACTCGCCCACCTCCAACTTTGTGCAGGCCATCGAGTACGCCGTCGACCACGGCGCCAACGTGCTCAACGAGTCGTTCGGCAGCAATCCCTACCCCGATCCGGAGAACGATCCCATCGCCATGGCCGACGATGCCGCGGTCGCCGCCGGCGTCACCGTCGTGGCCAGCAGCGGCGACGCCGGGACCGAGCACACCATCGGTTCGCCCGCCACCGACCCCAACGTCATCTCCGTCGGAGGCACAACGCAGTTCCGGCTCTACTCCCAGGTCGTCGAGGCTGGCTACCAGTTGGCCACCGGCGGCTACCTCAGCAACAATATCTCGGGGCTCAGTTCGGCCGGTCCGGCGCAGAGCGCCCGGCAAACCGTCGACGTGGCGGCCCCCGGCGACCTGGGCTGGGCCGTGGCCGGCAATCCCTCGAGCGCCTTTGTCTCCGGCGGCACCAGTGAGTCGGCGCCGCTGGTGTCCGGCGAGATCGCGCTGGTCATCCAGGCCTATCGCCAGACTCATGGCGGCGCCAGCCCGACACCGGCGCTGGTCAGGCAGATCGTCACCAGCACGGCGACCGACCTCAACATCCCCGCCTACGAGCAGGGCGCTGGCCTGATCAACAGCCTCAAGGCCGTGCAGGTGGCCCAGGCCATCAGCGACACCAACACGACCAACGCGGCCGCTATCACGCCGACCAACGCGCTGCTGGTGCAGCCTGGCACGCCGCTCGCGGCGACGGACCTGCCCAACACGCCGGAACAACTGCCCTTCCAAATCACAAATGAGAGCACGGCGACGGACAGCATCACCCCGACCATGGAGACGCTGGGGCTGCCGACCTCCAGCCAATCGTTCTCCGTTGCGCTTGCCCCGACCACGACCGCTTCCAACAGTGGGACGTTCATCGACCAGTCGGGCCGGTCGCGCGTCTACACGGAAAGGGACGTCACCGTGCCCGCGGCCGACCGCCTCGACGCGTCCATCTCCTTCGACGTGACGGACCAGCCCTTCACGCTGGTGCGGCTGGTGCTGATCGACCCCGCGGGCCGCTACGTCGCCTTCAGCCAGCCCCAGGATAGCGGCCCTCCAGTCAGGGAGAGCGGCTACGGCCACGTCGACGTGCATGACGCCTTGGCCGGCGTCTACCGCGCCATCGTCTACACCGCCAACAGCACCGCCGGCTATAGCGGCACGGTCCGACTCGCCGTCTCGACCTCCAACTTCGTGCCGGCCGGGACCGTCAGCGGTCCCGCCACGCTAGCGCCCGGCGCGACCGGCAGCTACGTGGTCTCCACCACGACCCCGCTGCAGCCGGGCGACGAGAGCGCGCAGGTCGCCATCAGCGGTACAAGCGCGGCCAGCGGAACCACGGCTGTGACGGTCACGGCCGGCGCGATCCCTGTGATCCTGCGCTCGCTGATCCGCTTCCCGCTCGCGCCAGCACCGGCGGGCACAGTCTTTAGCGGCACGCTAACCGGCGGCGAAGGACGCGGCGACAGCCCCGGCCAGTCGCTCACCTACGCCTTCACCGTGCCGGCCGGTCTCAAGGACCTTGACCTGTCCGTCGGCATCACCGACACCAACTACAACCTCGAGGGCATCCTGTCCGGCCCCAACAGCCAGCCCCTCGACAGGCAGAGCACCATCACGGCGCTCGATTCCAACGGGCAGCCGACCGCGTTCACCAACGCGCTGCAGATCTTCCGCCGCGACCCCGTCCCCGGCCGCTACCAGTTCGTGCTGGTGGTCAACGACAGTATCTCCGGCCTGCAGCCGTCCATCCCCTTCTCGGCCACGCTGCAGTACAACGGCGTGAGCGTGCAGGCCCCTGGCGTGCCCAACAACACGTCCACGCAGGAGCCCTCCGGCCAGCCCATCACGATCCCCGTGACGGTCACTAACACGGGCGCGGCGGCCAAAGACTTCTTCATCGACCCGCGCCTGACCCAGTACGCTCCCCTCTTGGTGGACAGCACGAACGTGCAGGTCCCGCTCAGCGCGCCCAGCTTCCCGCAATTCTTCGTGCCGACCGAGTCCGACGCGCTGACGGTCACCGCCGAAGCTATCTCGCCGACCATGCCCATCAGTATGGATATCCTCAACGTCAATGGCGCCCCGCCCTTCGGCAACCCCAAGCCGGAGTTTCAGGAGACCGGCGCTCCCGATATCGAGGCCACCTCGTTCTTCGACCCAGTGAGCGGCAACGATGCCGCCGTGGCCGTCTCGACCGCGTCCGAAGTGGTGTTCGGCAACTGGAAAGCGGCGCCCACCCTGATCGGCCCCTTCGCCGGCCCGGTGACGCCCATCACCGTCGCGCTCGGCGCCGTGGCCGACGCGCAGCAGTTCGACACCACCGCGCGGTCGAGCAGCGGCGACGGCATCAGCTACGCGCTCAACGGGTTCAGCGGGAGCGGATACACGCCTCTCACCCTGGCGCCCGGTCAGAGCGGCGTCATCACCGTGACCATTGTGCCCACGGGCACGGCTGGCATGACGGTGACGGGCAACCTCTACGTCGACGCCTTCAACGTCAACTCGGTCGCCATCGGCAGCGTGACGGGCAGCGGCGACGAGCTGCAGGCCATCCCCTACGCCTACCAGGTCGGTCCCGCCGCGGCCCTGATGACGCCGACGGTCGCCGCCACCGGCACGGGGACCACCACGGCCACGTCAACGGGCACGGGGACCACCACGGCGACGGCCACCGGCACGGTCAACGCCACGACCACGGCCGTCGCGTCACCGAGCACCACGGCCACCACAGCCCCAAGCGCGACGAGCACGGCTACCGCATCGCCGAGCCCGAGTGCAACGGCTACCGCGTCACCGAGCGCGACGAACACGGCCACCAATTCGCCGACGAACACGCCGACCAATACCCTGGTCCCGGCCACGTCGACAAACACGGTCATCCCAGCGACGACCACGGCGACGTCCGTCCCGACCACGGCGACCTCGGTCCCGACGACGACCGTCCCGGCCACGGCGACCTCGTTCCCCACGATCATCCCGGTCGCGACGCCGACGAACATGGCTGGGCCGTCGGTCACGGCCACGGCCACGCCCCAGCCAACGGCGCGGCCCTGTCTGGTGCGCACGCTGTTCCTCTACGGCTCGCGCTTCAGCTTCGATGGCTTCACCTTCTACACGCTGCCGAACATCAGCGTGCGCAACCTGCGCAGTACGGGCGGGAGCCATCCGCGCGTGACCTCGCCCGCGCCGCTCTTCTTCGACGACGGGCGTACCGCGTTCTACTCGGACACCCGCTACCGTTCGCTGGCCTGTGGAGGGACAACGCTGGTGGACGTGACGGGCACGGTGTTCATCGGCTACACAGCGGAGCAGCATGGCCGCCTGGCCGACCTGACCGGCCGCACGTTCCGGCTGCGCGTGCGCTCGGCTCGGGGTGGCTACAGCGCGTCCCTGGAGATCTACGGCGCGCGCATCAACCCCCGGACGTACAACGGCTTGCATGGTACGGTGAACGTTAGCCGTTAGCCGTTAGCCGTTAGCCGTTAGCCGTTAGCCGCTGGTTCACACCAATAGCTAACGGCTAACGGCTAATTACTAACCGCTACTGGCTTATCGCTCCGCCCGTTTGACACGAGGGCATGGGGCTCTCTATATTGAGAGGACACGACATCCGCGAGGAGAGACTCTTATCAGTACCAGTACCTCCATGCCCCCGGCGCCGGCATCTCGCGACACCCCCGGCCCGGTGTGGTGGCGGGAGATGCTGCGCGACGTGCTGCCCCTGGTGGTGGCCACACGCCTGTTCTTTGTCCTGTTCACGCTGGTCCTACCCATCTGGCGTCAGGACACCGGGGCGCCGCGTATGGTCGTGAGCGACAAGCCCTCGGAGAATGCCACGGGGACCGCGTTCGACAGCTGGAACCGCTGGGATACTCTGTGGTACGACGACATCGCGCGCCTGGGCTACAACGTGCGCGGTCCCAATGGCTACAAGAACGTCGCCTTCTTCCCCCTCTACCCCCTGTTGATGCGCTCGGTCGAGGATGGTATCACCTTCGTCTCCCAGGATGTGCTTGGCAACACGCCGCCGGATCGTCGCAACCCGTGGCCGCCCTACCTGGCGATCGGGCTGCTGGTCTCCAATGTCTGCTCCATGGCTGCCATGGCCTTTCTCTATGGCCTCGTGCGGCTCGACCATGGGCGTAAGATTGCGCGCCGCACGGTGACGCTCCTGGCGCTGTGTCCGCTCTCGTTCTACCTGTTCACGGCCTACAGTGAGGGCACCTTCCTGATGTGCGCCATCGCCTGTTTCTACGCCCTACGCCTGCAGCGGTGGTGGCAGGCCGGCCTGTGGGGCTTGCTGGCCGCCGTGGCGCGCCCGCCCGGCGCCGTCCTGGTTGTGCCGTTCCTGATGGTCTGGGCGCAGGCCCATCCCGCGGCCGCGCAGTCCCTGGCGGCGCGCTTCCTCCGCGCCGGACATCGGCTGCTAGCGCGCGCGCGTCTGCCGTGGCGCGGCGCCGTCATGTGGCTGCGCCAGGGGCGGAACAAGCGCCATCCGGGCATGATGGCCGTGCGCGTTGGCGGGGATGGGAGCGACGCCAGCGGGACCATGCCTTTGCCCTTCCGCGTCATCCACTCCGATGGCCTAGAGCGCACCCCGCGTCGCCGTGCCGGCGACCTCAACCGGACGGGACGGGCGCCGCAACCCGCCGTCCGGGTCGTCGCGGTCGCGCCCCGCGCACGACGAACGCGATGGCCCGGCCCGCGCATCCCCGATGTCCGCCACTGGCCCGAGGACGCGCGCCGCGCCCTCTACAACGCGCTGCCCGTCGTGGCCATCCCGTTTGGGCTGGGCCTCTTCATGCTCTTTCTCTACAAGCTCTTCGGCGACGCGCTGTACTTCAGCCACGCCCAGCGCGCCTGGTGGCGTACCTTCGCCCTGCCCTGGGAAACCCTCTTTATCAGCGTCGCCTGGCCCCTCGGCGATCTCTTCCACTGGACGCTCGCCGATAGCGACGCTTCGGCCTTCCATGATCTCTTCTACGAGATCGTGGGTCTCTGGCTGACCTACAAGGCCTCGAAGCGGATGCCACGGGTGCAGGGCGTGTACCTGTGGTTGATCTGGGCGGTGATCCTGTGCTCGCCCTCGATGTTGGTCGACAAGGTCATCGGCGAGCCCCACCGCGACGTCCTGATGTCGCTGCCGCGCCTGTTGCTGATGATGTTCCCCCTGTTCACCTACCTGGCCGTGGTCACCGAGCAGCGCTACTACCGCTATCTGGTCGTCTTCTTCGCCGGCAGCCTCGCCGTCTATACCGACCTCTACCTCACCGGAGGCTGGATCGGATGATCCATTGAGCGTCACCTTCCTCCTTGGCGCCATTGCCATCGCGCTGGCAGCCGGTTTGTTCGGCTCGTTGCTGGGTCTGGGCGGCGGCCTCTTCGTGGTGCCGTTGCTCACCGGCTTGCTGGGCGTGCCGACCAAATACGCCATCGGCGCCAGCATCGTGGCGGTCATCGCCACGTCGAGCACTGGCGGCAGTACCTACTTGCGCCAGCGTACCGCCAATGTGCGTCTGGGCATGACGCTGGAGGTGGCCACGGTCTGCGGCGCTATCCTGGGCGCGCTGACCGGCACGGCCGTCAGTCCGCGCCTGCTCAACCTTGTTTTCGGCCTGGTGCTGCTCTACACGGGCGTCACTATGGCGCGCGGCCGCCGGGACGGCGAGACCGTGCGGGCGCCCAGCGGAGACCCCGGCGCGCTGGACTTCTCCTACTACGACACGCAGCGCCGCGCGGATATCGCCTACCGTGTGCATGGCCTGCCCAAGGGCCTCGGCGTGGGTTTGGTGGCCGGCTACGTCTCGGGCCTGCTGGGCGTCGGCGGTGGGCTCTTCAAGGTGCCGGCGATGACGCTGCTGATGGGCGTCCCGCTCAAGGTGGCCACGGCCACCAGCACCTTCATGATCGGCGTCACGGCCACGGCGGGCGCCTATATCCAGTACACGCACGGCTTTGTGGACCCTCTCTTGACCGCACCGGTCGTGGCCGGGGTGATCGGTGGGGCGCTGCTGGGGTCGCGCGTGGCGCGGCGCCTGCCCACGGCGGCGCTGCGCCGCATCTTCGTCGTGGTGCTGCTGATCTTCGCCCTGGACATGCTGGGCAAAGCAGCATTGGGGACGGCCTGACGGTGCCTACCTCTCCTCCTCCACCTCCCGTTTCCTCCGCCTCCCCCGGCAGCCCTGGTGGTTCCGGCGGTTCCGGCATGGCCAGGGCCGCCGATTCCGCGCTGTACGGGTTTCTGTCGCGTCTGCTCATCGTCGGCGTGGGGCTAAGTCTGGCGCTGATGGCGGTCGGAGTGCTGCTGCTGGCCGCGCGCCACGTGCCCCTGGCGATCCCCCGCATCGACGCCAACGGACAGGCCGGGCGGGGCTCGGGCGTCTGGTTGCCCCTGGCCGACGTGGCGCCGCGCGCGCTGGCCGGCGATCCCAACGGCATCCTCGACCTGGGAGTGTTGGTGCTGTTCGCCACGCCCACGCTGCGCGTCGTCGCCGCCATCGTCGTGTTCGCCACCGACCGGGAGTACCGCTACGTGGCCATCTCATGCGCCATCCTGGCCCTGCTCGTCCTCAGCCTCGTCGTAGCCTTTCACTCGGCTGGGTAGAGGGCGGACGCCCGCGCCTGTAGGCGCGGGCGTCTCCGACGTGGCATACTGGGCCAGGGGGCGGCGTACGTCCTTTGCCGAACGGAGTAGGGTACTAGTCCCTTACGAGTGAGATTGGTCAGAAAATGCGCCCGACGTTGGTTTCGGCTCTGCCGAGTTAGGATACGGATGTCCTATGCCGATCATCGGATCACAGGGGGGCTGGCAAGGGCAGGACCGCCTGGACGAGGCGGCGCGGCGCGCGGTGCAATGCGCCGAGGCCCTGGGCGCCGAGTACGGGCAGCGCCAGTCCGTGCCCGATATGTTGCTCCTGGCGCTCCTCGACGACCGCGATGCGGTACCCGCGCGCGCCCTGATCGCCCTGGACATCAATCTCGATGCGGTGGGCGCCGAAATCGGCCGCGTGGTTAAGAGGCGCGGGTCGCCGTTGGATGGGCGCTCCGCGCTGGACGCCGACGCGCGCGAGGCGGTGATCCTCGGCGTCAACGAGGCGCGCCGCGCCGGCTTCAGCCAGGCCGGCGCTGGGCACGTGCTCCTGGGCATCCTGGAAGCGCGCACTCCCGGCGCGCGGGTCCTGGCGCGCCAGGGGGCGGCCGTCGGCCCGTTGCGCGACATCGTCAACAACCTGGAGCAGGCAAGTGGGATACCCGACGCCCACCTCTTCGTCGCCGGATTCGCCAGGCTATTGGCCCGCGTCGGGGGCGGCATGGCCTGCCCCCATTGCCAGGCGCTGCTCCACCACAGCTTCCACTACTGCTACAACTGCGGCCGGGGCACGGAGTGAATAACAGTTAGTGACGAGTGCGGCGGGTGGTTGGCAACGAGGATGGCCGGTGAGAATGAGTGAATGGTCTGTTTCTGCTCGGTGACACACGTGCCGGCTTTCTCGCCCCTCGCCACTCGTCACTAACCACGCCCATCCTACCGCACTCGTCACTCGTCCCTGGCGTGGGCCTGCGCGGGCGGGGCGGTGGCTTCGACGGCGGTGAAGGGCTCGAGGATGTTGTAGGTGTGCGATGAGCCGCGCGGCACGGTCCAGGAGTTGCCCGGCTCCAGCAGCACCATTTGCCCTTCGATGTGTAGCTCGGCGCGTCCGCCGATCACGTAGCCGACCGTCTCATAGGGCCGGGCCGCCGGCTCCTTGGGCTCGCCCGGCGGCTCGTTCTCCCACAGGCGCATCGAGACGTGGACGCCCGAGGCCAGGTACTTCTGCCCCTCGGGTCCCTTGGGTGAGTGCGTCGAGTCGATCTTGGTCACGGTTGTATCAGCCATTACTGCCTCCTTCTCTATCGCCTGGCCTCGGCGAACATCGCCGCCCGACGGTCGCCGCATCGCCCCATCACCCGTTGCCTTCTGATTCCGCGACGGGTCCCTGCAGCAAGGGAGCAGGTTCCGTACCGGGTAACGAAAAGGAAAAGGCTTGAACCCCTCTGCCCCCGCTGGTCGTCCGCCCGTCGATAAAGCTGGCTGGCGCGGCATGCTTGTGGTGCGCGACGTAGTAGGCGACCCAGGTGCCGGCGATGATGCCCGGCCCGATAATCGCCAGGGTGATGATAAGGGCGATGATGCGCCTGCGCACGCGTCGTTTCCTCTTCCACCTTTGATGTGGGCGTCCGCCCACAGGGGCTCATAAATAGGGGGCCATGACCGGGGGATGCTACAAGGCTACGTTTGCCTATCCTATCATCAGCATACCGACTCCGGGTCGCGGCAGCCACCCTATCTACCGCAGCTGGATAGCCCTTTGAAGGCGCCGCCTTCAGGACTTTCTTCCCATTGCCTCGCATCACCCTGCTCACCGACACTGAAGGAAACGGGCAACCGGCAACGGGCAACCGACAACCGGCAACTGGCAGGGCGTATGCGATACGCCCCGACGGGCAATCGGCAGGGCGTATGCGATACGCCCCGACTGACGATGGGAGGCTCTATGGGCTCGCTGGCAAGCCGCATCTTTGGGCGGGAGATCCTTACCCTGCAAGAGTTCGCCGACGACGTGCTGACGCGTGTGATCTGGGAGCATCCCGAGGCCATGGCCAGCCTGACCCGGCCCGACTGCATCACGGTCGCGTTCCCACGGACAATGAATACCCCCGCCGAGTTGCTGCTGGACTCCGCCTACCGCGCTTATCAGAAAGACCCCAACGCCCGCGAGCACATCATCAAGCGCCTGCTGCAATGGGTTGATAGTCGGCAGCAATAGGTATTAGCCGTTAGCCATTAGCCGTTGGCCGTTAATCTGCTCCGCTATCCACAGCAGTCCATCCCCGCGCCATAGCGACGGGAGACCAGCCTCAATCGCTACCAGTGGCTAACGGCTAACGGCTAACGGCTAACGGCTAACGGCTAACGGCTAATAGCTAACGGCTAATAGCTAACGGGCTGTGGTACACTGCGCACGAGATGGCTACTTATGACCAACCCCTCTCTCCAACGGAAGGCGCAACCGCCTCGCTGCGTTCCCTCGACGGCCTCAACGACCGCCAGCAACTGGCCGTGGTGCATGTCGAGGGGCCGCTGCTGATCCATGCCGGCGCGGGCAGCGGCAAGACGCGCGTGCTGACGCAGCGCATCGCCCACCTGATCGAGGCCGGGCACGCTCGCCCCTGGCAGATCATGGCCGTGACCTTCACCAACAAGGCCGCCAACGAGATGAAGGAGCGCATCCACCGCCTCGTCGGCGAGCCCGGCCGCGACATCACCATCGGCACCTTCCACTCCATCTGCGTGCGCCTCTTGCGCATGGAGTGGCGGCAGGAAGGGCGCAACAACTTCACTATCTACGACGAGGCTGACGTGACGACCCTGGTCAAGGAGTCGATGCTCGCGGTCAACATCTCCGACAAGTCCTACAGCCCCTCCGCCGTGCGCGCCGGCATCTCCAAGGCCAAGAACGAGCTTGTCCCACCCGAGCGCTACGAGCCCAAGCGCCACTTCGACGAAGTGGTCCGCCGTGTCTACGCCGAGTACCAGCGCCGTCTGGAGGAGAACAAGGCGCTCGACTTCGACGACCTGATCCTGCGCACGGTGCGCCACCTGCAGGAGCACGACGACCGCCGCCGCTATCTCTCCAACCGTTACCTCTATATCTCCGTCGACGAGTACCAGGACACCAACCACGCGCAATACCTGCTGGCCAAGCTGCTGGCCTCCGAGCACCGCAACCTGTGCGTCGTGGGTGACAGCGACCAGGGAGTGTACAGCTGGCGCGGAGCGGACATCCGCAATATCCTGGAGTTCGAGAACGACTATCCCGATGCCGTGGTGGTGCATCTGGAGCAGAACTATCGCTCCACCGGCGCCATCCTCGACGCCGCCAACAATGTTGTGGCGCGGAACCGTATGCGCAAACCCAAGAATCTCTGGACCGAGAACGAGCGCGGCGCGCCGATCCGGCGCAAGGTGGCCTACGACGAGGAGCAGGAGGCCGACTTCGTGGTCGCCGAGATCCGGCGGCTGGTGGCGCGCGGCGAGACGACCCTCAATGGCTGCGCCGTGATGTACCGCACCAACGCGCAGTCGCGCGCCCTGGAGTCCGCGTTCGTGCGCGAGGGCATGTCCTATGCGCTGATTGGCGGGGTGCGCTTCTATGAGCGGCGCGAGATCAAGGACGCGCTGGCCTACCTGCGCGTGCTGCATAATCCCGACGACACCGTGTCCATGCAGCGCATCATCAACGTGCCGCCGCGCAAGATCGGTCCCACCACCGTGCAGACGCTGCAGGCCTGGGCTCGCCAGCAACGCATGAGCCTGCGCACGGCGCTGCGCCACATTGCCGATGGCCATGCCGAGGATATCCCCGACCTCGCGCCGCAGGCGGTCCGCGCCCTTGCCGCGTTCGCCGAGATCCTGGCCGACCTGGATCGCTCCGCGGCCGATCCCACGAGCAATGTCTACGACCTACTCACCTATAGCCTGCAGCGCAGCGGCTATGCCGCGTTCGTGCGCGACGGCACCGAGGAAGGCGAGGGCCGCTGGGAGAACGTGCAGGAGCTTGGCTCCGTGGCCCGCGACTACGCCGACCTGCCCATCGCCGAGGGACTCGACTCGTTCCTGGAGAACGTCGCGCTGGTCTCCGACGTGGACAAGCTCGACGACGATAGCGAAGCGGTGACGCTGATCACGCTGCACGCCGCCAAGGGGCTGGAGTTCCCCGTCGTCTTCATCACGGGCATGGAAGAGGGCGTCTTCCCGCATAGCCGCGCGCTCGAGGACCCCTCGCAGGGACAGATGGAGGAGGAGCGCCGCCTGGCCTACGTGGGCATTACGCGGGCGCGCAAGCTGCTGTACCTCATCAGCGCCGAGCGGCGCACGCTCTACGGCAATCCGCGCCACAACGAGCCCTCGCGCTTCCTGGAGGATGTCCCGCCCGCGTTGGTCGAAGTGATGGGCGGGCGCTCGGCGCGTAGTACCGTGCGCGGAGCCGCAATGGCCAATGGCTCGGGCTGGGGGCGCAGCTCGTGGGACGCGGCCCGGCCCAGTCGCGCCGACGAGGCGCGCGCCGAGGCCACGCGCGCCGCCTTCACCGAGACCCCCCAGGCGTCGCCGGTCCCCACGGAACCAGGATTTGCCGCCGGTGAGCGCGTGCAGCACAAGCACTTCGGCATCGGCGTCGTCGTGTCCAGCCGGTTGACGGGGGGCGACGAAGAGGTCACCGTGGAGTTTACTAATAAGACCGGCGCCAAAGTGCGCAAGACCCTGGCCGCCAGCTTCGCCGGCCTGGAGCACATCGAATGAGGCGAATATCCTATGCCGGTTAGGGGCATCCGCGGCGCGACCACGGCGACGGAGAACACCCCGGAGGCCATCGGCGAGGCGACGGCCGAGTTGCTGCGCGACATCGTCGCCCACAACGCCATCGACCCCGACGAGATTGCCGCGGCCTTCTTCACCACCACGCGCGACCTCAACGCCGATTTTCCCGCCTACGCAGCGCGCCAGATCGGCTGGCTGACCGTGCCCCTCATGTGCGGCCACGAGATGGACGTGCCGGGCGCGCTGCCGCGCTGCATTCGCGTGATGCTGCACCTCAACACCGACCTACCCCAGGGCGCCATGCGCCACGTCTATCTGCGCGACGCCGTCTCACTGCGCCGCGATTTGGTGGAACGCTTTGGTCAGAGTGATACCCCGACGGAGGACTAGAATAGCCCCATGGCCACATCCAAGAGGACCGGAACGGGCCGCACGCCCAAGACGTCCAGTTCGACCGAGACGCCCAACTCGCCCAAAGCGCGTCAAAGGACGCGACCGGGCCTGCGCCTGGGGCAGGGACGCGAGACCGTGCGGGTGGCGCGCCAGAGCAAGGATATCGCGCTCAAGATCGTGGCCGACGCGTTGCGCGGCGATGTGCTGTCCCGCTTTGGTATCCACCTGCCGCCCATCGTCGCGGCCTTGCCGGCCGAGATGCCGCGCCTGGAGGTGCGTAGCGAGGCGACCGACCTGCTCTTCCGCCTGGCGGACGGCTCGATCTTGCACCTGGAGTTCCAGACTAAGCTGACGGCCGGCGACCTTGACCGCTTCTTCGCGTACCACGTCGCGGTCTACCTGCGCTACCACCGTCCCGTGACCACGATCGTTTTCTATGGGGCTGGGATCGCGGAGGCGCCGGATACGGTGCGGACGCCGCAATGCGTCTTCCAACTCGTCAACGTCTACGTCGGCGCCGAGGACGGCGACGCCGTGCTGGAGAGCCTGCGAGAGAAGGTTGCGCAGGGGACGCCCCTGACGCGCGACGACCAGGTAGGCCTGATCTTTTCGCCCCTGATGCGCCAGGGACGCGCGCTGGCGGAGATATTGCCGGAGGCGGCGCGGCTGACGGTCAGTCTGCCGCGCGAAGACCGTGAGTTGACGGTCGGCGCGTTGCTCGGATTGGCGTATCATAATGTGGAATGGGACGTGATCGCGGCGATCCTGGAGGAGCTTGGCATGCAGAGCGTACTGGAGCGATATATCGAGCACCGTCTGTTGCAGGCGCAGGAGCAGGGGTTGGCCCGCGGCCTGGAGCAGGGCCTGGAGCAGGGCCTGGAGCAGGGCCTGGAGCAGGGCCTGGAGCAGGGCCTGGAGCAGGGCCGCACCGAGGGGCTTGTCGCGGGCAAAAGAACCTTATTGCGCACCGCTCTGGAGGCGCGGTTCGGGGCGCTCCCCGAGGCCCTGGACGCGCGCATCGCGTCCGCGACCGCCAACGAACTCGATGTGCTGATGATTCGGGCTATGGCCGCTGAGACCGCCGACACTCTGTAGACGTTGTGACTATAGCGGCAGCCCCGCGAAGGAGCTAAGAGTGCCCATACCAGCGCCATGACGTGATCGTCCATTGTGCAAGCATGATGGGTAGCGATGATCGGTGCGCGCGACGAGGAGCACCCTACCATGCCTACCTTATCCGTGATTTTGCGGCTCTGACCGACGCCGAAAAGCGCACTTTCCGTGTTGCCGTCGTCACATTCCTCGCGGACTTGCCGACGCGCCAGTTCCGTGTCGGCTTGCGCGTTCGCGATGTCGAGGGCTATCCTGGCGTCTGGGAGATGACCTGGGGCGGCGATGGCGCGCCACGTTCAGCTATGGTGCCGCCGTGCATGAGGGCGAGATACATGTCATTTGGCGACGTGTTGGCAGCCATGCTATCTTCGACAATCCTTGATGATGCGCGCCTATTCAGGCGCAACATATTTATGGTGTCGGACGGCGTGCGCCGATAGCACACGCCAGTCTGCGATACTGGTCTGAGACTGTTTCCGAAAGGATTGAGACGACAGAGTCAGAACGAGGGGTCTTACTGCATGACTGTGACTACCACGCCCGCCCGCGTCCTCCCCAGCGTCGGAGCGCCGCTGGCGGGGCGCCCGCCCAAGCCCTCCAAGGTGTTGCTGCTCGGCTCGGGCGCGCTCAAGATCGGCGAGGCCGGCGAGTTCGACTACTCCGGCTCGCAGGCGCTCAAGGCCCTCAAAGAGGAGGGCGTGCGGGTCATCCTGGTCAACCCCAACATCGCCACGGTGCAGACCGGCCCCGAGTTGGCCGACCGCGTCTACTTCCTGCCCGTCGAGCCGTCGTTCGTCCGCCGTGTGATCGAGCGGGAGTGGCCAGACGGCATCCTGCTCTCCTTCGGAGGCCAGACCGCGCTCAACTGTGGCCTGGCCCTGTGGCGTGACGGTACGCTGGCCCGCTACGGCGTCAGCGTGCTGGGCACGCCGCCCGAGACGATCGAGGCCACCGAGGACCGCGACCTGTTCGTGCGCCGCCTGGCCGAGATTGACGTCCACACCGCGCGCTCGGACGCCGCCACCACCGTCCACGACGCCGTGCGCGTCGGCGAGACCATCGGCTTCCCCGTCATCCTGCGCGCGGCTTTCGCCCTGGGCGGCGAGGGCTCCGGCGTGGCCTACAACGCCGAGGAATTGCGCGACCTGGCCCAGGGCGCGCTGACGCGCTCGCCCCAGGTGCTGGTCGAGGAGTACCTGGGTGGCTGGAAAGAGATCGAATACGAGATCGTACGCGATCGCATGGACAACTGCATCGCCGTCTGCAACATGGAGAACTTCGACCCCATGGGCGTGCACACCGGCGAGAGCATTGTCGTCGCGCCCTCGCAGACGCTGACCAACGACGAGTACCAGCGCCTGCGCTCCGTAGCCATCCGTACCATCCGCCACCTCGGCGTGGTGGGCGAGTGCAACATCCAATTTGCCCTCGACCCTCATCCTCCTCTCCCTACCGTAGAAGAGAGTACGCGCCCGACGCGGGGCGGAGGGGCGAGGGACGTGCGCTACCGCGTGATCGAGGTCAACGCGCGCCTCTCGCGCTCCTCGGCGCTGGCCTCCAAGGCGACCGGCTATCCGCTGGCCACCATCGCCGCCAAGCTGGCCCTGGGCTACACCTTGCCCGAGCTGCCCAACACCGTTACCGGCCAGACCTCGGCCTGTTTCGAGCCCGCGCTCGACTACGTGGTGGTCAAGTACCCGCGCTGGGACCTCGATAAGTTTCGCCGCGTCGATACCACCCTCGGCTCCTCCATGAAGAGCGTTGGCGAGGTGATGGCCATTGGCCGCACCTTCGAGGCGGCGCTGCAAAAGGCCGTGCGCATGCTCGGCCACGGCTTCAGCGGACTAGCGCCGCAGGCGCGCGATGAAGAGAACATCGAGTTGCCCGATGCGCGATCCGACGAGGAGGGATTGGCCCGCCCCACCCCCGAACGCCTCTTCAACATCGTGGCCGCGCTCGGCCGCGGCGTCACCCCCGCGCGCATCTCCGCGCTGACGGGGATCGACCAATGGTTCATCGAGCGCGTGGCCTATGTCGTGGCCCTGGGCCAGGACGTCGCCGCGCGGCCGGACGGCCTCGTCGACAGGGCCATGCTGCGCCGCCTCAAGCGCGCCGGCTTCTCAGACGCGTTGCTGGCCACGTTGCTCCGGCGCACTGAGGAGGACGTGCGCGCCCAGCGCCTGCGCGACGGCATCGCGCCCGTGGTCAAGAGCATCGACACGTTGGCCGCGGAGTATCCCGCGCGGACCAACTATCTCTATATGAGCTACGCCGACACCCATTCCGACATTGAGCCCGCCGCCGAGACCGACCCGCGCAAAGTGATGGTCCTGGGCTCCGGCCCCTACCGCATCGGCTCGTCGGTCGAGTTCGATTGGTGTACCGTCACCGCCGTGACCACGCTGCGCTCACGCGGCTACAGCGTGGTGATGGTCAACAACAACCCCGAGACCGTCTCTACCGACTACGATATCTGCGACAAGCTCTACTTCGAGGAGCTATCGCTGGAGCGCGTGCGCGACATCTACGAGATCGAGCGTCCCGCCTATGTGGTGCTCTCCATGGGCGGCCAGACCCCCAATAATCTGGCCCTGGACCTGCACGCCGAGGGTATTCCCGTGTTGGGTACCTCGCCGCTGTCCATCGACCGCGCCGAGGATCGCCATAAGTTCTCGGCCCTGCTCGACGAGCTGCGCATCGACCAGCCGCCCTGGGCCGAGCTGGCCTCGCCCGCGCAGGCCCAGGGCTTTGCCGAGCGCGTGGGCTTCCCCGTGCTGGTGCGGCCCAGTTACGTGCTCTCCGGCTCGGCCATGAACGTGGCCTACAACGAGGACCAGCTGCGGCAGTATCTGCGGGTGGCGCGCGTCTCCAGCGAGCACCCCATCGTGATCAGCAAGTTCGCCGAGGGCGCCAAGGAGATCGAGATCGACGCCGTGGCCAAAAATGGCGACCTTGTGATCTACGCCCTCTCCGAGCACGTGGAGAACGCGGGCGTCCACTCGGGCGACTCCACGGTGATGATGCCGCCGCAGCGCGTCTACCTGGACACGCTGCGCCAGGTCAAGACGATCGCCAAGCGCCTGGCCTCCGCGCTTGACATAACCGGACCGTTCAATATCCAGTTCCTGGCTAAAGAGGGAGGGGTGCAGGTGATCGAGCTCAACCTGCGCGCCAGCCGCTCGTTCCCCTTCGTCTCCAAGGTCACAGGCTATAACTTCGTGGAACTGGCCGTGCGCGCCATGTTGGGCGAGGACGTCTCGGGTGCCTACCAGACGGTCGACCTGGACTACGTGGCGGTCAAGGCGCCGCAGTTCTCGTTCTCGCGCCTCAAGGGCGCCGATCCCATCCTGCGCGTGGAGATGGCCTCCACCGGCGAGGTGGCCACGTTCGGTCGCGACCTGCACGAGGCGTACCTCAAGAGCGTGCTGGCGGTGGGCATGCGCGCGCCCGAGCGGTCGGTCTTCCTCAGCCTGGGTGGTCCGGAGCACAAGCGGCGCTTCCTGGACTCGGCCAGGCGGCTGCACGCCATGGGCCTGCAGCTCTACTGCACGCGCCTGACCTCGGCCTTTTTGACGGAGCACGACGTGCCCAACACGCGCATCTACAAGGTGCATGAGAAGGGCTCACCCAGCATCATCGACCTGCTGCGCGAGCGCCGCATCGACCTGCTGGTCAACGTCACCGACGAGTTCGTCGCCAAACAGTTCGAGGACGACTACACCATCCGCCGCGCCGCCATCGACTACAACGTGCCGCTCTTCACCAACTTGCAGGCCGCGCGCCTCTTCGTCGCCGCCATCGCCCGCTACCGCCCCGAGGACCTTGCCGCCGCCCCCTGGGACGAGTACGTCACCATGCCGCCGACCCTGGCCACGGCGCCGGTTGCGACGCTCGCGCCGGAGTAGGCGCGACGGCCTCCGACCATACACGTCATGTCTGGCTGGACGCCCGGCTTTGTTTGGAGGCTAAGGGTATATAGACGGCGCGGACTCACGCGCAGATGTTGTGCTGTCCTCTCAAGCGTCGCCATGCCCGGTGGAATCGCCTCCATGCATGGCCCTCCTCTATTTACTGTACAATAATGCTATTAGCATCATTGTAGGCATGCTGGGCGGAGTAGGCAAGTCCTATTAGTCGGGCATAGCGTTGCCCCTGATCGCCGATGCCGTCTAGTTTCAGGAGAGGATGGACAAACGACATGGCGACGATGAGTGGGGTTGTTCTACCGGGGGACCGCCGCCTAGAGGTGCGAGAGTTTGCCGTCCCTGAGCCGGGTCACGGCCAGGCGCTAGTGCGCATGAAGGCCTCGTCCCTGTGCGGGAGCGACCTGCGGGCGATCTACCGCCCCCACGATCAGGGCACAGGCCCCGAAGCCTACAAGGGGGTCATCGCCGGCCACGAGCCGTGCGGGGTCATCGAGCGGGTCGGGCCGGACGTGACCCGCTTCAAGGCCGGCGACCGCGTCATCCTCTACCACATCGCCGGCTGCGGCGCCTGTCGTGAGTGCCGCGGCGGCTGGATGATCTCCTGCGAGCGGCCGGAGCGCGCCGCCTACGGCTGGCAGCGCGACGGCGGTCATGCCCCGTTCCTGCTGGCCGAGGAACGCACTCTCGTGCCGCTGCCCGACGAATTGACCTACCTCGACGGCGCCATGGTGGCGTGCGGCGTCGGCACGGCCTACGCGGCGTGCCTGCGCGCCGGCGTCTCAGGACGCGACCGCGTCCTCGTCACCGGACTCGGTCCAGTGGGGATCGGCGTGGCCTTGCTGTGCCGACGGCTCGGCGCGGAGGTCGTGGGCGTGGAGTCCGTGCCGGAGCGCGTCGCACTGGCCCAGCGGCTGGGTGTCGCCGACGTGGTGGCGCCCGGCGACGACGCCCTTTCCGCTCTACAGCAGCGAACCTCCGGGCACGGTTTCGAGGTGGCCATCGACTGCTCCGGTAACGCGACGGCGCGGCACACGTGCCTGGAGGCCGCGCGCGAGTGGGGCCGCGTCGTGTTCGTGGGCGAGGGCGGGACGGTCGAGTTTGCGCCGAGCCCCTTGCTGATCCACAAGCAGCTGGCCCTGTTTGGATCCTGGGTCTGCAGCCTGCCGCAGATGGAGGAGTTGGTCGAGTTGCTCGTGCGCTGGGATCTGCACCCCGAGGCCATGGTGACGCACCGCTTCACGCTCGAGCAGGCTAGGGAGGCGTACGAGACCTTCGACAGCGGGCGCACGGGCAAGGTGGCCATCGTCTGGGAGTGATGCGTCCGGCATGGATGGGGTGTAGTGGGGACACCACGACACGATTGTCCCCCTGGCGGTAAGCCAAGGGGGTCCGCTACCATGGTCTACGTCGGCCCCGGTGAGGGCACGGGCCAGTACAGCCAGGACTGGCTCTCACAACCGCGCCGACGGCTCACAAGCCAAGGAGGGATTCCCGATGTACGCCCTGCTGCCGCGCCCTATCCACTGCTGCGACCACTGCACGACGCCCGGTACCACCGCCGATGGCGCGCTGTGGAAGACAAACTCCGATCCACACGCGTCCCTCTACTACCTGCACAGTCGCTGCCTGCCGCCATACAAGGTGGAGCATGGCCTGCGTTCGGTCGAAGGGCGGCTGCCACTCGCCGTCCGCCATCGCAACGTTGCCTGAATAAGTGGCTAGTGGCTAGCCACTATCCACTAGACGATCATCGACTGGTAACCTCAACAGTTGCGCCAGCGTCAGCCAGCTTGCCGCGGACGGTCTCGGCCTCGTCCCGTGTGACCGCTTCTCGGATGTGGGTTGGCGCGTTGACCACCGCGTCGCGCGCCTCGCCCAAGCCGAGGTTGGTCAGCTCGCGGACGACCCGGATCACGTTGATACGGTTGGCGTCCGGCGCGATGCCGGTTAGCACGACGTCAAACTCGGTCGGCTCGGGCGTCACGTCAACTGTCTCAGAGATGTTATCCAGAGGAGGCGTGCCTCCTGGTGGCGCGGCCGAGCTCACGTTGTAGCGGGCCTCGAACGCCCGCCGGAACGCGGTTATCTCCGCGATTGTCATACCGTCGAACGCCGCCAGGATTGCCCGTCTGGTTGTCGCCGTACTGTCTGAGTCCACTGTATGTTCCTCCACCCTCTGTTTTTGCGAGCCTGCACATGCGAGAAGGCAACGCGCCTCGTCTCGCGCTGTCGGAGATCGTATGATACGATGTCCTGCTCGCCTTGCCCTTACTGGCGAGCGTACAGCCGTGGTAAGTACTGCCGCGCTCTATCCTCGATAACACAACATGAGTGGCGGGTGGCGCACGCCGAGGCAGCCCAACCGGCTACGGTTAGCTCCTGACACCGGTTGTCATGCAGGTAAGGCGGGGATACGAGCTTTGGGCGACAGACTTGCCCGGAGGAAATGGTCTCGGCGACGCGTTCCCAGCCCGTGGAGAAAGGCTGCGGCGGAACGTGGCGCTGCGTCAGCGTATTGACGCAGGTAGCCAGCCGAAAGAGCGGGCAAGAAGATGGGGAAGGTTGAGGGACGGAGGGAGAGCGCACCCTGGGTGCGCTCTCCCTCCGTCCCGTTAGTGTGTCGCAGTCTCCGTGGAGCGAGTACTGCTAACGACTAATAACTAATGACTTGCTAGACGCCCTTGACGTCGACCGTCGCGCCGGCCTCTTCGAGCTTGGCGCGGGCGGCGTCGGACTCGTCCTTGGTGACCGCTTCCTTGAGCGTGGTCGGAGCGTTGTCGACCGCGTCCTTGGCTTCCTTGAGGCCCAGGCTGGTCAACTCGCGCACAATCTTGATCACGCCGATCTTGTTGGCGGTCGGGGCGATGCCCGTGATGATCACGTTGAACTCGGTGGGCTCGGGCGGCGCTTCGGCCACGGCAGGACCACCGCCGCCGACGGGCGCGGCGGCCATGGCCATGGGCGCGCTGGCCGTCACGCCGTAGCGGTCCTGAAAGGCCTTGGAGAACTCGCTGAGTTCCAGGATGGTCATTTTATCGAACGTGGACAGGATGTCTTCGGTGCTGAGAGCCATGTTTTCTATCTCCTTGTCGTTTTCTAGTCACTCTGTTGTCACCGCTGATCGGCGACTCTGTAACGGCTCTAGTGTTGCCACGAGCGATTGGCGCCCCGGTCGCGGCCCTTTATAGGTCTGTTACGGCTGCGCGTCGGCGCTGCCCTCGGACTCGGGGGCGGATGTTGGGTCGGCGGCGGCCTCCTGGGCAGTCTCGGTCTCACCGCAGACCGCCAGCGTCGCCGGTTCCGTCTCCACCGTGGGCCGGGCCGGCTCTGTCGCCAATCCGGTTGTCTCCGTGGCGGGCTGGGCGGGCTGGGCGGGCTGGGCCAACTCTGTCACCGGCTCGAGCGGAGCAAACGTCGCGGTGGTGGTTGACGCCACGACCGGCTCCATCGCGACAGGCGTTGCATCGCTGGACACCGCCGTAGCCGACTCGGTCGCTGTGGCTTCGACCGAGTCCGTCGTGGAGGTGACCGGAGCAAGCGTTGCGCCGTCGGTCAGCTCTGTAACGGACGCGAGCGGGGCGCCCGCTGCATCGTCGGTTGAGACCGTCGCGGGTGCGGTCGCCACGGGTGTCATCTCCTCGGTTGGCGCCGCGACGGATGCGCTCGGAGCAGGTTCGTCGGACGCGGGCGTCGTGCTTCCGGCTGCCACGTTGACGCCCGTTGCAGCCGCGCCTCCCTTGTCCTCGAACGCGGCGAGGGCATAGGCAAGCTGCTGCGCCGGCGCGTTGAACAACGAGGCCAACTGGGACAGCGGCGACTCCAGCAACCCGGCAATCTGCGCCAGCAGCGTCTTACGGTTGGGCAGATCGGCCAGTTTGGCGAACTGCTCAGCCGTCAAACCGCGCCCGCCCTTGAGAATGCCCGCTTTGATCGTGCCCACGCGGGCGGTGCGGAAGTAGTCGTTGAGCGCCTTGGTCCCGCTGGACTCGTCGCCGTAGATAAACGCGACCGCGGTCGGCCCGTTGAACAACTCATCGAGGTCGACCATGTCGTTGCGGTGCGCGGCCTCACGCAGCAGCGTGTTCTTCGTCACCTGCACCTCGACGTTGCTGGGGCGCAACTGGCCGCGCAACTCTCCAATCTCGGCCACGGTCAAGCCGCGGTACTCGATCAACGCGGCCGCGTTGATGCGGCTGAGCTTCTCGGCTAGCTCGTCGATGACCGCACCCTTTTTTGCTGTCGGCATCGTTTCATCCCTCCTTTCTCGTCATGTTGTGGACTCGTGGTGGACTCGTGACGAACCTGCCATCCCGGCGCCCTGTCCCCTCTTCCCTTGACCGATAGCGCCGGGGAGGAGACGGTACACAACAAAAAACCTCGGGTCCAACTGGCCCGAGGTGAAAACAGAGATGCGCGAGGAGACAGGAACGACCCTACGCCACACCCATGGTGGTCGTAGAGAAACGTCCGCTACCCTATCGCACCCTCACCTCGGCAGGCTGGTGAATGAAGCGCCTTGCAGCGCGCCTGCGGTCATTGGCGTGGATGGTGTATGTCACGTGACACTGCTAGTATACGCGATCGAGCAGCCGCCCGCCAGTAGCGCTTTTCATTGGCTGAACCATGTAGTTGTCGATCTCATAGGTGATTCTCAGGGGGTAGGGACGTCTTGCATACGCCCAGCGAGCGCCACCACTGGGCGTATGCAAGACATCCCTACCTTGGTCTGGCTATCCTGCCCCGAGAACTACATGGCCCTGTTTCATTGCACCGGCGCTGACACAGATATGCTCATGTCTGCGCCGCCGGTACGTTATTATCTACGCGGCGCGCGCGTGCTGCGCCGTCGCCGGGTCGAGCTGGACGCTTGGGCTCATGGTCGAGGTTAGATAGACGGAGCGGATGTAGGTACCCTTGGCCGCGCTGGGCTTGGCGGCGACGACGCTCTCGACTAGCGCCGACAGGTTGTCCAGCAACTGCTGCTCGGTGAACGACACCTTGCCGACGGGCACATGGATCAGCGGCGCGCGATTCTCGTTGCGGTAGTCGACGCGGCCGCCCTTGATGTCGCGCACGGCGCGCCCCACGTCCATGGTCACGGTGCCCGACTTAGGGTTGGGCATCAGGCCGCGCGGGCCAAGCGTGCGGCCCAGGCGCCCGACCTGACCCATCAGGTCGGGCGTCGCCACGGCCACGTCGAACTCCAGCCAGCCTCCTTCGATACGCGTGATCAGGTCCTGCGCTCCGACGTAGTCGGCGCCGGCCTCCTCGGCCTCGCGCGCTTTATCGCCTTGCGCAAAGACGAGCACGCGCGTGACACGACCGGTGCCGTGTGGCAGCAACACGTTGCCGCGCACGATCTGGTCGGCGTGGCGCGGATCAATACCCAGGCGCATATGCATTTCGACCGTGCCGTCGAACTTGGTATAGCTCACCTTCTTGATCAGCTCGACGGCTTCGCGCGCCGCGTAGAGGCGGTTCACATCGACCTGCTCGGCCGCGGCGCGGTACTTCTTGCCATGACGTGGCATGCTGCTTTCCTCCTGTGGTGATGGCGGGCCAGCGCGGCCCTCCCACGAACGAGCAATTAGCCGTTAGTAATTAGCTAAGGGCCAACTGCTATTACGCGACGACTTCGATACCCATCGATCGGGCGGTGCCCTCGATCATGCGGACCGCCGACTCGATCGTAAAGGCGTTGAGGTCGCCCATCTTCTGCTCGGCGATGGCGCGCACCTGCTCCTGCGTGACCTGGCCGACGCGATCCTTGAGCGGGTTAGCGGCCGCCTTCTGGACCCCAGCCGCCTTCTTGATTAGGTCGACCGCAGGCGGCGTCTTGGTCTTGAACGTAAACGAGCGATCCTCGAAGATGGTGATCTCCACCGGCACAATGCTGCCGACCTGGGCAGCCGTCCGCTCGTTGTATTCCTTGACGAAGCCCATGATGTTGACGCCGTGCTGACCGAGCGCGGGGCCGACAGGCGGCGCCGGATTGGCCTTGCCAGCCGGGATTTGTAACTTGACGATCGCTTTGACGCGTTTTGCCATGCACATTCCTCCGATTTAGAGTTTTTCGACCTGTAAGAAATCAAGCTCGACGGGGGTCTCACGGCCGAAGAACGTGACCAGCACCTTGAGCTTGTTGCGATCCGGCGTCACCTCGTCCACGATGCCCAGGATTTCCTGGAAGGGACCGTCGATAATCTTGACGTTCTCGCCCTTCTTGAATGTGATCGCCACGACGGGTTCTTCGACCGGCTGGTCGAGCTTGAGGATCCGTCGCACCTCACTCTCTTGCAGCGGGATTGGCTTGGTCCCGGAGGACACGAAGCCCGTCACGCCGGGTGTGTTCCGCACGACGTACCACGATTGGTCATCCATAACCATGTCGACCAGCACATACCCCGGGAAGACCTTGCGCTGCACCGTGTTGCGCTTGCCGTTTTTGATCTCGATCTGGTCCTCGACCGGGATATGAACCTGGAAGATGCGGTCGGAGACATCCATCGACTCGATGCGGTGTTCGAGATTTTGCTTAACTTTGTTCTCGTATCCGGCGTACGTGTGAATCACGTACCACTCGCGCTGCCCCACCGTTTCCGTTGACACAGGTATGCTCCTTATGAGCCGTTAGCAATTAGCCCTTAGCCGTTAGCTTTTTGTCCACAGCACGCTCAGGCCTTATACTATCGCCGATCAAACCGTCAGCTAATTACTAATAGCTAAACGCTAATTGCTACTAAAGCCCGATTATTAGCTTGACTACCTGCGCCAGCAGCGAGTCGACGATGAACAAGAATGCACCCACCACAATGCAGACGGAGATGACCACCAGGGTCAGGTTGCGCGTCTGCTCGGGCGTCGGCCACGTGACCTTGCGCAACTCGTTACGTATGTCGTCGACCGCGCGTCGAATCCCTTCCGACGTGAGAGGGCGCCGGCGCGCGCGGGTCGTGTTCGCTACCACTTGACTGTCCTTCGCCATCGCTCACATACCTTCGATTCGGTGGTATTGCACAGAGGCCTCCAGCATCCGAGGAGGGACGCCGTTAAAGGCCGCTACGGCTGCTGCCTTGTGCTCGTGAATACGTCGCGCTCACATGCGCGTCGCGACCTTGCCGCGGTGTCGCGCGACTACTTCGTCTCGCGATGGGGCCGATGACAGCGGCACCAACGGCAATACTTATTCAGCGTCAACCGGTCAGGGTCGTTGCGCCGGTTCTTGCTCGTTGCATAGTTGCGGCGCTTGCACTGATCGCATGCAAGGTAGATCACCAGGCGGTTTTCCTTGGATGTCTTGGCCACTCTTCCTCCAGTTGCCAGTTGCCAGTTGCCAGTTGCCAGTTGCCAGTTGCTAGAGGGGTCCTTCTGGCAACTGGCAACTGATCACTGGCAACTATTGCTCGATCTTGGTGACGACGCCGGCGCCGACGGTGCGCCCGCCCTCGCGGATGGCGAAGCGCAAGCCCTCTTCCAGCGCCACGGGCACGATCAACTCGATGCCCATCTGCACGTTGTCCCCCGGCATCACCATCTCCATGCCCTCCGGCAGCGTGATCGCGCCGGTCACGTCCGTGGTGCGCAGGTAGAACTGCGGCCGGTAGC
>JAABUZ0100002332.1_pt1 | contig 32008 bp, 23 predicted proteins | sample 5562091 | NCBI WGS metagenome assembly JAABUZ01 (sample SAMN12813069, study PRJNA571459) | rock metagenome | isolation source: Antarctica rocks | place: Antarctica: Victoria Land, Linnaeus Terrace sud | collected 2015-12-21
TGGCCCCCCGCGCCAGACCCGCCGGCCGCGGTCGCGGTCACTGGCGTGGATGATCCGCCGGCGACCACGGCAGCAGAGGCGGTGTGGCAGGCGGTGTGCAGCGAGTTGCGCCGGGACCTGACGCCTGAAAACTACGCGCGCTGGGTGGAGGCGACGACGGCCACGGGACTGGACGGCCACCTGCTGCGCGTTGGCGTCCCCGATGAGGCCCACCGGCAGTGGCTGGAGCACAAGCTGCGGGGGTGCGTGGAGCGTGGGCTAGGGCGAGCGGGCCACGACGGGGTGCGCGTCGTGTACGAGGTCGCCGCGCGGGGGGAGGGCGTGGCCATCGGCGATCAGGCCGGGGGCCGGTGTGCGGCGGCCGCCCCGGTGAGCGACGTGGGGGATCACGCTGCGGCCGGGGCCGCATCGGCTGCCGCACCGGTTGTCCTCCCGCCGGCGGCGTTATCCTCCGCGCCGCTCGCCGGGGTGGCCGCCGCACGCCCCCCGTCCTCCGCCCGTGCCGCGCCGCCTCCAATCGTAGCTTGTCCGTGCTGCCGTGCCGCGCCCTGCCGCTGTCGGCGCGGGGACCAGTTGCGACGCGTGCTCACGGGGCATGGGGGCGACGCACGGGCGGGCCGCGCACGGGCGGGTGTCCCGTAAGCGTCCTCACCGTGGCCCTCGCCGCTGCGGCCGGCCTGCGCGGGGCACAGGAACGGGCGCTAGCGCTCCCTGCGCGCGGCGACAGGGACACCAGGGTAATGTTTGAAGACGTGTGGCGATGACGACACAGACGACAATGACAACGCGCCCAGCGATGGCTGTGCGCGGCGTGCTCGACGTAGACGGTCTACACCTGGCTGACCCACCTGTGGCTGACGGATGCCTGGGTGCGCACGGCCGGCCTGCCCGCCACGCTCGCCGTGGCGGGGCAATTCCGCGAGCTGCGCCATCCCTTCGTCAGCGATGGCCTGGACGACCTGCACGCGTTCCCCACGACGCTCACCCCCTGGCTGGACCTGCGCAAGAAGGGCGAGGCCGGATCGAGCGTGTCCATCGTGTTCCCTTTCTACGACGAGCATGCGGTGTGGGGCCTCGACACGGACGGCGCGACGCTGCTAGGGGCGCTCGTGGCCTATGCACACGCGGTGGGCGCGCCGTACGACCGCTCGCCGGGCCGCACGGGGATCGACCTGCTGCAGGAGTTGGGCAAGCGCGGGGCCGACAGCAAGCGCGAGTACCCGGAGCGGCTGCCCGCGCCGGCAGGGTAGGCCGACACGGTGACGGAACTGAGTTGGCTGCGCACGCTCTCGCCGGCTGAACGGGGCAAGGCGTACTTGCACAGTTACGACAAGAACGCGCAGTGGTTGAGCGCCGCCGGCGTCGTCAAATTGGGCTTGTACCGCATCGAGGAACGGCGTGACCCGACCGGCAAACTGCCCTTCGACAAGAAGCTACCGGGCTACTGGTTAGCCCGGATCGCCGGCGCGGAGGAGCGGTGGTGCTGCACGCCGACGGTGACGTGGGCCATCGAGCGTGGCCAGTTCGTGGCGATCACCGAGGCGTACGTCTGGACCACGCACAGTCGGGCGATGGAGACGTGGTACGAGCGGCTGCGCACGGCGCGGACGGCGCTCTACGCGGACACGACGCCGGCGGGACGGCTGGCCCTAGGTGCGCTCAAGTACACCTACGCGCTCACGATCAGCGGCTTCAACAGCGCCTGGCACCGCGACGAGCCCGACGCCATCACGGCGTGCCCGCCGTCGGTGACGCTGGGGACGGGCCTGGGGCACTTCAAGGTGCAGGATGCGGCGATCCCGTTGGAGCGGGTATTGCCGGCATTCGACGGCACGCACGGCGGCGGGATCGGGACGCTGTTGCGCCTCCTGAAGCCGCTGCGCGCGGGTACGACTGCGCGGACAGCGGTGGGGGCGACGTCGCATGTCTGATCTGGGTGAGGACCTGGCGCGGGCCTACGAGGCGCGCGTGGCGGCAGCGGACGTGGAGTTGACGCCGGCGGCGATCCGCGCTGTCGTGCGGCAATTGGGGGGTGGTGAGGGGCGGACGCACGTCGCGGCAGGGACGCGCGCCCTAGCCGGCGAACTGGGGGTGGCGGTGCGCACGGTGCAGCGCTGGCAGAAGGAGGGCGGCGAGGCGCGCAGCGTGGCGCGCTCTACACCGGGACTGCGGATCAGCGTGCGAGGCATCGCCAACGAGGTACAGCGCGCGGCGAATGCGCGGGCCTTCCGGGAGCGGGTGCAGGAACAGGGGCTGGATGTTGGGGCGTGCCGGGTGATGGTCCTGGTCTACAACGAGGAGCGCGCCCGGCCACGCAGCATCGGGGACATACACATCGGTGGAGACGCGTTGACCGAGGCGATCGACGCCCTGGAGGCGGGCGACGCAGCGGGGGCAGGATCAGCGTTCGCGACTGCCTGGCTGGAGACGTACGGGCTGGACGTGGACGCTAGCGTGGCTGATGTGGTGGGGACGCTCGCGCTTGGTTGATACCAGCCGATCGGCGGTCACCAAGGGGTAGACCATCATGATCTACCCCTTTGCACGGTGTGCTACGCTAGGGGCGCAACGGAGGGTATACAGGTATGAGTGAACAAGGGCAAGACAAGGCGATGGCGCTCGTGCCTGTCGCCCAGCGCCGGGTCGAGTTGCTGGATGGGGACGAGGTGCTAGCCGTGCGGGTGGAAGACGGATCTATTTATCTCCCGCTGCGGCCCATCTGCGCGAGTCTGGGGCTGTCCTATCAGCCGCAACGCCGCCGCATCCAGCGCGACCCGGTGCTCGAAGAGGGGATGCGCGAGATCCGGTTACAGACGGGGGGCGGCCGGCAGGCGACCGCGTGCATGGCCCTCAATCTGGTGCCCTACTGGCTCTCGACGGTCGAGGTGTCGCGTGTACGCCCCGAGCTGCAAGACAAGCTCACAGTGTACCGACGATGGGTCATCGAACGAGTCTTCGAGGCCTTCCAGCGCGAAACGGGGATCGGGCAGGCAACCGCGACTGCGCCGACCGCGCCAACCACGCGCGACGACGAGACGCTCTCGCTGGCTCATATCCGTGACATGGCCCTGGCCATCGCGGCGTTCGCCGAGCAGCAGATCGCCTTTGCCGCGCAGCAGCAGGTCCAAGACCAGCGCATCGACGTCCTGGATGAGGGGCACGGACAGCTCTCTGCGCGCCTCGACCGCGCGGCCGGCGTGGTCGGCGGGCTGGTGCGCAGCGTGAAGGCCCTGGAGCAACGCCTCGCGCCGGGCAACGTGCTCACCGAGGAGCAGGCGGCTGAGGTCAGCGACCGGGTCAAGACGGTGGCCGAGGCGCTGACCGCGCGGGACGTGGCAGCGGGGGCCGCGCCGCGCGATTGGTACGGGTCGATCTATCGGACGCTCTACAAGCGGTATAACGTCGCCGGGTACCGACGTATCCGGCAGGAGCAGTACGCCGACGTGCTCGCCTGGCTTGCTGATTTCCATGGGGCGACCGCGCCCGCGCCCTAGGCCGATGACGAGGAGTAGCCGCGGTCACGCCGCATCGGTCCGTCGTACATCGCGGGACCGAACGAGGGACATGCTGCTATGTTGCTAGCCCACCCTATTGTCGCAGCAGTCGGTGGCCCCTAAAACGAAGCCCCTTGCTCGCGACGAGAGCCATCCAGAGGTCTCGGGTCCCGATTGCGACCGGATTGGCGAGAAGCCCGTGCCTTTCCTCTTGGGCTGTCAGACGCATGAACATGTCACGTCCCGGATAACCGGAGGCGACAAAGGTTTCCTTGCGATGCAGGATAGGGGGGTTAGCATGGCTGTGGAAATCTCGGACTTTGACATGCAAACGCTGGAGGTCTGCTCTTACCGAGACGGTGAGGGCTGGGTGAGGATCACGATCGAAGTCGGGATACACGAGATAGGAGACCTTGGATTCAATGAAGTTGAGCTTGATGATGGTGGTGTTCTCGACCGTTCCTGTGAGCGCCCGGCCGCATCCCTCATACACGCGTAGGAGAGGGTCGAGACGATCGAGGGCGCTCAGATGCACGTAGAGCGCGCCACGGGTCAGCTTACCAACCTTTGATTGTTGACACGCTCGGGTGATGGCGGCTTGGTCGCCTGCGCGGAAGAGCACGGCATCCGCCGCAGCGCACGCCTCCTTGTACGATCCAAAGAATACTTTCACGTCGAACTGTATATCAAGCGGCAGACCGGTGAACTTGGGCCGTCCACCGAAGGCGGCGAGCGCTAGGTAGACGATGAGGTCATCCGTGGCCGCCACGCGAGCAGCCTGCCAGGTCTCATCCCCCGTGACGCGCCGGATGAGCGCAATCGCTGCCTTCACGCTCCCGAAGCGATCCTTCACCGCAGCCGCCTCAGGTAGTTCCCCAGATTCGGGGGCTCGACCTCGAGACTCAATGAAGGCAATCAGTGGATTAAGAACCGCGCGGTTAGCCTCATACAGCGCTTCGCTTACCTTAGGGCGGTGCATAACTGAAGGCCGATGGCGGACTCGGGCGGCCAAGAATCCTTGAGCCCGGATCTCGTCACGGAAGACATAGAAGATCCCGGGTGAGGCTGCTACGCTACGCACCCCAAGCACACCATCGATCCAGGCCCGGAGTTCTTCCTGGCTGAAAAACTTCTGGAACGTGCCCTTGCCAGTTAAGATCCCATCGCCGTGACGCAGCACTGCCCCACGGGCAGCCTCCCAGTCCGTCCTAGCAGCGACAACGAGAATGTCTTTCGTCAGCGCCCAAGCCCGCCGGAGGACGTCCGCGCGTTCCACAGGACTCTCAATGACGTTCACGACGTAGCCGAGGTTAACGACATCCCCAGGTCGATGCTCTCCCTGAGCGTAGTGGACCGGATCCCAGCCCGCCGCGTCATAGCCTAGAGCTTTCAGACGCTTTAGGTCACCTCCACGCCCGCAACCGTAGTCGAAGAACGTTGCCTCTGGTGGTAAGAGACCATCGTTGAGGGCAAGGACAACGGGCCGTGAGAGGGTTGCCCGAGACATCGCCGTCTGTCCGTGTCTGCTCGTCATAGTATGTCCTGTGGTGACTATATGTTATACGTGATCGCGCCCGTGCAGCGCGACATGATTGTACAACGAGTTAGCCATTCGGTGGAAGAGCGCAAGGTAGGTGTGCAGGACGGGGAAATGCTGATTTTCTTTACTGCAAATATATGGTCCTGAACCTGGCTCTCTCCCATTCCCACCATATCGCTGGCGCAAGCATCGGACTCTGTCAGCATTCAGAAAAATGGTCCTCAAGAAAGAAAACCGGGCGCTTGATAGAGATTATAGTCCGCTTGTGACGAGGTCTACCCCCTCGCCTGAAAATAGGCGCCCTTGCTTGCGTCACTACCCTGCTTTTCATGTCCGCTGGTCGCGGCGCACCATGGGGCCCCTAAGGTGAAAATAGCTCTTTTCATCGGCAGTGGCGCGCTGCAAAGTCCATGGGAAACTACTAAGCACATATGCATACAGTCACTATCTTTGCACTTTTCGATTATTGTCAAGTAAAACAGCTTTTGTTCGCTATATGTAGTGGTAGGAGCTAATTAATAACCGCAATATATGGTAGTCAAACAAAAAGTGCAAAGATAGAGATACAGTATATGCGTGTGGAAACCATTGACAAATAAGAGCCCCTACCCTATTATGTTTTTGAAAACAATGTGATAGTGTGTAGATAAGCGGATAAAGGGAAGCAAGCGGTAGATGGCTGAGCCAGACTCTTAACCCGCACCCGCAGGGGCGTCGTTGACGCGGTGGGTTGCCATTCAGTAACGCCTAATCCGCGACGCTGTGTCCCCGCTATCGGGCAATAGCGGGTTGTACCTCACCGTGCGCACGCGACGGTGCGCCCTAGATTCGGAAGGACGTAGTAGAGTATGGCAACGGTTGTCCCGTGCATACGTGGCAAGATGGGGAACACCGAGTACTACGAGTCGACAATGCGCGCGCGCGAGCTCGTCACTGCCGTCCGTCCCGCCCGCGAACTCGACGAGTGGGCGTCGATGAGCATTGAGGAGCGCATGCAGCGCGATCCCAACACGGCGCGCATCGACAGCGACATCGCGCCCTACATCGCGAACGCGGAGGATCGCTTCTTTGGCTCGATCGTCGTCCTCATCTACAAGGGTGAGCCCCACTTTGAGAGCCTAAAAGACTTCAAGGCGCCCCTTCCGCACGCCTATGCGACCGAGGCCGAGAACATCGGGTTCCTGACCCTCGATAAGGGCCAACTCATTGTCCTCGACGGTCAACACCGGTTGCTCGCCCTCGAGAAGGTCGTCAAAAATGAGATCGTCGGCTCACAGTCCATGGAGGTGCCGAATGACCGTATCAGCGTCATCTTCATCGCTCACGAGAGCGATCAAAAGACGCGGCGTATCTTCAACAAGGTGAACCGCTACGCTAAGTCGACCAGCCGTGGCGATAACATCATCACCAGCGAGGACGACGGGTACGCGATCGTGACGCGTCGCCTGCTCGAGGACGGCGCTCCGCTCGGCCGCAAGGGCGAGGAGGTCGTCAACTGGAAGAACAACACGCTCTCGCCTCGGAGCACGAAGCTTACGACGATCAGTGCAGTCTACGATATCGTGAAGCAAATCCTTGGTGCGTCGGGTGTGCCGAAACTCGACGACCAGCGCCGACCGATCGACGCGAAGATCGAGGAGTACTATCACACCGCCGAGCGGTTTCTCATGACTGTGCTCACGGGCCTTAAGCCCTACCGCACGGTCCTCGGGAACCTCTCGCAGATCCCCGAGATGCGCGAGGACGACCGGCCCTACTCGCTACTCTTCAAGCCGGCCGCCCAGACGGCGCTTTTTAAGGGGCTCATCAACGCCACCGCGACCGGGCGCCTTGACTTGGCCACGGCGGTGGAGCGCGCCAATTCGATCGACTGGCGGCTGACGTCCGACCTGTGGCGCGGCGTCATCATCAAGCAAAATGGGTCCATTGACGCCGGGCCGGAAGCGCGCGACCGCGCGGCGGCGCTCATCGGGTACCTGATCGCGGCGGACGTCATGACGCCCGAGCAGGTCGAGGCCGTGCGAAAGATCTACCGTGACGCCCGCGGGGAGCAGGCAGACGAGCTGCCCCCGCCTGTCGTGACCTGTTCGCACGCTATGACGGCGTAGGTCCGTTGATTCATCGGGGCCGTGACGCCTGTGGGGATCACCTGAACCGTCCGACGGATCACCGCCGGCTTGTGCCCCCCGCCACGATCCCAAGGTCGGCGCCGCGCCCCCAAGGTCCCTGGGGGCTGTGCACATGTCCTTGTCCGATGCGGTCGCGCTGAGGTAGAGTAATTGGAAGGGAAGATGCATCATGAACCAGATCGAGCGCACACTGTACTGGTGCGACCTGTGCCGGACTCCGCTCGCCGCTGAGACGACAATCACGTGTCCCGGATGCAACGGCCCGACACGGTCCCTCACGCCGGACGCGCGCCCTGTCTTTGCCCGGGAGCGGATGATCCTGGCCTGCTGGCGCGTCGATGACTACGCGCGGCCGGGCGCCATCATCGACGAGTACTACAAGCTGCTGGGGACTTCGGTCTGGAAGGCCGACAACAATTATGTCCTCGACGGGGTCAGCTATATCCCGCCCCGCGCCGAGAAGGTTGCCGCCGACCTCGATAGTGTCGCCGAGACGGTACGCCGGCTGCCCGACGCCACCTACGACGACATGGACGCACGGCTCATCATTCCGCACTACAGGATGTCACTGGCCACGGCGAACGCTGCCCACCTTGCGGCCCTCGAGGATGACTCCTTCGCGTTCGTGCGGGCGACGGCGGAGCGGTACGCGCGGCGCCTGCACCTCGTCTCGTTCTCAGGGGGCAAGGATAGCACAGTTGTTTCCGAGCTGGTGCGGCGCGCTCTCGGCCGGTCGGATATCCTCCACGTCTTCGGTGACACGACGCTGGAGGACGAAAACACCTACGCCTACGTGCGCGCCTTCCGCGAGGAAAACCCCCTCGTGCCCTTCTTCGAGGCGAAGGCTGAGCACGACTTCCACGAACTCGTGGAGACGATGGGGCCGCCGAGCCGCGTGATGCGCTGGTGCTGCACTATCTTCAAGGCCGGCCCGATCAACAACCTGCTACAGACACTTGGCGAGGACGGCAAGACAGTCAAGGTGCTCACGTTCTACGGTATTCGGAACGACGAGAGCGCGCGGCGCGCCGATTACAACGCCATTACCGTCGGCGCGAAGATCGGCACACAGATCACCGCCTCGCCAATCATCAAGTGGCGTGACTTCGACGTCTGGCTCTACATCCTCGCGCATGGGATCACCTTCAACAAGAGCTATCGCCTCGGCTACAGCCGCGTCGGCTGCTGGCTCTGCCCGCTCAATAGCCACTGGTCGGAGAGCCTGGCCAAAATCTTCTTCCCCGAGGACGCGGCGCGCTGGACGGAGCAGCTGCAGCGTTTCGCGGCCAAGGTGGGCAAACCCGACCCCGAGGAGTACGTCGCGAGCGGGTCCTGGAAGGCGCGCTTCGGCGGAGCCGGTATGCCCAACAGCTTCGGGGGACTCGAGGAGAAGCCGTGCGGCGAGCGCGACTTCACCCTGACGTTCACGGTCGGCCGCCCCGTCACCGACGAGTTGTACGAATTCTTCAAGCCGCTCGGTCGCCTGAACTTCGAGAAGGGGCGCAAGGCCCTAGGTGAATTCTTCGTCGAGCCGCGTAAGGCCAGCCCGCTGCAAGCCCCCCTCCTCGTCCAGGCGCCACTTGGCGGCGACCAGGTGCGCGTGACTGTCCTCGACACCACGAACTTCGAGGCGACATCCAATTATGTCCGCCACCAGATCGGGAAGTTTCAGACATGTATCCAGTGCACGGCGTGCGCGGCCGTCTGCCCCTTCGGCGCTATCACGGTCCGCCCAGAGCAGCGCGTCTACACGATCAACGCGGATAAATGCACGGGCTGCCTCGAGTGCGTCAACCATTTCGGGTCGACCGGATGTCTCGTGGCTAAGAGCTTGTCCGTCTTCGGGGAGCACCGCGAGAAGGCCCGGGCGATGAAGACCTTGGCGATGGCGCATACTCCATAATAGTGGGTGTAGGGTCTAAGATCGACAACCACCGTCATTCTGTCTGGGAGGACTATTCATGAGTTTCGCCGGCCATCAGAGCTTTCATATTCGCGACGGTTGGCTGCGCAAGGGCATGCGGGTGATTCAGGATGACCCGAGCGCCTTCACCCGCCCGAACGCCGCCGACGTGCTCGGGGTGGGCAGTGTGATGGTCGACGCGCTGCGGTTTTGGCTGGAGGCCACGGGGCTCGCCTATCCGACGATCGAGAATCGCTGGCGCACTCTGCGCCTGACCTCATTCGGCGAGCTTGTCCGCGACCACGATGAATATATCGAGGACGAAATAACCTTGTGGCTCCTGCACTACCATCTGGTCCATGATCGCGATCGCGCCACGACGTGGTATTGGTTCTTCAATCACTTCGCGCGCCCCCTTTTCACGAAGGCACAGGCGGTCGACGCCTTGGAAGGGTGGGCTATCACGTATGGCGAGAAGCGCCCGGCGATAAAGACGCTAGAGCGCGACATCGACGTGCTCCTGCACACGTACGTCCCCAGCGGGCGCAACCAAACGCCCGAGGATACCCTCGATTGTCCGCTTTCCGCGCTGGAGTTGATTGGCTACGAGCCCCCATCGGCCTACCGCGACGTCCCGCCAACTTACCGCGTACGCCGTCCCGAATTGGATCGCATCTCACCGCTCCTCGTGCTCTACGTCCTGCTGCGCTATCAAGACGAGATTCAGTTCGGCGACCGGCGTTTGTTGCTCGCCACAGCGCTGACCCAGCCTCGGGGGGCTGGCCGCGTCTTTTTACTGACGGCGACGGGTCTCATGGACGTGCTTAACCGGCTGCGCGAGATCGACCCCTCCCTGACCGTCTCAATGCCTCAGCAGTCGACCGGCCTCGACGAGTTCGTCCTGCCGGATGTGCGCGCCGATGACATCCTCCGCAGACTGTATGTCCCGCGCGATGCGGAGGTCTATGCATGACGACGGCCCTTGACCTGCCGCGCTTGCACGACGTGTTCGCCCCCCCGGTCCATTTTCAGCGCTCGATCAACGTGCGTTACGATCTAGGAGTCGCGGAGTACATCGCCGCGTATGTCCCCACCCCGCACGCGGCTGCGGCGCTCGCTGATTTGCTATCCGCAAGCGAGCCGGGTATGCGGCAGCGCGCCCATGTGCTGATTGGGGCCTATGGCTCCGGCAAATCGCTCTTCGCCGTGGCCTTGGCCGCGCTGCTCTCGGGGGCGGAGGAAGAGGCGACCGTGTCGGCGCTGGAGACCATGCAGCGTCGTCTCTCCCTCGTTTCCCCCGAGGTCGCGCATGTAGTGTCCACGTATCGGGCGGCAGGGACACACTTGCTCCCTGTTGTGCTCTCGGGCGAGGAGGGAAACCTCGCTGTCGCCCTCGCCCGCGCCCTGCAGCGCGCCCTCGAGCGCGCCGAGATCGTGGGCTTGTACCCCCCGACCACATTTCAGGCCGCATTAGAGACGATGGACCGCTGGCAGGTCGCGCATCCGGACGCGTATGGCCGCCTACTAGAGGCGATTAAGGGGCGTCGTGGGCTCACCCTCGCGCGCCTCCAGAAGGGTTTGAGCGCGTTCTCCGCGGAGAGCCTCGACCAATTCAAGGATTTCTACGCGCACGTCACGGCTGGGGCAACGTTTGCCCCGCATCCCGAGCACCAGATCGCCGACGCCCTTAGCGCGACGGCCATAGCGCTACGGCCCTACGGGTACGATGGTGTGGTCATCGTCCACGATGAGTTCGGGCGTTTCCTCGACGCGCACGCCGGTCAACCTTTCGGGGCGAACGCCCAACTCCTGCAGGATCTTGCCGAGCGAGCGAATCGCAGCGACGATGGGCAGCTGCACCTCGTACTCATCACGCACAAAGGCCTGCGGCAATACGCCGCCGGCTTGTCCGATGAGATGCAGCGGGAGTGGGCGCGCATCGAGCAACGCTTCCAGTCGCTCGATCTCTCCGGCGATCCGGACGTGGCTTACCGGCTCATCGCCTCGGCCCTTGAGCCGATCGACGGGGTCGCGTGGCAGCATCTGCAAGATCATCACACGCAGGCCTTCAATGCCCTCGTGACGGAGACGATGCAGAGTAGCTTATTCGGTGGTCTCGATCGAGAGGAGCTGCGACGCCTTGTCGTCGAGGGCGCCTATCCGCTGCATCCTGCCACCGCATATTGCCTCCCGCGGCTGTCCGAGCGGGTGGCGCAGAACGAGCGCACGCTCTTCACGTTCCTCTCGTCCGGGGATGACTCCGCCCTCCCCGTGATCCTCGCCGACATGGAGGGTGGGGGCGACGAGCTACCGCTAGTGCACGTCGATCGGCTGTACGACTACTTCGCGGCCGCGATGAAGGCGGACACGGGGCCAGGCGGCGCGCATGGGACGTGGCTCTCCGCCGAGGCCGCGCTGCGCAAGTTCGGTGATGACGTCGATGCCTGCGCTGCGGTCAAGGCGTTGGCCGTCTTCCTCGTCGTCGGCGGCCAGTCCTTCCCCAGCATGGAGCTGCTCTCGTTCGCGTTAGGGACGGCTGCCGAGCCGGTGCTCGATCGTCTGAAGGCCCGCAAAGCCGTGATCTACCGGCGTACGGAGGGATACTGGCAATTTGTTGAGGGGAGCGATCTCGACATCGAACACGAGATCGCCGACCGCATCGGCAAGATCGCGCTCACCCCCCTCCAAGCGCGCCAGCTCGTCGAGCGCGCGGCTCCTGTGCGCCACCAACCGGCGCGTCGCTACAACGACAAGTACGCGATGACGCGGTTCTTTCATTCCATGTACCGTACGCCGGCCGAGCTGTCGACCGTGGGGCAGGAGTGGGAGGGGTTGCTGCGCCAGCTCGATTACGCCGATGGGTTGTTGGTGTACGTACTTGCCACGAACGACCATGAGGTAGCCCAGGCACGCGCTGCCCTCGCCCGGCAGACGCACCCGCGTGTCGTCTTCCTTATGGCGTCGGCGCCTGTGGCGATCAGCGAGCCATTGCGCGAGTTGCTCGCCCTCGATGACCTCGACGGCGACCCGGCGCTCAAGGACGTGGACGAACGGATCGGCAAAGAGCTGTCCTACTTTAAGGAAGAGGCGACGATACGCTTGGAACGCGCTTTGACGCCCCTCGTCGACCCGCGCCGCGGGGGTCGCCTGTGGATCGGAGGGGTCGCGTACCCTGAGCCGATTGTGAGCCCGGGAATGCTCTCACGGGCGCTCTCCGAGGTGCTCGAGCGCAGCTTTGACCGGACGCCCGTTATCTCTAACGAAGGGCTGAATCGTCGCTCACCGACCAGCCAACAGACGCGTGCGGCTGAGAAGGTAATCAACGGTTTCCTCTGCGAGCCTCTGCTGCCGAATCTCGGCTTGACGGGATATGGCCCCGATGTCGCCGTCATGCGCACGGTGCTCATCAACACGGGGATCTTGGGGGACGCTACCGGCGCCGACCCGAGCCTCGGCGCGCCGGCGACGGAATCGCGGATGACGGCTGTGTGGGAGGCGATGGAAGCCGCCATTGCCGAGGCGGAAGAGCGCAACGTCAGCTTCGAGAAAATTATGGATCTCCTCCAGTCGCCGCCCTACGGCCTACGCCGTGGTGTGCTGCCCATCCTGCTCGCCGTTTGCCTGCGCCGTTATCTAGATCGCGCGACGGTCGCACACGGCAACGACATCGTGTCCCCGCTCGTGGGTAGCACATTCACGACCATCTGCGCGCACCCCGATCAGTACACGCTACGCCTCGAACCGCTGGACGCGCGACGCGACACCATCCTCCGTTGCATCGAGGAGCGGGTCAAAGGCTTCGTGCAGCCGGAGGAGCGGCGGAACCAACCCTTGCGCTATTTGGGCCTGGGGCTGCTGCGTTGGCTGCAGCAGCTTCCGCCGTACGCACGTGGCACGCGTCAACTCTCGCCCGAGGCGGTACGGTTCCGCCGCTCTATTCAGCTTGCGACGACGCAGCCGGCGCAGTCGTTGCTCATCGATCTGCCAGACGTGCTGTTGGCCGACGCCGACGTGGGCGACATTGAGACGTCTGTACGCGTCGCCCTCACGCGTCTCATAACCGAGCTTGAAGCGGCATACAACAATCTGGTTGTGCGCACCGGGGAAACCGTCGTCGCGACGTTTGGCGGGCAGGGCGGATCCGCTGAGGCGCGCGCCGCCCTCCTCGTGTGGCTGCATACCACGGGGGATCGCGCCGGGACACAGGTCTCGACCCATCTATTCGGTGATGTCTTCGCTGACGCCCTCGTGGCCGTGGTCGCCGCCGATGCGCCCCCGGACGAGGAGTTCGTCGAGTACTTGGGGCGACGCATGATCGGCCTCCCCTTGCGCGACTGGGGTGATCACACCGAGGCGCAGTTCGAGGAGCGTCTGGTCGCCGCCCGTGACCGCATCGTGACAGAGCTTACGGAACGGCAAGTCAATGCCGACGACATGTTCGACGGGATCGTCCATTTGCCTGGCGGTGAGTCGGTCCAATTCCAATTCAAACAGGCCGAGCTCTCGGTGCATGCGAAGAACCTTTTGACCAATCTCAAGAACACGATAGAGATCACCGGCCGGGCATTGTCAGTCGACGAACGGCGTTGCATTGGCCTTGAGGTGTTGAGGCACGTCCTCGAGCGGCGAGGCTAGGATTATGGCGGGGATGATATGAGCACCGAGGTCACGGCCTATCTTGATAACGCGGCGACGACGTTCCCCAAACCGGACTCTGTCTACGTCGCGGCGGATCGATTCTATCGCACGGCCGGCGCCAATGCTGGACGCGGGGGCCATCTACTCGCGCGCGGGGCGCGGACGCTCGTTGAGGAGACGCGTGTGGCCGTCGGACGCTGGCTTGACGTGCCGCCGGGTGGGGAAGTCATTTTCCAACCATCGGCAACGCACGCATTGAACACGACGATCCTCGGGGCGAGGCTGACGGGGGAGAGTATCGCGTATGTGACGCCTTTCGAGCACAATTCGGTACTACGGCCCCTCGAACACCTGCGCGTTAGCGCTCAAATTGGTGTGCGCGAGTTGCCGTTTTCGGCGCATACGTGCCTGCCCGACATGGCCCGCGTCCGCGCCCAGTTCGCGGCTGAGCCACCAACATTACTGGTCTTGTCGCAAGCGAGTAATGTTGTTGGCGTCCTGTTGCCCATTGGTGAGATTGCCGCGGCGGCGCGAGCCGTCAATCCTGACGTCGTTATTATCATCGATGGATCGCAAGCCGCGGGTTTGTACGAGCTCGATGGGGCCAATCTCATCGATGCGCTCGTGTTTTCCGGGCACAAGACGCTCTATGGCCCGTATGGGGCGTCGGGCTTCGCCCTGTACAGGCGCTGGCACCCACTGCCGATGCTATTTGGCGGGACGGGAACATCGTCCGAGAGCCTTGCTATGCCCGAAAGCGGACCCCAGGCCTACGAGGCCGGCAGTCAAAACGTCTGGGCTCTCGCAGGGTTGCGGGCCGCGATCGAGTGGTTAGAGGAGACGAGCCGCGAAGCAGTGTGCGCGCATAGCATGGGATTGACGCACACTTTCATTGAGGGCGTTCATCGGTTACCTGGCGTTCAGGTGATCACGCCGGCAGGTGAGACGACAGCCGTTGTCTCGTTCACCATGTCAGGTGTAGCCCCGCAGACTCTCGAGAACGCTCTATCGACGGCTGGTATTGCCGTACGAAGTGGTTTACACTGTGCGCCCTGGGTGCACCGTTTGCTCGGCACTCTCAATAAAGGTGGTACTGTGCGTGTTAGCCCGAGTTTCTTCAACACGCACGAAGACATAGCTCGAACTATCGAGATTGTCTCCGGCATTGCTTTAGATACGTAAGTGGACCTGGCCGGTGGCCCTCTGTCACAATAGAAGTGGGCGCAGCGAGGGAGGCTGACCTACCGCATGACTGGCCAATGCCCTGGACTGGCTCACACGACCGTTGTCTTTTTTGGGGCGCGCACCTTCCCCACGGGCTATACGTCGGCTGTAAGAAGCGCGACGAGTTGATGCTACTGAGGCGAGAGTGGAGCACAGGACCTTCATCTTTGTGAAAGTGCGTCCGCATTTATTTGCATGTTCGATGCCTAAAATGCGCGCCCCAAAAAAGACAACGGTCGTGTGAACCAGTCCACCAATGTCCTTCACCTAACTTGTCGCCTCCCCCCTCTCGTTTCATAGGCGAGATCTAATAGGAGCCTGTCACTAATTGTTTAAAGATTTAGCGGAGTAAGAGATGGCGTTCACAGGTGGTTCTCCAGGATTTGCGTTGCGGCGGCTGTATTCTCAATGTTCACAACAAGAGCTCTCCGAGCTTCTTGGTCCCCAAGTCTATGTCCTTCTGCAGGCTATCGATCCGAAAGCACTTGAATCGGAGAGTGTTGGTGATCTGTGTAGCCGCCTGATTGAACCGAACGCAGTACTTCAAACCTCGCGAACTCGAAACATCCTTCTCAATCGGCTGCCCGAAGATAAAGCTCAGGAGCTGTTGTTACGTATCGGTCGTAAAGCTACGGGCGCACGTGCAACGGAACAGTTAACGTCCCTCGATTTTTGTTCAGGTAAGCGGCTTTTAGATAAGTTGTTTGGTTTCTTTGGGGTACTTGACGAAGAGCGGGCACCCCAGCCACTGGAACAAGAAGTCGAATCGTGCACGGTTGAGTATGGACTATTCTCGCATCAGCGTGATGTTGCTCGTAGAGTTGAATCCGTTCTCTCGGAATATCCGCGAAAAACGCTTCTCCATATGCCAACGGGGGCTGGGAAGACTCGCACCGCCATGAACATTGTGGCAAGACATCTTGTGAGCCAGGAACGCACGTTAGTGTGCTGGCTGGCACAAAGCTCAGAACTCCTGGAGCAGGCTGCACAAGAATTTAGGCGTGCGTGGCGCCACATCGGCAATCGTGAACTGCCAATATACCGTTATTGGGGCCCCTACACACCGGATCTCAACGACGCTCGTAACGGAATCCTTATAGCTAGCTTCGCCAAGCTGTATGCACTCTACCAGCGCGATAACAACATGCTCATGCGTCTCGGTGATCGCGCCTCTCTAACCGTTGTTGACGAGGCACATCAATCGATCGCACCTACCTATCGCTCTCTTATTCAAGGACTTCATACCAAACGTCCCACGAATTGCCTTCTTGGCTTGTCCGCGACACCGGGGCGTACCTGGAACGATGTCGCTGCCGATGCCGAACTTGCAGAATTCTTTGGGGGGGGAAAGGTAACGCTCGAGATTTCAGGCTATTCAGACCCTGTTGCCTACCTCATCCAGGAAGGATATCTCGCCCGCCCAACGTTCCGTTTGCTGAAAACAGAGGCAGTTGTGTCTCTGGCTGAGAGAGGCAAGGCTGGTGGAAAACAGGAATACTCAGATGAGGTACTCGATATCCTCGCCCTCGATCGGCGAAGGAATCAACAGATTCTTGCAGAAGCTGAGGCTTTATTGTCTCAGCATCAGCGAGTTATTCTTTTTGCCACATCGGTACGTCACGCAAGATTGATGGCGGCCATACTCGTGACTAAAGGATACGATGCTGAAGTAGTCACCGGCGAAACTTCTCCAGGAGGGAGAGAACGCGTCATTAGAAAATTCAAAGGTTCAGACCCCACCCCCAAAATTATCTGCAACTTCGGAGTTCTGACCACCGGCTTTGATGCTCCGCGCACGAGCGCCGCCTTGATCGCTCGACCCACAGATTCGCTCGTACTTTATAGCCAGATGGTAGGGAGAGCGATTCGGGGTCCCAAACAAGGCGGGAACGAAATAGCTGAGATCATCACAGTAGTTGACCCCGACCTTCCTGGTTTTGGAAGCATTGCTCAGGCTTTCCTGAACTGGGAAGACGTGTGGTCTGACAACTCGCCCAGGGAGGGAAATAGTGAATACCACGACTAACCAGCACTTTGAGATCGTTCCACCAGAGCTCGCTGTAAAGGCGATGCGGGATCGTAGTTAATCTTCGCAATAACGGAGGTCCACGCCCCATTTCTGGATCGCTCGGCGCAATGAGAGGCCGCTAGCGCCGCGATCAACGTCGGGTAAGGCTTCGGTGACCTCGAAGGGGTCGGAAAATGGCGCATATGGCCTCTCACAGTATTACGAAGATGAACTAGTGGTTATCGGAATACGGCTTACGCTTTAGCGGAGTTAATTGACAACTCGGCTCAGGCCAGCCCCACCTTAATCGAAGTGTTTTGTATTGAGCAGCGAGAGCAGGTCAATCAGCGCGAACGGAAGCGCATCAAAGAGATCGCGGTGTTGGATAATGGCCGTGGCATGGATGCTAACGTTCTGCATATTGCACTTCAGTTCGGGAATGGTACTCACCTAACCGACAGAGCGGGCATGGGCCGATTCGGTATGGGTTTGCCCAATGCATCCATTTCACAATGCCGAAGGGTTGATGTATGGACCTGGCAAAATGGCCCACAGAATGCATTGCATACTTACTTGGATCTCGGCGAGGTGGAAGCCGGAAGATGTCGCGATGTGCCCACGCCTGAGCACGACCCACTGCCTGATGTCTGGAAAAGGCGCTCACAGGACGTGCGCGAGTCAGGAACACTTGTTTTATGGCAACAGTTCGATGAACATCGGCTTACTTGGAAGGGTGCTCATGCTACCCTTCAAAACACGGAGTTTCTTGTCGGTCGAATGTACCGCAAGTTCCTGAATACAGGGAAACTTAGTATTCGGCTTGTGGCTCTGGAAAATGATACGGCGACCTACGATCGGTCGGCGCAGGTCAATGATCCCTTGTATCTGTTGACGCCCTCGTCGACGCCAGACCCATATGACAAGGTGGCCATGTTTGAGAGATGGGGAGAGGAAGACCAAGAATTCCATGTAGCCTGGAACGGCAGTACGCACACTGTGACGGTACGAATCTCGTGGGCCAGGCGTGACACAGTGCCTACCGATGGCACAAACCGTGGAGACAAACGTTACGGCAAACATGCGGGCAAAAATATTGGGGTATCGATTGTTCGCGCGGGCCGTGAGCTCGACCTAGATGCTTCGTGGGCCAATGGATATGATCCCAGAGAGCGCTGGTGGGGGGTCGAAGTTGAATTTCCTCCGGCGCTTGATGAGGTTTTTGGTGTTACGAATAACAAACAGTCGGCGACCATGTTTTCACCTATGGCTCAGTTCGACTGGAAAACTGAAGCCGAACCAGGGGAGTCATTTGTTGAGTTGAAGGAGCGACTCAGAGCCGACAATGACCCGAGGGGGGGGTTGATCGACATCAGTCAATACATCAAGGATCAACTTACGCAGGTACGTGGACGTCTCGATGATCAAACTAAGGGAACGCGCTCTGGTGCCAAACGGTATGACGATACTTCCGTCGAGGATCGGGCCACCACTAAATTCGAGCAGCGCGCAACGGAGGGATACAAAACAGAGCAAGACGAAAAAGTCTTCGACCAGGACGCATCTGAGCAATTACAGAAGGACTTGGTCGAGAACAAGCACTACTCCGAGCAAGTTTCGAAAGATATCGCTGCCGCAGTCGAGAAGCGTGGTCGACGGGTCATCTTCCTAGAACAGGAAATTGACTCATACGCGTTCTTCCAAGTCGAGCAGCGACCGGGAGGTGTTACCGAGATTATCTTTAACCGCCACCATCCGGCGCACGAGCCGCTGATTTTGGCTCTTAACAACGAGATCACTGAAGGTGTCGACAATCGTGAGCTTGTAGCCCGGATCCAAAACGCGTCTGATACCCTGAAGATGCTGTTTGCTGCGTGGGCTCGCTATGAGATGGAAGACGTTCCTAATCGGCAGCGCATCAAGGATATGAGACAAGACTGGGGTAAGATGGCAAGAATCTTCCTCAGGGACGAACAGGAGTAAGCTTTGTTCTTTACCCATGGTCAAGCTCTTCTTGCTCTGTGCGAACAAGCCACTGCGGAGGTGTTCTTGGCAGCCCCTTTCATCAAAGAGGGGGTTTTAAGAAGGCTCCTACAGGTTATACCGCGGGAATCAGAGGTTACAATTGTAACTCGTTGGATTCCAGAAGAGGTGGCGCATGGAGTATGTGACCTCGGGATACTTGGCTTGGCAAACCAACGCCCAAAGACGCAGATACGCCTGCATCCATGTCTTCATGCCAAGTATTACCGAGTCGAGTCTCGGTGTCTTGTCGGGTCGGCAAATCTGACGGCCACGGCCCTCGGATGGTGCCCTATTCCTAACATCGAAATACTCTTAGAGGTATCTGCGGGAGAGCACGGATTGCCTCAACTTGAGGAAAGGCTGCTGCATCAGTCAATCATAGCGACTGAAAGCATCAGAAAATCCGTAGAGCATGCGGTTGAAGAAATTCGCAACAAAATTTCAATCGAGTCAGCTGGCGAGAGTATTGAGCTGCAAAATACCTCCCAGCCCTCGGCATGGCTTCCCATGTGTATCAGCCCTGAATATCTGTTCAAGATCTACTCAGGGGCCGATACATCCACCTTACTAACGAGCGCCGTAGATGCCGGCCAACACGACTTGTCATTACTTGCGGTTGTCCCAGGATTGTCAGAGCTTGAATTCCATCGTTACGTAGTGGCAATCCTTGACCAAACGCCTGTGGTGCAGGAGATTATGTCTTTGTCGCGAAATTCTTTCATCACGTCTGAAACTGCCACAATCGTCGTTGGCAAAGTGATGGAAGGGATTCCAAATCCCTCTTACGATGCTGAGACCTATTGGTTGGCGCTAAAAAAATGGCTTCTCCACTTCTTTCCCGACCGTTACCGTGTTAGAGCAGCAGTTGAGGTTTTCGAGCAAGCAAGGCAATTGCCGTAGCCCATAATGTTGGTGACGAAAACCTGTTTCGAGAAGTAGTTCCTTTTGAGGTAAATTCAGTAGCATTCATAGTTGCCACGCTCGAGCGTGAGTTGCTCAATCGTCACAAATGTGGTACGCCCGAGCAGGCGCGGATGGTGCTCGTCGATGCCAGTGAGGGATGCTACACCCAGCCACACCAGGTCGGTACGTGACGGCCTCGTCTTGGCGGAGTACGAACGGAGGCAACGCTCATGTGCGGTCGCCTGATTGCCGCATCCTGTTCCTGGTCGGGGGATGGTTGTGTTGCCGTCGGCGCAGTCCGGACTTATCGGCCGCCTTCTCCCCCGCCTGCATCCATTGTATTGGAAGGAGTACATTTATCTCAAGCTTTCGTTGTTCTACCCTGTCATTAACATTCCATCAAATTGGGACACCTCCAGTTACTCCCGATTGTTATCGTGTGTGCTCAGAGGGTGCTTGTGAGACAGGACCGTGTGGTGGAGGCCCTTTGGTCTCCAAAGCCATTTGGGCTATTGGCCGGGCCGTCATATGTCGCCTTTACTGAGACTGACGTGGCCAGCGATTGGCCAGGCGCGGGGTCATACGCGGAGCGGCTGGAGCGGGTGTCTGTGCAACAATAGCCGCGTCTACGCCCCGCAGTTAGGAATGTAATCGACGCATGGGTGTATTCACGGCGACTTTCCCGGCGCATAAGGGCGCGATGAGCGCGACACTTCGACTCCTACCGTCGACGCCACAGCTGCTCACCAAGCGGTACTATGAGACGCTTGATACGGCGCATCCCCTCGGCCTGGGGTGGAATCAGGTGGAAAGCGTGCGGGGCTGGTTGCGCGCGAGCGGGTTCATTCGTCAGGTTGAGCGGAGTCGCGTTGGCGAATGGGAACTGACCAACCTCGGGGTGCTCGTCGCGGAGCGCGACAGGAACCTTAGCAAGGCGGCGACTTGGTGGCTTATCCATATCCGGCTCGCGTCGGACCCCGATGCGACGGTCTACCATTATCTCTTCTCGGAGGTCGCCCAGCGCCCATTTACCCGTGCCGAAGCGCGCGGCAAAATCGCGGCGTGCGCCGGCGGAGAGCTCAAGCCCGCGAGCATCGAATCCGATGTGCAAGGGATACTCTCGTCGTTCGAGTCAGGACGGACGCGCCTCGCCAGCCTCGGTGCCCTGGTCGTTGATGGGGAGCACTGGTCGCGCGGCGCGCCCGAGGACCTCAATCTCGCCATGCTCGCCTATGCCCTCTGCATCGTCCGCGACCGGACGGACCCTGCGGCCCCTAGCATGTCGCTCCAGGCTATCACGGCAAGTCCCGTCGGACTGCAGCGCCTCTTCGGGCTCGGGGTCGACGCCGTCCGCATCCCCCTGCGCCTGCTCGGCGAACCGCTCGCCCGCTATGGCTATTCGTTCGTCGAGACCGCGGGTCTCGATTCGGTCACGCTCGGGACGCTCGACCCGCTGACCGTCGCGCGCCAGGGATATGAGGGGAACATGCGCGATGTTATTACCCCTTGACGCCGCAGCGGAGGTGGACGACTTGACCAGGCGCGCAGGCATGCCTGGGATACGCTACCGGACCTACGCCCTCGCGACGAACGACCAGCGCGCCATGGCGGCCATCGCCGTCCACATCGCCTCCTCGCTCGGCGGCGTCATTATCGACGCGCTCGATGGCACTCTCGATGACGGGAGCCTCGTTGGCGTCGACCCGCGTGCGCTCGTGTCCTGGGTCGACAGCCATCTGATCGGGGCACCGCCGCGTTGTCTCCTGCACGTTGACGCTGTTCTCTCGCCCTGGCGCGCGCAGGGATGGCATCGCGTGTGGTGGGAGCAGGCCGCGATGATCGAGCGGGCATGTCCGCTTTTCATCCCGACAGCGCGGCCCGAAATCCAGGATGTTGCTCGCTGGACGCGCATCGGCGCGTTTTGGGTTCACGACGCCGAGGTCGACGTTTTGGGGCCGCGTGACGCGCGCCATGTGAGTGAGTTACTTCGGGAGACTGCCTAATGATCGAGACCCCCACTGCCTTTAGCTTCGACGATATCCTCCAGGTCTCGCGTGTTTTCGCGCGGTCTATCAATATCAGACGCGACTTCACGCCTGAGGAGGATGAGAAGGTTGCGGGATACATCCCCACCTTGCCAGCGGAAAATTGCCTCAAAGCGATCACCGAGGCGATACATCCGACCGCCACCGACCGGGTACGCCTTGTCTACGGGCCCTATGGCGGTGGTAAGTCGAACCTCGGCCTCGTCATCGCGCGCCTCGTGCAGTCGGGGATCGACTATCCCGCGCTTGAACCCGTTATCGCGCGCATCGCAAACGGGCCGCGTCCCGCCCTTGCTGTGCAGCTACAAGAGGGCTGGAGGACCCTCGCCGCCAGCGGTGAACTGGGGTTTATCACCGTGATCCTCTCGGGCAACGAGGGGTCTTTCCACGACGCCACGCTTGGGGCGCTCATGGACGCGCTCGAGAAGGAAAATCTCGGCCACCTCGTCCCTAAAACGGCGTATACCGCGGCGCGCGACCGCATCAAAGAGTGGAAACGGGAATACGAGCAGGCGTATGAACGCCTCGAGGCCCTGCTCGTGAGACACGACGAGACGGTCGAGACGCTCGACCGGAGCCTCAAGAACGGGCGGCATGATGCCTACGTGCTCTTCTGTGAGCTGCATCCGCTCGTCGCCGCCGGTGCTCGCTTCAACTCCAGCGACCTGTCCAAGGCGCACGAGGTGTACGAGGCGGTCGCGAAGGAGCTCCGCCGGCAGGGTTACGCCGGCATTTTCGTGGTCTGGGACGAATTCGGCAGCTACTTCGAGGAAGCCTGCCGCCTTATCCGCGCCGAGCGCGGCAGCACGGAGCTCAAAGAGATCGAGCAGTTCGCCGAGATGTGCCATGGCAGCCGCGACCATCAGGTGCACTTCCTCGCGCTCGCACACCGGTCATTGCAAGAGTACGCTGAAATCGCCGCGCTTGGTGCGGGCGCGCTCGACGACTGGAAGCGCATCTCCGGCCGCTTCGCCGCGCCGCATAACCTCGTGAATACGGGGCGCCAACGCGACTCGTACGAGGTGCTCGGGCGCGTCGTCCAGCATGCTCCGGACTCGCGCTGGGCCGAGTTCCTCGCCTGCGGTGGGCGCGAGGCGATCGAGCGGCTGGCTACGGAGGCGATGCGCCTCGGCCTGTTCGGCCAGTGGCATCTCCACGACCTCGCGCACGTCGCCCGGACCTGTTATCCCCTGCACCCGGCAACCTGCTATATCCTGCCACGCTTGTCCGGTGCCATCGCGCAGAACGAGCGTACCCTGTTCACCTATACTTCCTACGATGAGGAAGGGTCGATGCGCGCCTACCTCAGGGAGGTACCCCCTTTCGCCGCCTCAGATCCGGCGACCGTGGACGTCGAGCGTTTATTCGCGTACTTCACGCCCGCTCTCGAAGCGGAGCGCAAGAGTGTCTGGGAACAGTACACCCTTGCGCGCTATGAGGCGGGGGGCGCGTCGATCGCGCGCATGGATGAGCGCATCCTGCAAGTCATGACAATCTTCAATGCAATCCGCGAACAGGTGCCGACGCTCACTGTCCCGCTGTGCCGCTATTCCCTCGGCCTGCGCGGTGAGGAGGAGTGCGCTCTCTTCGACGACGCGCTCGGGCGCCTGCAGGAGCTCGGCATCATCTACGAGCGCGAGACCGATCACGGCCTCCTCTTCGCGGGGCGGGATCGCCAGAGCATCACGAAGGACCTCGATGAGGAGATGCGCAAGATCGAGCGGACCCACAACCCCGTTGCCTTCCTACGCGATAGGGGTGGCGAGATCGGCTCCGTGTTGCTCCCGGTGCAGCCGATCGAGCCGACGGAATACCACACACGGCACAAGACTCGTCGTCTGATCCAGGCGCACCTCGTCGCCGCGGTCGATGAGGCCTATATTCGGTCCCTTTCCACCACGTTGACAACCCAGCGCGATCAAGTTGACGGTTTGCTCCTGTTCGTCATCGCTGAGACCGCGCAGGAGCTCGAGCAGGCGCGTCACCTCATCACGGGCGGCCTCGCCTCGGAGCGCACCCTCTTCGTGATCCCTGCCGTCCCGCTCACGCTGCGTCCGCACACCCTGCAGCTCGAGGCTCTCGCGAACCTGCGCGCGCGTGGCCCCTACAGCGACGGGCGCAGCGGGCTCGCGCAACTCGCCGACGACCGGCGCACCTCCGTGCGCCGCAAGCTCGAGGAGCAGCTGCGGCCCCTCCTCAAGATCGCGCACCAAGGCGGTCAGTCGACCGTGTACCTGCGCGGTGAGGCCGTGAGCGCTATAACGGCGTATGAGGATATCGAGGACTACGCCTCTGAGCTCCTCGCGCGCGTGTACAAGCTCAACCTCGCCATCGACGACGAGGGCTTAAGCACGCGCATCACGACCAAAAACCAATGGAGCGGCTCGGGCAAAGCGCGCCGCGCCGTCGTCAACCAGATCCTGCGATTCGACACGCTGGGCAAGAATGAACGCGAGTCGCTCGGTTTCGCTCCGACTGCCCAGGAGTACCGCTACGTCCGCGGCCTGCTTATGGCGTGCGGATATCTCGACCGTACCGTGACGACGTGGATGCTTGGGCGTCCGAAACGGGAGACGGCAACGGCCGCCGCCGCGGTGTACGACGCGATCACCGAGCATTTCTTCGGCAAAGAAGGCCAGGCGCGCTCGGTCAAGGCACTTGTCCAAAAGCTCTCGGGGCCACCCTACGGGTTGTATTCCGCTTCGCTCCCGCTGCTGATCGCCGTCGCGATCCGGGAGCGTGCGAGCCAGCTGCAGTTCTTCAAGAACGACAAACCCGTCAACGATCGGACCCTGCCCTTGTCCGACCTCCTGATGGACATGTGCCTCGAGCCGAGCCCTTACACGTTCACCAATCGCCCCGTAAGTCAGGATATCCACGTCTTCATCGAGCAGCTCATGACGGCTCTAGGGCGACGAGCGCGCGCGAAAGAGGGTGACCTGATTGCCGAGTGCGCCACCGCGCTCCGCGTCTGGATTTCCGATGAGGTGACCGCCTACGGACGCAAGACGACCCGCTTGTCGCCCGAGGCGAAGGCGGTGCGGGACGTCGCCCTTGAGGTTGAGGGCGATTCGTTCAGGAAAATCGCATTGGACCTGCCCCAGCGACTTGGCCTTGAGAGTGACCTTGGTCGCGCGGTCACAAGCGAGGAGGCGCGCGGTCGCATCGGCGCGGTACTCGGCGACGCGGTACGTGAGGTCGCCACGTGCCACAACTACATCGACGGGCAGGTGATCGACGTCATGGCCGCCTTGTACGCCGTCTCGTCCGAGAACGCTGAGGCCGTCTTTCGGGCGGTTAGCCGTGCTATCCTCGAGCGCGTCGACGCGGCGGACCCGCGTGGTGTCGACACGCTGCGTCCCCACATCTTGACACTCCTGCTGTGGGCGGAGCACGATCATGGGGACGCGGCCGCCGCCTTCGGCGAGCTCGCCCTCAAGCTCGTCGGCAAGACGAGCCGTGCGGCGTGGGCCGACGCGGACATCGAGATCGTGCGTGCGAAGCTCGTCACGATGAAGGATCTCATGGAGGGGTTAGCGTCGGCGGAGGCTCCAGTGACGGGTGTTCAGCGCGCCTTCCTCGGGCTCCTCGTCAGCGCCCTCGACGGTGACCGTGCAGCGGTCGAGGCGGCCGACGACCCGCTCGTGGAGGCCGAACGCGCCGCACGAACATGGTACCAGGGCCTCTCGGACTATGCGCGCGAAACGCGCGAGCTGCGTCAGGACACGGAAGCGCTCCGCGATGTTCTCAAGGGAATCGGCCGTACGCCGACGCGGCAACTGTTGCTTGACATCCTGCCGCAACGCCTCGGCCTGTCCGACGCGTTGGCCACGCTCGAGACGCCGGAGACGGCGGAGCGGGTGCGGCGCCGGATACAGGAGGTCGCGACGCGCCTACGCCACACGCAACTCGCGGTCGACACGGCCCTTGCGGAGGTTGTGGCCGCGTGCGCCAAGCTCTCGAAAGGCAGTCCTGAGCACGTCCTTGCCGAACTGCGCGTGTACGCGGAGGGCAAGGCCGCCTCTGTCGATGGCGCGCTGCCTGAGGTTGTCCGCCGGTTCCTCACGGTCATACGCCGCGACGAACCGGCGCGCGATGTCTTCCGCGCCCTCGGACGCGTCTATGTGGGAACGAAGGAGGATAGTCGATGGACCGATCGGGATGTGGCGCTCGCCGCGGAGGAGATGCGCGCCGTCATCGGGGCGATTGGCGCCTTGGCCCCGGCCAAGACCACGCAGCGCACATACCGCATCGCCGTGACCGTGGGCGGCCATCAGACCGAGGCGGAGATCCAGTACCACGACATGGTCGAGAGCGCGGCGGTCTTGGTGGAGGAGCGCATCATGGAGCTCCTCAAAGTCCAGACGACGCGCGACGAGAGCAAGCTGCTCGGCGTCGCCAAGGTCTTAAACCGCTTATTAGAGAAGAAGCAGAGACGGTAGGACATGGCTACTGTACGGCTCATCATCGACCCTTTGAACCGCTCTCGGCACGACCCATCCGCGCTGCTGGTCGGTGGGGATGGTGACTATGCGGGCGCGCGCGCGCGTATCCACGCGGCGCTCGAGGGGGAGGATGGCGGGGATGTCACGGTCGTCGTGCGTCATCCCGCGCTGCGTGATTGGTTCAGCGACCTGAGGACAAGCCCAGGGGTACGCTATGAAGTCTACAGCCCGCGTGACGACTTCGCGCGCGCCTACGGCGTATCGTTACCCCCCGGCCTGCTCGACGCGGACGTCGTGGAGCTAGACCTCGAGGGGCTCGCTCGCTCGAGCCCCCCGAATGGGGGCGACATCGACGGGTGGATCGTGACCCATCGCCTCGGCGCGGTGTGGGTCGTGGTGCCGCCGCCGACACAGCAGCTCGTAGAGGTCGTGGCTACTCTCATCGCGGCCCCGCTGCACAACGTGTGGATCCTTGAACGGGTGCGACAACAACTCACGTTGTGGGCGGAGCGCGACACCACGCCGCGCGCCGAATTGTGGCGCTTCCTCGCGCGCGATCCGGTCCACCAACGCGCCACGGCGCTCGTCGCCCACGCGGCGATTGCCCGCTATCCGAAGCCTGTACGTAAAGAGTGGCTCGGTGACTTATGGCAGGGCCTCGACGTGCTCGACACCCTCGATAGCGCCGCGGACGAGCTGCGTCGGGTCGCCCTCCCGGCCCCGGTGCGCCAGCGCCTCGACCAACATGTGCGCGCCTTCCTCGCGGAGAAGGGCGAGACCGCGGACATCAAGCACCTTTTCTCCTACACGACGGGGACGTTGCCAGCCGAAGCCCGCGTTCTCGCGCGCGTGCTGCTCGATCGGCCGGAGGAGTTGACACAGGAGACGTGGCGCCTGCTCGAGGCGATCGCCTGGTCAGACGACCGTGCCCTGCTCGAACGCGTGCGACTGCGCCTACCCATGCCCGCGCCCGACGCGATACCTGCGGAGTGGACCGCGGCGCAGGCGGAGGACGTCGTGGCCTGGGTGGAAGGGGTCTATCTCCCGTGGTATCGCGCGGTGCGCTATCGGGAGGAAACGGTAGACGCCGATGCGGTGACCGGATCATTCGCGCGTTGGGTAGGCCGATCCTACCCCGACCTGCTGAACCGCCATGTGCGCCGCACGGTCATGGGCGCGCGGGACTACCTCGACGACCTCGTCACGTCTGGTCGGGCCGCCATCTGGATCGTTGTCGACGCCCTCGGGCCTGACGGGGCGTCCGCACTCGCCGCGGCGTGTCAGCACAGAGGTATGCAGGTGACGGGGCGCGCGCTGCAAGTGACTATGCTTCCAACGATTACCTCCGTCGCTAAGCCGGCGCTGCTCGCTGGCGTCCCGCCCGCTAACCGGTCGGCCGGGTCGGGTGTGACCAGCCTCGCCGAGTATCGGCGGATTGTGGAGGGCGGGCGCTGGGGCGCGGCGGGCGCGGCCGTCGGGGCTGACTGGGAGCAACAGCGCCTCGTCGACCTCGTGGGCGCAGGCGAGGCCTCCATCTGGGTATACCTCGTCAACCGCCTTGATAGCCGCGTCGTACATGCGCGTATGGGCTTCGAAGAGCGCATGCGCCAGATGCAGCGCGTGTGCGACGACCTTGCGGAGATGGCGCGCGAGGCACAGGAGGAAGCGCACACCCGCTATGGCTATCGTCCGGCCGTCGTCTTCAGCGCCGACCATGGGTACACGACGCCGGCTCCGGGCGCGACGAGAGTTGAAACTGATCTCCCCGTCAGCCATGGCCGCTGCATCGCGCTTGGCGCTGAGGACACCCCCCCCGTCCGAGGGCTGGCTCGTCCTCGATCCGCCGGGGCGGTACGGACTCGCGGATCGCTATGCGCTCGCCTATGGCAATCGCTTCGTCGATGACGTGTCGCCCCTTCTCGCCACGCATGGAGGGGCGAATCCGGAAGAGGTGTTCGTCCCCTATCTAGAGTTCGATGGCGCGCCGCCACATGTCGACCCGCCCGACATCGCGGTGCAGGCGTCCGTTATGGCGGAGACGCCGCGCCAGGGGCTTGTGCTTGCGCTGCGCAACAGAAATCCTGTCGTCCTGACCGACCTAACCCTCGATGCTGATCTCTTCGAGGCCCCGCTATCGCTCTCGTCGCTCGCGCGCGGGGCGGAGGTGATCGTGCACCCCGAGCTCATCGGAGGCCCGTACCCACCGGGGCGGCTTGCTGTGTCGCTGACGATCCGTTATGCCGCGCCCGGCATGGACCCTACAGCCAAGGAGATGACGCTGCAGCTCGCTATCGAGAGCGCGCTACAACCCAAGACAGACGCCGAACGGGCCTTTGAGGAGATGTTCGATGACTAACGCCACGGCGCCAAACGACACACTCGACGAGAAGATCGCGCGCCATTTCGGGGAGGTGGCGTTTCGCAAAGGGTTAGGCGGCGACGTTGGGCTGCGCGATGGACGCAACATCCCCACCTACGTCGAAGAGTGGCTCGTCGGCCGCTATGCCCCCGGGGCGACGGTCACCGACGAAGCGCGCGCCAAGATTTTCTCGTTCGTGCGTGATCACCTTCCGGGTAAAGGCGAGAAGGAGGGGTTGAAGAATAGGCTGCTCATGGGCGAGACGCTGACCATCCTCGACGCCTATCGCGCCTCTGTCGACTTGAAGAGTGGCGAACGACGTGTGCATGTGCGCTGCATCGACGTCGAGGACGCGCTCGTCGACGAGGATGTCCTCGCTGAGCACCCCGCGCTCTTCGCCGGCAGCGTCTGGGGCGCGGGCAAACTCGTCGCCGAATACGTCAAGACCAAGAATAGGGTGCGGCTCATCGATTTCAAGCCCATGCAATCCGGCCGCGTCGATCTCGCGACGTATAAGGGGGTACGTCGCCATTTCACGTTTGAGGAGTGGCGCGCCGTCCTGCTACGGAGCATGGGATACGACCCCGGGTCGTACAGCCCGGAGCAACAGTCCGTGATGCTCATGCGCCTGATCCCGCTTGTACAGCCGCGCATCAACATCATGGAGCTCGCTCCGAAGGGCACGGGCAAGTCGTTCGTGTACACGAATCTCTCGCGCTACTGCTGGGTCGTCAGCGGAGGTACGGTGACAGCGGCCACCCTGTTCTACAACAACGCTACGCGCACGCCGGGCCTGTTCACCCAGTACGACGTCGTCGTCCTTGACGAAGGACAGTCGATTCAGTTCGCCAACCCCCGCGAGATGGCGGGTCTCCTGAAGGGGTACCTCGAGAGCGGCGAGTACACCCGCGGTAACAACAGGGCCGCGGCCGATGCTGGCATCGTCATCCTGGCCAATATCCCGACGATCGATGACATGCCCGCGCAGACAGACTATATCCGCGCGCTCCCCGATGTCTTCCAGGAATCCGCGGTGCTCGATCGTTTCCATGGCATTATCCCCGGGTGGATCCTGCCGCGCTTCACAGCGGAGGCCGCAGCCCACGGCATGGGTCTCAAGGCCGACTATCTCGCGGAGGCGCTGCGCGGCCTGCGCGGCGAGATCGAACACATGGACTTCGTGCGCTCGCACAGCGAGGCGTCGGGGGACAAACGCGATATCACCGCGATCGAGCGACAGGCGGCCGCACTCCTCAAGCTCTACTTCCCGGATCTGCGCGCGTCGGCCGACGAGTTCCAAGAGCACTGCTTGGGGCCGGCGCTCGACCTGCGCCGGCGCGTACGCAGTCAGCTCGAGCGCGTCGATCCTGGGAGCTTCGCCGGGAGGTCGATGGCGACGGTGCGGCTTAAGGACGGCGCCTTCTAGCGGTGTCCCGGCGGCAAGACAAAGTGGTGCGTCGGTCGTCGGCGCAGCGCTGCCGCTCGTGCTTGGGGGTTAATAGCGATTGGCACATCCGCGGTCTGGCGATCAGTGAGGTTGTGGGTGACGTGTACCCTGGACTCAGACAGATGACTACGAGGCACGGGTGGCCGTGCCCGAGGTGGACCTGACACCGGCGGTGATCCGCGCCGTCGTGCGGGAAATCGGCGGCGAGGGGCGGCGGCAGGTGGCGGCGGGCAACCGCATCCTGGCCGGCGAGCCGGGGTGGCGGTGCGGACGGTGCAGCGGTGGCAGAAAGAGGGTGGTGAGGCGCGCGGTGGCGCGCTTGACGCCGGGGCTGCGGATCAGCGTGCAGAATCACGTCCGTTTAAGTCTATTGCAGAGGGCGGTGAGGCGCGTCCACTTTATGTCTACGGGCTGTCTTCTTGACAAAGAACCTACGTAGGTTTTATAATGATAGTGAAGAATAACGGCACTAGTATGAACGTGGTCTCGGCGTGACAGTGTAGAGAGAGTAGGAAGTATGTTCACGACGGCGTGGGATGAGGACTTCTATCAGCAGGCCATCGCGGAGGCACGGAACGACCGCGATCGTGCGGTCATGGAGCGCAATCGCGCGAGTCAAATCGCCATTCGCACGACGCTCAACGACCGATTGGGCAGTGACGAGGTGGCACGAGAGCGCTGGCATAATTCCATGAGCGCGGGCATCGGCGAGACCGAAGCCGACGTGCGTGCGCAAGCCGAGGAGACAGGAATGTTTGGGCCCAACCTCAAGCCTGGGGATTATGAAGTGATCCAGCTTGTCGATGGGCAGTACATCTACCTGAGCAACGCGACCAAAGACGCGCCCCCTAAGCGCAAGGGACGGTCCCAGTAGTTTTGTGACTGGGAAAATGGAACGGCCCCTGTTGACGACCGCGGAGGTTGCCGCTGCCCTTGGGCTCACCCACGACGGCATCAAGAGTGCGATCAAGCGGGGTACGCTGGAAGTCGTGCATATTAATCCGCGTCTCAATATGGTGACGCCGGCCGCCATGGAGACATACCGACGCGACCATTTAGGGCAGGGGAGCTGGGGACGTCGGCGTGATCCTGGGAAGCCGGAAACCAAGGCGGCTGCGTACGCGCGGGCGTATCGGGAGCGGAAAAAGGCGAAGACCGTGGTGGTACGACACGAAGCTATCCCGGGTGACGGAGTAGCGAGCGGGGAGAGCAACTCCTCCGCGGAGTAGCGCGCGTGCAACACAAACGCGACCTATCCCATCGAACCATCACGTGGGTGTCCTGCTGACGTCAGTGAGGCGCGACGACTTGTCGCAGTGGGGTGTGGGCCGCTGTTAGTAAAGAAAAGAAAGGCGGGAGCGACGGATGGTACAGCATCTATGGCATTGCAACGAATGTACGAGTACCGCGCTTGTTTTCATCGTTGAGCGGCCACATGCATCGCTCAATGAGGTTATCCCTGTACGTCAAAACACAGACGACATGATGCCGCAACCCATGTTCCCGATCACCAGCAACACCGGGACCATGATTGCCTGCCAAGATTGCAATTGTGTCGACCTGACCCCGTACCGTGACGATGCTCTCGTGTACCCGGCTGGGCAAGGACAGTAGTGGTGTGAGTGGTCGTTGGCCTGGCGAGACAGCAGCGCCGTGCGCCTTCCCATGCGCCCGGGTCAGGGTCCCCATACCAGCCATACCAGCAGGTGGGCTAGGGTTGGAGAGAGTGACGCTGTGATCAGGGATGTGAACGCTACTCAATTTACGGCCACTTGATACGATAACCGCCGCCATGCTCGTCCTGCTTTCTATCGGCGCTACAACGCCATCAGCGAATTATTTTTTCCAAGC
>JAABUZ0100002334.1_pt1 | contig 31990 bp, 29 predicted proteins | sample 5562091 | NCBI WGS metagenome assembly JAABUZ01 (sample SAMN12813069, study PRJNA571459) | rock metagenome | isolation source: Antarctica rocks | place: Antarctica: Victoria Land, Linnaeus Terrace sud | collected 2015-12-21
CAACTCCACTTGTTCTTTCTCGCTCAATTCCACGCCGGCTGGTTTGGGGCCTCGCATGTTGCTGTCCTCCTTGACTTTGTTGGCCCTATTATACCACCGAGGGATTTCGGTTCCTGTGTACTAGTGGTGTCGTTTTCGGCTTATTCATGAGTATTCTGGACACCACTATCGTTAATATTGCTATTCCACGTCTACAGACCGCCTTTGGCGCGGATTTGAATAGTGTTCAGTGGGTTATTACTGGCTACACCCTTGCACAAGGGGTGGCAATACCACTTACTGGCTACTTCTCAAATCGTTTCGGTTTAAAGCGTTTTTATGTTATCGCGCTCTCTGCCTTTACTATTGGTTCACTACTATGCGGATTGGCATGGAGCCTTCCGTTGCTCATCTTTTTCCGCATTCTACAAGGGTTTGGCGGCTCTTTCTTGCTACCAATGACAATTACTCTGCTTTACCGCGAGTTTCCACCACAGGAGCGAGGAGTTGCAACAGGTTTTCTTGGTATTCCAATTCTGCTTGCACCAGCTCTTGGCCCTTCGCTTGGCGGCTACATCGTCACTTATGGTAGTTGGCAGTTAATTTTCTTTATTAATGTGCCCATTGGTATCGTAGCTGTCATCTTAAGTATTCTACTCTTGCGTGAGTTCAGACCAGAGGGACGCGAACGTTTCGACCTGGCGGGTTTCGCGTTTGTAGCGGTAGGTCTTGGCTCTATGCTATACGCGCTTTCAAGTGCCACCACTGATGGGTGGGGATCAGCAAAGGTTCTGAGTTTTCTGGTGTGCGGATTATTAGCATTGATAGTCTTCGTCGTCATCGAATTGTTAATAATCAGGCGTGAGGGGCAACCACTATTAGACCTACGTGTCTTTGCCAACAGGTCTTTTACCTCGGCAAACCTTGCCAACATATGTATCACCTTTGCTCTCTTCGGTGGACTCTTTCTCATTCCTATCTACTTGCAAAGCCTACGCGGTTTAAGTGCATACCAGACAGGTTTGATTTTAATTCCTCAGGCACTTGGTTCGATGGTGAGTTCACTAATCGGTGGTCGCCTTGTTGACCGTCTTGGTGCGCGAGCAGTAGTCATACCGGGCTTACTGATCGCGGCCTTTGCCTTCTGGCAACTCTCATTTCTTTCACTATACACACCTTATAGTTGGTTCCAAGTGTTGCTTGTCTTGCGAGGTCTCGGCATTGGGCTTGTTGCACAGCCATTAATTGTCGCTGCCCTGGCAGAAATACCACCACGACAACTTGCACAAGCCTCCTCAGTTAATTCTGTGGTACGCGCTGTCTCTCTCTAGTTCGTTAGCGGTAGCAATCCTGGCAACGGTTGTACAAACACAGTCCAAAGTTCACTATAGTCATCTTGCGGAGAGTGTTACATCAGGTTCACAGCTTGGACGTTTAATTCCACGTCTACAAGCACTTTTTGTTTCACAAGGGGCAAGTATCGATGCAGCACGAGCGGCTGCAATACAAGAAGTTGCAGGTCTTTTGCAACTTCAGGGCTATGTGCTGGCTATCCAAGACGCCTTTCGGCTTTCAGTAGGAATTATCTTGGTTGCTATTATCGCAGTCTTCTTTGTAAGTGGTGTCCGTCGCACACCGACGCAACAGGCAGCACAGCCAGTGGCAGCAGAGAAGACACTAACCGATGAGGCTGATTCCGCACGCGATGAGGCAATGCTTGCCGTATAGTAAGTAAGTGTATAGTCCGTCCTAATATTCTTAAAAAAGCAGGGTAGAGCTTAACAGAAGTTTCGCTCCATCCTACCAACAATCGCAATAAAATATGTTTTTTCTCTTGAAAGGAGAACACATTTCATGCGCCGAATGATTCTTATACCAGTCCTTATTGTATTAGCCTTCCTCGCAATTATTGGTGGTGTGGGCTACTACATCTACAACAGTTACATGTTCTATTCGACTGATGATGCCCAGGTAAACAGTCAGATTGTGAACATTAGTGCCCCGGCAAATGGCCAATTGACCACGCTGAGTATAAAGCAGGGCGACAAGGTGAGTGCCGGACAGACAATTGGTACAGTTACTCTTGCAAGCACAGGCACGAGTGCTCAGTCCACCACGCGCGATATCACTAGCCCGATTGCAGGTACCATCCTTCAAGTTCCTGCTGTACAGGGTCAGGGGGTTGCCGCAGGTTTAACCATCGCTCAAATCACGGACCTCAGCACTATCAAGGTGATTGCCTACGTCGATGAGAACACCATCAACAATGTCTCCAATGGACAGCAAGCTGATGTAACGGTTGATGCTTTTAAGGGCACAACTTTTACAGGACATGTGCAGCAGATCGTGCAGGCTACCGCAGGTACATTCTCGCTCTTGCCAACGCAAGATAACGCGAGTGGCAACTTCACTAAAGTTGGGCAACGCATTCCTGTGATCGTCACGCTCAACGGCAATGGTGGCAATGATCTCGTCCCCGGTATGAGTGCGCAAGTGACTATCCACTTGCACTAAATCAGACAGTATTCAAGCAAGGGCGCCCACACGGGGTAGCTCACCCATAGATGAATATACTTGGAAAGCGATAAAGTATGGGAGGGCTATCCCGTGTAGGTGCCCTACTTTCTAACATGATGCTGCGGTATCGTGGAAAGAGAAGCAGGAAGAGACATGAGCACACTTATTATAGGCGGACTCCTGGTTATAGGTATTGCAGCCCTCGTTGCGCTCTTTTTCGTTTTAAGGAGCAGTGATACGCCACGTGTCAAACCAACACAGGCTGTACCCCATACAGTTAAGGATGCTCTACCAACACCTATAGATGAACAAGAGCAACAGCCTGTCTTAATGCAACAGCTCAGAGAAGCAACGCCTACGCCTACATCGGAGACAAGAACAGTACCAGCTGCAGAAATAGACGATCATCATACACGTGAGCAAGAGCAACCACGCAAAGTGCGCTTGAATGGACAATTTCATGAACTCACGCTTGGTTTACGCAATTTGCAGCAACAAGCCATTGAGATGGAGCAACGTCTCACCGCTCTTAATCAAATGCTTGATACTGTTGAACATGATCAGCAAGAAGAAAAATAAGAGGAGACCTGAGTACGAGTCTTGTCATTTTGTAGCGTACCCAGGTCTCTTATCGTTTTTTACACTTCTCGAGTCTTACCGCTACCATCTCCGCCGTTGGAATACCCAGCACACCTTCATGTTCTACAGAAAACGAGGCGACACAATTGGCAAAATCTACCGCTTGTTCAGCATCACCGTGCCTATACAGCGAAGTTAGAAATGCGGCGGCAAATACGTCGCCCGCGCCAGTTGGGTCTACCTCCTGTGCATCATAGGCCGAGAAATACTCTGTGGCACCATGTTGAAATAGTGTTGCTCCGTGCCGACCATCAGTTGCAACAAGTAGAGGGACGCGCATACTCCACGCACGCAACATAGCGTCGGCTTCATGGCGATTGTCATTAGCAAAAGGCAGCAAGTCATCATGACTCAGGATGAGCACATCAAGCAAGGGTAGTATCTGCTCTACCGTCTCCCAGGGAGTAGGCCAAACACGACCATCAGCGTCCCAACTCCGTAGCCAGCCTTGCGGCGTTGCTGCAATCAAAGCACCTGGGCGACGCCGAAACAATGCGACAATTTCAGGTGATATTTCTTGCGCCAAAGGGCCTATCAGTACAATTGGAGTATCGCACCACAAGAGAGGTATATCTGTGCTCATTAAAGCATCAGCTTTTGCGCGGAGATATTGTGTGCGAAAGCCTTGCTGATACTGGTTGACAAACGTAGTAGTTTCCGCACTTGGACGCGCGAAGTATGCAATATTGGGAAGATACTGTGGCAGTTCTTGAATGACGTCAAGGGCAGCGCAGGTAACAATACCTGCCACTAATCCTAAGTGATAGGCGGTAAGGGCGGCAAATGTGACTGTGCCTCCGAGCGAAAATGAATTGTTAGGATGTAGGTCACGTGTCACATGACCTATGGCGAGAAATTGTAAAGAAGGCGATGTGAAGGATTGGCGTTCATTCTTCACATCGCCTTGCAGTTTTGGCATGTTACCTTCCAACACGTTTCAACGAAATAACAACACGACGCTCTTCACCTTCGCCTGTACTTTCCGTGCTAATATCTTTACTATCAGCCAGCGCCATATGGACAATTCGTCGTTCGTTGGGGGGCATCGCCTCCAAGGCTATTGCACGACGATAATTACGTACCTGTTGCGCAACACGTAGTGCTAGTGAACGCAAATTGTCCTCGCGACGCTCACGATAATTCTCGGCATCGATTGTGATACGCATACGATGCTTTGTACGATGTCCAACAATTAGACTCACCAAAAGTTGTAAAGCGGCTAGCGTCTCACCTCTGCGACCAATAAGGAGACCAAGATTCTCGTTGATGCCATGAATATTCAGCGCAAGAGGTTTTGTTGAACGTACTTGTACCGTTGCATGAATGTTCATATAGCGTAAAATATGTTGCAGGACATCGACGGTAATTTCCACGTCCTCGCGTGATGGTGTCTCAACTTCTTGCATCTCACCTTGTGCCGCGCTCACATCGCCAAATTCAGAAATACCTGGTAGTGGATCAGATGATACAATAAATGGCGCTAACTCATCTTCTTCAACTTCATCCTCTTCATCCTCTTCATCCTCATCAAACTCTTCGTCGTCTTCGAGTTCTTCATCATCCTCAAATTCACCCTCTTCTTCATCATCGTAAAGTTCTTCGTCAGCTACAACTACTTCGGGAATATCAGGACCAAGGATAGCATCTGCCATTTCGGGCGTAATTATTGCTCCACTTGTAGTTGCACGCACAGCTAGTGCAGTTACACGCACCCGTGCCTCTTTACTACCCAGACCAAATGTTCCGCGACTCGGCTCTTGTAGCACGATGATTTCTACATCTTCACGCCGTTTTCCCAGGCGCGTCAATACTTGTTGCACCGCTTCATCCACGCTCTTGCCACTAGCCTCTATGCTTTCCACGGCTTTCATGCCTCCCTTTATCACTATTCATCACAGATGAGAGGCTACCTCGGAGTAGCCTCCCACGCGCTATATTCGATGTGTTGCGCTGTTAAGGAAGTGCGACGCTATCGACGCGGAACATTCCTTTTCTGAATATTATTGCTACTCCTGCGTCGTGCGGATGCGGGTCGTTTGCGTCCTGCAGATGAGCCATTTGAGCGTAACTGGCTTTCTATAGGACCATCGCCCCGCTCGATGCTACCTTCTACGACCTCGCCTGTGACGTTGTTCGCCAATCGCGTCTGCTCTTTGTTACCTGCAAATCTGTTAGTATTGAACAACGCAGGCTTCTCTTTTGTAAAGTCACGCTCAGCAGTAGGTACAGGGGCCCGGCTCACCAGCTTTGGCTTTACTATCAGCCCACCCCAACCAGTGACAAAGTACTGTTGTACTGCCTGGAAGATAGAAGAAACGGTCCAATAGAGTGCGAGACCCGCTGCAAACGTCCAACCAAAGAAGACCGTCACAAATGGCATAATATACTGCATCGTCTTCATCGATTGCTGCGTCGGATCATTAGAGGCAACTGCACCCGACGATACGGGCTGTGACATACGCAATTGCACAAATGTTGCCAGACCTGCCACAATCGGCAAAATGTGTGTTGGGTCTGGCTGACTCAATGCAAAGTGCCAGTGTGGATTGATAAATGTAAACCAGTTCAAGTCAACATTTGGCGTTTTCGTGAAATGTGGCAGAAACGGGTAAATGATACTATTAATATGATCAAGCAAAGAGGACTGTTTTGTTGTTTGAAATCGCAGGACGTCGTTAAATGCGTTAAACATGCCATACAAAACCGGCAATTGAATCAGCAAGGGAAGACAACCCGCAACAGGGTTGATGCCGTACTCTTTGTAGAGTGCTTGCGATGCTAATGCCATTGCTTGCTGGTCTTTCGCATATCTCTTACGAAGTTCAGCCATCTGTGGCTGAAGTGCTTGTGTTGCCTTCATCGATTTAAGCTGTTGTAATGTTAGCGGGAACAAAACCAGCTTGATAACAATTGTCAACACGATGATTGATAGGCCGAAGTCGCCGAACAATCCATACAATAGCATAAGGCCATTGAAAATTGGAAATGTAAAGATTAGGTTGAATAGAAACCCTATCTGGCCCACGAATGTTTTCCTGCCTTCCTCGATCTAGTTACCCAGGCGTTCTGGGACAGGATCGTAGAGATTACCATGATAAAATGGCTGACAACGTCCAATACGTTTTATTGTCATCCAACCACCATGGAAAAATCCAAAACGTTCAATAGCCTCATATCCATAATGTGAACATGAGGGCGTAAATCGACACGATGAGGGCAGGACCACCGACAGCGTGCGCTGATATACCCGTATGAGAACCATTGCTAAGTATTTCACTATCGCGCCTCTGTACTACGCCTGTTCAACTGCTTGGCTCTAGTGAACTGAGGAGCCGTGCTCGACGTAGCAATGTAGTAATATCATGAGTGATCGTATGTAGATCAACACCAAGAACTTGATGCCTTACACTAATTACTACGTCCCAGCCGCCAGAAAGTTCATCTAACGAAGGCCGAATTGCCTCACTAAGTAGTCTCTTTATATAATTACGCATAACCGCATGCTTAGAGATGCGTTTGCTGACCACAAAACCAACTCGTATCCCAGATTCATTATTAGGCGTCCACGTAAGTATAAGCAGCCGAGACGTCACACTCCGTCCCTGCTGCCTCACCCGTTGGAAGTCATTATTTTTTCGTAAGCGTAACGCCCGTTTGAGTGCCACAATACCGTTAGACGGTCAGGCTCCAACGCCCTTTGGCGCGGCGGGCCTTGATGACACGTTGCCCATTGCGGGACGACATTCGCTTCAAAAATCCATGTTCACGCAAGCGCGGAATGCGCTTCGGTTGCCATGTACGTTTCATGAGCCGTTTTCTCTCCTCTGCTTAAAAGATATCCTGTGAATTATAGCGGTTTCTCCTGCTACTGTCAAATTTTTTAGAAGAACAGTTATGATATAGATGCACCTGAGCGTGTCATGCTCAGGTGCATCTATATCATAACCGTTCTTAACGTGAAATTGAGTTTATGATGTTTTGAAGCGCAGCAGAACGCGGCCCAGACGCACCTCATCGTTGTCATGCAACGGTGTTGGAGTCTTAGCCGCTAGACGTTGGCGGTTCAAGAAGGTGAAGTTCGTGCTGTTCTCATCTTCTAACATATACTGGCCGTTCTCAACAAAGATACGGGCGTGCAAGCGGGAGACACCGCCATCTTCACCACCATGTGCGGTCAGGTCCACATCGGGGTAGATGTTGCTCACAGCATCTTCACGTCCAATGAGAATGTTGTCCTTGCCACTTAAATCAAATTCCTGATTATCAGCCTCAACAATCAAGCGAGCTTGCATTCCAGTAGGTGCCGAGCTTTGTATCACGGGTGCTGCTTCCGTCGCATCTGATGCAAGGCCTGGCGCTGGTGCTGACATATAAGCAGGTTCCTGCTGTACTGGTTCTGCTGCGGCTGTGACAACTGGTGCGGCTACCGGAGCGGCAGCGTTAAGAGGTTCACCACATTCATCACAAAATGCCGAACCATCAGGGTTTTCGTGTCCTAAAGAACATCGTACTGACATGACAATCTATCCTTCCTTCATACCTATTGTTGCTTGTTTGTTCTATACAATTTATTCTGTAAAAACATGCCAAGTTTATCGCCTTCCTTGTAGGAGTAATCCTCGACAAGGACATATCACATTGGTTTCTACAGATGTGTTTTTGACGCTATGGAATTATATCATCTAAACGCTGAGTAAGTTTACGTGTCTTATTACCAATCGACTTAACCTGTTCTTGCGAAATTTGCTGCCCTTGATTGATCTGTTCAATCGCAGCCTGTGTTTCAGGGTCAAGCACACGTGTAACATTTGGCGCGAGTCTTGTAGTTGCTTTTCCAGTGCGCTTATATTCATCGAGGACACGTGTGACAAGACGGTTAGCATTGGCCTTCTCCGCGAAGTTCATTACCAGCGCATTCACCTGTGCTGCCTCGCGCGCATCAGAGGTAAAGGTCACTTTGATATCATCACGGACACGCTCATTAACAAGACCCGCAACGGGTACATCGTAGGAAAGCTCAGCCTGTGCGATACGGAAAAGACCAGCCGGACGGGGATCAATCATCAACTCGACCAGCACCGATTGCGCTGTATCCTTTTCCAGATCACCCAGTGGAATAATCACCTGACGATCAGAAAGGCTCGACGGGTCAACATCGCGGATAAGTGGCAGAACTTTGACGGCCTTACGAGGTGAAACACCAGCAGGCAAACGGAGGGTCAATGTTGCGTTACGGACTGCGACAGCTACCGCACTTTGCAATTGTTGTTGGAAAATGCTCATGGCGTCGGCTGGACTCTTGATGAACTCAGCGGGCGTACCACCACTAAGTTGTCCAATATCGTCGAGTAAGCTCTCGTCCCAGTCGGAGCCGATACCTAATGGATAGATCGAAATGTTGGCAGCAGAGGCATCGCGTGCCAATTGGCGGCAACGGTCAGTATCACCGTAGGTGACACCATCAGTGAGCAGAATCATACGGTTGACAGCGTTGGGAATATTCCAACGCCTCAGCTCACCGAGACCCTGAATCATACCAAGCGACATGGTAGTACCGCCAGCGTCCGGTATGCGATCGATGGCGGCCTTCATTCCCATAGGATCGTTGGCTGGCATTGAGGGAATAATCACTTGTGCTGTGTCGTCAAAGATGACTACAGAAATGTAGTCACTCGGCTCCAGTCGGTCAATAACCATCTTTACCGCTTCTTTGACATTTTTGAGTTTCGCGCCCCTCATAGAACCTGAATGATCAAGCACGAGGGCAAAGTTCAATGGCATACGCACCTGCGCCATCATTGCTGTTGGCTTGGTGTCGAGCAGAACATATGCAATCTGGCTTCCACCTGTGACAGGCATGAAATCTTTTCCTAGCTGATGTGCTAGTGTTACCTCTCCGGGCATAGTAGTAATGGCTCCTTTCGCTTTGGCTGGCCCTAGTATACCATATTAGCGCACGAACACGATCACAGCACTCACATTATCCTCGCCACCATTTGCGTTAGCGGCTTCGATTAATTGTGTACATGCCGTCTGTGGGTCGTGTGCATTTTGCAAAATGTCTGTAATTTGTGGGTTACGCACCATCTCCCATAAGCCATCAGAACAGCTTATCAGGATATCGCCTGGGAGTAGTTGCTGCTTGAAATCGTCAACCTGCACATTCATCTTATCACCTAGGCTACGAAAAATCTGACTGCGCTGTGGGTGTGTGTACACATCATCAGGCTCAATCAGGCCACCCGCTACTAGCTGTCCCACAAGTGAATGGTCGTTGGTCAATTGATACAACGTGCCCTCGCGCAACATGTAGGTGCGGCTATCACCCACATTGATAATGTACGCGTGATCGCCCACAACCATAAAACCGGTGATGGTCGATCCCATATCGGTCTTGTCATGCTGGTTTGTTTGCACAAGCACGTTATTGGCCTCTTCGACAGCTCCCTTAAACAGGGCGATCAGGCTCTCCTCTTCCATTGGTTGAAAAGAAGCGGTTAGACCCCCGCTTTTTTCCGCCACTAATGGAGGTGCAAGCAGTTCGCGTACAAGTTTTTCGGAGATGACGTTGATTGTCATACGACTGGCACCCTGTCCGTTGTCATGACCCCCCATACCATCCGCTATGATAAACACGCCAATGGGGGTCGCCTGGGACTCATGGACACGCTGCAGTTGTAAGACAAGCGTGCTATCTTCGTTTGGTTCGCTACGACGCACATTACCAGCATCAGAATCACTGGCGGTGAGCAAGTGTACTCCGTTTGGAAAAGCCATTTGTGCGGCATGCTGCTGCTCAATCACATAGGTTTTTCCCTGCTCCACGAATGTGTTAGCGATGGTCCCTTGTAGTACATGAGCATCATTATTGCTGCTCGCAGTCGCTTCATACTCATGCATCAGGTAGGTTGCGTTGAGAAGTTCCGCGCCACAGTCGATACAAAATTCGTCGCCCTCGGCATTCTGTTCGGAGCCACAGTTCCAACAATGCTGATACCCTTGATGATCAGTTACTTGATAGACATGCTCATGTTCATCTTGGCTCACCACTTGCGCAACTTCGTAGCGACCCCCCACAATCGTTTTAAGAGCGAGTGCTGATGAAGCGGAGGAGGAATCTCCGGTAATAGCAGCTTCTTGAGTCTCGGCCGATGTATTGCTTGCACTCAGTGCTTCCTCTGAAATTGGAGTTGAAGAAACCTCCTGCATCTGCAAAGGAGCAATTTCTGGCGTGGGTGGTGTTACAGATGTGGGTGGGGCAAATGCTTTTTCCGCATAAGGTGAGACATTTGGATCGTTTCCAGCAGGTATTTGTGATTCTGGTGGTGGTGGTGGTGGAATAGGCATTGGTTCCCCTTCTGTCACGTCTCCTTGTGGAGACATCATTATCGTCGGCATATCGGCAATACCGGCCGTAGTTGGAACATTTTGAGAGGATGCTTCCCTTTCAGTAGAAGCAGGTTGAGGTTGCTGTTGTGTTCCTTGAATCTGCTCACTCGATAGCTGCTGGGCTGGATGTGATGCATCGCTTTCCGTCTCATGTTGCACATTACGCGACTGCATTGCCATCATCTGCTCTCGAGTAAGAATCTGCGTTGGCACGCGACTGATGTCATCTTCAGGGATGTCTTCAATTTGCACAGGTTGTACGGGTACAGGAGCAGCTGCTTCTGGCGGCTGAGCCACCACTTCTACCGCCTGTGGTTCCTGAGTACCTGGTACATTCGCACTGCTGGACTCTGTACCTACGTCCTCGTGAGCGTTCGTGACATTCTGGTTGTCAGAAGCATGTACCGCGACAGGACTTACAGAAGCATTCTCTGTAGTAAACGAGTAGCCACAGACTTTGCAAAATCTTGCATTGTCTCGATTATGTGTATTACACTTCGGACAGAGCATCGCTGCCCTCCTTCAATCAATTTAGAGTTGTTTTTGTAGCCTGAGAGCCTCAGCATTGTTTGGGTCGCGTTGCAGCGTCTCATTCACCAATTGCCGTGCCTCTCCCTTTTTGTTCATTTTGAGATAACAAGTTGCCATTGCACTATAGACGTCCGACACATAGGGACTAAGCTGACGTGCCTGTTCCAACGCGCTCAGCCCCAAATTCCACTCTCGCTGCTTCATATGAGCACGGCCTAACTCGTACCAACCTTCCCAGAGCATCGGGTCTTCTTGCGTCGCCTGCCGAAGCGTGCTGATCGCGGCTGGTATTCGTTTCGTCTCATTATATAATCTGCCCGTGGCTATCAAGAGTAACACATGATTAGGACTGATTTTCAAACCATCCAGGAAACGCGCTTCAGCCTCGCGATAATACCCCTGATCCATTGCTGATAACCCGAGTTGATAGTAAATTGCGGGGTCTTGTGGCGCAAGTCCTAATGCTTTAGTGAATGCACTGGTCGCTTGTTGATACAATCCCAAGTCACGATAGCACAAACCCGACTGAAAGTAGACATCAACGGTATCGGATCTGAGCCGAAGTGCATCCTCGAATTGCTCGGCGGCAAGCTTTATGTTTTCGGTAAAGAGTCGCTTATCAGTATCCTTCACCGATTGCCCATACTGTCGATACGCACGACCAAGATTATAGAGTACATCATAGGACGAACTGCCTAGTCGCTGTGCCTCACGGAACTGCTGAATCGCTGCAACATAGCTCTTATTTGCAAGTAGTTGCAGCCCGGACCGATAAGCACTATTTGAGTTGTTCGTCGCTACTGGTGTGACGGTAGAGACAGGACGTGCTTGAATGGGTTGAGCAGGTCGCGCTTGAATAGGTCGTCCGTTGGGTGCGGGCGTTCTTTGCGCTGTTGATTGGATGGGTCGTGCCTGAATGGGTGTCGGACGATACTGAATAGATTGCTGCACAGGTCGCGCTTGAATAGGTGAACGTGGTTGCGGACGCGCCTGTGTTGGTGCCGCAGTAACGCCCTGAACAAGTGGTTGTCCATCACGTTTACAAAACTTGGCTCCCGCACGATTATGAAAACCACACTTGGGACACACTAAACCGTTTGCTGCATTTGTCGCCATCATAAGCGTTGCATTGGGCGAATTGACAGCAGGAATGGAGACGGTATGTGAAGCCGCGTTGTTTGGGAGACACTGCTGTAACGCGATACGCATCTCCTCCGCACTCTGAAAACGAAGCGCTGGCTCCTGTTGCATCGCCTTGATAATCACCTGTTCAATAGGGCATACTATCCTGCCATTTACCTGTACAGTGCGTAAACGCGGATTTTTCGCCAGGATACTACCCGTCGGGGGCGTCTGAATCGGGTCTGGCTCGTAGTTGGTCAGCAAATGATACAGAGTTGCTCCTAGCGAATAGATATCCGAACGCGCATCGGTCTGCACAAGACGGCCTGGATTTTGTGCGGTGCGTCTCTGCCCTGGTGCCGTAATTGATCCCAGATGCTCAGGTGAGGCGTACGAGATGGTTCCTAGATTCTCTGTGTTTGTGCGCTTATTGGGGTCAAAACGCCGTGCAATACCAAAGTCGATGAGTTGTACGTCGTCATCGGAGGTAATCATAATATTTCCAGGTTTCAGATCGCGCAAGATGATGGGAGGAACGCGCGTATGAATATAGGTCAACGCCTCGCAGACCTGCGTTCCCCATTTGATTACTTTGTCCTCTGGCAATGGCGATTTACGATCCTCAAGCATGTTCTCCAGGCTCTGCCCCGGCACAAACTCCATCACAAAGTAGTAGTTGCCACGCTCTTGAAATGGCACCATCAGACTCGCAATATGTGAATTTTTCAGGCCACGAAGCAACGCAATCTCTTTGTTAAAACGATCTATCGCGGCATCGCGGTCCTCTTTACTTGTAGTGGAACTGATCAATAGTTCCTTGACAGCATAGTAATAGGGAGGCATTCCTGGTATTGCCTCTTGTGCCACCTTATAAACGGTTCCCATACCACCTTCGCCAAGAACCTGTACAATTCTGTATTTTCCGTCAAGGATCGTGCCTATAGGAAGAGCCATAATCCCATACTCCAACCTTTTTCAGATGCTCTCGCTGTGTTAGTGAGCATTAACGTGCACAACAACAGCAGTGATATTATCCTCGCCACCATTCACATTTGCAAGATCGATGAGCTGATCACAAATCTTCTGCGGACTACTTTCCTCGCTTAATAGTCTGAGCAGGTCCTGGTGACGCACCATCTCCCATAAGCCATCGGAACAGAGCAATAACGCATCACCGGGGAGCAGCGTCTCATGGAAAATATCGACCTCAACAGTTTTGTGTCCTGCACCAAGTGAACGATAGATCAGGTTGCGCTGTGGATGCGTGTAGATTTCATCAGCAGTAATCTGGTTTGACTCGACCAGTCGCGCCACTAACGAATGATCCCGCGTTACTGGAGCAAGTTGCTTCTCGCGTAAAAGATACGTGCGGCTATCTCCAACGTTGGCAATGTACGCATTGTTGTTCTGAACGAGAACAGCCGTTACAGTACTTCCTAGCCCACGAGCCGCACTTTTTTTCTCACCATAACGCACAATCGCGGCATTTGCTTGCTGAATAGCATTTTTTAGCTGATCTTCAACAGCATACGCGACAGGCGTCTCCGAGAGTTTACGGGTCTTCTGACGTGCGTCTTCTTCTGCAACAGGAGCTTGTTTCGTAGTTTGTTTTACGGAGGCAATGTCCAGTTTGACCGTGGGTTGATCGGCAATGGGCTTGAAGAAGCTATCAAGATTTTGGCTAATTGTTTCAACCGCTAGTTTACTTGCAACCTCGCCAGCCTTATAGCCCCCCATGCCGTCTGCAACAATAAAAAGACCTCGGTCTCCCTCTTCCGACGACTCAATGCGTTTGTAGGCACAGTCCTCATTCTGATCACGTTGTCTCCCCACATCACTTTTATCAGCAGCAGTCAATCGTAAATGTATGGATGTCATTTGTTATGTACCTCATAAAAGCAGGAATTTTCATATAATTTGTGCTCACTATAGCATATAGTAGTATTGATGACAATTAAAGACATCCTGATTTTTATAAATGTATGTTTTTGTCAAGAACATCATGCATAGCGCTTTTATAACATACAATATATACGCTGTATGAGGATTTTGGTTGTGTATCTTACATGTATCTAGTGTACAACTCCATTAAGATACCAATCTCTTCTCACAAGCAGCCTGTCCGTTTTAATATACAAAAAACAAGAAACGGTTCATAAATCACTATATTTGGGGAAGTGGTTCAGTGCTACAAAATCTACGGTAGATATCATGTATAACGTACCATATTGGAAGGATCAATACAGATCATGACACATCTTTATCTTATCCGTCATGGAGAGGCTACCACTCAGATGGGGCAGTCGCTGCATGACTATGGTTTGACTCCTATCGGTGTGCGGCAGGCTGAACGCTTACGAGACCGTTTGGCGGCGACAGGCGAGATCGCACCCGACGTGTTTATTGCTAGTACACTTCCACGTGCGCGTCAGACAGCGCAGATTATCGCGCCTGCATTCAGAGAGATGCCGATTATTTTTGACGACGCGGTACAGGAGCTACATCCAGGTGCAGCCGAAAACATGACCGTTACTGAATTTCGGGAAAAGTTTGGTGGCTACAATCTGGACGAGGAGCCATTCCGTCCCGTTTCGCCCGGTGGGGAGACATGGGGACAGTTTGTACTGCGCGCGGGAACTGCTCTACATCGCATCATGAATGAACACGAGGGGAAAACCATTGTCGTTGTGTGTCATGGCGGTATTATTGATGTCTCGTTCATCTATTTTCTAGGTATGGACACTCTGCACGTACCAGAGACCCGTTTCGATACACGCAATACCTCAATCACCTATTGGAATAAGACCGCCCCTTTTCAGAATAGGAAACCTCGCTGGCGTCTAGTGCGCTACAACGATGACATGCATGTGCGTGGCCTCGAAGAGTCATTAGACATTCCATGGCAAGAGATGCCTGTTCCACCCTACAAAAAATGGTCTGAGGCGGGTCGGCTACAACCTACAAAAGCTCCAACCGAGCAATAAGCCTGTATTTCGTTGTGTGGCATGAGTTCGCTCAAATCACACAACGGTCTATTCTCACGCTCTTACCGCTCGCCGACACAATATAATTCTCCGTTGGAGACCACGCAACGGCGCGAACCCATGCATGATGCTCCGTGTAGTTATCTACACGCTCGCCTGTAAAAGCATTCCACACCTGCACTGTTGTGTCATCACTACCCGACACAATATACATACTATCAGGTGCCCATGAAAGTGCCTTCACAGCCCCTTGATGACCACGATAAATGTGCATTCCATTTCCTGTTATCACATCACATATATGTACCGTTCCATCTTGTCCACCAGAGGCGATATAATGACCACTTGAAGACCATTGCACAGCATAGACAGGACTCGTATGTCCGTGATAGCTCTGGCTCACCTTGCCACTCATCGCGTCCCAAAGCAGTACAAGGCCATCAAAACTGGCCGATGCAATAGTTGAACGCTGTGGAGACCAGGAGACCGCGAAGATACGGTACTGTGCTGTATGCGTGTACATATGTACGCCTGTCGAGGCCTCCCATATCTGTACCGTGTTACCACCATACTCGCCACCTGAAGCGATGAAACGGCTATTAGAAGACCATGCAGTACCACGTACAAAGCGTACATGCCCTTTATAGATATTGAGTGTCTCGCCTGTAAGAGCATCCCATACATGTACCTCACCGTCTGTATCCCCTGACGCAATACGTGTGTTATCTGGCGACCATGCAACCGAGAGGATATAGTTCTTATGTGCAGAATAGACAAGAGACGATACACACGTTCGAGGATTCCATAAATGCACTGTTTTATCACGTCCACCCGAAGCGACAGCACTACCATCGGGCGACCAGGATAGGGCAAAGACGTTATCGGTATGACCTGTATAGAGCATTGCTAATGTTCTCGTGGACCCTCGATCAAAAGATTTATCGCATGTGGCAATATTGGAAGTATATATTCAAGGCATTCTTTAACGGCCTTTGGACTACCGGGCAAATTGATAATTAGAGTGCGACCACGTACACCTGCAACACCACGCGAAAGCATTGCTGTTCGTGTGTACTGTAAGCTAATTGCACGCATCGCCTCCGCGATACCAGGAGCCTCACGCTCTATCACAGCGTGTGTTGCCTCAGGCGTCACATCACGGGGTGCAAGCCCTGTCCCACCTGTTGTGAGAATAAGGTTGAGGTGCTGCTCATCGCTCCACTTCCGTAGGATATTGATAATCGCATCTGTCTCATCAGGCACGATTTCGCCTACACTGACAACAGCGTCTGGTAGTTGTGCCACAAGCATGCGAATATTCTCACCACTAAGGTCTTGCCGCTCGCCTTTCGCGGCACCATCGCTGATCGTCAAAATGCCGATAGTAATCATGATATTCCTATCCTCGAGGGGCTAATTCACGCATGAGTGCCCCAATCTGGCGACGTGAGCCAAACACCCAGACGGTATATTCGTCGGGAAAATCCTCGACCTCAACGCCACAGGCCATTTCAGAGGCGAGTTTGCGTGCAATGTCAAGAAATTGACCGCGTTCAGCCTCGTTGCGACTCTGTGTGCTTAAAGCTAAGCGTCCGAGTCGTTCATCAGGAGTGAGTACGGCATTAATAACTTCGTTGAGTTGCTCCATGCCAAAGATGACCTGCAAAGGTGGTAGATTCTCTGACTGAATTGCTGCACGCGGCTTTTCAGTACTGCGGTCCTCGACATACTCCTCTTGCTCTTCCGGCAAATTAACATAGACCGAACGCAATTTTTCGAGAATAAGTATCCGTGCCTCCTCGGGTGCATCCGAACGCGGATGAACATAGGCAAGCAGAGAATGATCGGGATCAGAGTAGATGAAAGGATTCGATGTAGCAGCACGCCGTCCACAATTCGGGCAGGTCGAGACATTGAGCAAGCCGGACAGGATGACATAGCGCAACTGAGGGTCTTGCGCGGCATTGACATATTCATATGTGACACCGGAAAAGGTTGTCCCACAGGGACAGGTAAATGTATGTGTGGTTGAACGAGACATATTGACTGTTTCTATGAAGCTTTCTGTAACAATTTACACTACGTACTATAACGAAAGTATACCATATGAGAAAATATAATCCACTCACTACATCTTTTTGATTACGAACGTGCGTGTGTATAGTCTGTTGCGCCACTAATATTTCGAGCAATCTCAATAGCATTGAACGGAGAAAACCCGCGTGCTCGTGCCTATTACAATTTTTGGAATGTCTGGTGGCAAGTTGTGTGTAAGAGCAATTTATGATTTTTCTGCATGGTCTAGAAGTTCACGTGCTACCTTACGATCATTCCAAGGGATGCGTTCGCGCCCGATGAGCATCACCTGTTCGTGTCCTTTACCGGCTAGGAGAACGATGTCGCCAGACCTGGCAAGCTGAAATGCAGAAGCAATGGCTGCCCGTCGATCCGGTTGCTGGAAATACGTGTAGCCTTCTTTCCCCCCCATTTGCATAGCTCCCGCCGCAATCTGCGCGATAATCTTCTGGGGGTCTTCCTCACGTGGGTCATCAGTGGTAAAGATAGCAAAATCAGCAAGTTGCGTAGCTATCGCTCCCATTGCCCTGCGATGGCTGGTATCCCTTTCTCCTGAAAGGCCAAAGACCACAATCAGCCGTTCTTTGGTGAGCGAGCGCAGCATCTGTAACACTTTTTGCAAACTATCAGGCGTGTGAGCGTAATCTACCATAACAGTAAATGGTTGCCCACATTCAATGCGTTCCAGTCTCCCCCCTATGCCGGGAATAGCGGATAGAGCCTCAATCATGGTATTAATGGGTAAATGCTGGCTATAACCGACAGCCAAGGCGGCCAGACAATTATATACATTGAAGCGCCCAAACAAGCGCGTACGTACCTCCCATATACCATCAGGAGTTGAAAGACGAAAACGCGAGCCGTAGTTATCCAGTTGCAGATCATGCGCTTGGAAGTCTGCGGTGCAATCTATACCATAGGTCAGCATTGGAACAGTGCAGAAAGGAAGCAGATAGGCATAGCTGTGGTCATCAGCATTCAGTACGGCGCTTTTCCCAAAGCCTTTATCGAGACCCGTACCGAGCCTTTCAAAAAGGCATGCTTTGGCACGCCAGTACGCTGCGCGGGTTTTATGAAAGTCCAGATGTTCACTGGTTAGGTTAGTAATGACTGCGACATCATACTCCACGCCACGCACACGGTTGAGGATAAGAGCATGTGAAGTGGTTTCCAGTACGGCGTATTCAATCGATTGTTGCCTGATTTCAGACAGCATCCGCTGAATCTCTAGAGCTTCGAGTGTACTCTGACGTGTGTTATTATCCCAAACGCGGTCACCAATCTTAAAATTGAGCGTACTCATGAGGCCATTAGAGTGTCCTGTCCCATCCAGCACCTTGCTGATCAAATTAGTCGTCGTGGTCTTGCCTGCCGTCCCGGTTATTCCGATTACTCGCATATGACGCGAAGGATGGCCGTAGAAAGTAGAGGCCAAATCAGCTAATGCTATACCCGAATCTGGAACAAGGATCACCGGAACACTTGGTGGGAGAGTAATCCCGCTTGGTACATACTGAGCAACGATGGCGCAGGCTCCCCGTTGCACTGCTGCCTCAAGAAAATTGTGTCCATCCACGTGTGTGCCGCGCCTCGCTACAAATAGTGTTCCTGGTTCTACGGCACGTGAGTCATAGGCTATCCCACTAACTTCAATCTGTAATGTTTGCTCATCATTAAATATCCCTAACGTGGAAATGTTTTGGAATAAAGTACATAATTTCAACGGCCAATACCCCTTTTCATCGAAAGAAATGCAACTAGTTTACTTCCCTTATCTTGGTTAAAGCATAAGGTAGGTTTATGAGTCAGAAATGAAATTTTTGATGAGAAACATATTTTTTGCAGCACAAAATCCCAAACTACCCCGCGATATATGAAATTTTGCAGGGTGCTTCATTCGATGGCTAGAGTAGCGACAAAGGACAAACCGAGCAGATCATTTTTTTGTCAGCACTTTCCATTAGCACCATCTTGAACATCCCGCTTTTCTAATATGGGGTTGAATCATAAGTGGCTTTCTTGCTGTGGAATAGACAATGTGCGGATAAGCACAAAAATGTGATGTTTGATAGGGATATCGAAAAGCCATTTTTGTCCAATGAAGCGCAGCTTAATCAATTAAGAACAAAGAGAGTGGTGTGAGAGGAGGGGCCTCCTCTCACACCACTCTCTTTGTTCTTATCGTCTTCGCCCCTTACTTTGTGATTTGCTAGAAAAGTTAAACTTGCCACCTTGCTTTTCGATAAAGGCCTTGAAGTGCGCATAGAATTCGTCACGGTCCTGCATCGTGATAACCGAAACTGCGTCGGCTGTCTCAATTGCGTAGGGATAGCCATTGCCAGCAATAACCTCGGCCCGGACAACGTCCAGCACGGACTCTAGCACGCCATCGTCGATCATCCAGCGTGGAAATTCGAGGCGCGCCGGTGGATGTTTGGATGTTGTTTGGAGATAGCAGAAGGCCACACTCTCCCGGTACTCACCATAACTTTGCAGGATATCGCCGCGCGCACAGATCATCGCGGGAGTACGATCTCCCCATTGCAAACGCCCACTCCACAATAACGCATCGTGAATTTTCTTGGTATCACGCAACACTGGTTGCGGTTTCATGTCGTCCAGTCGCCGTAACATCGTAATGATGTCGCGTGCATAACTGGTGTCAATGTAACCGATCAATGGCACACGCAAGCGTTCCGAGGTTTGCAGGAGAGAGATTGCGGCATCGATATAGTGTTCACGGTACGGACTTGGCATCGTCAAGGCAAACGAAACGACTAGCGACCCATCAAAGAAAACAACCGGACTATGTGCGGGATCATCTGGCCGGCGTGCATTAACACATTGTTCCATCTGACTGCACAACGTCTCAACCTCTAACAGATGACGGCGCATCGTTACCATCATATCCGAGTATGGATAGCCATCTTGCTCGCTCTTATCGCTCTTCTCACTTTTTAGCTCTTCCACAATTTCTTCTGGTGAGAGCACCTCCATCCGTACATCTTTCGTATATGGGCGGCCCGGCACATGAGGATTGGCAAAGAAGCCTACCTGCACCAGAGCAACAGGAATCGAGGCATCACGCCACGGCATAAGTTGGCTACCGTCAACAGCAAGCGTCATCACACCCTCGATACACTCGGCCCATTGCCGCGATTGCTCGTGATTGGCAAAGTCCCGCCCAAAGGGAAAATTTGGTCCATGATAACGTTGCTGCTCCGCGTTGACAAGCCAGCGATCAAACTCTATGCTTGGTCGCGCCCCTGCTGTACCCATTCCATCTGGTGGGAGCGCGAATTCGAGTTGTTCACTCGATGAGTAATCCTTGTACAATGTCTCAAGCGCATGTTGATACAATTTGAGTTGATCGCTGAACGTGCCATCATAGAGCGCGAACTGATTGCGCTTCGCATTGAGCGCAGCTTGAAGTTTTCCTTTATGAAGCATAGTTCAGTAACCGTTCACTTCGTGTCTCTTCGTCAGTAACAATTTGTGTCTCACCATGCTCTTTTGAAAGCCGCACAATACTATCCAGTCCCTGCTCAAAAGTATCATCATGACTGATCACCAGCAATTGGTCGAAACCACGTACACGTCGTATCTGTTCCGCGAGGTTCATACGACGCAACTCATCCATGTTTTGTGTAGGCTCGTCAAAGAAGGCAAGATTGAGTGTCGAAAGTTTTTTGAGCAAAGCCAAACGGACCGCAAGGGCTGCGCTCATCTGCTCACCTCCACTCAATTGAGCAAAGGTGCGGTTTGTGCTTTGTCGCCGCAAGACAATTTCGTAATCATTCTGCCAGGAAAGCTGCGCAGTACGGTCTCCCATAATCTCGCCAAAGATACGGTTTGCCTCGGCTGAAATATCGGCCAACATTGCCTTTAAGACATGTGGAGCCGCCTCTTTGATATAGCCTCGAAACTGTATCATCATCGTATTCAGGTCTTCAAGTGTCTGCTGCTCTTTTTGCGCTACCTCTAACTCTTTCAGCAACTCTTCCGCCTGAGCAATTTTACCGGCTAACATGCTCATATCGCTTTGGTTACGCTCTATCTCGCCTTTCAAAGTCGCAAGATTACTTTTCAAGCGGTCTACCTCGTCCTTAGCAAAAAGCAGTTCGTTTTCGTTGAAGGCTGCCTCTGCTTCATTGAACGCTTGTGATGCGGAACCTAGATTTTTTGCAGCCTGCTCTGACACACCTTGTTGATGCTGATAGACACGTTCACGTTCGGGTAATGAACGAGCGACATCTTCATTTTTGAGGTAGTTCTGGTAACCATTTTGACTGCTCTGCCTTTTCGCCTCTTGCTGAATAATGCAGCTATCAAGCTCAATATATTGGACAAGTTGCTCTTCCAGGAGTTGTAGTTGTTGGTTTGCCTCTTGTAGGCGTTGCTCTTCCGCTTGTAACTGCTGTACAAAGCGGCTCTCTTGCTCAACAACATGCTGTTGTGCCTTACGACGTGAACTTGGGTCGTTTAGTATGGTTAACTCATCATTCGTTTGGTTAAGCAATGCATCACTCCCTTTGAGTTCCGCTACTTCCTGGCGCAATTCAACCAGATCTGCATCGCCTTTTTGAATCTGCTCCATATATTGTTGAATTTGTTTATAAAGACCAGGGAGATCACGTACTTGATTGTTCGCCTCTTTACTCTCGTTATAACCTCTTTTTGCTTCGCCCATCCTTTGATCGAGCATTCTTAGCTCGTCCAATTCTGCCATGAGACGCTCTATCTCGCGCTCAAGTCTGGTTATCTCGATGGCTACATGTCTCAACAGGTCACTATGATTATCGCGTCTTTCGACAAACAAGCCTAATTTGTTGAGTCCATCAACGTATTTTTCAATGTGTTGTTCGCGTTGTAGGATACGTTGCTTTTGTTGTAGCACGGCCTCAAGGTCCGCATGCTCTGTTGTCATTCGGTCATCAAAATACGCCTCAAGGCTTACCTGTCCACGTCCCTTGATATTAAGACAAGTCTCGTGAAGCAAGGGGCATTGTCCACCTGCTGACTGCGCACGTGACATTACATAGCCCTCGATGTTGCCTTCAAGACGGTTTTGACGCGCAATTAATTCCACCCGTTGCTGTTCGAGTGCAGGTTTTTCTTCGGCTTCCTGCCGGTGTTCCTCTATCTTCTCGATAGCGCTCTCGACCTTACGCAATTTATCGGTGTTGCTATCACGGTCACGCTGCTTACTGACGAGCTCTTCACGCTTTTCTTGTAAAAGCTGCTGCTTACCACGCCGCTCATTACTTTGTATCTGTAGCGTGTTAAGCATCTCATTCCACTCATGAAAACGGTCAGCAATGGGTTGCAGTGGCTCAATTGTGGTGATGCGCTGCTGCAACGCTGCCTGTTGCTGCTTATACATGTCAATGGTGTTGCGTAGACGTGTTCCCTCTTTCATAACTGTATTGTAGCGTGTCACCTTGTCTCGAAGGTCATCACGCCGCTTCTCTAATTCGCGCTGTTGCTCAACAAGCGGGCTAAGTTCTTCGACCTTGCAACGCGCGACGGAAACTTCATCCAGGCGTTCATGTAGGCCACGTTGAGTGGTTTCAATTTTGACCTTTTTCGTCTGCTGCTGCCCTAGCTGCTCACGCAATGTGTTGCGTTGCTGCTCATCTTTGCGTAAGCCTTGCAGAGTTTGCTCTGCCTGTTGATAGCGTTCAAAGTCATCACGACTGGCTGCTACTATATCGCGTGCGGAACGTGCCTCTTGCAGGAGTTGCTCATCACGTCCAAGCAGATGTAACGCGTTGGTATGCGCTATCTGGCTGTTGTCAAAGTGTTGTTTCAGTTGCTCTAGCCGGCGTTTCTGCTCGTTAAGTGCTGTGAACCGCTCTATATTCTGGGAAAGCTGCTGCGACCACACGATGTTTTGTTGCTTTTGCTGCTCATCGCATTGACGAGCAGCCTCCAGTTGTACACGCCAATCGCCTAACTCGCTCGTCCTGACCATAAGTTCGTTAATTTTGACATGCTGGTTTGCCATTTGGTCTTTATAATAGTGCTGTACCTGCAATAAATAGTCAGCGGACGTTTTATAGTCTTCGATCTGGAGGAGTGCATCAAAAGTTTTTTTACGGTTGCTAGCGGTCTCAAGGAAAATAGCGGTAAATGTGCCCTGTGGAACGCCGAGAGCATCTTTGAAGAGTGAGTCGAGTGGGCGTTCACGGTCAATGCCAAAGAGGTCGTGTAAGCGGTCCTGCATATCAACGCCCTGCTCGAGACGCTCGGTTGACTCTTCATCGGTCATAAACCAGCGCGCCCCGGAACCACAACGTCGTTCGACAATGTAGGGACGATCATCGCTACCGATCAAGTAGATGACGACGCGCCCATACTTCTCGCCTTCACGTACAAACTGATCTTGTTTGTAAGGAAGATGATTGAACAGGGCATAGCCAATCGCCTCGACCAATGTTGTTTTGCCAGCTCCATTAGCACCGCTAATCGCTGTCGTTCCCGCACGTAAATCTATTGAAACTTTTTTGTAGCTCTTAATATTCTCTAATTCAACTCGTGTAATGAGCATAGGGATTCGCCTTCCCAATATGTGAACGTATAGGCGCGATAAAGACTATACGAAAATAAATACAGTCCCAGTGCGCTATTCCTACAGTGTATGCCAAAAGTGGAAAAGAAATGCGCAAAGTGATTATAACATGGTTGGGGTGGAAGGCAATGCTAATTTGTCAAATGATTACATATGCTAGTCAAAAAACTGCTGTAGCTGTACTGGAAGATGCTGTTTGTCTATTGGAAATTGTTGTCATAGTAGCTCCGCCATTCAGTGCTGTTGAGAAGCATAGCTATTTTCTTTGTACAGTATATCATGCATTAGGAATGAGAATACACACGATAATTGTTATATTTTATGAGCACTTACAAAAGAGCCAATTCACAATGGCTGATCCCCTTTGTATTAATTGGCTCTAGCAATATCGCTTATTTACATGCTAAGATTCGCACTAATAAATACTTTTGTTTTTTGTATTCTTAACTATTCGGCAGACAGGCCAGGAGACAATACAGTATGCTAAAGCAGACCGGAACAGTACAGGTAAAGCGCAATTTCCCTGAGATGCTCAAAGGCGGGGTTATTTGCGATGTCGTGAATGTGGACGAGGCTCGTATCGCGGAAGATGCTGGAGCATCGGCGGTCATGGCTCTTGAGCGTGTGCCAGCCGATATTCGTGCGCAGGGTGGCGTTGCTCGCATGAGTGACCCCGATATGATTGTTAAGATTAAAGAGGCTGTAACCATTCCAGTCATGGCGAAATGCCGCATTGGTCATTTTGTCGAAGCTGAAATTCTACAAGCGATTGGCGTGGATTGCATCGACGAGTCAGAAGTGCTGACACCTGCCGATGAGAGTTTCCATGTCAACAAACATCTTTTCTCAGTACCATTTGTATGCGGTGCGCGTGACCTCGGCGAGGCATTGCGTCGTATCGGCGAGGGTGCAGCGATGATGCGTACAAAGGGTGAGGCTGGCACAGGCAATGTCATTGAAGCAGTACGTCACATGCGTACAATCATGGATGGTATTCGCCGCTTGCAGTATCTACCTGAAGAGGAACTCATGACCGAGGCCAAGAACCTTGGTGCTCCTTATGATATTGTCAAAGAGGTTGCTCGCACAGGCAAGTTACCTGTTGTCAATTTCTCAGCTGGTGGTATCGCAACACCTGCCGACGCCGCGCTCATGATGCGTCTTGGTGCCGAGGGTGTCTTTGTTGGCTCTGGCATCTTCAAATCTGGCAATCCACTCAAGCGTGCGAAAGCGATTGTTCGTGCCACAACGCACTATCAAGATGCGGGAATTATCGCGGAAGTCTCACGCAACATAGGTGAGCCAATGGTTGGTATTAACATCAGTACGTTACCAGATAATGAATTGATGGCGAAACGCGGCTGGTAAAATATTGAATGGTTCAACGTGTCATGATGGCGTGCGCCATCATGACACGTTGAACCATTCAATATGTAATCATTCAGGCAGGGTAAAAATGTCTAACCTAACACTACGTATTGGCGTATTAGCATTACAGGGTGATTTTGAGGCACACATGCAAGCGTTAACGCTGGCCGCCTCAATGCTGGGAGTCGAGGTCGAGGGAATTCCTGTTCGCTTACCCAAGCATCTTGACGAAATTGATGGTATAATTATACCAGGTGGTGAGAGTACGACCATTGGAAAATTGATGGTTGAGTATGGTTTAGATGGAATACTGAAACAGAAAATTCAGGATGGTGTTCCCTGCTGGGGAACATGTGCGGGATTAATCTTATTAGCGAAAGAGACGGATAACGCGCTTGCTGGTCAGCCTTTACTGGCATCTCTCGACATACGCGTTCGCCGCAATGCTTTTGGTAGTCAGCGGGAGAGTTTTGAGACCGATCTTTCGGTGCCTGCGTTAGGAGAAGCTCCATTCCACGCCTTCTTTATCCGAGGACCAGCCGTAGAAACGGTAGAGTCAGAGGTGGAAGTGCTGGCAAAGCTCGACGACGGAACCATCGTCGCCGTCCGTGAAGGAACTCTACTCGGGACCGCGTTTCACCCGGAGGTCGCAGCAACCGAGGGTCAACGAGACCCACGTTTTCATCACTACTTTCTCCGCATAGTACAGAGCGTCAAATCGTAACGGGCGTAGTTTATCGGCTCCAATCGGGCGTGATAAATCAGACCCCTACAAGACGCAGGAGCACTGATGATACGACCGGTTCTGTTTGTGGATTTACCGGGAATCATCTACGCTATTGACCGCCGCGCCCGCAGCAGACAACACGCATTCGCGAACTTCGTCTGCTGGCTAGAGCCGGTGGAAGACTCTCTGACTCCTTCACCTGTCCTAAGGAATATCTTTCCACTCAACCCGACCTCGCGCACATGGATATGTGAAGACCATTGGCGTATACTAGGCTTTGCACAAGTGTGTGAACGACCATCACGCACCGCCTGGGACATGTCTTATTTAGCCTCTATGGTGCAGAGGAGCATTCCTGGTTCTAGTGAGGAAGAGGTACTTGCGGCACTCCTGGAATATACAACTGAGATGGCTGCAACGCACGGTATTCTCCGTATTTTTGCTAAAGTTGAGGACGAAGTACCGGAGTTAGGCTTGTTCCAACGCTCCGGCTTCCAACGCTATGCGCGCGAACTGACCTATGTCTACCAACATGGGTTAACAAGTGAACGTAGCGAACCTCCACTACCATCGCTACGACGCTGGAATCGCCACTACGCGTGGGGATTGCACCAGTTATACCGCGCGATCACTCCGCAACGGGTGCAAATGGCGGAATTGCTGGAAAGTAGCGAGGAATATGCTAAGCTTCACGTTGGCTCACAACAACTCTTTTCCACCAGGAACGAGAATTATGTTTGTGATGTTGGCGTTCGTTTAGGGGCATGGTTGCGGCTCTGTCGAGGTCAAGGCTCAACACCGCACCGACTCTTTCTTAATGTCCATCCTGAGCACGTCGACCTTGCGGAACCGCTACTGCGCTTTGGCATCCGACAGCTTCAGGGAAATGATATACGCCCGATCTATTGTATAGTGAGGGAGTATGACTCTTGTGTTATCACCGCTCTGCGCAATAGTGGATTTGAGCAGACCTCGACAAAGGACCTGCTCGTGCGACACATGGCGTTACTCGCCACACGACAAAGCACTGTTCCCCTACTAGAGCAACGCGCGGTCTATGGCTTGAAGGGCCTGGGAACGGTCAACTCACGCCAAAAAACAATGAGGCTTCTGTCCAGACCGACTGAACACAATTAGACATGAAAGTGTCGTTGTCGGCCTGTATAAGAGAGGAAAAGAAACTGCCTATGCAACATGTGATCACTGACGATCTGAAGGCTCTGCTGGCTGCCCTTCCGCCGAGCATCCGCGACGCGGTCTATCGGCTCGAAAACCGAAGTGAACTGCTGGAGATCGTGATGGACCTCGGACGCGTTGCCGAGGGCCGATTCCCAGAGGGGGAGGTGATCCTTAGCTCTCAGCCTGTGACCTCGGCTGATCTGGAATATGTGGTTGAACATATCGGCGAATTTGGGGACGATAACCGTGCTGGTATCGAGCGCACACTTCACCGTATCAGCGCACTACGGAACCGCAAAGGGAAAGTTGTCGGTCTGACCTGTCGCATCGGGCGAGCGGTCCTCGGCAGCATTGCTCTCATTCGCGATATCGTTGAGCAAGGTCAATCTATTCTGATACTTGGTCGCCCAGGCGTGGGTAAAACCACTCTGTTGCGTGAAATAGCGCGCGTCCTCGCGGACGAAGCTAATAAACGTGTTGTTGTCGTCGATACCTCGAACGAGATCGCCGGTGACGGAGATATCCCTCATCCTGGTATTGGTCGTGCGCGTCGTATGCAGGTTGCCCGCACGGTAGAACAGCACGCGGTGATGATTGAAGCGGTACAGAACCATATGCCACAAGTGATCGTGATTGACGAGATCGGCACAGAGTTAGAGGCGCTTGCCGCTCGTACTATCGCGGAACGTGGTGTTCAGCTTGTCGCTACCGCGCACGGTAACTCGCTGGGTAACTTGCTGGTCAACCCAACACTTTCCGACCTCATTGGTGGTATTCAAACTGTGACGCTTGGTGACGAAGAGGCTCGTCGCCGTCATACGCAAAAGACTATCAATGAGCGCAAATCTCCACCAACCTTCGATGTGGTTGTAGAGCAGCAAAGTTGGGACGAAGCGGTTGTACATCGTGACGTTGCCGATACCATCGACAATATGCTACGTGGTCAAGTCGTTGTCGCCGAGGAGCGAACGCGCGATGAAAGTACTGGACAGGTCACCGTGCGCCGTATCACAACTGGCGGTATGGACCTTCCAACTTGGAGTAACGCTGGTGGTTTTGGTGGACCCGAGCAAGGGTTCTCGCCTCGTACATTCGAGCAACGTCCTGAACGATCAGAACGCTCTAATCGTAATGGACGCGGGGGCGGATGGAACCAATTCCGTCCAGTCGGGCAACAAGATGCTCGTTCTAACGATGGGGGCGGCATGTTACGCGGAGAACGCTTTCGGGGTCGTAGCCAAGAGCAGGTTCAGCCGCAAATGAGGGCATTAGCCCCTACTGGCACGGCCCCTGCCGAGGTCAAGCAACTTGGCAGTACCGCGCTTGTTACGACGGAGCGCCCCTTCCTTGAGGAGGGTATCTACCAGCCAGCCGACGCAGAATTGCCACTGCCGCTGATAAAATCCATGCGCGTTTACCCGTTCGGTGTGAACCGCGACAGGTTGGCGGATGCAGCACGTATGTTACGCGTTCCTATCGTCATCACTGCAAACGAGCGAGAAGCCGATGCAATCATCACCATCAAAAATTACTACAAACGCCAACCAGAGCGCTTGCTGCAAGCGGAGCAGGACCGCAAGCTGATTATCATTCTGAAAAACAATACCGTAACGCAGATGCAACATGCAATGGCTCGTATCTTCGACATTCCGATAGCAACCTCAGTAGGGGAAGGGGAAGATGATGAAGATGACGAGTCGGAAACTGGAAGTCCAGAAAGTGGTGTGATTACTGGGGAGCTTGACGATCCCACGAAGCAGGCCATGCTAGAGACGGAAGACGCCATTCATCAAGTCCTGAATAAGGGACTCACAACGGCAGAACTCGCTCCTGCAAACGCCTACATCCGCAGATTGCAGCACCAAATGGCAACACGTTACAACCTGATCTCGCGCAGCCGAGGCAAGGAGCCACACCGTAGAGTGAAGATTTTTCGCTCTAGGGACTAACTAGTTGTGGATACGAATACTCCAAAGTAGGGCAATCATGGCATGGTACTCTCCCTGTTTTGGAGTATTCATATCTACAACTACATACCTTCAACACGTTCTCTTTCAACAGAAGTATTCTTTTGAAGGAGATATTTTTTTATAACACTTCTTCCACAGATTAGGCCGCTACAAACAACCTTGCAACAATTTTCACAAATTCTTGATCTTTTTTACAATTTTTATTGACAATTGGAAGTAAGACAAGTACAATGGAAAGAGATAAGCGTCGTCTTGTAAATAGGAGGCATCTTCATGGCTGTCATCCATACAGATTTTTATCGTCATGAGAACCTCGTCAGAAAATCTATCCAAATCCCCTCAACGCAACATAAAGAGCTAAAAGCTCTCGCTGTTGAACTAGAGTCATCGTTAGGAGATGTCGTGGAAACAATTATGGAACTGATGCGACAAGATAATTATCAGCAACTCAAATCTGCGATTATTCAGAAGCGTGAACAAGCACTCTCCTCCCTCAACTCTACCCTTGATGAAGCCTATGCCTACCTCAGTACTATTCCAGACACCCTCGAAGAAGCCCAATTCCTTTTTCATGCCGGCACTGAAGGTATGGTTGCGTAAGGTATGGGTATTGAATGAGTAGTGAGGCCAAGCAGACACAGCCTAGTCATAGACAACATGATGGGCCACCCAGCCCACGTCGCGGCGAGATTTGGGATGTGAATTGGTCACCAGGTCGAGGAGCTGAGCAACAAGGTACACGACCAGCTTTAATCATTCAGAATGACCGAGGGAACGCCTCTCCTGCGTATCCCCTGACAATCGTCGCCTCTATGAGTCGCACGGAGCGTGAACTTCCCCTACATGTTCGGCTTGCTCCCACTGAAGAGAATGGCTTGACCGATAACACCGACGTAAAATGTGAGCAACTCATGACCATTGAGAAATCTCGACTCCTCCGTCGCCGCGGTTCAATCAGCATTGATGAACTCAGTAAAGTTGACGTTGCCCTCAAATTGAGCCTGGATTTGCTAGTATAGGTATTTTAGCCTCATTTTTCCTGTTCTCTATAATGATGAGACAGGAAACAACGACATTGAGATGTGTCGTGACAGTCTAATGATTTTCTCTAACACAAGCGAATTGAGACGCTCTTATTGCAAAGCGCTAACAATATTGAAGTTTATGGAAGCTATCAATGGTTTACAACGCCCTACATGAGTAATGGTTCTGTTACCAGCATTCCCGATGTATCGTCTCATCTCAATGAATAGTTTTTATTCTTGCCCACAAAACTACATTAGAATATGAGGTTCAACTTGAAAACACGTCCTAAAAACCTCCTTCTTTCGTCACTCCTACTGCTCACTTGCGTGATCATCAGTAGTTGTTCACTCTTCGGTAGTAGTCCTCCTGCTGCCACAGCAACTCCTGTTGTGCATACAACACCGGGTGCAGGTAGTCCAGTAGCCAATCCTGGACTTGATATGCTAGTAAAGCAGGCACTTGACAGCATCAACCAATACGGTTATGGCGACCCAACTAAATACAGTGCTTATAAAGGTATCTGGATTAACTGGTACCGCAACAGCCCAACAGCACATCAAAATTCTGGACACGACGGACAAAATGATATCCGTGACTACGAAAACATGCTCTGGTATCAGGCACGTCACCCTGGTGATACCTCTTTACAACAATATATAAATCGGCTTCAGCCCCTTATTCAGAAAGAATGGACACATTCTGGGCTCCCTAAGGGATGGGTATACTTTATATTCCAAAGACTTGCTCAGTATGGAGATAATACGACCTGGACCAATACAATGAAGCATTGGGCGGGCATCAACTATAAACACATTGACCCATCTATTGGTATCTCCCATAGCGTCATTGTGGCATCAACTGGTAAGAACTCTCCATCTTGTCCAGATGGCTACCGCGTAGACCAAAACCTGGAGAATGGGTTAGCCCTGGTTGACGCAGGCACGCGTTTTGGGCATTCAGAGTGGACCCAGGCAGGAATGCAAGAAGTAGATACTGTCATTAAGCAGGCATTTGTAACCAAGTATCATATGTTCGCACGTATTGTCTGCCAGGGGAAAATCTGGGATTGGGAAGCCAAAGGCGGCGAGATTGGGCAGGAAACGGATGCATTGCTCAAAGTTGGCACCTATACTCATAACAACACCTATCTCGATCTTGCGAAAGAGATTCTTGACTCTGTATCAAATCCAGCCACAGGACTACGCGATACTCAGAATAATGGCATCTACTACAAGCTCTTGCTGGACACAGGCCATGTCGATAAGAGCCGCAAAGAGATGCGTCAATTTCACATTCTCCAAGTGGTACATGAGGCAAATGCGCTCTTCAATAACCGCTATGCGGACTTTGAGGCAAGCCTGATCGCACTTGTCAAAAGTTCTTTCTTTTCACCTCCAGTTGCAGGTTGGATGTATGAAGTAAGCAATGATAGCTCAATGTACAAAGGAGAAAACTGGATCAGTATGGAGGCATCCGGTATCGCAATGGAGGCTATCCAAACAATACTTTCACCAAATCAATGAAAAATTGACGACCTTTGAAGCTACAAGGGGTACAGATTACATGTATTGTCTGTGCCCCTTTCTTATGTCCTAAGGAAAGAGGGAGAGTCATGCCAATTGGCATGACTCTCCCTCTTTCCTTATTTTTACTAACCTACATCCCTTTTAAAGAGAAGGCATAAAGGTATTCATCACTACTACTGACATACAAGATGCCATTAGAGACCACTGGTGAACTTGAGATGGTAGCCCCTGTCTTATAGCTCCATAACTTTACACCGGTGGTTCATGCACACTTTCGATGATAAATTTGTGGTATACTGAGGAAAGAATATTGTCGCTTATCCCTCTTCTGGTTTTCGCTTAGCCCATGATTCAACCAATCCTTTTACTCGGTCTCCCTGCCCATG
>JAABUZ0100002335.1_pt1 | contig 31971 bp, 27 predicted proteins | sample 5562091 | NCBI WGS metagenome assembly JAABUZ01 (sample SAMN12813069, study PRJNA571459) | rock metagenome | isolation source: Antarctica rocks | place: Antarctica: Victoria Land, Linnaeus Terrace sud | collected 2015-12-21
CTCCTGCGGCGCATTAAGGACTCACCGCTCGCCGACGGGGCAACAGAGATCCTGGTGGCAGGCGAGAAAGAGCAGCGCGCCGCGTCAGAGGCGCACCGGCGCGGGATAGCGCTTGACCCGATCGTGGTCGCACAACTGTCACAACTCGCCGCGCGATACGACGCGCCACTATTGATGGTATAGCGGCGTCGGATGAATGGGCTGGTGGATCGTGGATCGGGATACTAGCGGCCTCGCGGCTCTGGAGCGGCGGTTGCGCGTCGCCTCCGGCGATGAGCCGGCCGAGTTCGTGCTGCGCAACGCGCGGGTGGTCAACGTGTGCTCGGGCGAGATCTACCCTGGCGACGTGGTGGTCGACGATGGCCGCGTGGTGACGGTCTGCGCCGGACCCTGGCGCCACGCCGGGCGCGAGGAGCGTGATTTGGACGGGCAGTGCCTGGCGCCCGGCCTGATCGACGGGCACATGCATCTGGAGAGCACCATGCTGACCATGGGCGAGTTTGCGCGCGCTGTCGTGCCCCACGGTACCACGACGGTGATCCTGGACCCGCACGAGTACGCCAACGTGCTGGGACCCGCCGGCATTCGCTTCGTGATCGACGCGGCGCGGGACCTGCCGCTCGACGCCTATGTGATGCTGCCCTCCTGTGTCCCCGCCTCGCCGCTGGAGTCGCCGCGCCGGCCGCTGCGCGCGGCCGACCTGCTGCCCTTCCTGGACGACCCCGCCGTGCTGGGCCTGGCCGAGATGATGGATGTGCCCGGCGTGCTGGCGCGCGATGGCGACGTATTGGCCAAGATCGTCGCCGCTCAGAGCCGGGGGCGCGCGGTGGACGGCCACGCGCCCGGTCTCAGCGGAGCCAGACTGGCTGTGTACGCCGCCGCCGGGATCGGCTCAGACCACGAGAGCGTCACGGTCGAGGAGGCGCGGGAGAAGTTGCGCCTGGGCCTGTGGCTGATGGTGCGCGAAGGCTCGGCGTCGCGTAACCTTGGCGTGTTGCTGCCGCTCTTGGCGGAGTTGCGCCCGTCGCGCGCCTTCTTTGTGACGGACGACCGCGACCCGGTCGATCTGGCAACGCGCGGTCACATCGACTCCATGGTACGCATGGCGCTGGATTATGGGCTCGATCCGGTGGAGGCGATTCGCCTGGCGTCCTACAACGCCGCGCGGTACTTTGGCCTGCGCGACCGGGGCGCCATCGCGCCGGGCTACCACGCCGACCTGCTGGTGCTCGACGACCTCGCCGCGTTCCGCATCGCGGCGGTCTACAAGGACGGCCGGCTGGTGGCCGAGCACGGTCGTCCCCTCTTCACGCCGCCGCCGCCCGATGCCGCAGCCGTGGCGGCAATCTCCGACACGATCCGCGTCGCGCCGCTGACGCCCGCCGACCTGCGCCTGCGCGGCCACGATGGCCCGGCGACGGTTATCGGCGTCGAGAAGGGTCAGATCACGACCACGCGGCTGACGGAGACGGTCGCGACGCGCGACGGCGCGATCGTCGCCGCGCCTGAGCGCGACCTGCTGCGGCTGGTGGTGGTGGAGCGGCACCACGCCAGCGGGCGCGTCGGCCTGGGGCTGGTCAAGGGCTTCGGCCTGCGCGCGGGGGCGCTGGCGTCGTCGGTGGCGCACGACGCGCACAATCTGGTCGTGGTCGGCGGCGAGGACAGGGACATCATCGCGGCGGTGGACGCGGTGCGCCGCATGGGCGGCGGCTTTGCCGTGGTCCGCGACGGCGCGGTCGTCGCGGCGCTACCGTTGCCGCTGGCCGGACTCGTCTCGCCCCGGCCGGTCGAGGATTTGGTGACGGCGTTGCGCGCGCTGGACGAGGCGGCCGCCAGCCTTGGCTGCTCATTGGAGCACCCCTTCATGAGCTTGAGCTTCCTCTCGCTCTCGGTCATCCCCGCGCTCAAGCTGACCGACCAGGGCCTGGTCGACGTCGCCGCGGCGCGCATCATCCCGCTCCAGTAGGGCCTCGATAGCTCCAGCCGCCGCCCCGTCGCACGGCCCCGTGGTGGCCACCGGACGGGTGAGCAGCGCAATGAGCGTCCCCGGGCCGCGAATGCACGGGACCACGGGGCCGCGAATGCACGGGACCACGGGACCACGGGACCACGGGACCACGGGACCACGGGACCGCGACAGCGCGTCACGTCGTCGGTTACGATGCTGTACAATTCTTAGGAGCACACTCCCCCGGTCCGTCGCCACGCTATCGGCCCCGATGGCGGCGACCCCGACGCGGCGGGCGCGGAGGCGCTGGTTGACCATGAACGGCGAGATGACGACCGTCGCGGAGTTGGCCGCGTTGTGCCGGGCGGAGACCGCGCGCTACCTGGCCGGCCAGTCCTTTGTCGAGCGTTTCTGCTTCGAGCTGTTTCGTTGCGCCGTGGTCCTGCGGGACGACGACGCCTGGGCCGCCATCTATCACCAGTACCGCGACGTCGTCTGTCGCTGGGTCGGCGCGGCACAGGGACAACAGGGGCAGGATGACGCGACGGTTCTGGCCGCGTTCGAGCGCTTCTGGCGCGCCGTGGACGCGGCCAAGTTCGCGCGCTTCGGCTCCCTGGCCGGGGTGCTGCAGTACCTCAAGATGTGCGCGCTAAGCGCGCGCCTGGACGCCGCCCGCGCCGATCGCCACGCCGCCGACGAATCGCTCGACGATGGCGCGACAGCCGAGCCGGCCCATCCAGGCATCGGCATGGAGGAGGGCGTGGACGCGCGTATTGATGGGGCCGCGTTCTGGGCCAGGGTGGGGGCGGTCCTGGTCGACGAGCGCGAGCGATTGGTCATCTACCTGTCGTATGTCATCGGACTGACGCCACGCGACATCCACGCGCGCCACGGGGAGCGATTCGCCGATGTCAAAGAGGTCTACCGGCTCAAACGGGCCGCGCTGGACCGTCTGCGCCGGGCCTCCGATCTCGTTGCGACATGAGAGAACCCGTCACAGCCGACAGCCCCCAAAGTCGCGCGGCGCCACGTTTATAGTAGTAGAGAGTGGAGACAGGCGCGGGAGAGGGGCACGGCTGTGACGATGGACTGTATTGAACCGGGGTCGGTGGCCCCCGAGGACGTGCTGGCGCACGCGGAGGGAGCGGCCGATACCGGCACGGCGGCGCACATCGCCTCGTGTCCGGCCTGCGCCGCTCTGGTCTCGTCGTATCGCGCGGCGGATCGCCTCCTGCGGGCGCGCCTCTACCGCGTCGATTGCCCCGCGCCGCTCACCCTGGGCGAACTTGCGCTCGACCTGCTCGCGCCGTCTGAGACGCTCGCGGCGAGGCAGCATCTGGCCCTGTGCCCGCACTGTGCGGCCGACTACCGCTCGCTCACGGCGTCGCTAGCCGGTGACCCCTGGCGTGATCTTGCTCCTCGTCCCAGCCCCCTGCGCCGCGTGATCGCCCGGCTGCTCCCCGCTCCCGGTAGCGGCTTTGGCGACGCCTACGCGGGGGTGCGCGGTGGGGACGGCGGGGGCGGGAGGGACGCCGCGACGCTCACCTACGAGGCCGAGGACGTGACGTTCTCGCTCTCCGCGGAGCCCGAACAGGGCCCCGCGGCCGGCCATTGGTCGCTGCTGTGCCTGGCGCTCGATGGGTCGGGCGACCTGCCCGCGGCGGGCAGCCCGTTGCGCCTGCTGCGGGACGGCCATGTGGTAGCCGAGGCCGCGCTCGACAAGTGGGGCAACGCCGTCTTTGGGGGCCTGGAGGCCGGCCTGTACAATCTGGAGGCCGAGTTGGGCGAGCGCGCCATCGCCATCCCGGCCATTCCCATCGGCGTCGTCCCATGAGCGCTCAAGAGCGCGTCGTCGCGGCGCCCCTGTCGAACGTCCCCCGCGTGGCCGTCCCGCGCCTGCAAGGAGCTAACCGTTGACCTCCCCGACTCCCCTCGCGGTGGACGCCGTGGCTCATGACCCCGAGGCGCTGGTGGCGCGACTCGCGGCGCTCGACGACGCCGACGAGCGGACCCGCATGCTCGCCGCTGTCGCCCTGACGGCGGACCAGCAGGCCCTGCGGACGATCGCGGAGCGGCTCAAGGACGAGGCCGACCGCGCCCGCTACCACGATGCCGACCTGGCCCGACGCTGGTGCGCCGACGTGGTGACGCTGGGGAGGCGCGCGGAGGCGCCGTCGATCGTGGCTCTCGGGCGCATGGTCGAGGCGCTGTTGTTGTACGACCAGGGCCGTCATCTCGATTCCCTTGTCCTTTTCGACGAGGCCGGCGCCCTTGCCCGGAGCGCCGGCGACGAGGTAGGTTGGGCCCGCGTGCAGATCGGCCGTATCGGCCCGTGCCGGGCGTTGGGCCGCTTCGACGAGGCCCTGCGGCGCGCCGACGAGGCGCGCGCGATCCTCGAAACGGCGGGGGAGCGCCTGCGCGCGGCCAGCATCGACAACAACCTGGCCATGCTACTCGATCAGATGGGCCGCCCGGCCGATGCGCTGGCCTACAGCGAACGTGCCCTGACCACCTACCGCGCGACCGGTCCCAGGCACGTCGCGCTGATGTTGGACACCCTCGCCAATCACGCCTTGTTGTTGTGGCGACTCGGACACGTCCGCGCCGCGCTCCAGGCCCACCAGGAGGCGCGGGATGGCTACGGCGCGCTCGGGGCGGCGATGTACGCGGCGCGCGAAGACCTCAACATCGGCACGGTCTACCTGGCGTTGGGCCACTACGCCACCGCGATGGGCTTGCTGGCGTCCGCCCGCCATGACCTGCGCGCCGCCGGGCTGGCCTACCCCGCCGCCCAGGCAGGCCTGTACTCCTGGAATGCGACGTGCGCCTGGGACGGTTCCGCGACGCCCTCGCCACGGCGGTCCAGTTGCGCGATGAATTCGCCCGCTGCGAGGCCCCCGTGGAACAGGTGTGGACGTTGCTGTGGGAGTCCCTGGCTCGCGCGCGCGTCGAGGGGCCGCGCGCGGCGTTGGGCGCTCTGGACAGGGCGGCAGGCCTGCTGGCGGTGGGCCAGACGGGCCGCATGCTCGCGCCCTACCAGGCCTTGCTCGATATGACGCGGGCGCAGATGTTGATTGAGACCGGACAGGCCGCGGAGGCCGAACGCACCCTCCAACACGCCATTCCCCTGCTCGAGCAGTGTGGCCTGGCCGTGGAGGCGGCGACGGCCCGGGTCCTCTGGGGAGGCGTCCTGCTGCTGAGCGGCCGCCTGAGTGATGCGCACGCCGTGGCCGCCTCCGTCTTCGTGTTGGCCGACTGCGAGGGCCTGGACTGGCTGGCCGCGCGCGCGCTCCATCTACAAGGCCGGGCCCTCCTCGGCGATGGCGACGACGGCGGCGCGCGCACCGTCTTTGCCCGCGCCGTCCAACAGCTCGACCGCGTCCACGGTCGCGTTGCCTGGGACGATCGTGCGTCGTTTGCCGGAACGACCATGGACCTGTATCAGGACGCCATCACCCTGGCCTTGCGCCAGGGTCGCACCGCCGTCGCCTTGCGCTACGTCGAACGGTCCAAGGCACGAGCCCTGGCCGATCATCTGCGGGCGGGCATTGAGGTGCAACCGCGCGCGCGACGAGCGGTCAAGGGATCTCATCGCCGAACTGCAGGCGCTGCGCGACCGCCTTGCATGGCTGGAGGCCGCCACGACCGCGCGCCCGACAGATGAGCGCGGAGGGACCAGGCCCCTGGCGCCCGGCACACCCGGCACACCCGGCACACGCGTGGCGCCCATCCTGACCACGGGTTGGGGGGATGGGTGCGGTGAAGCCAACGGCGAGATGCCGGGTATCGAACGGCGCATCGCCGATGTCTGGCGCGAGTTGCAGCGTCACAATCCCGCCTACCGCGGTCAGGCTGCCGCGCTCGACCTTGCCGTGACCGATGAGGACGACGGCGAGCAGAGCGATGAGGACACCGGCGCCGCGCGCTGGGTCGAACGGACCCAGGCGACGCTACGTCGGGTGGGGACGGATGCGCTGGTCGAATACACGGCGCTGGGCGACGATCTGGTTGTCTTTGTGGTGCGCGCGGGCGTCGCCCACGCGCGGCGCCTCGACGGAGCAGCCGCGGCGCTGCGGCGCCTCGTGCCGTTGCTACGGCTCAACGTCGAGCGCAGCGCCGCCACCGCCGCCCACGCGGAGCGCCACGTGCGGCAGAGTCTGAAGGCAAACGCCGAGGGGTTGCTGCGACGCTTGCACGAGGTGTTGCTTGCGCCGGTCGCCTCCTGGCTCGACGCTGTGACGCGGATCACCGTGGTCCCGCACGGCGTCGCTCACCACGTGCCGTTCCACGCCCTGCATGACGGTCGCGCGTACGTGGTCGAGCAAGCCGAGGTCACCTATGCCCCGTGCGGCAGCCTCATCACACATTTTGCCCGCCGTCACATGGCGGTCACGGAGGCCAGGCCTGGGCAGGCCAATCCCGCCCTGGTCTTGTCCTGCTCCGCCGGCGGCGCTTTGCCTCATGTGGTCGCCGAGGGCGAGCGCGTCGCCGCGATACTGGGCGGCCACTTGCTGCGCGACGGCGCCGCGTCGCTTGCGTCGCTGCGCGCGCTCTGCGGTGACTGTACGGTGTTACATCTGGCCGCGCATGCCCGCTTCCGGCCGGATGAACCGCTATTCTCCGCCCTCCAGCTCGACGACGGCCAGCTCTCGACGCTTGAGGTTTTCAACCTGGATCTGCGTTGCTCCCTCGTGACCTTGAGCGCGTGCGAGACGGCGCTGGGCACGGTCGGCGCGGGCGATGAGGTCATGGGCTTGAGTAGGGCGTTCTTGTATGCCGGTGCGCCGTCGTTGTTGCTCTCCCTGTGGAAGGTAGCCGATAGCTCGACCGCCGCGCTGATGGAGCGGTTCTATCGCTTGCTCATGGCCGGCGCCGACAAGAGTACGGCCCTGCGCCAGGCCCAACTGGCTCTCCTGTACGGGGAGTCTGGAACGCACGCGGACTGGAGCGCGCCGTTTTTCTGGGCGCCGTTCCAACTGGTCGGGCATCCCGGCCCTCTCTAGGGCTCGCATCGCTGATAGATCCGGTCTATCAGCCCGGTTAGGATAACAACGTGACGTGGGCCTGCGACTGAAGTCGCATGGCAAAGAACGACGACTAAAGTCGTTGGGGCGACGCGCGGTGAGACACTTTAGTGTCCGTGGTGTGCCCTGCGACTTTAGTCACAGGCCGGTCCTAACGTTGTAATATTAGGACGACAATAGGGCGGACAAGGAGGAAAGACATGGCGGACACGGACAGACAGTCTTTTGGCGGCGACGCGGCGCCGGTGTTGCCGGCCCCGCAACAGCCGTCGTGGCGCGACCACGAGCACCCTCGATACATGCCCGGCGAGATCCTGATCAGCTTCACCGACGGTGTGAGCGTATCCTCCGCGGACGATCCGCGCGTGCTCAGGCTGCTGGAGAGCGTTGCCCGGCTGGTCGGGGTTGATCGCCTGACCCCTGTCGGCGCGCCGTCCGCCCGCACTGCCCCTAGCCGGGTCCAGGTCCCTGCTGCGGTTAAGGCAGACGACGTGGAACCCACATCGGAGGAGGACGACGTCCGCGTCGACTCCCCGGTCGACGCGGGCACGGTTACCGTGCCGTCGGACGCTGGGCAGAGTCAACAGCGCGTCGGAGCGGCGCCCCAACCGCCGCTGACCCTGAACCTGCGCCTCCCCGGAGGGGTGCCGTCGGACAGCGCCAAGCGCGATGCGGTCCGCGTCGCCGTCGACCGCATCAACGGCAACCTGGAGCGTCTGCGCGACGGAGGGCTCGCCGTCTCGTCGGCCATGCCCAACTGGATTTGCGGCAGTACCGACGCCAAAATACACGGCGGACCCGGTACCTCGCCCGACACGGCCCCAGACGGGGCCTGGACGTTTACCGTGCCCCCGTCCGGGTCGTGGCTGCATGAACTGGAGGCGGCCGGGGATCAGCCGGCAGGCCGGCCGGTCGTGGTGGCCGTGCTCGATTCGTCCCCGGGCCGGGAGAGCGTGGCCGACGCGGCGCGGCGCTTCCCGGGCAACGCCCTGCTGCAGCGCCTGGCCGCTGGGGCCGTCATCGACGACTGGGACCGCTTCACACCGCGCTCCGACATCCCCAAGATTGGCTCCCACGCCACGCCCGACCACGGCCTTTTCGTCGCCGGCATCATCGCCAGCATCGCTCCTCACGCCCGCATCCACTTGCTGCACGTGCTCGATAACGTCGGCTTCGGCGATACCGCGGCGCTGCTGGCGGCGCTCGACTATTGCCTGGAACTGGCGCGGCGCGGACAACGCGTGGTGGTTAACCTGAGCCTGTACGCGCTCATCCCGCCCGACGACGAGGTGTGGGCCTACTGGTTCGCCGACGGCGCCGCGCGGGTTGGCCCGTTCGAGCCCGCCCGCCAGGCCCCCTTGCTGGAGATCATCGACGAGGAGATCGAGCACCGCATCGCCCTCTTGCTCGACGCCGGCGTCGTGGTGGTCGCCGCCGCGGGTAACGACGCCTTCGTCTATGACCACCACCCGCAGCCGCGCATCCCGGCCGACTACGATACGGTGCTCTGCGTCGTGGCGACCGACCGCGACGGCGCGATCGCCGCCTACTCGAACGCCGCCGACGTGCCGGTGACGGGCAACTGCGTGGCCACCTGGGGCGGCCAGGGACGGCAGGAGACGCTTGGAACGACGGCGGGGCCGGTGACGACCGTCGACGTGGTCCCCACGGGAGCGGACCCGCGCGACGGTGTGGCCGGGCTCTACACCGGACACGCCGTCGATGCCGCGCTTGGGCCGGTGGAGAATGGCAGTGGCTGGGCCTACTGGTCGGGCACCTCGTTCGCCACGCCGATCATCAGCGGCCTCGTGGCCAACCTCTTGGCGCGCGACCCCACGCTCACGCCGCGCGGCGTGATGAGGGCTATCGCCGCCATGGCCACGCCCGCAGGCATCTCCCCGTCGCTGGGCTGCCCCTACATCCGCGTCGAGCAGCGTCAATAATGCCCTCGCCGTCGAACCACGACCACAAACACGACCACGAGCCATCCCCTGCGGCCCCACCGGACGGACCGGAGGAGGCGGACGGACCGGAGGGGGCGGCGTTCGCCTGCGCGTGGCCTTCACCGCCCCCTCCGACCGCCGAACTGGCGTTGCCGCGCGATGAAGCGCAGGTGTGGTGCGCGGCGCTCGATGGGGCGGCAGAGCGCCGCGCGCTGTTGTGGCCGCTGCTGTCCGCCGACGAGCAGGAGCGGGCGCGGCGCTTCCGTTTCGACCGGGACCGGGACCGCTTCACGGTGGCCCGCGGGCTGCTGCGGCACCTCCTGGGGCGCTACCTCGGCGTCGATCCGGCGCGGTTGCGCTTCGCCTACAATGCCCACGGCAAGCCCGCCCTGGAAGACCCGCAACCGGACGCGCCCGGCAAGGAATGTCCCCAGTTCAATGTGTCGCACTCCGCCGGGCTGGCCCTCTACGCCTGCGCCCGCGAGGCGGCCGTCGGCGTCGATCTGGAGCGCCGACGGCCCCTCTCCGACATGGCGCAGGTCGCCGCGCGCTTCTTCTCCTCGCGGGAGCAGGCTCTGCTGCGGGCGTTGCCGCCTGAGCGGCGGCTCGACGCGTTCTACGCCTGCTGGACGCGCAAGGAAGCCTACGTCAAAGCGCGCGGCGAGGGTTTGTCCCTCCCGCTCGATCGCTTCTCCGTCTCGCTGGCGCCGGGGGAGCCGGCGCGGCTACTCCATGTCGAGGATGACCCGCGGGGGGAGCAGGTTGCGCGCTGGTCGCTGCACGATCTTGCGCCCGCCGCGGGTTACGCCGCGGCGCTGGCCGTGGAGGGGCATGGCCGGCGCCTGGTCTGCCGGCGCTGGCCCGCATAACGCCCGCATCTACGCACTTGTACGCCGCTGGTTGAACACTTCGTAGAGCATCACGGCGGTGGCGACGGAGACGTTGAGCGAGTCGCCCCGGCTGACTATGGGGATGCGCGTCATCACGTCGCACAGCGCCTGTAGCTCCGGCGACAAACCCTTGCGCTCGCCGCCCATCAGCAGCACCGTTGGCGCATCGTACCGCGCGTCGTGGTAATCGGTCTCGGCCGTGGGCGATGTGCCCACCAACAGCAGGCCGTGTTGCCTCTTCCAGCGGGCAAACGCCGCGACGGAGGTGCGCACGAGGCGCTGCGCGAACAGCGCGCCCATGCTGGCGCGCACCGCCGCCGGGTCGTAGGGGTCGACGGCGTCGCCGAGCAGGATGAGTCCCGCGCCGCCCACGGCTTCCGAGGTGCGCAGGATCGTGCCCAGGTTGCCGGCCGACTGCACGAGGTCGTGGGCGATCCAGCACAACTCGTCGCCGGGCGTGACCTGCTCCAGCGGCTCCCATCGCTGGTGGACGACCGCGCCGATACCCTGCGGATCGTCCACCAGCGCCAGGCTATGCAGCACGTCCGGCGTCACCTCCAGGACGGGCGTCCCGGCGCGCTGCTGACGGCGCACCATTTTGCGGGCGAACGGGTGGACCAGCAGCGGCGGGCAGACCACCAGCGTCTCCACGCGCACGCGGTGTTGGATGGCCTGGGCCACGAAACGCACGCCCTCGATGTAGTACAGGCCCGTGCGCGCTCGCTCGGCGCGCAGGTGCAGATTGCGGATGCGCTTGACGGTCAGGTTGTTGCGGCTCTCGATGGACCGCGGGCGGTTAGATGAGTCGGGCAAAAGGGTCATGTGTTGCAACGGGACCGTTGCAGGTCCCTCCCGCACCGAGACGGGCGGAGCGGGATGTTGGCGGCCAAAAGAAAAAGCCGCGGGGCGACGGGGCCCGCGACGGTGGTCGCATGGCAAACCCGGGCCGACCGCGGTCGGTTGAACGGATGGGCGCTGCTGAATTGCCAGGTTTACGACATGCATCGGTCCTTTCCGACGGGGTGTGAGGAGCCGTCGCTACTCCACGATCTCAATGAAAACTGGTTGTCCACAAACACCATAACGCGACGGACGTACCCTTGTCAAAGGCGCGCAGCCGCGTCACTCGGCGTCGTCTGCTCCTCGAGCCAGCCGATGAACGCGTCCACGGTGGTGAAGGTGGCGTCGGGGTGGCGCGCCTGCACCTCCGCCTCGTACATGGGGGCGGCGGGCGCCCAGGCCGCGGCGAGGGCGAGCGTGCCGACCTGGCGGGCGGCGTCGACGTCGCTCGGCGCGTCGCCCACGTAGGCCACGCGCGTGGCGTCGGCGTCCCAGGCGTTCAGCACCGCGCGGATCGCCGCCGGCTTGACCGCGCCCTCCGGTGAGCCCGCCTCCACGAGGTCGAAGTAGGCGGAGAGGCCCAGGCGCTGGAGCGAGATGGCGGCGCTGCGCGGGCCTTTACCCGTCACGATGGCCTGCTTGACCTCGTGCGCGCGGAGCCACGCCAGCAGCCGGTCGACGCCGGGGAAGGGCGCGGTACAGGACGCATGTTCGCGCTCGTAGGCCTGCAGGTACATCTCCAGGGCCGCCTCGGCCCGCGCGGGTACGACGTTCTGGAAGACGCCCTCCTCGCTGGGGCCGAACAGCGCGCGGATCTCCGCGTCGCTATAGTGGCGGCCCACGAACCGCAGCAGCGAGGCGCGGAACGCCGCGTAGCAGACCGGGAGCGTGTCTCCCAGGGTGCCGTCGAGGTCGAAGATGATGCCGTCGAGTCTCATGCTGTCGTCTATCCTATCCCGTGAATGGAGAGCGAGGAGGGCGGAGCCGGTCACACCTTGCTCGTCGCGGCGTAGCGGCCGCTGCCCCCATGGTACCAGCGACCGCCGCTGCAAGGTAGAACGTCCATCGATGGGCGACATGCGACCCGCGATCGACAGCCTATGGGTGGCATCGGATTTGCTACTAGCTGCCGATGTATTTGTCGCACCGCGCGTTGCCCCAGCCAGAGAGCGCGCCGCCTGCCTTTAGTAGGCGATGCTGTCGCCGTAGAGGGGAATCCGATGACCAAGCAGAGTCCAACCGTCACCTCGCCGCTGGAGACACAGGGGTTTGCCTGGCTCGATGCCCTGGCGGAGCCGTTGCAGAAGGGTGTGCAGGCGCTATTCCGGGCCGGCACGTTGGGGCCGCGAGTCAAGAACCTGTTGCACGGGACGCCCGTCCGCCACCGCGTCCACCCCGCCATCATCATCGTGCCGCTGGGCGCCTGGACCACGTCCGCGTTGCTCGACGTGCTGGACGGTTTGCGTCCGCGCGGCGGCTACCGTCCCGCGGCCGACGCCGCGCTCACGATGGGCGTCATCGGCGCCCTCCCAGCCGTCGCCGCGGGCCTGGCCGACTGGGTCGACACGTACGACCACCAACGCCGCGTGGGCATGGCCCACGCGCTCACCAATAGCACCGCGCTCCTGCTCTACAGCGGGTCGCTGGCGCTGCGTCTGTCTCAGCGTAAGCCCGGTCAGAGCCGTTGGGCCGCGTGGACGCTGGCCGGCCTGGGCTTCGGCGCCGTCGGGCTGGGCGGCGTCCTGGGCGGCGAGTTGACCTACACCCTGGGCGTCAACGTCACCTACCTGCTGTATCCCAAGCCGCCCGTCGAGTTCGTGGACGCCATGGACAGTTCCGCGTTGCCGCCGGGCGAGCCGCGCGTGGTCGAGGTGGGCCGGGTCCCGGTGATGCTGTTGCGGCGGGACACGGAGATTACGGCGGTCCAGGCCTGGTGCCCGCATGCGGGAGGTCCCCTGGTCGATGGCGCCTTCGAGGACAATACGGTGGTGTGTCCCTGGCACGGGTCGCGCTTCTGCCTGGACGACGGACACCCCATGCAGGGGCCGGCCACGGCTCCGCTGAGGACGTTCGACGTGCGGGAGCAGGACGGGCGCATCCAGGTGCGCCCCAACGATGAGTTGCGGGCCTGGCCGCCGCCGCCCGCCGCGCCGCGGGACACACCGGTCGGACCCCAGCCGGGCTAGCGGCACAGCCTGGCGCACGTCCCCGGCTAGCGGCACAGCCCGGCGACCGGCCCCGGCCTGCGACGAAAGTCGCCTGGCCGCCCCCAGGGTTGTTGCCCGTTTATGACGAGGTGAGAGTCGATGGCCGGCGGTGACGCGGAAGCGGGCGGTGTGGCGGCGATAGGGCTCACGGCGGATGGGGCGTGGGCGCTGGCCCCGGACCTGATCGTGACGCCCACGGACACCGACGCGGATCGATGCCTGCTCGTCGGGTCGGACGGGCGAATCCGTGGTCTCGTCCTGTGCGCGCAGGCCGAGAGGCGCGGCGTGCCGGTCGAGCGCCTGTCACGCCGCGCGCTCCTGCCGGGCTTCGTCAACGCGCACAGCCACGTGTTTCAGCGTCTGCTGCGCGGGCGCACCGGGCATGGCAGCGCGGGCGCCGGCCACGACTCCTTCTGGACCTGGCGTGAGCGCATGTACGCGGAGGCGGCCGCGCTGACGCCGGACAGCCTCTACGCCGTGGCCACGGACTGCTACCGCGAGATGCTGGGCGCCGGCTATACCGCGGTCGGCGAGTTCCACTACGTGCATCACGCGCCCGATGGCGCGCCGTACGACGATCCTCTAGCCATGTCGCGGGCGGTGATGGCCGCGGCCTCCGATTCCGGCATCCGCCTCGTCCTCCTGCCCGTAGCCTATGGGCGCGCCGGATTCGACGGACTGTCGCATCCTCTCCAGCGGCGCTTCTATTCGCCCGACGCCGACCGGTACCTGCGCCTGGTCGACGACCTGCGGTCGGCGGTGCGCGATCCCCATCAGAGCATCGGCGTGGCTCCGCATTCCGTGCGCGCGGTCTCCGAGGAGTGGCTGGCTCCTATCGCGCGCTACGCCCAGGAGCGAGGGCTGGTGATCCACGTCCATGCCTCCGAGCAGGCGGCGGAAGTGCAGGACGCGCGCCGGCATCGTGGGCGCACGCCGATCGAGATCCTGGCGGGGCAGGGCGTGTTGGGCCGCGGGGCCACGCTGGTCCACGCCACGCACGCCACCGAGGAGGATTGCCGCCTGATCGCGCAGTCGGGAACGCGCGTCTGCGTTTGCCCAACCACGGAGGGCGATTTGGGGGACGGCATCGCGCCGTACGCCTCGTTCGTGACCCGTGGCATTTCCCTGGCTATCGGCTCCGACAGCCAGGCGCGCATCGACCCGCTGGAGGAGTTGCGCTGGGCCGAGTGGTCCGCGCGCATGCGCTACGGGCGACGCCGCGTGTTAACTCCGGGACCCGAGTCGCCGGGCGTCCTGCTCCTGGAGGCCGGGACGCGGGGCGGGGCGGCCAGCCTGGGCCTCGACGTCGGCGCGCTGGAGTTGGGCCAATGGGCGGACCTCGTGGCCGTCGACCTGGACCACCCGTCCCTGCGCGGCGCGGCGCCGCACGACCTGCGCGACACCCTCATCTTCGGGGCCGGCCGCGAGGTGGTGACGGACACCTGGGTGGGGGGACGGCGCATCGCGCGGATATAGGTTGGTACTGATACGATTGTGGGCGAGGCCTGCGATTGACATCGCATGGCAAACCACGGACACTGACGTGTCTCCGACGTGGCAACTTGAGCGACTTTAGTCGCCGTCGTGTGCCATGCGACTTTAGTCGCAGGCTTCTTGCCGATAACGCGAGAGCAACAAGGAGGTTGCCATGGACAATCCTGTCGTGCTGGATGGCCAGGCGCTGCGGGTGGATGAGGTCGTCGCCGTTGCGCGCCGCGGGGCTGCGGTCGCGGTCGGCGACGAGGCGCGGCGGCGGCTGGAGGCGGCGCGCGCCGTGGTGGAGGACGCCGTGGCGCGCGGGGATATCGCCTATGGCGTCACGACCGGCTTCGGCGACCTGAGCCGCGTGCGCATCCCCGCCCACGAGGTCGCGCCCTTGCAGCGCAACCTGATCGTCAGCCACGCGGCCGGGGTGGGCGAGCCGCTGCCCGAGGAGACCGTGCGCGCGATGCTGCTGCTGCTCGCGGCGTCCTTGTCGCGCGGCTACTCGGGCGTGCGGCCGGCCGTCGCGGACCTGCTCGTCGCCTTCCTGAACCGGGGCATTGTGCCCGTGGTCCCCTCCAGGGGCTCGGTCGGCGCGAGCGGGGACCTGGCGCCCCTGGCCCACATCGGGCTGGTGCTGATCGGAGAGGGCGAGGCCACGGTCGGGAGCAACGAGGGCGAGGGCGGGCGCGAGCGCGTGCCGGGGCACGTAGCCCTGGAGCGGGCCGGGCTGACGCCGCTGGTACTCGCGGCCAAGGAGGGCCTGGCCATCATCAACGGGACGCACTTGATGGCGGCGGCCGGCGCGCTGGCCGTCCATGACGCCGCCGCGCTGGTGGAGAGCGGCGAGGTTGCCGCCGCAATGTCGCTGGAGGCGTTGCGCGGCGCCGATGGGCCCTTCGACGCGCGCATCCACGCGATTCGTCGCCAGGCCGGGCAAGCGACGACGGCGGCCCACATGCGCCGCCTGCTCGCGGGCAGCGCCATCATCCCCAGCCACCGCGCCGACGATCCCCGCGTGCAGGACCCCTACACCCTGCGCTGCATCCCCCAGGTCATCGGCGCGGTGCGCGACACCGTGGACCATTGCGCGCGCGTGGTCGAGGCCGAGCTGGGCGCGGTGACGGACAACCCGCTATGCTTCCCCGACGACGGCGTGATCCTCTCCGGCGGCAACTTCCATGGTCAGCCTGTCGCCCTGGCCCTGGACATCCTGGCGCTGGCGGTGGCCGAGCTGGCCGCCTTCAGCGAGCGCCGCACCTACCTCCTGCTGGACGACCGCGAGCCCCTGCGGGACCGCCTGCCGCCCTTCCTGGCGCACGCCCCCGGCCTGAACTCCGGCTACATGGTGGCGCAGTACACGGCGGCCGCCCTGGTGGCGGAGAACGCGATCCTGGCCGCGCCGGCGGGGCTGCACTCCGTGCCCACCTCCGCCGGGATGGAGGACTTCGTGAGTATGGGGGCGACCGCGGCACTCAAGCTGCGTACGGTCCTCCAGAACGCCGCGCGCATCGTGGCCATCGAGTTGCTGTGCGCCGCCGAGGGTGTGGAGTATCGCCGCCCGTTGCGCGCCGGCGCCGGCGTCGAGGAGGCCTTACGGCGCGTGCGCGCCCTCGTCCCACCGCTGCTGCACGATCGGTCGCTGCACCCCGACATCAGCCTCCTGAGCGAGGCCGTCCAGGCGGGACAGTTCCGCGACATCCTGCCGGTGTAACCGGTGACCCATATCCATCAACCGCTGGCGACTATCGCTGACCTACTGAATCAGGCTGACCGTGCATGGGTCATCGGACCCCAGGCAATCGACACGGACGATGCGCACCCGGTAGACATCAGTTGGCCAGAGCCAGGCACGCGGCGCCCAGTGCCCGATGGCGGGTAGTTGCGACAGCCATACCACGACGGGGTTCGCGGATGCCGGGGCGGGGGTCGGCATCCCGCCGGGGCGGGTGATGGTGAGAACCTTGTAATCATCCGGCGTGGTCCACAGGGCGAGGGGAAGATAGATGAGATCGGGCTCACGCCATCCAGGTCCCAGCCCGGCACAAGGCCTGGAGGGCGCAAGGTAGCCTGCCCCACGGCAAGCCCTTGCAGGCGGAGGTGTGGAATACGCTCCGCGGACTCGCAGCGTGTGCCCGACTCATCCCTCCCCGCCCCTCTAAAGGAGTGACACAACCTGTGGGGCGGTGTAGATCGGGGTGGGGTCGGGTGCGGGGGTGAGCACCTTCACGACTATCGAGACAAGGAGAACAACGGCGAGGGCGCCCGCCGTCCCCCAGATGATGCGGCCAACGGGTCCTAACGCGTCCCATACAGCCCTGCATCTATTCATCATCCGCGGTCATTCTCCAGGTCCCGGTTAGAGACGCTCATCGCGGCGGCCGCGCGCCTCATGCGCGTCGCAACGCGGATAGTAGCAGGATCACGCAATAGACCATGACCGCTCCGTCGGCCAGGAGCAGGACGGGGTGTAGGCTCGCGCCCGCACCCCAGAAGGTGAGTATGCTGAGCAGGCCATCGTAGAGGGCGGTCACGCCGATGGCGCTGCGCATAAGGCGATACGTCTCACCGGAGTCCACGTCTTTCCCTACTCGATACAGCTGAAAAACACCCAGGATCGCGGGACTTGGAACCAGGTACAGCAAGGCGAAACTTCCCAGCAAAGGGACAAAGCCGACGAAAGAGAGAACGATAGGTTGCGCGGTCACCGCCACCGCGACGATCGCGAGGATCGAGCGGTGCGACAGCTTCTCCGTGTCGCCAGCCGCGGCCAGGATCGCCGCCCCGACGAGCCATTCGACGGGCAGGACGCACAACGCGACGGTTTCTACCGCCATGGTTGCGAGTTGGGGCGCAACGGTGGGGTCACAGAAACCCGACTGAACCATGTCGTGCTCGACCCTGAAGACGTGCCAGGTCGCGAGGGCAACGCCGACCAACAGGACAACCGCCACAAGGACCGGCCCGAGGATCGGGCACGGGGGTAATAACGGCCGCGGCGATGCTGGCATGACTGGCAAGTCCTCCCATCCCACGCGGGTTAGTTGTCGCGCCTCACGTAGCCCGACCTCCCACCCGCATAAAAGCATTCCATTTCCATAGTCGAAGGATCTCCCGTCGCTGTCAATGGCCCGCTTGTCTGTCGTAGCATACTTGTGACTAATAGATAGAGGATTGCTGTTCGTTGGGTAGACTGGGCGCTCGTGCCAGCCCTCGGTGGCCGAATTGGGGATTGCCCGAAGAATAGCTCCCTGCGTACAGTGGGAGTATAGCGGGAGGAGAGAGCATGGCCAGACAATCACGCGCTCACACGCGGGGACAATGGGCGCCGAGTTTATCGGCGCTAGTCCTTTGTCTGTCGGCGTTTGGACAGGCGCATGGGGCGCCGGTGACTTGCCGCGAGGTGTCCAGCTATTCAAGACGATGATGCGGGTCATTGTTCTCGTACAACGGCACTTTGGCGTCCCGGTCCTGATGCTGGTCGTGGCTGCGATATTGGCCACGACGACAGGCCGGTGGATCGCGCACGACACCTTCGATTCCCGGACCTATTCGGATTACGTCGGCTCGTTCCTCGCCATTCCGGCCCTGGTTTTCGTCGTCGTCGCATGTTGGGCTATGGCTCATAGCTACTCTCGTGTCGCTCGCGGCATCATAATTCTGGCCACCCTAATGACCGCACTGACCGCCATTCTTGGCATCTTCATCGCCGGACTTGCCGTGGTCGCCGTCCCCTTCGGCTTTTTCTGCGTCGAGGGGCCGGAGTGCATCCGTGCAATCGATCACGACCTCAACGCCATCCCGCTCCTGCTCTACACAAGCGCCGCATTTGCTACTGCAACAGTCTTGCTCATCATTTCTGGTACGAGGAATGCATGGACACAGGCATGACCATAAGCATGTTGACCGTATGATGATATTTACAGGCAACGACAGGCTTCTGGCGCATCAAGGATGTGCTGGGCGGGGTATTGCCGAGACGGCACGGTGGACGGCAATCAGATGCGGGCTGATCATCACAATGGCCGTCACCATGCACATCACGCCCGATCGGTTGCCTCGTCCAGTTAGGGTTACGGCGATGGGAGCGCCGACGGTCTCGCGGGTGGTAAGCGTCGGGCTGAACCCGCTGGGCGTTGCGGTGGATGAGCGCACGCATCGCGCCTTTGTCCTGAGTTCGGGGGTACTATCGACGGCTACGCCCGGCGTCGCTCGCTACAGTCTCACCCTCTTCGACGCGCTGACCGGCCGTGTCCTGCGCACGATCCGCTTCGGGCCCCATCAGTACATCTTTGCCGCGACGATCGACGAAAGCCTGGGACACTTGCTGCTGGCCGTCAATAGCGCGGTGACGCCCACGGATACGCCAGGTGGGATCGGCAGCCTGCTCGTCCTTGATGAGGCCAGCGGGGCAATCCTGCGTCGCATCGTCGTGGGACCGACCATCGACGATTTTGAGGTCGATGAGCGGGCCGGCCACCTCTTTGTGGCGACCGTCGGGAAGGCCAAGAGCAAGGCCAAGGCTCCTCCGCGCCTCCGTGTGCTTAGTGCAACGACGGGAGCTCTCCTGCGCACTTTTGCCGTGGATGACAACGGGATGGACGTCGATACGCGCACCGGGCGGGTCGCTGTCCTGGAGCCGAACGATGTGCGTATCCTCGATGCATCGACGGGGCAAGAGCGGACCCTCCCCGTCATCGGCGATGAGATCGCCATCGACGGCCGCACAGGGCACATCCTGGTCGACGAAATCAACGCGGGCGGTGGCATCTCCCTTCCCAATATCCAGGTCATCGACGAGGCGTCGGGCAAGAACATCAACCTCCCCCTGGGACGATCGAGTGATTACGACGGTGGCCAGGGCCTTCTGGTCGACGAGAGGGCGGGGCTTGTGTTCACCAACTACCAGGACTCGTATCGCCACATGAACGTCATCAACGTCGTTTCCACGCGCGATGGGCATCCCGTCGCCCAGTTAGGCCTCGATTCCGATGGGAACGCGGCGGTCTCGATGGACCTGGACGAGCAGGCCAACCGCCTCTACGTCGCGGATGCGCGTCCGCTGCCGAACCAGACCACGGTGGTGTATGGGCCGACGCAGGTCTACGTCTACGATGTGTTGAGCGGGAACCTGGTGCGAGCCGTCACGGCGTCGGGCGTGGGTCCGCCAATTATCACGGTCGATGCGCAAGACAGGCGCGTCTTTATCGCCAATAGCGGCGGCAACACCATCACCGTGCTCGACATGGCGCACCTATAACCACGACCGGGGCCGCGGTAAACGTGCGTCGGAGCGATAGCCCTGGACTGGGCCGTCCTTTGGTCGACACTATAAGCCGTCTCCACGCAGTAGCGCGATCGCCATCGGCTGTTAGCGACGCTTGCCGTCGGCCGGTCTCACCGTACGGGGTCGCCCAACGCCGACCGCCGCGCGCACGCGAGCGAGGATTGCGTTCCCCCGTTCCCGCACCTTCTCCGCGCCCATCGCGAGGAGGCGGTCGAGCTCGTCGCGGTCGGCCACGATCTCCTCGTACCGTTCGCGCGCGGCGCCAAACGTCCGCTCAAGGGCGTCGGCAAGCCCCTCCTTCCCCAGCCCTCCGGCGGCGTATCGTGCCCGCATCGACTGCACGGCGTCCTCCGGCGCGACGTGGCGGAATAACCCGAAAATCACGTTCGTATCGGGGTCCTTGGGCTCGCCCGGCGGCCGCGAGTCGGTCTTGATGCGCATGACCGCCTTGCGCACGAGCGCGGGGGCTGCGAGGAGCGGGATGACGTTGTCGTAGCTCTTGCTCATCTTGCGTCCATCCAGGCCGTGGATCGTCATCACGCGCTCGTCGATCACGGCCCGTGGCGCTCGCAGGAGCGGACCGTAGGCCGCGTTGAACGCGCCGGCCACGTCGTCGGCGATCTCGATGTGCTGCCGCTGGTCAAGGCCAACGGGCACGACATCCGCCCCAGGGTAGAGGATGTCGGCGGCCATGAGGATGGGGTAATTGTAGAGGCCCATGTTCACGTCGACGTCGGGATCGTGACCCTGGCGCCGGTTGTTCTCGACGGCGGCCTTGTAGGCGTGGGCGCGGTTGAGGAGCCCCTTGGGCGTCACACAGGAGAGAATCCAGCTCAACTCGCATACCTCGGGCACGTCGGATTGGCGGTAGAGGGCCACGCGCGTGGGGTCCAGTCCGAGGGAGAGCAACGTCGCCGCGAGCTCATAGGTGAGGTCGCGGACGCGGCGCCCGTCGCGGAGCCGCGTGAGCGCGTGGTAGTCGGCGATGAAGTAGAGCGCCTCGTACTGATGCGCAAGCTCAAGGGCGGGTCGGATCATGCCCAGATAGTTGCCGAGGTGCGGGCTGCCAGTCGGCTTGATGCCGGTGACCGCGATGCTCATTGTGTCCTCCCGGTTGGACTAAGCGAGCGCCTCGACCGGACGACACAAAAGGGCCGCCTCAGCGATCGAGGCGGCCCGTGACGACATGCGCGCAGATTAGGACCACCTATGCAGGAGGCCACCACTGAATGCGCGACGTCATGTAGATGCTCATAGACCTTTATCGTAGCGGACGGCGGCAAGAATGTCGAGCCTGCGCTAGCCTCGTAGCCTCGCTAGCCTCGCTAGCCTCTTGGCCTCTATGCACGACGCTCGGCGACAGCACGATCCGGGGGCATATGCAATAGGCCCCTACGCCCAGGAATCGCGCGCGGGGCAGTTACTTGCCGCGCTGCTGCTATACTGATGCCACTTGTAGGCGTGGCGATTGCCCGAGGAGAAACGCACCCATGGTCTTTGACCTTGATGACATCGACATCGAGACACTGGTCGATCTCGACGCGGCGCGCGACGATACGGAGGAGGATTTGGTGGGCTCGGACCTGCATCAGGACGCCATCACCGAGGCGCACGCCGGCATCGCCGCCTATGCCAGGGAGCGCGGACTGCCCTGGTACGTCTCCAAGCAGGTCATGGTCATCGCGCCCGCGCCGGGACGGACCGACTGGCGGCCCAGCCCCGATGTCTACGTGGCCTTGGACGTGCCGACGGGACCGCGCACGTCGTACGACGCGTTCGCCGAGCCGTTCCCGCGCTTCGTGATCGAGGTGATGAGCGGGACCTCCGTGAATAGGGACCTCACGATCAAGCGCAGCATGTATCGCGTGGCCGGCGCCCAGGAGTACCTGATCTTCGACCCCACCGGCGAGTGGCTGGGAGAGTCGCAGGTGCGCGCCTGGCGTCTGCCGGCCGCGGAGGCCGACCAGCCCATCCCCGAGTGGGAGGAGTGGGCGCCTGACGCGACGGGAACGTGGCACAGTGAGGCGCTCGGACTGGGATTCCGCGTCGAGGGCATGCTGCTGCGCGTGACACGCCCGGACGCCAGCCTGATGCCGACTCGACAGGAGCTCGACATCTTACCCAGGAGGGTGGCCGAGTTGGAGGAAGAGAATCGTCGTTTGCGCGGAGAGTAGGACTGCGCGGCAGGCGATGGGTGAACCGTTATATCCAACTATATCCAACGCCGTCTGCCGGGACAGAGCGTTGAACTGGGAACGGATCGGGATCGTCGAGATGCGCCGGGCGATGAGGGTCCAGACTCAGCGCACTATACTCAAGTGAGCCGCAATCACGTCGAGGACAAGCTGCGACCGTTCAAAGGGTAGCGGTATAGATATGCATCATTTGTGGTCCCACGATCTGCACCAGCGCCCGACCCCTTGGTCGGTAGCCCTCTCAGGACGCGCCCTCCTGACCACGGAGCGTTGGACCCGTCTCACGCGTCTCGATCGGCTGACAGGTCACGTGCTGTGGGAGGCGAAGATCCGCGATCCCTGGGGATGGTTGGCCTCCTCGGATCAGGCCGCCTTTTATCTCGATCAGCATGGGTGGCTGCAATGCTTCGATCTGGAGCACGGCACGCTCCTCTGGGAGGGCCATCCCGGTGGTCACGCAGGGATCTTCGGCTACGTGGTCCCCTATGAGGACGACGTCTTGGTGGGCGGTTGGCGCGGCTACACGCGCCTCCATTGCCTGGATGCCCGGTCGGGCGCCCCCCGCTAGCGCCTCGTAGAGGGCGGCGACTACGCCGTTCCCATCCCTGGTCCGTGGGGCATCGCCGCGCCTCGGATGCGGCAAACGCCCGGAACTATCATCTTTGTCGCGGCCGATACAGGGGCGGTTATCCGCCAGGTTCCCGTACCCCCCGGCGCCCGCGCCTCGGATTGGAGCTCCTCTGTCCAGCGCCACGGCGACGCGTTGCTCCTCACGACCGAAGACGGCACGATCTACCACTTCGACCCCGCGACCGACAAGGGGTGGCAAGCAATTGGCGCCCATGCCGGCGGCATCGCGACCATTATGCCGACCGTCCTCGGCCAGCGCCTTATTTTCATGGATACAATCGGCCGTGCGTGCGCCTATGATCTCGTGTCCGCTCGAGTGGATTGGTCGATCCCGATCGCGGCTGAGCACCACACGCGTGAGCGGTTGCCAGCCGCGTCCGTGTCGGGCAACCGCATCGTCATCGGTATCGAAAGCGAGGGACGGCTCATCGCGATTGACGCCGACGGACAGCTGTTGGCCGCGCGCAAGATTGGCAAACGTATCCGCACCGACATGGCCAGCCTCGAAGGGGATTGTATCGCCATCGGGACGTCTGGAGCGGTCGCTGCGTATCGCATTGCGTAGGGTTTGCCCAGGTTATGTTCCGGCCAGCGGCAGGGCCGCTATTGCACCCAGTAGTTCTCGAACTGCCAGCCGAACGACGGCTGGTAGTAGAAGCCCTGCACGCGCGGGGAGACGATCTCCAGGCTCTTGACGAAGACCAGCGGGATGTGCGCGGCCGATTGCAGCATGCGCGCCTGCGCCTGACGCAGTAGGGCGTCGCGCGCGGGGCCGAGAGCGAGTCCCTGAGACTTCGCGACCAGCGCGTCGGCCGCGCTGTCGCAGTAGTGCGCGGCGACCACGCCGCCCGCGGCATTGGCCCCGCACGACAGGGCGCCCGTGTAGATGTCGTAGCCGTCGGGATAGTCCATGCTCCACAGGGCGAACGAGGCTTGATGGCCCGCGAGCGGCTGGCCCAGGGCCAACAGCGAGGTCGTGCTGACGCCGCGCAGGGTGACGTTGAGGCCAATCTGCTGCAGCGCCTGCTGGATGCCCGGCGCCATACCCGCGTAGTAGGTCGAATCCGTGCCGTAGAGGATCTGGATGGGCATGCCCTTGTAGCCGCTGGCCTTGACCAGCGCCGTGGCCTTGACCGGATCGTAGGCGTAGGCGGGATGCGCGTCCAGCGCGGGGTCGTGCTGCGTATCGAGTGGGATGAACATTTGCGTGGCCGGGATGGCGTTGCCCCCCAGCAGCTTGACCAGATGCGCACGGTCGATGGCCATGGCGATGGCCTGGCGCACCTGCGGCTTGTCCAGCGGGGCAACGTGGACGTCCAGGTCCAGCCAGGTGACCGAGGCCGGCTGCGCCGCGACGATGTACTTGCTGTAGCGGGGATCGCCGCCGATCTGCTGCAAGTCGGACGCGGCGACCTCCTGGTCGTTGCCGAAGCCGTCCAGCTCGCCCTTCTGGATCTTGAGGGCGATCAGGTTGGCGTTGACGTTCTCATAGGCGATGATCTGGTCGACGTAGGGTTGATTGGGGCGGAAATAGTGCGGGTTGCGCACCAGCACGGCCTGGCTGCCGCGCTGCCACGACTGCAGCATGTAGGGGCCGGCGCCGACCGGGTGCAGGTTGACCTGATCGGGAGTCTCCTTCGAGACCACCGCCTCGGGCATCACCATGTTGAACGTCAGCGCCATCAGGTAGGCGAAGACGGCGTCGGGCTGGGCGAGCACGAAGCGGATGGTGTGCGCGTCGACGACCTGGATGCCGGAAACGGCTTTGGCTTTGCCGGCCACGAAGTCCTGCGCTCCCTGGAATACGCCGGCATCGAAGGGCTGCCCCCACGAGACCGCCGGCTTGAGGCGCCGGTCGAGCGAGCGCGTGATCGAGAACTTGAAGTCCTCGGCCGTCACCGGCATGCCGTTGCTGAACCGGGCGTCGGGCCGGATCTTGAACGTCCAGGTCTTGCGGTCGGCGCTGATCGTCGGGGGCACCGCGGCGAGTTCCAGCTGCGGCGTACCGGTGCGGTCCAGCTGGTAGAGCCCGTTAAAGATCGTCCCGTTGATCAGCCACCAGTCGTCGGTATAGGCCTGCGCCGGGTCGAGGTAGGCCAGGTTGGTGGTGTAGGCCACGCGCAGCGTGCCGCCACGCGCCGGACCAGCCGCCGTGCGGTGGGCCGATGCCGCGCCGAGCCCGAACGTCGCGCCGAGGACCGCCGCGAGGGCCGCGAGTAGAGCTACGCTGAGCAGACGAGGAAAGTGCGTCATGAGACCTCCTGAGTTGATAAGTGACGTTGACCTGCGACTAAAGTCGCATGGCACAGAACGACGACTAAAGTCGTTCGGGCGACGCACGGTGAGACACTTTAGTGTCCGTTGTTTGCCATGCGACTTCAGTCGCAGGTTGCCCCCGGCGGTGAGCAGAGAAAGAGGGGGGGAGTATAGCGGGCGGGCGGCGATAGGACCTCCTTCCCGTCAGGTGAGGCGGATGCGCGGGTCGATGTACACCCGCAGCAGGTCCACCACAATATTGAGCAGGGCAATGCACAGGGCCGTGAACAGCACCGTCCCCACGATCATCGGCACATCCACGTTTTGCAGCGACTGATAGGCCAGCTGCCCGATGCCAGGCCAGGAGAAGACGACCTCCACCACCACGATCCCGCCCAGCAGCTGGCCGAAATCCATGGCTACGACCGTCAGCACGGGGATGATGGCGTTGGGGAGGGCGTGGCGCAAGACGATCAGGCGCTGCGACAACCCCTTGCTCCTGGCAGTGCGGCAGTAGTCCGCGGGCAGCGTCTCCACCAGGCTGGCCCGCAAGATGCGGGCGTACCAGAACCCCCAGGGCACGCCCTGCGTGGCCGCGGGCAGAATGAGGTAGAGCCACACTGGGTCGCCGTAGCCGCCCAGCGGCAGGAGGCTGAACTTGAACGCCACCACGAACAGCAGCATGATCCCGATCCAGAAGCCCGGCAGCGAGACGCCCAAGGACGCCAGCGCGGCCACCAGGCGATCGATGGGGCCGTCGCGGTGCAGCGTGGCGAGCGCCCCGAAGAGCACGGCCATGGCGACCTCGATCAGGATGACGGCCGAGGCCAGCAGGGCAGTGGCCGGCAGCCGCTCCAGGATGGCCTGCAGCACCGGTTCGCCGAGCGTGGCCGATTGGCCGAAATTGCCGTGCAGCACCTGCCAGATGTACGCCAGGTACTGCACAAACTTGGGCTGATCCAGGCCCAGGGTATGGCGCGTCTCGGCCAGAACCTGCGCCGAGGCGTGCGGCCCCGCGTAGAAGATGGCCACGTCGCCAGGGATGGCCGAGGTGAGGACAAAGGTGAGCGTCAGCACGCCCAGCAGGACCACCAACAGCCAGCCGAGCCGCCGCACGATATAGCTCAACACGGGCCACGTCTCCTTCCCAGCGTCGAATCAGGCGAGTCTCTTTGGTAGGGCGCATCCCACATCCGACCGCGGTCGGCCGGTGGTTTGCCATGCGACCGCAGTCGCAGGCTTTGCGGATCGGACAAACCCCAGTGGGACAGCATCAGCGCATCTCGACGGAGCGGGTGATGCCGTCGCCCAGGATGGTGAAGGCCAGGACGACCACCGCCAGGATCAGTCCGGGATACAGCACCAGCGTGGGGTCGGCGCGGTAGTAGGTCAGGCCGCCCGAGATCATCGCCCCCCAGCTGGCCGTCGGCTGCGGCACCCCGGCGTTGAGGAAGCTCAGCGTCGCCTCCAGCAGGATGCTGACCCCGACCCCGAGCGTGGAGTAGGCGACGACGACCGGGACCAGATGCGGCGTGATATGCCGCGTCACGATGCGCCAGTCGCCCACGCCGGTGGCACGCGCGGCCTCAACGAACTGCCACTCCTTGAGGCTCAACACCAGGCTGTAGACGACGCGCGCCATATACATCCACTGCGTCGTGGCGATGACCACGATGGTGGTCAGCACGCCGGGGCTGAAGATGGCGGCTGCGGCCAGCCCCAGCAGCACCACGGGGAAGGCCAGCATAATGTCGATCAGCCGGGTGATTACGACCTCGGCCCAGCCGCCGAAGAACCCCGAGATCGCGCCCAGGGCGACCCCCAGGGTGACCGTCAGGAGCGTGGCCAGCAGCCCCACGGTCAGCGAGATACGCCCACCGAAGATCAAGCGGCTGAGCACGTCGCGCCCGGCTGTATCCGAGCCCAGGGGGAACTGCGTGCTCGGCCCGACCGGCGCGCCGATGGCCGAGAGGCCGGCGTCGAACTGGTAGTTGGGGTCGTGCGGCGCGAGCCAGGGCGCCAGGATGGCGGCCACGACGAAGAACAGGATGACGACGAGGCTCGCCATCGCCGCGCGCCGGCGACGCAGACGCGCCCAGGCGCTCGGACGGGCCGCCACGCTCCGTGGCTCCGTCCCCTCTTCTACGAGCGCCAGCGCCAGGGCGCCGCGCGCCGCCACCTGGACATCCGGGACCTCGCCGTAGTGCATAGCGTCCCTCCAACCCGTCCAACCCGCATTCAATCCGCAGGGTGTGTTTCACTTGAGTTGGGAGCGTACACAGGCCAGCTATAGACACCGCCCTGAGCACGCATCATCTCAACATAGATGAAACACACCCAATCTTCATCGTGCCACATACACCAACGGCCCCTTATTCCGGCCCCACGCCCGCGGCGAAGTACAGCCGCCATGTCCCGCCCGGCCACCGCGCGTCGAGCGCATAGCAGCCCGCGTGCGGAACGGCAATATCGGAGGGGACTTCAAGCGGGTGCTGGGGCCGCGCGATGAGCGCCCGTAGCGTCGCAACGTCATAGACCAGAACCTGCGCTGGGATGGAGCCGTGCTGGCGTGACTCAGAGGCCATGAACTGCACGGGAGCGCCTCCCCGCACGTCCCTCCCCTGGAGAGTGACACGACCCCTGAAGTTGTCGGCGATCACCCACGCCATTTTGTGGCTCCACCCATATCCTGCCTTGTAGTCAAGGTGCGGAGGCTTCTCAATCCCATAGCCCAAGGCAGCATGGGACCCGCCCGTAAAGTTGAGCCCCCAGATTGGATAGGCGCCGGCCCCGAACTGTGAATTTTTGAAACCCGTCATCCTGAAGAGCCGGGACGTTGGACTGGAGGGTGGGTTGGCCGGGCAGTCGTGCGGGAGCGTCCCTAGTGTGGGATAAGAGGGTGTACCTGAGAGCAGTGCGCGTGTCTGGCTTGTCGTCCTGTGCGCCAATGGGAGACCGAGCAGGATGCCCAGCGTCAGCCCCACTCGTATGCTTGTGCCGATCATCACTCTGTCCTTTCGCGCTGCTCCGACGCTTATTCCTACAATCCGCATGTAGGTGTAGAACCGGCGGCGCACCCCACCTCGCGCTGTCGCGCGTCTCGGGTTCTCCACCTCCAGCCGTGGGCGTCCTCACTGCGGGCATCTTCGCCCGCTAGCGTCGGTCCATCGTCGGACATAGGATGCGCAACGCCGTTGCACTTGGATAGTATACTAATGCACCGCCGCGCGGACTGTCAAGACATGGCCGACGATGTGGGCGTGCCTTTGATCGTTGGCGCCAAGGGCATGCGAGGTTGGATAGTGGAGACGCTTCTCTACGTTGGCGGTTGGCGGTCGGCCAGTTTGGCCAGGGCTTCTTGCAGCGCCGCCTCCGCCCGCGCCGCCCGTTCCTCGGCGAGTGCGGCCCGTTTCTCGACAGCAATGCGCGTGCGCTCCTCGGCGATGCGTACGCGCTTCTCGGCGTCCGCGCGCTCCTCGGCAAGGTCGGCCCGCTCCTGGGCAGCGACGCGGTCGCGATGCTCCTCCTCGGGCGTGCGAAAGGGCAGCCCCGTGGCCGGGTCGATCAGGCGCAGGTAGATGCCCACCGGCCGCAGCTCCGCCCGCAGCAAGGGGCTGGCCACGCCCCCACCGGGCAGCAGGGCCAGCGGGGCCAGGGTGTCGCCCTGCCGGCTGTAGGCCCGCAAGGGCGGGTCCATCACCTGCTGCGGGTCGTAGATGTAGTACTCCCGCGCCCCCAGCCGGGTATACAACTCGAGCTTGTCCTCGCGGTCCACGCCCTCGGTGCTGGGCGAGGTGATCTCGAACACGATGTCGGGGAACTTGCCCTCCTCCCACGTCTTCCAGGTGGGCCGCAGCCCCGGCGCCACATCGAGCGCCACGTAGACATCGGGCGAGACGTGGTCGCGCCCGTTGCGTTGATTGTAGTACATCAACTGATTGCCGCCGACGGCCACGCGGGCGCGGCCCTGGGCCTCCAGCAGGCGGCGCAGGGCGAACTGCAGGTCGACCATCTGGATGGCGTTCTCGACGGTCTCGGCCATGGGTTCACCGTCGCTCCCGGGGAACGTGTCCCAGTCGATCTCCGGTCGAGTGTATGTGACCATGGTGCATCGCCCCCTCCACTACATCATCTACGTCATCGGCCCAACCGGCTGACCATGGGTATGCTACTAGTCTACCACCGCAGGCGCCTCCATGGCGGCTGCCCCCGTGGTGGCTGCCCCCGTGGCGGCTGCCCCCGTCAGACGGTCCAGGCGGAAGAGCCCGATGTCGTGGCGCGTCGCGCCCGACTCGGCCAGGTCGGCCATGATCTCGCCGACCACGCTGGCGAACTTGAAGCCGTGCCCCGAACAGGCCGAGGCGAAGGAGACCTGCGGGTACAGCGGGTGCGTGTCGATCACGAAGTGCCCGTCGGCCGTGTTGGTGAACATGCAGGCTTCCATGTTCATGGTCGGCCCGCAGCCGTCGGGGAAATAGCGCCGCGCGAACAGGCGCAGCATCTCCTCGTCATACGGATGTACCACCCGGTCGACCGCGTCGGCGGCAGTCTCCTCCCCGAGGTGGCGGTACTTGCCGAACTTGAAGCCCGGCATGCCAAAGACGGGGAATCCATAGAAACGGCCTTCCTCCACCTGCACGTTGAACACCGGGAACACGTCGGGCGCGAAGAGCTCCGGCCGCGTCGGCTGCAGCCAGGCCACCACTTGCCGCTCCGGCACGGCCAGCCCCCGCAGCACGTCCAGCACGTCGGGATTCCACGCACCGGCCGTGACCACCAGACGCTCGGCGTGGTACTCGCCGCGGTCCGTGCGCACGCGCACGCCGTCGCCGCGCGGCTGCCACTCCAGCACCGTCTCGAAGCCGTGGATGTCGGCGCCCAGCTCCTGCGCCGCGGTGACGTAGGAGACGATGCAGCGCTCCGGGAGCAAGAAGCCGCCCTCGGGTTGCAGCAGTGCGCCGCTGTCGACCGGGAAATGGTAGGCGGGGTAGCGCCGCCGCAGCTCCGTCCCCGTTAACACCTCGTGCGGCAGGTCGTGACTCTTGCAGGACTCCCACGAGCCCTTGAACACCCAGCTGTCGAGCGGCCCGGCGTCGATCGAACCGGTGATATGCAGCAACTGCTCCCCCGCCGTGCGCTGGATGTCGCGCCACAACTCGTAGGCGCGGCGCAGCAGCAGCACGTACGAGGGATGCTCGTAGTAGGCCAGGCGGATAATGCGCGTGTAGCCGTGCGACGAGCCCATGCGGTGCGGGATGCCGAACCGCTCCAGGCCCAGCACGCACTTGCCGCGGCGCGCGAGGTGGTAGCAGGCCGCGCTGCCCATCCCGCCCACGCCGATCACGATGACGTCATACGACTCCGAACTGCGATGCGCGTCCATACAGGCAATCCTTTCAGCTAGTGTCGTTCTAGAGCCGGTTCACCCGGCGATCAGGTCGACTGCCTTCTCGGCGACCATCAGCACGGCGACCATCGGGTTCACCGTAGGGATGGTCGGGAAAATGGAGGCGTCGGCGATGCGCAAGCCCTCCAGGCCACGGACGCGCAGCGCGGGGTCGACCACCGCGCTATCGTCGTCCGCCGCGCCCATCTTGCAGGCGCCCACCGGGTGGTAGACGGTATGGTGCGCGGCCCGCCCGTAGCGCGATAGCTCGTCGTCTCCGGTGATGCCGGGGCCGGGCGCGATCTCCCCCTTGAGCCACGCCTTGAACGGCCCCGTGGCGGCGACCTCGCGCGCGAGCTTCAGCCCGTCCACGACTGTCCTTTCGTCATAGCCCTCCTCGTCGGTGAAGTAGCCAAAGTCCAACGCGGGCTTGACGTCCGGGTTCGCCGACAGCAGCCAGAGACGTCCCCTGGAGCGCGGGCGCGGCACGTTGGGGGTCATGCAGATGGCATGGTCGGGCGTTCGGTAGCCCAGCCGGTCGGTGTTGAAGGTGAAAGGGATTTGATACGTATGGTACATCAGGTCGGGCCGCTCGTCCTCGCCCAACCGGTTGACGAACAGGGCGCAGTCCGCGTGCATCGTGGTCTCCGGGCCGATCGGCCGCGCCAACTCCCACAGCACGATCGACTCGGGATGGTCCAGCAGATTCTCGCCGACGCCGGGTAGGTCGTGGACGGCGTCGATGCCCAGTTCCTTGAGCCCATGCGCCGGACCGATGCCCGAGAGGAGCAGCAGGCGCGGCGTGTCGATGGCGCCGGCGCAGAGGATCACCTCGCCCGAGGCGCGGATGGCGCGCTGCCGCCCGTCTCCATCGACGACGCGCACCCCCGTGGCGCGCCCGGCCCGTACGTCCAGGCGCAGCGCGCGCGTCTCGGTCAGCACAGTGAGGTTCTCGCGGCGCCCCATGACCGGATGGAGATAGGCCACGCTCGACGAGGAGCGGACGCCGGTCGCGGGGTCGTACCCCACGTCGAGGAAGCCCGCGCCGTCGCGGAAGGGCGCGGCGTTCCAATCGGGGTCCGCCGGCACGCGCGCCGCGCTTGCCGCCGACGCGATCCAATCGAACAGGATGGCGTTGCGGTCCTGCCGCGCCACGGGTTGATGCCTGTGCCGCAGCCGACGGTAGTACGGCTCCATCGCCTCGGGTCCCCAGCCCGCGGCGCCGCGCCGCTCCCAGTCGCGCCAATCGCCCGGCAGCGGCTTGAACCAGATCATGGTGTTGTGCGACGAGCAGCCGCCCAGGACCCGCGCGCGCGAATGCACGATGTGCGGGTTGCCGCGAGGCTGCGCCACCGAGCGGTAGGCGTAGTCCAGGGGACCTTCCAGCAACTCCAGCCAGCGGCGCAACCGCAGCACGTCGTCGCGCCCGACATCGCTCGGGCCGGCCTCGATCAGGAGGACGCGCCGGCCGGCGTCCTCCGAGAGGCGGGCCGCGACCACCGCCCCGGCCGTGCCGCCGCCGACGACCACGTACTCGAACTCTTCGCCGTCCATGTCACCAATTTCCTATGTACAGTTGTACAGTGGAGGTGTACCCCCCAATTGTGAGCGCCGCCTGCGACTGAAGTCGCATGGCACACCACGGACACTGAAGTGTCTCCGATGCGGCAACCCAAGCGACTTTAGTCGCCATCGTTTGCCATGCGACTTCAGTCGCAGGCTCACGGCGCCCACGTCACTTTTTTTGAGGTACACCCGTACAATGGGGGTGTACCCCAAAAAAGTGAACTCAGGCGGAGCGGGCGCGTGGCGGGAGGAAGGGACGTTGGTGACGCAGCGGCGTCGGACGCGGACGGGGCGTCAGCGCGAGCGATGCGGCGGCC
>JAABUZ0100002338.1_pt1 | contig 31924 bp, 31 predicted proteins | sample 5562091 | NCBI WGS metagenome assembly JAABUZ01 (sample SAMN12813069, study PRJNA571459) | rock metagenome | isolation source: Antarctica rocks | place: Antarctica: Victoria Land, Linnaeus Terrace sud | collected 2015-12-21
AGAAGGGGATCAAGGTCACCGACGCCGAGCTGGCCGCGGTGAACATCCAACGCGATCAGTTCCATCCCGACTGGAATTACACGATCCGCCCACACCTAACCGGCGCACTAATTCTTTCGTGAGCCCTAACGTCGGCCGGCGGGCCGGATCACCTACACCACCTACACCACCTACACCGCCTACACCCCCTCCACCGCCTACACCGCCTACACCGCCTACACCACCTACACCATCTTCGCCAGCTCGCGGCCCGCGCGCTGAAGCTGATCCAGGGTGCTCGCTTCTAGGATCGCCTGCAGGTCGAGGATCCGGGCCCCGAATGCATCGAGCTCGCGCCTGCCTACGACCGCATGGCAGGGCACGCCGGCCTGACGCGCCCTGGTGGCGACCTCCGAGACCACCTTGCCGGCGAGGCTCTGGCGATCGAGCTTGCCCTCACCGGTCACCACGGCTCGGGCCGCTCGCATGCGCCGGTCGAAGCCCAGTGCCTCCAGTACGAAGGCGGCGCCGGGAACCAGCTCCGCGCCCATCGCCGCCCACAGACCGCCGGCCAGCCCGCCCGCGGCGCCAGTCATCGGCAGGCCCCGCGGGTCACGCGCCAGATCGCGTGCGAGCGCGTGCAGGCGGCTAGTCAGCCGGCGAACGTCGCGCTCGTCGGCGCCCTTCTGGGGGGCGAACACGCGAGCGGCATCCTCGAACGAGGTGCGCACGTCGCACAGGACGACCAGACGTGCCTCCCGCAAGCTGCCACCGTCTTCGATTGCGCGGATCGCGCCCGCGCCGCCGTCGGTGCTGGCACTTCCGCCTACTCCCAAGTACACGACCGCCGCGCCGGCCTCCACGGCCGCGACGATCAGCTCGCCGGTGCCGAACGTACTCGCGGCCAGCGCGTCGCGTTCGTACGCCTCCACATGGTGCAATCCACTCGCGGCTGCCGCCTCGATCACCGCGGCTGCTGACCGCGGCCCGCGGGCCGCGGTCAATCCGAACCGCGCGCTTATCTCTCTCCCCAGCGGGTCGTGAACGGTGGCCGTCGCAATCCGCGCTCCGAGCGCGGGCGCCAGCGTTTCCAGCGTTCCCTCTCCTCCGTCGGCGACTGGGCAGCGATCGACCGAGCGCCCGGCGGACTCCAGGCCATCGGCGATCGCCTCGGTCACCTCGCGCGCCGAGAACGTTCCCTTGAACGCGTCGGGCGCGACCAGCACCGTGCTCGGGATGCCCTTGACCGTCGCGGCCGTCATCCTTCAAGGGTATGGCCGACCATACGACGATCGAGGTTGCGGGCCATGAGGTGCGCCTCTCCAACCCGGCCAAGGTCTTCTTCCCGCAGTCTGGGATCACGAAGCTCGACCTGGTCAATTACTACTTGGCCGTGCCGGTCATCAACCACCTTCACGATCGTCCCACGGTGCTCAAGCGCTACGTCGACGGCGCCGCGGGGAAGCCTTTCTTCCAGAAGCGCGTGCCGGACTCGGCGCCGCCCTGGATCGAGACGGCGACCGTCACCTTTCCCAGCGGGCGCTCGGCGCGGGAGCTGCTGCCAAACGACGCGGCCCATCTGGTGTGGGCGATCAACCTCGGTGTGATCGACTGGAACCCGTGGCCGGTCAGGGTTTCGGACCTTCACCATCCCGACGAGTTGCGCGTCGATCTCGATCCCACGCCCCAGGCCAGCTGGGATGATGTGCGACGGGTGGCGCTGGTCGTCCGCGATGTGCTCTGCGACCATGAGCTGACCGGGTTTCCCAAGACCAGCGGCTCGCGCGGCATCCACGTCAACGTGCGCATCGAGCCCGAGCACGGCTTCACCGAAGTTCGGCGCGCTGCGCTCGCGCTGGCGCGCGAGGTCGAGCGCCGGGCGCCCGAGCTCGCGACCAGCAAGTGGTGGAAGGAGGAGCGCCACGGCGTGTTCGTGGACTACAACCAGAATGCCCGGGACCGCACGGTCGCATCGGCCTACAGCGTGCGCCCGGTGCCCGACGCGCGCGTCTCGGCCCCCCTCGAGTGGGACGAGGTGCCGGATGTCGAGCCGGGCGACCTGCGCTTGGACACGGTCCCGGCGCGCCTGGCGCAGCTCGGTGACCCGAGCGCCGAAATCGACGTGCACGCCGGCTCACTCAGCGCACTGCTGGATCTCGCCCGTCGTGACGAGGAGGAGGGTCTCGCCGACGCCCCGTGGCCCCCACACTTCGCCAAGCAGCGCGGCGAGCCCAAGCGGGTACAGCCGAGCAGGGCGCGCAAGTAGGTCAACGCGGTCGGTCGCCCTACACTGCCCGCCCGAACGCGTCCGTGGCACCTCGCCGGCTGGCTCGATTCCGTTGCGCTCAAAAGACGACCAATCTGCTGATTCCGAACACGCCAACGCCGACACCGTCGGCCTCTCGGCTGAGCGTGCGCGCGCTCGCCACGGCGCGGCCAGAGCGAGCCGGCGACGGCGAGCGATCCGGCGCCGCTGGGGCCTGGGGCTGCTGGTCCTTGCCGTTGCCATCGCCGGGAGTGGCGTGCTGGGCGGACCCACGTCTACGCGACATGCGGTCAGTCAGTCATCCCGAACGCCCTCCAGCGCGGGCGCCAGGGCCGCGCGGCCCAGGTTCCCGGTGCCGGCACCCGCGCGCGGGCGTTCAGGCAAAGGCGACGCCGCCGCGATCGACCGCGTTCTGGCCTACGCCCCCTATGTCGCGGTCGGCTCTTCGCGCCGCCGCGAGGTGGCCCTGAGCTTCGACGACGGCCCGAGCATCTACACACGCTCACTGCTCGCGGTGCTGCTGCGCGAGCGCGTACTGGCGACCTTCTTCGAGGTCGGCATCCACGTGAGCCAGTTCTCAGCTTTGACGCGCATGGAGGTGCGCAACGGCTTCGCGATCGGTGACCACACCGAGGACCACCCGTTCATGGCGGCGCTCAGCGCGCCGCGCCAGCGGGCCGAGCTGCTGGACCAGGCCGCGGCCCTGCGCTCGGCCGGCGCCCCCTTCCCGCGCCTCTTTCGCCCGCCCTCCGGCTCCTTTGACGCGACCACCCTCACGCTGCTCGGACAGCTACGGCTGCTGATGGTCCTCTGGACTGTGGACACCGAGGACTACGCCCGCCCGGGCGTCGCGCGAATCGTCTACACGGCGCTGTCGGGCGCACGCCCCGGAGCGATCATCCTGATGCACGACGGCGGAGGCGACCGCAGCCAGACGGTCGCTGCGCTGCCGCGCATCATCCGGGGCCTGCGCCGGCGCGGCTACCGGCTCGTGACCGTGCCGCGGCTCATGGCCGACGACCCGCCGGCCCGCGACCAGCCATCGCCCAGGCCACTGTCGGGCGCCTGAGCAGCGGCGCCTCGGCTCTCTCATCGTCAGCCTCTGAGGTCGAGTATCGCCCCGTTCTCGAGGCCGCGGTCCAGCAGCATCCAGATCTCCTGCGCCACCTGGTCCGGATCGGCGAGCTCGCCGGCCCGATCGAGATCGACGAACTTCTGGCGCCGGGGGAAGTCCTGCTCCTCTGTCTGGCGCAGCAGCGCCTGCATTCCGGTGTCCACCGTGCCCGGTGCGACCGCAATCACCTCGACGCCCCCTCGCAGGTCCTGCTCGGCGCCCACGTTGCGCACCCATTGGTCGAGCGCCGCCTTTCCCGCCCCGTACGAAGCCCAGCCCGCATACACGCTGCTGGCAGCCCCGGAAGTGAGCATCACGATGTGCCGCCGGGCTTCTATGTTCCTGGCCGCGGCCAGGAACAGGTGACCGAGCACCTGCGCGGCGGCGCTGTTGAGGATCACGTTGCGAGCGTAGGCGTCGCTGTCGACTTCTCCGGCGAACCCGATCGGTGCCAGCATGCCGGCGGCATGCACGAAAACCACACGATCGCCTGAGAACCCTGCCAGCTCGTCCTCGAATGACCGGCCGACGAGCGCCCACGACCTCGGGTCGGCGAGGTCGGCCTCCAAGTGCTCGCCGTCCGCCGGTGCTCCGCGGCAGACGCCGATCAGCCGCGCCCCCTCCCAGGGAACGCTCGCTGCGAGCGCCTTGCCGATGCCACCGGAGGCGCCGGAGATCCAGACCAAGAACTTCGGCATCGCAATGGCCTACCCCGGATGGAGCTCGTCCAATCCCGCCCTGGGCCGTGGGGCTCAGGGCGGGATTGGACGATGCGGTCGGCGGCGGCCCGGGTCGCTCGTTCAGGAGTCCATCTGTGCCAGCGCGCACTCCCGCGGCGCCTTGTCCTCCCGCCAGCGCAGGATCTTCGTGCCGTGGCGGATGCGACCGCCGCTGGCGTGGTCGAAGGTCACCTCTACGACCAGCTCGGGACGCAGCTCGATCCACTCGAGCTCTTTCTCGCTCTTCCACCGGCTGGGATCTCCATGGCCGCGCGCGCCCGTCTCGTACGGCGCGAGCGTGTCCCAGAGCGCTCGCTTCTCCGCCGCCCGCAGGCCAGAGGAGTGGCCCACCACGTGCAACTCGCCCGCGGCGTCGTAGAGGCCGAGGATCAGCGATCCCACCGTGCCGGGCTCCTTGCCCGGCCGGTAGCCGGCGAGCACGGCATCGATCGTGCGCAAGCGCTTGATCTTCACCATTCCCGTGCGCTGACCGGGGTGGTACGCGGCGCCAACGTCCTTGGCCACCACACCTTCGCCGCTGCGCAGCCACGGCTCGGCTTGCGCCGCGACGCGCGTGGAGCGGGTCACTTCGATCGGCCCGCCTGAAAGCAGGGCATCTAGCGTCGCCCGCCGCTGCGCGAAAGGCGCATCCAGGAGCGAGTCGTCCCCACGCGCGAGCAGGTCGAAGGCGACGTAGCGCGCCGGCGTCTGCTCGGCGAGCAGCGCGATCCGGGACTGCGCCGGATGGATCCGCTGCTGAAGGGCGGCGAAATCCTGTCCGGCCCCGCCACGCCCACCATTACCGCCCCCATCCCCCTCGCCATCATCGTCGATCACGATCTCGCCGTCGAGGACGTACCGGCCGCCTGGAAAGGACAGCTCGGGAAAGTAGCGCTCCAGCGGCTTACCGGCGCGCGACTGGATCACCCACCGATCGCCGTCGACGAACGCGAGCGCCCGGAAGCCGTCGTACTTGGGCTCGTAGGCCCAGCGCTCGCCGAGTGGAAGCTCGGGCTTGGAGCGGGCGAGCTGGGGCTCGATCGGGGGCTTCAACGGGAGCGCCAAGACCGGCGCGATCCTAATACGATCCCTTGATGGCCGCAGAGCACGCGACCGCCGCCGAGGAAGAGTACCTCGAGACCCTCTTCTGGCTCTTTGAGGCCGGGTTGCCGATGACGGGCGCCAACGTCGCGCGGGCGATGCAGCTCTCGGCCCCCACGGTGCACGAGATGCTCGGGCGACTCGAGCGTGACGGTTACGTGATTCGCGACGCCGGCCGGACGATCGACTTCACGTCCTCCGGACGGGAGCACGCCGAGCTCACGGTCAGCCGGCACCGGATGATCGAGCGCTTCCTCACCGATGTCGTAGGCGTTCCGTGGGATGACGTGCACGAGGAGGCCGAGCACCTGGAGCACGCGATGACGCCCCGCTTCGAGGCGTACGTTCAGGCCGCGGTCGGTGACGCGAAGACCTGTCCGCATGGTCACCCGATCCGCGTCGGCGAGCGGATCGACGGCGTGCCGCTGGCCGACTGCGAACTCGGAGCCAAGGTGACGATCCTTCGCTTCGAGAACGAGGCGGAGGATCTCCTGCACTACCTGAAGGATGCCGGCATCGAGCCCGGCATGGAAGGCAAGGTGCTCGCCAACGACGGCGAGCTGGTGTGCGTGGAGCCTGGCGAGAGCACAGCAGCGGCCGGGGAAGCCGCTACGGCCACCACCACCGCCACGGTCACGCTCAGCGTCGCCGAGACCGTCTCCGTGCTCGCAGAGCCCTCGCCGCCCCCCCGCATCGCGCTCCCCGAGCAGCTCGTGCTCGGCCGCGACCGCTACGGTCGCTGAGGCTACCCACGTGGTCAACGCATCTGGCCTGACCGCGAGCGCCTCCGTCGTCCAGCACGTGATGAGGGCCTGAACCCGCGCTCGGACCGTCAGGCGAAAAGCGCCCGCCGGTCACCCACCCCGCCTGCCGCCAGCGCGCGCCGGCCTGAGAGCCAGCGGTGGATCTGGGCGTAGATCGCGGGATGGTTGAGCAGGTCGAGGTGGTTGGCGGCACCGAAGTGGCGGTAATGGTCGATTGGGAAGCGCATCCTCTCGCCGTGGGGAGAATGGTCCCACGCGCTCTCGCGCAGGATCAGCAGGTCACCGATCATCCGGCCCACAGGCGCGTCTGGCTCCCGCGACAGCGTGGCGCACACGAAGTAATGGTTGGCGGTGCTCAGGAAGGGAACTTCCTTACCGGTGTTGCGCAGCAGGGCATCGGGCTCCTGGTCGAGCCAGTCTTCGTCAAGCAGGTAGCCGAAGCGCAGATCCTTGATCCCCGCGCTGCGACTGTTCAGCGTACTCGCGATCACGCGAGTCTCCGGGAGCATCCCGAGCCCGGCGCCGGCGACGTTTGCCAGCCGCTCGAGCGGCGCCCCGCGGTGAGGCGCCCCGAGCGTGAACAGATGGCGAACCTTGCTGCACCACTCGCTCCCGTCGCCGTAGTGACACGCGCTGCGTGCCACCAAGCCGCCCATCGAGTGGCCGATCAGCGCGATCTCCTGGACTTCGACGGGCCAGCTCTCGCTGACCCGCGCCAGCAGCTCCGCGAGCTCACGGCCACTGTGGGAGATGTGGCGCCCAGAGTTGTAGCGAACGTAGAGCGGGGTGTACCCGAGCTCCGTCTGCAGTGCAGCGCCGTACGGGACGTGCCGGCGATCGCCCAGCCTCCACGCGTCCTCGGTCTCGCACAGGCCGTGGAGGAAGACCGCCAGCCGAGGGCTTGCATCAGGGAAGGCGAGGGCGAGCGCCTCGCGGCCGATCTGCACGTCACGAGCGTCACGCACGTCACAAGCCCCATGAGTCTCCCGCCCCCGAGGAGCCACGCCGCTGGGGAGCCGAATCGTCGTCCCGAGGGCAAGTGGACTGCCGCGCCGTTGCAGCGTGTCTCCGTAGATTCCGTTGAGCGTTCCGAGCGCCACCCGCCCGGTGCTCGTGCGCTCGATCGACGGCGCGTCGGCGCCTTGCATCGCCCTGACGGCGCTCGCACCCCCGCGCGCGAAGCTGCGCAGGCCACCCCGAACGGCTTGGTAGACCCCGCGCGCGATCGCGTCGTGCATCACCCTCACGACCATGCCGGCGGGACCCACGGCTGCGAATACGCGGTGGGAGATCCCTTCATGCACGCCCTGCGCCTGGGCGGCGACACCGGCGAGCGTATCGCCCCCCAGCTCGCCTAGCGCTCTGATCTCCTCAGGGCGCATCCGTGGCACGCTCGTCGGCGAGCGCATCCGCACCGCCGAGGAGTCCCACCTCGGCGTACGCATCGGCTAGCCGTGTGACCCCCTCCTCGATCTCGTCCGGGGTCACGCCCGAGTAGGCCAGCCGCAGGCTCGACCGCGCTCCCTGAAGGACGAAGTCAGACCCCTTTACGAACTGCACGCCGCGCTGTGCCGCAACGGCGTGCAGCGCGTTTACGTCGGTCCCCGGCGGGAGCGCCACCCACAAGAAGTAGCCGCCCTGCGGGGGGACGAACCGTGCGTCGGGGAGCTGCGTCGCAAGCGCCTGGCAGAGCGTCTGGGCCCGCTCGCGCAGCGCAGCCTTGACGGTCTCGATCGAGTGCTCGATTGCGCCCGAGCGGCAGAACTCGTTGACGATCCCCTGCGAGACCATGCTGGGGGAGATGTAGGTGCCGGTGGCGATCTTCGCGATCCGCGCAATCAGTTCCTCGGGCCCAACCAGGTAACCGACGCGGATGCCCGGGCAGACAGTCTTGGAGAACGAAGATGCATACACCACGCTCTCGCCCTCGCCGGCCCCAATCGCCTCGCCCGCACCCTCGCCGGCCCCAATGCCTTCGCCCGCCCCAGCGCCCGCCCCATCGCCATCGAGCGAGAGCATCGTCGGCAGCGACGAGCCCTCGAAGCGCAGCTCTACATAGGGGTCGTCCTCGAAGATCGTCAGCTCGTATGCCCGCGCGATCTCTATCAGGCGCTCGCGCTTGGCGCCGGAAAGCGTGTAGCCGGCCGGGTTCTGGAAGTTCGGGATGATGTGGGCGAGCTTCGGCCGCGCCGCCGTGTCCCCCCCGCCGCCGCCAAGCAGGCGCTCCACCGCGCTCACGTCGATTCCGTCTGGCTCCAGCTCGACCGCTCGCACGTCGGCTCCGCGCCCGCGCAGCGACAGCAGCGTTCGGTCGTAGGTGGGGTGCTCGACGATCACCGTGTCCCCCGGCTTCACCAGCGCCTCGAACAGGAACGCGTCGGCCTGCATCGACCCGTTGGTCACCAGCACTCGCTCGGGTGCCACCTGGTGGCGCTGCGCGATCCACTCGCGCAGGGGCGGATACCCGACCGAGGTGCCGTAAGCGGTCATCCCGCTCGGATCGCGGTCGAAGGCGCGGGCGGCGGCGTCCCGCAGCCCCTCGACATCGATGATGTCCAGCGACGGAGCGCCGCGAGCAAACGAGATCGGCTGAGGCATAGGGCGAAGACTACCTACAACCTATCCGGCGACCGCGGTCGCAGATCAGGCTCCGCTTCGCAGTAGCGACACCGCGAGCTCGGCGACCTCGGTCGGGGTGCGAGCGACGCGTACGCCCCGGGCCTCCAGCGCCCGTGCCTTGGCGGCGGCCGTCCCCTGCGAGCCCGAGACGATCGCGCCGGCGTGGCCCATGGTCTTGCCTGGCGGCGCCGTGAAGCCGGCGATGTAGGCGACTACTGGCTTCTCGATGCTGGTGGCGATGAAGCGCGCCGCCTGCTCCTCGGCGTCGCCGCCGATCTCCCCACACATGACGATCAGCTCGGTTTCGGAATCCTCCTGGAACATCCTGAGCGCGTCGATGAAGTCGGTTCCCGGGACGGGGTCACCGCCGATGCCCACGATCGTCGAGTTGCCCAGCCCGCTCTGCGCGAGCACGCTGCCGATCTGGTAGGTGAGGGTGCCCGAGCGCGACACGACCCCTACGTTGCCCGCCTTGAAGAACGCCGCGGGTATGATTCCGACCGTTGCCTTTCCGGGGGAGAGGATTCCGGGGCAGTTGGGACCAACCAAGCGGGAGCGGCCGTTCTTGACCAGCACGTTGAAGACGCGCAGCTCGTCGTGGGCGGGGATCAAGTCCGTAATCGTGACTATCAGCTCGATCTCCGCGTCCTCTGCCTCGAGGATCGAGTCGGCGGCGAAGCGCGGCGGTACGAAGATCATCGCGGTGTTGGCCGCGGTGCTCTTGACGGCGTCGTGGAAGGTGTGAAAGACAGGAATGCCATCCACATCCTGGCCGCCCTTGCCCGGCGTCACGCCTGCAACCACCTGCGTCCCGTAGTCGCGGTTGCGCAGCGAATGGAACCTGCCCTCGCGCCCGGTGATGCCCGCGACGCAGAGCCTCGTCGCGTTGTCCACCAGAATGCTCACAAGGATCTCCGTCCGACAGTGGTCGCCCGAGTCATCCGGCTGCGCTCGCCGCCAGCTCGACCACCTTCTTGGCGGCGCCGTCCATCGTCGCTTCGGTGTGCACGCCGGGAAGCTCTGCCTGCGCAAGCAGGCGCCGGCCCTCCACATCGTTGGTACCGTCCAGGCGCACCACGAACGGGACCCGCGGCCTGATCTGCGCGAACGCCTCGATCAGGCCCTTGGCCACCTCGTCGCAGCGCGTGATGCCGCCGAAGACGTTGAACAGCACTGCCTTGACCTTGGCGTCGGAGAGGATCACCTCGACGGCGCTGGTGATCGCCTGCGCCTTGGAGCCGCCGCCGGCGTCGAGGAAGTTGGCAGGCGCGCCTCCGGCCTGGGCGACGACGTCGAGCGTCGACATCACGAGCCCGGCGCCGTTGCCGAGGATGCCGATGTCGCCGTCGAGCTTGACGTAGGTGAGCCCGCGCTCGGAGGCCATCCGTTCCTGGGGGTCCTCGGCCGAGCGGTCGCGCAGCCCCGCGTTCTCAGGATGGCGGAAGAGTGCGTTCGCATCGAGGGTCACCTTGGCGTCGAGCGCCATCACGCTGCGCCCAGCCTGCTGCGAGTTGCCGCTGCCAGCCCCCTGCGGGGGACTGGCAGAAGCCGCAGTGACGATCAGCGGATTGACCTCGACGAGCGTCGCCTCCTCCTCGTTGAAGACCTCGTAGAGCTTGGCGAGAAACGCCCCGACCGCAGCGGCCACGTCGGCGTCTACGCCCGCTTCGTAGGCCAATCGCCGGCCCTGGAAGTCCTGGAAGCCGACGAGCGGGTCGACGTGCAAGCGGGCGATCGCCTCGGGATCCTGCTGCGCGACCGCTTCGATATCCATCCCGCCCCTGGTCGAGAGCAGTACCAGCGGAGCCTTCGCCGAGCGGTCGAAGACCACCGAGGCGTAATACTCCGCAGCGATCTCGGAGGCTTGCTCGACCCATAGCTCGGACACCGTCAAGCCGCGAATGTCCATCCCCAGGATCGCTTGCGCGTGCTCGCTCGCCTGCGCGCGATCCTGCGCCACCTTGATCCCGCCGGCCTTGCCCCGGCCACCGATCTGCACCTGGGCCTTGAGCACGCACGGATAGCCGATCGCCTCGGCACCGACCACCGCATCCTCGACGCTGCCGGCCGGCCTGCCGCTGGGAACCGGGAGCCCGTGGCGCGCAAAGAGCTGCTTGCCCTGATACTCGAGCAGGTCCATCGACGCCCGGGACTCTATTGCACGGGTCCCCGTGACATGATGCCGCCCGATGGCGATCCCAAAGAATGTCACCCACGTCACCTTCGATGTCTACGGCACTCTGATCGACTGGGAGACGGGCGTCTACGAGGCGTTCAGCGCCGAAGCCCAGCGCGACGGGTTCACGATCGAGCGCGATGAGCTGATCCCGCTCTTCATCGAGACCCAGCACCAGATCCAGGCGGGATCTTACGAGCTCTACGCCGAGGTCCTACGGCGCACCGCAGTGCAGATCTCCAAGCAGCTCGCCTGGCCACTGGAGCCATCTCGCTCGGGATTCCTGCCCGACTCGGTGCAGCGCTGGAAGCCGTTCAAGGAGACCAACCCGGTGCTCGCGAAGTTCGCCAAGAAGCACCCGGTCGGGCTGCTCTCGAACATCGACGACAAACTGTTGGGGCAGACCCGCCGCCACATCCCGCTCGACTTCGATCTCGTCGTGACCGCCCAGCAGGTGCGCTCCTACAAGCCCGACCCGCCGCACTTCAACGAGTGCGAACGGCGAATCGGCACCAAGCGGGGTTGGGTCCACATCGCCACGAGCTACTACAGCGATGTCGAGCCCTGCCTGAAGAAGAAGGTCCCGGTGATCTGGGTCAACCGATCCAAGCAGCCACTGGAGCCCGGCCAGAAGAAGCCCGACGCCGAGGTCGCGACGCTGCGCGAGGCGGCGAAGCTGATCAACGTGGCGTAGTGGCTAGTTGCGCGTCCTCGCGCTCCACGCCGACGTGGTGGTGGCGGTCAGCCGCGTGTGGCAGACGACCTGCACCGCGGTGCGCGCAGGCAGCGAGGGCTTCGTGATCGACTCACCGGTGTACCCCGACGAGCTGCAGGCGCTGTGCAGCGTGCTCGAGCAGGCGGAGCTCCCGGTTTCCGGGCTGCTCGCGACCCATGCCGACTGGGATCATCTCCTGGGCCGGATCGCCTTCCCCGGCGCCCCGCTGGGCGCCGGGGAGACGACGACGTATCGTCTCGCCGCAGAGCCCGGCGCCGCCCAGCGCGAGCTGCGCGCCTTCGATGCCGAGCACTACGTTCACGGGCGCTCGCCCCTCGCGCTCGCCGGCATCCAGTCGCTCCCGGTTCCCGGCCGGCTCGCGCTGGGCGACGGGCCCGAGCTGGAGTTGCACCCTGCCGAGGGGCATACGGCCGATGGCACCGCGTACTGGATGCCGTGGCTGGGGATTCTGGTCTGCGGCGACTACCTCTCTCCGGTTGAGATCCCCATTATCTCCTCCGGGGGCTCGCTCGAGGGCTACCTTGCCACGCTCGAGCGGCTGCGAGGGCTCGCCGAGCAGGCTGAGACGATCGTCCCCGGCCACGGCGGACCGCTGACCCGCGCGCAGGCACTGGCAGTGCTGGAGGAGGACTTGGCGTACCTGAGGGCGCTGGCGGCGCAGGGGATTGGCGCGACCCTGCCGTCCGGCCGGCGGAGTCCGACCCAGCGCCGGATTCATGGGGAGAACGCGAGGCAGATCCGTTACCCTGCTGAGGACGCGCCGGCCTCAGGCGCGCAGGCACCAGATCCGAGCAAGCTCCGGGGAGGACTCTAAAGACGCTCGACGGTGTTTCTCGTGTCTACCATATGGTACCATTGGTCGTGTAAATGGCACGCACGCAGACCCTGGTCCAGCTTTCGGATGAGCTCCTTGCCGAGCTTGATGCGAAGGGCGCCCGTGAGGGCCGCTCGCGCTCCCAGCTCATCCGTGCGGCGATCGCCGGTTACTTGGCCGAGGACCCGGAGGGCGAGATCGACCGTCGCATCGTTGAGGCCTACACCCGTCAACCCTCCGAAGACCTCGGCGCGGAATGGGCTGCCCGCGCGTCGATCGCCGCCGAGAACTGGGATCAGCATGAACCGTGGTGAGGTGTGGTGGTACGAGCTGCCCGATGTGGGCCGTCGCCCGGGCTGCATCGTCACTCGCCAGGCGGCGATTCCGGTGCTGGGCGCGGTTCTAGTCGCGCCCGCGACGCGGACGATGCGCGGCATCCCAACTGAGGTGGCGCTCGGTCCGAACGACGGTATGCCTACCGAATGCGTCCTCGCCCTCGACAACCTCCTGCCCGTTCCCAAGGTGCTCTTGACCGAGCGCATCACCCGTCTGGGGGCGGTCAAGCTCACCGAGCTCTGCGGCGCGCTCAATGTAGCCGCAGGCTGCTGACGCTGTGGGCCATCAACGCAAAGCTACGCGCGTTGGAAGCGCCCTGTCCCGCCAATCGTATCCAAGTAGATTGACTGAGGATCAATCTACATCTACAACGCCAACCTTTCTTTACCTTGGCACGGCTAGGAACACCGCGAACGTGGTTGAGGTCATGAAGCTGTGGACGCTGAGCGCCCGGTACCCGAGCCTTGCCAGGACGGGCATTTCAAGTCGCAGTCTCGCTCGCGCGCTTGAGCTGCTGTTCGGTAGCTGCCTGATCAGCCAGACGCGATGGTGGCGATCGAACGCTGCGCTTATGCCGGAGGGGTTGCCGACGAAGTAGTTGGGGAGTGGATGCATTCGCCGTGGGCGGTAGTAGAGGAGCGGAATGTCGTCGGCAGCGGGGTACCCCGGGGTCACGAGCTCGTCTCCGGGTGCTGGTTGGCCTGGATGTAGTCGATCGCCTGGCGCGTCGGCGCATAGAAGCCGGTCTGGCGGTGGCTGGCAACCAATCCGCCGACGGAGACCGCAAACGCCAAGGCAACCAGCGAGATCGCTGCGGCGCGCGGAAGGGTGGCGAGCGTGGCTGCCAAAGCCGTGAGCAGGAACGGCGCCGCGACCGCCGTGTACCGCGTAATGAGGACGTCTTTCCCGGCCGCGCCGAGAGCGATAATTGCCAAAGGTGCGAACAGGGCGAGCACCGCGAGCAGTCCTCGATTGCGCACCGCCGCAAAGCGCCGCGTCACGAGCGCGAGTAGCGAGAGGACCAAGGCCGCGGCCCCGAGCAGCCGGATCGCGCCGGCGCCCCCCAGCCAGCGGCCGTCAAAAGGCGTTTGCGCTATACGCAGCACGTTGGTCGGGGTAAGCCCGGCGACGGCGCCGATGCCGCCGTTGGGGGCATAGGCGTACTGATCGTCAAGCAGGGGTATCAAAAGCAACTGGGCCAGCAGGCAGACCCCCAGGAACGCGGCGCGCTCGGCGCGCGCGAGGCTCCCGCGGCCCCCGAGCCAGGCGCACAGCGGGAGAATGACGAGCGCGCTGTGTAGTGCAGCCACAGCGCGCTCACCGCCGCCAGGGCACCGAGCGCCAGCAGGCGCGTGCGGTTGCGAGCCCCAGCAGGCGCTCGTACTGTGGCTCCCACAGCGATCGTCACGGCCAGCATCGCGAACACGTAGACACGTGCCCCCTGGGCGTACTGCAGAACCAGCGGGCTGAGCGCGCACAAACCCGCGGCGAGCAGCGCTGGAAGTCGATCGACGAAGGCCCGAGCCATCCAGTACAACGCCGCGATAAGCGCAACGCCCGCGACGGCGGACGGCAATCGAGTCACCCATTCCGCCTGCGATCCAGTCCGGTAGATCCACTCGTGCAAGAAGAAGAAGTACGTCCACGGCGTGGTCTCCGTCATGCGCACGACGCTCGTAACGCCGCTCAGCCGGGCCAGCGAGTGCAAGACGCTGAGCGCCTCGTCGACGAAGTAGCTCGAGGATCCGAGCTGCCAGCCGAAGTTCAGCGCCCCGGCGAGCAGGATCGACCCAAGCGCCCAACCCTCCCAGCGCCCCCGCATGGTGCCAACCGGCGCCCGACGCAGCGCACCCCTACCCCGCGCCGGAGCTGATAACCGCGATCGGGTCTCCTGCGGCGACCGATGCCCCGACCGCTACGCGCAGCGCCGAGATCGTCCCGGCCTTGTGCGCGCTGATCTCGTTCTCCATCTTCATCGCCTCGATCACGCACACCAGCGCGCCCTTCTGCACCTCGGCGCCCTCCTGCACGGCGACCTTCAACACGGTCCCCTGGAGTGGGGAGGTGAGCGTCCCCCCGCCGCCCCCGTCGACTTCCCCGCCGCCCCCGCGGACTTCCCCGCCGGTCCCGGCCTCCGCCGGCCTGCTGCCAACCCCGCCGCTCCCCGCCGCATCCCCAGCTTCCCCACCGGGATCTGTGCGCCGGCGCCGGCGCGGAGGCGGGCGCCCAACGGCATCGCCCGCCCCGGCCGCCCCGCCACCGTCTCCCCCGGGGGCCCGGCGCAGGACCTTGACCTCGAAGCGCTTGCCCGAGACCTCGACCGTGTAGCTCTGCTCCAGCTTCGCTTCCAGGGCCTCCCTCTCATCCGCCTCGCCGCCGCCCTCGGTCGCCTGGCCGGAGGCGAGTCCCTGCAGCCAATCGCGGTCCTCGATCAGGTCCCGGCAGGTCTCCGCGTCTGACCACTGCGAGGTCTGGAGGATCGCCTCGTGAAAGGGCAGCAGCGTCTGGAGGCCGCCGATCTCGTATTCGCGCAACGCCCGGAGCATCCGCGCGGTGGCCTGCCGGCGGTCGACATCCCACGCGATCAGCTTGGCAAGCATCGGATCATACGACGGCGAAACCACCGAATCCGGCCCAACGCCCGAGTCGACGCGGACGCCGGGGCCAGCCGGCTCACGATAGGCGGTGATCGTGCCAGGCGCCGGAGCGAAGCCCTTGCTCGCGTCCTCGGCGTTGATCCGGCACTCGATGGCGTGCCCGCGCAGCACCACGTCCTGCTGAGCGATTGAAAGCCGTTCGCCGGCTGCGACCCGGATGCCCTCCTTGACGATGTCGACTCCGGTCACCATCTCGGTCACACAGTGCTCGACCTGGACCCGGGTGTTCATCTCCAGGAAGAAGTACTTGGGCGCCTCACTTGCTTCTCCCCCCCCCTCGCCGCTCGCCCCGCCCCCCTCGCCGCTCGCCCCGCCCCTGGTGAGCAGCAACCCCTCGACCGTGCCCGCTCCCGTGTATCCGACCGAGGCGGCCGCGTCGGTCGCGATCTTCCCGATCCGGGCGCGCAGCGTCTCGTTCACCGCGGGCGCCGGCGCCTCCTCGATCAGCTTCTGGTGGCGGCGCTGCAGTGAGCAGTCGCGCTCACCCAGATGGATCACATTGCCGTGCGTGTCCGCGAGCACCTGGACCTCGACGTGGCGCGGGTCGGACAGGTAGCGCTCCACGTATACGGTCGCGTCGGAGAAGAACTTCTCGCCCTCCCGCGCGGCGCCTTCGAACGCCTCTGCGAGCTCGTCCTCGCCCAGCGCCACGCGGAAGCCCTTGCCACCGCCCCCGCCGGCCGCCTTGATGGCGACCGGATAGCCAATCTCCTCGTCGATCAGCCTGCGCGCGTCCTCGATGCTCTCCACCGGCGCGGTGCTGCCAGGCACGATCGGCACGCCCGCCTTGGCCATCAGCTCGCGGGCGCGAGTCTTCGAACCCATCGCCTCGATCGCCGCCGCCGGCGGCCCGATGAACGTGACGCCGCGCTGCGCCAGCGCGTTGGCGAAGGCGGCGTTCTCGGCCAGGAACCCGTAGCCAGGATGGACCGCCTGCGCACCGGAGCGCTTCACCGCGTCGAGCAGCTTGTCGACCGCCAGGTAGCTCTGGGGCGCCGGACCGGGACCGAGCAGGAAAGCCTCGTCCGCGCGCACCACGTGCAACGCATCGCGATCGAGCTCGGAGTAGACGGCGACGGTCGCGATCCCGAGCTCCTCACAGGCGCGCTCAATCCTTACGGCGATCTCGCCGCGGTTGGCGATGAGGACCTTCGAGAACATCCGCGGCGCCGGACTCTACCTTCAAATAGAGGACCTGTTTCGCGGTCTTGATCAGCCGCCGAGCAGACCGCGGGCCGCGGAGCGCAACCGGGCCAATGCTCCTGCGCGCACCTGCGCGATCGTCTTACCGTGCTGGCGGGCGATCTGGCGCAGCGTCCTGCCGCGTGCAAGCTGCGCGCGGAGCTCCGCGGGGGTGATCCCGAGGTCGGCCGCGACCGCCCGGATCACGATCGGGCGCAGCCCGGCGGTCCCGCCGGGGCCGAAGCGGCCCTGGCCCGCTAGCCCGGGCGGGGAGATGAGGTCGGTCCTGGGATTGACGGGCAACAGCAGCGGCGCGAGCGGGCGCTGGGAGAAGTCGAACTCCGAAACCAGATCCCCGAGCTGGGGAGCGTTCTCGCGGACGTACGGACGCGGGTCAGGGCGCCCGTCGGTCCTCGGGTCCAGGCGCTGACCGCCGAGGAAGTCGTCCTCGATGAACTTCACGTAGGCGTCGTGGCTGAGCGTCTGGTGGTCGATGTAGCCGCTGCGGGCATAGGGGCTGATCACCATCGCCGGGACCCGCAGCCCGTAGCCGTTCGCGTCGACCACGGGCGGCACGACGTGGTCGTAGAAGCCTCCCCAATCGTCCCAGGAGAGGAAGATCGCCGTGCTGTTCCAGTCGGGGCTCTTCATGATCGCGTTGATCACTCCCGTGACGTAGCTCTGGCCCGCGCTGACCAGCCCCGGTGGGTGCTCTGAGACCTTGCCGTTGGGTACGACCCACGAGACAGAGGGCAGCGTTCCAGTCTTCGCCGCGCTGAAGAAGTTGCCGAGCGTCTGGATGTTTCCGAGCTGGTTGTCCTGGCTGACGGTGTCGAAGTACGGAAGGGGATTCCAGATTCCCGGCGTCTTGGGTCTCTGAGCGACGGGAGCACAGCTCATTGCGGCGTTGTCGTTGCAGTCGGGCTCTGAGCCATTGAAGACGTAGTAGCCCCAGCTCACGCGATCCTTGTGCAGCAGGTAGGTGAGGTCGGTCCAGGCGTAATCCGGCGGGGGCGTCCTGACAAGGCGCGGGGGGCCGAAATCGGGCGGGTTGCCAGGGCTCTGGAGCGCGTTGACGCAGCTCATCGGGTCGCCCTGGTGGGTGCAGTTCGCCGACCACTCGGAGAGCATGAACAGGTGCGCGGGGAGGCTCCAGGAGGCGTTGGGCTCGAACATGTGGTCCTGGAGCACGAAGTGGCGCGCGTAGGCCCAGTAGTTAGGGATATCCGAGCCGTTGTGGTAGCCCATCACGTCGGGCTTGCCGGTGCTCGCCCCGCAGGCCGGGTTGAACGTCTGCGAGCACCTGGTACGGGCTACCTCCTGCTGGGCGACGAACCCGTTCATCCGGTCTCCGGCGATGTCCGCGGAGGCGTTGTCGGCGCTGTGCGGACCGCCCGCGTTCTCGTCGTGGCGGTCGTGGAATGCCCGGGTGCAGCCTTGGCTGCTCAGGCCGGGCACGCAGGCGACCGGTCGCCCGTGCTGCATCGCGATGCCGTCCGCACCTGGATAGGTCCCGAAGTAGGAGTCAAACGAGCGGTTCTCCTGCATGATGACCACCACATGCTTGATCTTGTGGATGCCGCCGGCGGGGCCCGGCGGCGTTGGCGAGATTGTCGAAGGGCCGCTGCCGGCTGTGGCTGTGCGCGGGGCCGCGGAGTGACCGCCGCAGGCCGCCGCCAGCACGCAGCAGCCCGCTGCCAGGAGCAGCGTCCTAATAATGCGCACCGGGGACGACCGCGTCGCTCGGAGGCGCGCCGAGGACCATCCCGGCTCCCTAATTCGCGCCAACTACCATCCCGGCACCCACCGTCTCGTTGGTGGCTTGGTCGATCAGGATGAAGCTACCAGTGTTGCGGTTGCGCGCATAAGGGTCGGCGATCAGCGGCGCGCCGGCGCGCACGCGCACGCGACCGATCTCGTTGAGCCCGAGCTGCTCGCAATCGAGGTGGTGCTCGAGCGTGTTGACATCGATGCGGTACTCGAGCTCTGCCACTACCGCCGGTGCCGTGCGGGTCGTGTGCTTGACCGCGTAGCGCGAGCCGGGACGCAGCGGCGCCTCGCTCATCCAGCACACGATCGCTTCCAGCTCGCGGGCGCACACGGGCGGATCGCCCGCTGCCACGATCATGTCCCCCCGGGAGACGTCGAGCTGATCGCGCAGGCGGAGGGTCACCGACATCGTCGGGAACGCGGCTTGCAGCTCCCCGTCGTAGGTGTCGATTGCGGCGATCTGCGTGCGCTGCCCGCTGGGGAGCACGATCACCTCGTCGCCGGCTCGCAGGACGCCCCCCGCCACCTGACCCGCGTAGCCGCGATAGTCGTGATGCTCTTCATGCATTGGCCGAATCACCCACTGTACGGGAAAGCGGACGTTGATCAGATCGCGGTCCGGCGCGATCACCACGTGCTCGAGGTGATAGAGCAGCGGCGGGCCCTCATACCAGTCCATCTTCGGCGAGCGCTGCACAACGTTGTCACCGTGGAGCGCTGAGACGGGGATCGCGCTGATGTCGGTGATCTCGAGGCGCGCGGCCCAATCGGTGAGCTCGTCGACGATCGACTCGAAGACGGCCTCGTCGTATTGCACGAGGTCCATCTTGTTCACGCACACGACGAGGTGCGGAATCCGTAGCAGTGACGTGATGTATGCGTGACGCCGGGTCTGCTCGCTGATCCCCTTGCGCGCGTCCACCAGCACGAGCGACAGATCGGCTGTCGAGGCCCCCGTGACCATGTTGCGGGTGTACTGCTCGTGTCCCGGGGTATCGGCGATGATGAACTTTCGCCCGCCACGGCCGCCGGCCCCCGGCAGGGCGGCCGCGGTCCCAGTCTGGAAGTAACGGTAGGCGACGTCGATCGTGATTCCCTGCTCGCGCTCGGCACGCAGGCCGTCGGTCAGCAGTGCGAGGTTGAGGTACCCGTCGCCGCGCCGCGCGGAGCTCTGCGCCACTTGCTCGAGCTGATCGTCGAGGATCGCATTCGAGTCGTGCAGGAGGCGGCCGATGAGCGTCGACTTGCCGTCGTCGACCGAGCCCGCGGTGACGATCCGCAACAGCTCGCTGGTCCGCGTGCGGACGGCATGCCCGTTGGTGGCGGCGCCGGGCACTTAGAAGTAGCCCTCGCGCTTGCGATCCTCCATCGCGGCTTCGCTGACGCGATCGTCGGCCCGCGTCTCGCCGCGCTCGGTGACGCGGGTAGCAGCGATCTCGGCGGTGACCTGCGCCAGCGTGCTCGCCAGCGAGCGCACCGCGCCGGTGCAGGTCATGTCACCCACCGTTCGATAGCGCACGGAGGCCTCGAACGGCTGCTCGCCGTCGATCAGCTCCACGTGGGCGCTGTGGGCGTAGAGCATCCCGTCGCGCTGGAACACCTGGCGGGTGTGGGAGTAGTAGATCGACGGCACCTCGAGCCGCTCGACGTCGATGTACTGCCAGACGTCGAGCTCGGTCCAGTTGGAGATCGGAAACACCCGCACGTGCTCGCCTTTGCGGATCCGCCCGTTGTAGAGCGCCCACAGCTCCGGGCGCTGGCGCTTGGGGTCCCACTGGCCGAAGTCGTCACGGAAGGAGAACACGCGCTCCTTGGCGCGCGCGCGCTCCTCGTCGCGGCGCGCGCCCCCGAAGGCCGCGTCGAATCCGTGCTCCTCGATCGCGTCCAGCAACGTAGTGGTCTGCAGGCGGTTGCGCGAGGCGCGGGGCCCGGTCTGCTCTACCACCCGGCCCGAGTCGATCGAGTCCTGGACGCTGGCGAGGATCAGGCGCTCGCCGAGGTCGGCGATCATCCTGTCGCGCAACGCGAGCACCTCCGGGAAGTTGTGCCCGGTATCGATATGCATGATCGGGAATGGAAAGCGTCCCGGCCGGAAGGCCTTCTCGGCCAGGCGCAGCAGGACGATCGAGTCCTTACCACCGCTGAAGAGCAGGACCGGATGCTCGAGCTCGGCCGCCACTTCCCTGAAGATGTGGATCGACTCAGCCTCCAGCGACTGCAGGTGCGAGAGCTCGTAACTGAGCGGGTTCATTGATAGCGCGGCGGTGCGAGAGCTCGTAACTGAGCGGGTTCATTGGTAGGGCGCACTACTCGTGGATCCCGCATTCGGTTTTCGCCTCACCGGCCCAGCGCCCCTCGCGGCCGGCGCCGGGTCCCGTGCACGGCTCACAGCCGATCGAGGAGTAACCGCTGTCGTGGAGCGGATGGTAGGGCAGCTCGTGCTTGAAGATGTAGCTCCATAGATCGCTCTCGCTCCAATCCGCCAGCGGGTTGAGCTTCCAGAGCCCGCGCCGCTCGTCACGCTCCAGCTTCTGCGCGCCGGTCCGCGTGGCCGCCTGCTCGCGGCGCACGCCGGTGATCCAGGCATCGACGCCGGTGAGCGCGCGCTCCAGCGCGCCGACCTTCGCCGCCCCGCAACAGCGGGCCGACGTCCATGGCTCGCCGGGGCTGCGGGCGTCGATCACCTCGACGCTGAGGCCGAAGTGCTCCTCGAATCGCTTCCAGGTGGCGAGGGTCTGGGCGAATAGGACGCCCGTGTCGATCGTGAACACGCGCGCCCGGGGCTCGATCGCGCTCAACATGTGCACCAGCACCGACTCCTCCTTCTGAAAGGAGCAGGCCATCGTCAGCCGGGGGTGAAAGCGCTCCACGGCGTAGGACAGCACCTCCTGGGCGGATGCGTATTGGAGGTCGTTGGCCTCGGCGCTCACCGATGCGTTCTTGTGCTCAGGCCCGTTGGCCACGCGCGCCGGTGGCGCGGCGTGGGCCGCTAGACCGCGCACTCGCCTTCGCCGCGAATGACCTCAAACGGTCCGCTGCGGTTCCAGTCGATGAAGTGGGTCATGTTCTCCAGGCCGAATTCGATCGGCATCGTGAGGTCCTTGACGAGTGACTCAAAGCGGGGGGTCCCGACGCGATCGACGAACGCGGTGAACTCCTCGCCGTCGTCTCGCTCTGACTCGTAGAAGCGTAACCACCGTTGCACCGCCTCCGGCACGCGCTTGGCCGGCAGCCTTGCCTTGCACCGCTTGCCGTAGCGAACCTCACCTCCCTCGTAGGCGCCCCCGAGGTGCGGGATGTATGCGGGAACCGCATGCTCCCCGACCTTGATCGAGGCGCCGTAGAAGCCGATCCCGGCGATGTGGTGCTGGCCGCAGCCGTTGGGGCAGCCGCTCACCTTGATGTGGACCCGCCGCGTCAGCTCGTCATCGATCTGCATCTCGGCCAGGCGCTCCTGGATCGCCTCGTTGAGTCCCATCGAGCTGGTGATCCCGAGCTTGCAGGAGTCGGTCCCCGGACAGCTCACGACATCGGTGATCTCGTCAGCTCCGGCCTCACCGAGACCAAGCTCTTCCAAGCGCCGCCAAACGTCGTACACCGACTCCGCACGCACCCAGCGCAGGACGAGGTTCTGGTGGACGGTGGTGGTGGCGCACCTGCCCGTGTACTCGCGCATCAACCCCGCGAGCCCGCGTAGCTGCTCGGGGTTCAGGTCGCCGCGGGTCACCTTGACCTCGACCGTGGCAAACCCGCGCTGGCGCTGGGTCTGAACGTTCGACGCCACGAAGTGGTCGAACTGCCTCCTGTTGTCGTGGGAGCGCTCGGCCTGCCCGCTGCCGTTCGGTGGCAGCGTGGCGGCGCCGGTCCGCTTGGGAGGCGCGTCTGCGTACTCGTCGTGCTGGGGCAGGAGCCCGTCCAGCGAGAAGTCGCGCTTGGACACCCAGTCGCCGCGCAGCTCCTCCCGCACCTGCTCGCGGAACGCGTCGATCCCGATCTTGTCGACCAGCACCTTGATCCGCGCGCGGGCGCGGTTTACGCGCAGCCAGTCCTGGCGATCGAAGATCCGCATGCACGCCTCGGTCAGCTTCAGGTAATCGCCGTTGTCGAGCGCGACGAACTCGTACAGCGTCGGAGCGGTGCGGGGCATGATCGAGGTGCCGCCGCCGACCCGCATCTCCACGCCGCGCACCCCGTCGCGCACGCGGGCGAGGAAGGCCACGTCGTGGATGCGGGTGATCGCGTTGTCCTCGTCGGTCGGAGCGAAGGCCGTCTTGACCTTGCGCGGCATCGACTGCGTCGTGGGATGGCGCACGAAGTAGCGCACGTAGGCGCTGGCATAGGGAGTGAGGTCGAATAGCTCTCCTGCGAGCACGCCCGCGCGGGGGTCGCCGGTGACGTTTCGCATCGTGTTCCCGCACCCTTCGCGCGAGGACAGCCCGGCATCGCCGAGCTCGCGGATCAGCTTCGCCGCCGCGGGCAGCGGCACGTGGTGCATCTGGATGTTCTGGCGCGTGGTGATGTGGCCCTTGCGCAGCGGAACGTGCTCATCGATCACCGAGGCGAAGGCATCGAGCTGGTCCGCGGTGACGCCGCCCAGCGGAAGCTTGACGCGGACCATCTGCACGTCGGCCTGGCGCTGGCCGTAGACGCCCTGCTTTAGGCGAAACTTGATGAAGTCCTCCTCCCGCAGCCCGCCGTCCAGATAGCGCGTTGACTCGGTGTCGAAGTCGTCGAACTCCTCGGTGATGATGGGGATCACGTGACCGGGGACGTCCTCGAGCAGCTCGGGGCTCTGCAGCGAACCATCTGATCGATCGATGGGGGCGTTCTGTTGCGTTTGCAGCGATGCGGGCTCCATCAGATCCTTTCTGTCGCCGGGTCGAGCGTCAAATGTACCAAAAGGCGATCTGGATACGGCTATTTCTTGGCCCTTGCAGCGGCTTGCGGCGTGGTCCTTGCAGCGTGGTGTTGGAGCGCGGTCGTTGGAGCGTGGTCGGTGCAGCCGGCTGCGGGAACCACCGATCGGGCGTGCCCCCCCCTACAGGTACATACCCGGCTTCGTGCGGGATGCACCGACGCCGATCGACCGATCAGCATCAGGAGTCAGGATGCGGCGATCTTCAACGCAAGCCGAGTGCTCTGGCGATGCGCATCGATCGCCCTTATGACGACGCCGATCTGCTTGACGTTCCTGGCCGCGACCTGTGCGGCGAGGCCCGAGCGCAACCGTATCGCGGGGGCGGCCACCGTGAGCCTGAGCTTCGCCACCGGCGCCCTGAGCGTGACCGACAGCGCGCCCCGGCTGACCTTGGCGACGAACTTGGTGCGCCTCCCGTTTGGACCGATGATCGTGATCGCCGCCGCCAGGCGCTTGCCGCTGTTGCCGGGAGTGCCGAAACGCGAGCCGGGGGGCAGACCGATCACGAGGATGTCGATCCCGGGCGTATCCCTGCCGGCGATGACCGTCAGCGATAGCTTGGGCGCTCCGCGCCCGAGGCCCGTGAACGAAGCTCTCAACGTGCCGGGGAGACCGCCGATCGTCCACGAGAACCTGGACCTGCCCGTCCCCCCGCCAGCGGCGCTCGCGGTCAGGCTCACCGCAAAGCGGCCCGCGGTGCGCGGCTTGCCCGAGATCAGCCCCGTGCGGCTGTTGATCGACAGCCCTGGCGGCAATCCGCGGGCACCGAATCGGAACGTCGGATGGCTGCGGTTGCTGACGGTTGCCGTTATCAGCAGCCTGACCCGCTTGTGGACGGTACCCGTATGGTTGCCGTGGTGGGCGATGACCACCGCCGGCGCGATCACCGACCACCGAAATGACGTGCTGCTAACCGCACCGTCGGAGTCCCTCACGAGCACCGTCACCGTCGAGGAGCCGACCTTGGTCGTGGCGCCGGATATTACGCCGCTCGATGCATTGACCGAGAGGCCCGCTGGCAGCCCCGCGGCGGCGAAGCTCAGACGAGCGCCGGCCGTGCTGAGCGCTGTCAGCCGCAGGGACGTCACCGTGCCGAGGACCGTTGCCTGCGGCCCAGGGCTGGAGACGCTCACGCGGTCACACAGCGCGGCTGGCAGCGTGGTGCCATTGGGGGTTCCGAGGCCTGAGGCCATGTCATAGCCGGGCCCGGCCACGAAGCCGCCTGCCCCGGTGTAGTCGTTCTCGCCCGAGATGATGTCGTTGAAGCCACTTGCCAGCGCGCTTCCGGCGGCACGGTAGAGAACCGGGTTGGCGAAACCGATCGCCGAGCCGCCGCACGCGCGGGACGCATTCGTCAACGCGAGCAGCGCCGCCCACAAGGGTTCCGCGCCGCTCGTCCCGCCAACCGGTGTCCAGCCCTTGACGCCGGTGCCGGTGCCGGTGAAGTAGATCAGGTAGCCGGTGAACGGATCGGCGTCGGCGGATACGTCAGGAACCTCTCGGCAGAGCGTGGTCCTAGATCCACAGGGCGCAGCCGAGGAGGCGGCGTTGACCACGTGCAGCGACGCCGGCGCGCTCGATTGGTAAGAGAGCATCGGCCACAGCGCGGAGATCCCGCCGCCCCCGGCGCCAGCGGGCGGAGTCCGAGCCGCTTCGTTCCATACCGTCTCATTCGGCGGCGGGCCGGGCGTGTGCAGCGTCGTTCCGCCGACGCCTGTCACGAACGGCTGGCTGGCGGGATCGTCCACCGCCGGCCCGCCGATCGGAGCGCCGCTCTGATCGGCGCAGTCCTCGGCACCGTTATCGCCAGCCGCCGCGACGATCGTCTGACCCTGTACGGCGGCCTCCTCGAACAGCGTGTTCTCACCCTGCGCCTCGCTCGATCCTTGCCGCGGCTCGCAGTTACCCCAAGTCGTCGAGATCACCTGGGCCCTGTCCTGGCTGATGATCGCGGCGTAGGTGTCATATGGGCCTGATCCAGGGCTGCCCGAGGCTGAGTTCGGCCCGCTGTAGACGAGGACGTTCGCCTTCGGAGCGAGCCCGATCACGTCCTCGATATCGAGCGCCGCCTCGCCCATACCGGCACCTGACCCAGCGCCCCCGTCGACCGGGAGATTGGAAACCGGCGTACCGGTCCCGTAACAGGACTGATAGGTCGCGATGTCGCTCGGCGCGTATGGCTCGAGCTCGTAGATCGCGATCGTCTGCCCGGCCCCTAGGTCACCGGCCCTATAGAGGCTGGTGAATCGGTAGGCGGATGCAAGCTGGTCCGCCGTGTAGGTGATGGGGTACTTGCTCGCGGCGCTGAGCGCAGCCGCGCATGGCTGCGGTCCACCCGTCGCGACGTGTGGGGTCGCCCGCGCGGCGCTGCGCTCGTCAGGCCGGAAAATGCTGTGAGGCCGTGCCGGACCGTCGCGTGCCACGCCCTCGCGCCGTGCCAGGCCGAGGGGTCGTGGCGTGGCCAGAGTGTCGAGCCCGACGACTCCTTGCACGTACCGCGCCACGCTCGCATCGAACGAGGGCGCCACCGCGTTGGCGAACGCGAGCCGGCTGTGGGGCAATGCATAGCTTTTCAGCGAAGTCGAGAACGCCTGCGCGATCCTCGATGCCGTCGCAATCACCGGTATGGCGAGGCCATTGGCGCTGACCGCGCCCGGGCTGAGGCCGCGCGCACGCAGCGAGGACTGAACGGCGGCGCTCTGCGCAGCCGTCGGGGCGAAGCGCTGGGCGAACTGCGCGACCGTGAGACGATCGCGGTAGGCGCCGGAGCCGGGGGTCGAGACCGCTAGCGCATACGCCTCCAGCGCCGCCGGATCGCGCGGCGCGAGCGTCACCGTCACCCGAATCTGGATGCTGGCAGGCAGCGTGCCGAGCACCCGGGCCCCCGCGGGGGCCGGGGGCGCCGAGCCGACGCGCATCAACTTGGGCACTGCGGCCGAGACGGCGCTCGAGAAAATGCCCGAAGCGCAGAGCGCGCCGGTGAGCACGATGGACGCGAGCAGGAGCCTGCTGCGGCGCATCATTGACAAGCGGCCCACTTCTTCAACGTGACGGAGCGTGCCCCCGGCGTGACGGTCCGCGCCACCCGCGCGGAGGCCCAGCTCCCCGGTGCGGGCTCCGCCGCCGGCTCCCGTGCGACCCCCTCCAAGAGAGCCGCGCGCTGCCAGGCGCTCTGGCACGGCGGTGTGCGGGGTGCGCAGGCGGCCTCGAGCGCTCGGACGGGGGTGCGGGCGTTCTCGCGCATGAAGCGCTCGACCGCGGCCACGACCGCCGCCACCTCATCAAGGCAGGCGCCGGCGGCCAAGCGTGCGATCTCCGGGCGACCAATCATCGTTCGGTGCATGACGAGCGAGGGTATCGTCCTATCCATGTCGGAGCTCCCAGTCCTCGATTACGACGCAGTGCTCGCCGCGGTCTCGCCGGCGCAAGCGGTGCAGCGCGTCCGCGCGGCCTTCTTGCGCCACCACGCCGGCGAGTGGACGATGCCGCCCAAAATTTATCTAAGCAGCCCGCCGTTCGGGGACTTCCGCGCGATGCCCGCGCTTGGCGACGGCCTGGCGCTGCTCAAATGGGTTACCTCGTTTCCGGGCAATCCCGCTCACGGCCTGCCGACGGTGACCGGCGTGGTCTGCCTCTCGGACGCGGGCAACGGCGAGCCGCTGATGCTGCTCGACGCCCGTGGTGTGACGGCCCTGCGCACGGGGGCGAGTGCAGCCGTGGCGGCGCGGGCGCTCGCGGCGCAGGACGCGCGCTCGGTCGGGATCATCGGCTGCGGACTGCACGGCGCCTGGACCGCCCGCTGCCTCGTCGCGGCCGGGTACCGCAGCGGGGTGTGCTTCGACCCTCAACCAGGCGCTGCGTGCGCGCTGGCTGAAGAGGTAGGCTGGAGCGTCGGCTCCCACGCCCAGGCGGTTCAGTGCGACGTAGTCTGCTGCGTCACGCCGGGGGCGGCGATCGTGATCGAAGCCGGCGACCTACGGCCCGGTCTGCATCTGAACATGCTCGGTGCGGACGGTCCCGGGAAGTCCGAGGCGAGCATCGACGCCGTGGGGTCTTGTGCACTCTTCTGCGACGAATGGGAGCAGGCATCTCACGCCGGTGAGCTGACGGCGGCGGTCGAGGCCGGGATCGTGGACCGCGGGCAGGTGACCGAGCTCGGCGCCGTGCTCGCCGGCGACGCGCCCGGACGACCGAGTTCCGACGCGGTGACGCTGTTCGATTCAACCGGCCTTGCGATCCAGGACCTGGCGATCTCGGCTGCGGCGCTGGAAGCGTGGCGCGCCAGCCGGGTTTCGGCGCAGACGGTGAGGCTGTAGCGCGACAAGCTCCCGCCGTGCGGGAGCCTGGTCGTTTAAGCGTCCATTGGTTCGCCTAAACGACCAGCCTCCCGGGGAGCACCGCGGGCACCCCAGCCAATGCGAACGACGGGGGCTGTGCCACCTAAACGACTCCGCACTCGGGGCCGACCGCAGGCCCAACCGGCCAACGCCGCCGGCTTAACCCCGGAAAGGGTGGACCTACAGACACGCAAAGGGTGGACCTGCGGCGACCCAGAGGTGCCCCACGCGCTCGCTGACGCCGCAGCCGCCGGCCAACAAGCCCAGTACGCGACTGCCCACGGCGAGCAGCTCGCTGACCAGCTCGCCGACCTGGGAGCTCTTCAGCGCCTCGGGCAGCGCGGCCGGGCACTCAAAGCTCAGCTGGCCGCGACCCGCGACCGTGAGCGTCAGGCAGAGAAGCGCCAGCAGCGCCTTGAGCAGGAGGCCCAGCGCCGTCAGGCCCGGCTCGAGCAGCAGCGTCAGGCGTGGGAGGTCGGGCACCCCGGCGCTCAGCAGCGCCACCACACCGCCCAGCACGCCTATGAGCAGGCCCACGATCGCCACCAGGCCGCCGAGCAGACCTACGAGACCACGCGCATCCAGGGCTTGGTCAGCGCCCTCGTTTCTCGAGCCCGGCGCCCGACAGTGGCCACCGCGGCCGTTGGGGCCCGTGACGCGCTCGAGCTCGCTCACACCCCCGGGCGGTCATTGTGCGGGGTCGCGGATCAGGCGCACGTCGAGGTCGAGCGCGAGACTTGTCCAGGCGTGGTCTGAGGTCAGGACCGGGGCCGACAGCCGGCGCGCGAGCGCCAGGCAGGCGCGGTCGGCGAGCGACAGCCCGGCCTGACGGGTGAGGGGGCGCAGGCGGGCGGTCTCGATCGCGTCGGCGGTGGTGAACAGCTCCAGGGTGATCGCGCCGTCAAGCAGCCCGCGGGCGGTCAGCTCTGAGGCGACGGCGGCGGGGTCCTGGCCGCGCGTCGCGAGGGTGCTCAGGGCCTCGGCCAGGTTGATCGTGGCGATCCTCGCGCCGGCGGCGATCTGATCGGCGACCAGCTCGGCGCCGGGCTCATCGCCCAGGTAGGCCAAAAGCGCCGAGGCGTCGAGCACGCAGCCAGCGACCGCCTCAGCCATCTACTCGTAGCGGTCCGCTTCGGCACGACGCTCGCCGATCAGCTCGTCGACCAGCGACCCGGCCGCGGCGAGGCTTGAGAACAGGCCTCGGCTCTGATCGGCAACGGCCCGGTAGGGACGTAGCCGCAGCGAGCCATCGGCTTCGGTGCTCAACAGCATCCGCGTGCCCGGCTTGAGATCAAGCGCGGTGCGCACCGAGGACGGCAGCACCAGCCGACCGCGATCCCCGATAGTGACCTGCTCTGTGTGGAACATATGTAGATTATACCACATTTAGACTTATGCCCACAAATAGCAGCCATCCCCCATGACACGCCTCTGGTCTGGCTCCGGCTCAGTCCGCGAGACCGCTCTCTTCATTCGCCCTCCCGCCCCGCCTGGGGCTAGCTGATGCTCTGGGATGCTGATTACTACCAGTCGCTGTATGTGCAGGGCCGCGGCGCGCTGCGGCGAGAGCTGGCCGCCTGCCTGCGCACCGGTCGGGCTCTGCGGGTCCCGAGGGCCCGCGTTCGCGGCCGTGGCAAGAGCTTCGTGACCGAAGAGGTCATGATCAGCCAGCGGCCCGCCGTAGCTGAGGACCGGGCGGTTCCCGGCCACTGGGAAGGTGACCTGATGATCGGACTCGAGAGCTCTGCGATCGGCACGCTGGTGGAGCGCTCGAGCCGGTTCACGATGCTCCTGCACCTCCCGCCGATCACCGGTCAAGGTCCGAGTGAAGAACGGCCCTGCGCTGGCCGGGCACGGCGCCGAGGCGGTCCGTGAAGCGATCGCCGAGACGATCACGACGCTGCCTGAGCAGCTGCGCCGGTCGCTGACCTGGGATCAGGGCACCGAGATGGCGGCGCACGCCAAGCTGCGGATCGATACCGGTCTGCCGGTCTACTTCTGCGACCCGCACAGCCCGTGGCAGCGCGGCACCAACGAGAACACCAACGGGCTGCTGCGCCAGTACTTCCCCAAGGGAACCGACCTCCTCGAACGCGCCGACCGCGAACCCCGGCTGACCACGATTCTCAAGCTCGCGCGAGCGCTCAAGATCAGCGCGTGCGACCTGCTCGCCGGGATCGAATAGCCGCAGAGACGCGGGCCGCTCACTCGCCGACGCCGAAGCTGAACTCGCGACGGCCAGCCGAGCAGCGGACGGGGAAGCGCGCCTGCCGCGTCGGGCAGCGAAAGCCTGGGGTGCGGAACCTCGCTCGGCACGGTCCTCGCCCAGAACCCAGTCCAGTGCATTCGCCGAGGAACGCGAACGTCCCCCTGCGGATTGCCTTGCGCGCCCTGGAGCACTTCATGTTTCGCACCGTGAGGCCACCGATCGGCAACGAGCGGTCGTTTCTGGGTCCCTGCCTTGCAGACGGCGGCGCGCAGTGCGTGGCGCCTCGAGCGGCAAGCGCCTGGCTGGCTAAGACGCTGGCGGCGAGCGTCAGCGTGAGCGCAACCAACGGCACGAGCACCCGCAACAGCGTGATCCTCAGACCAGTTGGGCCAGCGGTCATCACAGCGTCACCTTCCCTGTTGCTCGATGCCTACCCTGCTGTAGGCGCGCGCGAAGCATACGCCTACAGGATGCGATCAGAACGGTAGCCCGCGTAGCGTGGGTAAAATCCGGCCGAAGTAATCGCCCGCCATCATTGGGCAAATGAGTTTCGCTACACCCTCCTACCCGAACCCTTCCCTTGGGCTGGCACGTGGGCAGCGGGAGCTGCTTGCGCGCGGCGGAGGCTTCGAGGTCTCGCGATCGGGCGATCGTGACGACTACGATCCTCGGCATGGCCCCGGTGATCAGAGCAAGCGAGTCAGATTCCGCACGCGGCAAGCGGCGGCGCGGCGGATGCGCGGTTTGTTCGCCGACGTAGCGCCCGAGCGCAGGCTCGTCGACGAGCTGCTCGTCGAGCGGCGCGCTGAGGCCCAGGCCGAGGACCGGACGGCCCCGGCCGGCGCGCGCCCGCGTGGCGGCTGACAGCGAGCCTGCAGCGAAAGCCCCGGTGTCGGTGCTGGATGCCTCGGCACTGTTGGCGCTCGTAACTGGACGCAGGCAGACCTCGAGGTCGCGGTGAGGCTCATTCGGTAGCCCCAGCGGCCGTCGTCGACCCACCCATAGGATCACGAAAATGAGGGAAAGGGGGTATCTACTTAGCGGCAGTTGGCGTGTCCGCCGATGGTGCGCTTGTAGGTGGTGGGTGGTGTGAGGACGGCGTGTTGCATGAGGCGGTAGAAGAGCAGCCCGCGGCGGGTCGCGGTGCGTCGGTTGAAGCGGAAGGTGAACTCCTGCAGGTAGGCGTCGAGGTGTTGTGGGCTGACCGAGCCTTGGTGGGTGCCCAGCAGCCAGCGCTTGAGCAGCGAGGCGACGCGGTGCACGCCCGGCATCGAGACGTGAGCGGGATCGTCGCTGGCGGAAAGGATCGTCTTCTCGTGCGCGTAGCCGTGGCCGCTGACCCCTGCGTAGGCGGCCCACCCGTCGGTCATGACGCTCGCGCCGGGCATGACCATCTCGCACACGAACGGCACGAGGCTCTGGGCGCAGACATCGTCGAGGTGCGCCAGGCGGACGCGGCCGAAGCCCTTGGGCTCCTTGACCTCCACGGCGATCGCGAGGATCGACTTCGTCGCCGTCTGACGGCCGCGAACGCCCGGCTCGTCGCCTCCAACGTAGGTTTCGTCCACCTCGACCCGTCCAGAGAGCCGCTCGCGGCCCGGACGAGCCATCGCCACCCGGAAGCGGTGCAGCATCATCCACGCCGTCTGGTAGCTACCAAGCCCCAGCGCGCTCTCCAGCCCCTTCGCGCTCAGCCCGTACTTCTGGCTTGTCACCCACCACGCCGCGGCGAACCACTCGACCAGCGGCGTGCGCGTCTTGTCAAAGATCGTGCCGGCAGTCACCGACGTCTTGCGCGCACAACCGGCGCACACCCACCAGCGCCCCTGCCCGGTGCGCCATCCCCGCCCCGCCCCGCACGCCACGCACGCCATGCCATCGGGCCAACGCAGCCGCTCGATGTAGCCCAAGCACGCCGCCTCATCGGGAAACCAGCTCACGAACTCCGACCACGTGCCCGGATAGCCCGCCCCCGTCGCATCCACAGCCCACATCATACTGCCGCTAAGTGGATACCCCCCTGAGGGAAAACATGACTCAAGCCGCAGATTGCGGTCGCTGACCTCGTTTGGCGAGGAGCTCGTCGACGGGTTCTTCAGGGGTAACTATTCACGTCGTTTTACGGTTGGGCAGGATTCCGGTCGTGTGCAGGGAAGTTTGCATGCATGGCGGATGCAAGGGATGTTGCGGGACAGCCGAGCTATGACGAGCTGGCGGCGTTGGTGGT